>SDBU01000847.1_pt1 | contig 44483 bp, 23 predicted proteins | sample 2277071 | NCBI WGS metagenome assembly SDBU01 (sample SAMN10397929, study PRJNA504765) | marine sediment metagenome | isolation source: marine sediment core GS08_GC12, 126 cmbsf | place: Arctic Ocean: Gakkel Ridge, Loki's castle | collected 2008
GTTCAACGTCGTCGACCGGGCCATGCTCCGCGCCGCCCAGGAGAACCCCGAGAAGTACCGCGACCTCATCGTCCGCGTCGCCGGCTACAGCGACTACTTCGCCGACGTCGGCCGCGATCTCCAGGAAGAGATCATCTCCCGCACCGAGCACCAGTCCGTCTGACCACTGGTGGGCCAACCCGGCGGATACGTAGCGTTTGTCCGCTGCACACCACGCCCGCGATTACACCCCTTGCACCCGCCCCGGCCGGGGGCACAGAGCCTGAGCTTCGAAATCGGCGTGAGGGATGGCGGGGCGTGGTGTATACTCCCGTGAACCGGTAAGACACCGGGCGGGCGGCCGGTCAGGCCGTGGGGCCAACGAGGAGTGATGATGACAGAGAAGTATGAGTTTGACGTAGCGGACCTTTCGTTTGAACTTGAGGGCCTTCCCGACGGTTTCACCCCGACGCTGACCGCCCGGCCGGAGAGGACGCCGGGCGTGCTGGAGCTGGAGTTGAAGGTCACTTCGGCCGAGCCGATCAAGCCGGCGTCGACGAAGCTCACCTGGCGCGTGCCCATGGACCGCATCCATTTCAAGTGGAATCCCGCCTGCAGGGAGAGCCGGTTTCTGGACGTGACCTCCTCGTGCAAGAACAGTTTCAGCACGCGGGGGATCGATTCACCGCCGGTGGCCAGCCTGTACGACATCGCCGGGACCAACACGCTGACCTTCGCCTCCTCCGACGCGATGCACGCGGGGGAGATGGGTATCCACGTGGGCGAAGACGGTTGGCTGGGATGCCGGGTGCAGATCTTCTGCGAGGCGTGGGACCCGATTACCGAATACTCTGTGATCGTGCGGATCGACCGGCGGCCGCTGCCGTACTACGTGTGCCTCCGCGAGACGGCCGAGTGGTGGGACGAGCTGATCGAGCGCCCCCTCGCCCCCGTGCCGGAAGCGGCGCGGGTGCCCCTGTATTGCACGTGGTACAGCCAGCGGCGGAAACTCACGCTCTCCGACGTGGCCAAGCGGGCCATGCTCGCCAAGGACCTCGGCATCAACGTCCTGCTTATCGACGCCGGCTGGGGGGCCTACGACGCCAGGCCCACCCCCGAGACGCACGCCGAACTGTTCTCGCTGATCCGCCAGGTGCATGACGCCGGCATGAAGATCATGCTCTGGTCGTCGCCGACGTCGACCACCAAAAGGGCCACCGAGCTGTTCGACGGCAAGGTACTCGTCAGCGCCAAGAGCGGCAAGCGCCGCGTGGACCCGCGGTATCCCGACGTGCGGGAGCACATCATCGAGTCCTACGAGCAGTTGCTTGGCGAGTGCGGGGTGGACGGTTTCAAGATCGACTTCATCAGCTCCATCGCCCCGGCCGCCGAGGACGAAGCCGACGACGACCGCCGTGATTACAAGTCGGTCTCCGAGGGCGCCGACCGCCTGCTGTGCGACGTGGCCGACCGGCTGGCGGCGATCAACCCCGATGTTCTGCTGGAGTACCGCCAATCGTACGTCGGCCCTCACATGCTGCGTCACGGGAACATGTTCCGCGCGGTCGACTGCGCCAACTGCTTCGCCGACAACCGCATCCGCACGATCGACATCCGCCTGCTGAGCGGGCGCATGCCCCCCCACGCCGACCCGATCATGTGGAACACATGCGAATCCGTCGAAAGTGCCGCCGCCCAGCTCACCCACACGCTGTTCTCGGTGCCGCAGATCTCGGTGCAATACGAGAATCTCCCGGCCGACCACACCGACATGCTTCGCCACTACGTGCAGTTCTGGATGGCCCACCGCGACGTTATCCTCGACGGCGAACTGATGCCCCTCGACCCGCAGAGCGCCTACCCGGTGGTGCTGTCGGCCACGGCGGAGAAGCTTCTCGCCGCGGTGTACGGCCGGGCGTACGTCCCTTTGCCGGCCGAGGTGCCGGGGGTGCTGCTGCTGGTCAACGGCACCTTCGCCGACCACGTGGTCATCGAGGCGGCCGGCGCTCTGGGGAAACGCCAGCTGACGGTCCTCTCGTGCACGGGCGCGGAGGTGTGCGACCGGGAGGTCGACCTCGCCGCCGGCCTGCACCGCATTGACATCCCCCCCAACGGTTACGCGACGCTGAGCGCGACGTGATGACAGGCCGGGCGCGTGGCCTCGTGGCCACCCTACCCAGGAGAGTTGATTATGTTCACATTACGGTTGATCGGCGTGCTTCTCTGTGTGCTTTACGTGCTGAGCGCGAACGGCTCGGCCCAGCAGCGGCCTAGTTCCGCCCCGACCACGCAGCCGGTTACGGAAGACCGATTCGAGGTCCGTAACGTGGAAGGCTGGACCGTCTACATCAACCGCGACGTGGTCAAGCAGTATCCCGCCGAGACGGCCAGGACCATGGAACACCTGCGGTGGGAACTCTACCAGGCCAAGCTGGCCGTGCCGCCGGCGGCGGCGAGCCACATGCAGGAGAACAACGCCATCTGGATCGAGTACCGCGAGAAAGTGAGCCTGTCCTATCACCCCAGCCGCCGATGGCTGCTCAACCGCGGGTACAAGATCCCGCGCGACCCCGAGTCGATGATGTCGCTGAGCGTCAAGAGCCACGTGGGAGACAGCTACCGGCATCCCTTCGTGGTGCTTCACGAGCTGGCGCACGGCTACGACTACCACTTCATCGGCAAGGGCAAGACCTACGGCAACGATGAATGCCAAGCGAACTACGAGCGCATGATGAAGGAGGGAAAGTACGAGAAGGTGAAGATCTGGCACGGCCGTTACGGCTCCCACTACGGCCGCTCCAACCGCATGGAGTACTGGGCGGAAAGCACGGAGGCCTACTTGGCGGTCAACGACATCTATCCGTTCGTCCGGGCCGAACTGAGGGAGTTCGATCCGAAGCAGGCCCGGCTCATCGAGCGTTACTGGGGCGTGGATCCCGAGCAAGTGAAGCAATTGGAGGCCGACCTGGCGGCCTATCTCACCCGGACGCCGCCCAAGGCCGATCGCCCCGCACGGGCCAAGGCCCCCGCGCCCGCCAAGGGCCATACGCCCACCAAGCGATACGACAAGCGCCACATTGACGGATGGACCGTGTACGTCAGCCCCGAGCTGCTCCGTCAGCCGGGGCTGTGCTACACCATGGTGACGCTGGTGAACTACAAGCTGCACATGATCGATCACTTCATCTCCGAGCCGGGCCGGAAACAACTGCACCAGATCCCGATCTGGCTGGAGATCGGCGGTGCGGCGCCCTACGTTCGCTATTGCGGCAGTCGTGAGCAATTACGCCGTGAGGGGGCGAACCCCGACAAGTTCCAGGCCGTGGAAATCCGCGATCCGCAGAGCATGCTCAAATGGGCCCTCCTCCAACAGTCCGACCTGCTGAGCGAGCTGGCCCTGGCCTATTACGACCGGCATGCCGCGGCCAAGAACTCGCCATTGGGCAAGAAGGTCCGCGCCGCCTACGCCCGGGCCCGCCAAGACGGCAAGTACAAATCTGTCCTCCGCTTCGATGGGCGACGTGTGCCGCACCCTGCCCTGGGCGGCGAGAGGGACTACTTCGCCGAGCTGATGGGGAGCTACTTCCTCCCCAACGATCACTACCCCTTCATCCGTTGCGAACTGAAGGACCAGGACGCAGCCGGGTATGCGCTGATCGCCGCCCTGTGGCCGGGATGCCCACGACGGTGAGCGGTGACGTTGACCCGCTGCGACGGTGAAGCCAGCCGGAGTTCCGGCGACGCCTGCCGAACTCGCCGTTGGCGCGTAACCGCTCTGCGGCTACCGTGTTGGTAATGATGGAAGAGAGGCCCGGGCTGCTCGCCCTTGGTGGGGATCGGAGACCGAAATGCGATGCACCGAAATGTACGTGATGCCGTTCTGGCTGGTGCTGGTGGTCGGAACACTCGCCTTCGCCCAGCGTCAGCGGTCGAGCGTCATCTACAGTGAAGCCGAGGTGCCCAAGTATACGCTGCCGGACCCGCTGGTGACCGTCGCCGGGAAGCCTGTTACGGACGGGAAGACCTGGTCGGCCACACGCCGGCCGGAGATCCTCGGGCTCTTCGAGACGCACGTCTACGGCAAATCGCCCGGTAAGCCGGCCACGCTGCGGTTCGAGGTGTCCGATCTCGGTCGCGGCGCTCTCGACGGGGCGGCCACACGGAAACAGGTGAGAGTCCTGTTCGCCGGTGAGGCCGACGGACCGGGCATGGATCTGCTGATCTACCTGCCCGCCGACGCGACTGGGCCGGTGCCAATCTTCGTCGCGCTGAACTTCCAAGGCAACCACTCCATCCACCCCGACCCGGCCATCAAGCTGTCGCAGAGCTGGATACGCAGCGGGAGGGCGGGAGTCGTCAAGAATCGTGCGACGGAGGCCGCCCGCGGGGCGGCGAAATCGCGGTGGCCTGTCGAGGCGATCCTCGCTCGCGGCTACGCCCTGGCGACGGCGTACTACGGCGACATCGACCCGGACTACGACGACGGTTTCCGCAACGGCGTGCATCCGCTGTTCTACAAGAAAGGCCAGACGGCACCGGCCGCGGACGAATGGGCCTCCATCGGCGCCTGGGCGTGGGGCCTGAGCCGGGCGATGGACTACTTCGAGACCGACGAGCAGATCGATGCCGCGCGCGTCGCCGTCATGGGCCATTCCCGGCTGGGCAAGACCTCCCTTTGGGCCGGGGCCAGCGACGAGCGGTTCGCCCTGGTGATCTCGAACAACTCCGGCTGCGGCGGGGCGGCACTCAGCCGGCGCCGGTTCGGCGAGACGGTGGGGCGGATCAATACGACCTTCCCGCACTGGTTCTGCGGCAACTTCAAGAAGTACAACGGCCGTGAGGATGAGCTGCCGGTCGATCAGCACATGCTCATCGCCCTGATGGCCCCGCGGCCGGTCTACGTCGCCAGCGCCGAGAAGGACCGTTGGGCCGACCCACGCGGCGAATTCCTCTCGGCCAAGGGCGCCGACGCGGTCTACCGACTGCTCGGCACGGACGGCTTGGCCGTCGATGAGATGCCCGCCTTGAGCAAGCCCGTCAGCAGTACGATCGGGTATCACATTCGCCCGGGGGGCCACGGTGTGACGGCCTACGATTGGCAACGGTATATGGATTTCGCTGACCGCCACATGCCCCCGGCGAAACCGTAGCCGCTGCGGTAGGCGGACCTGCCGGCGCACGGCGCCCGGGCATCATGGCACGTCGGGGGGGATCGGTTCATGGGCCTTTCGGCCGTAGACGCGTTCGTAGGCCCGGCAGTAGATGCACAGCTTGCCCTCGACAGCCTTAACGAAGGCGTACGCCAAGCCCCGTTGCTTTCGCTTGGCGCGCCTGCAGAGCGGGCACGTTCGGCAGTGTTCGGCCCGTCTTCGATCCTTGTCGGTGATCGGTCGATTGGCCATTCGGCCACGCTCCCTTCGGCGCGGAAGTTTCGCTGTCGAGCGCCTCGCCTGTCGTCAATGGCCAAGATTACGACCATCTCCCACCGGCGGCAAGGCGTTTTGTCTTGGCCAAACACGGGTGGCGTGGTAGAATACGCATCGCGTCGCGTGGCTGTTCCCGGCCACGACCGGGCATTGCACAAAGGAGGCGAAGATGCAGCTCAGATATCGGATCGGCCTGCTGGCACTTATTTCGTGGAGTCTCTCACTGCTGGCACCGATTCCCGCGCTCCATGCGGCCGGCCCGGACTTCCTGCCGGGCGTCCAGGTCGGCACGGTGGCGTCCGGGGCGATCAACGAGGCCTCGGGCCTGCTGGCCAGTCGAGCCAACAGCGGAGTGCTCTGGGTGCACAACGACTCGGGCGACTCGGCCCGCGTCTTTGCCATCAACGTGGCCGGAACACTGCTGGCCACCTACAACCTCAGTGGGGCCGGAGCCGTGGACTGGGAAGACATGGCCTCGGGCCCCGGACCCGGCCTGGGGCAGTACCTCTATCTCGGGGACATCGGCGACAACAACGCGACCCGAGGTGTCAGCCGCCCGCCCATCCAGGTTCACCGCGTGGCCGAGCCGGCGGTGTCGGCCATCCAGTCCCCGGTGATCGCGACCCTCTCCAGCGTGGAAACCTTCACGCTGGTCTACCCCGACGGTGCCCGCGACGCCGAGATGCTGATCGTGGACCCGCTCGATGGCGACCTGTACGTGATCTCCAAACGCGAGAGCCAATCGCGGATCTACCGCGCGGCGGCCGCGTCGCTGGTCGATGGGGCAACGATTACGATGGAGTACAAGGGGCAACTGCCATGGGGCTGGGTCACCGGCGGGGATATCTCTCCCGACGGGGACGAGATCCTGGTCCGGCGATATGGGGACATATCGTATTGGGCTCGCCCGGGGGCGACGGATCTGTGGGATGCCTTCGCGGCCGCCCCAACGAGCGTGCCCCAACGGTCGGAACCGCAGGGCGAGGCGATCTCCTTCGATGGAGACGGCTGGGGGTACTACACGGTGAGTGAGGGCACCTCCCAGCCGATCTACTACTTCGACCGCGTGCCCGAGCCGGCCACCGCGCTGCTGTTGCTCGTTGCCGGGCCGGCCCTGCTGCGGCGCCGCCGGGAACGCCCCGGCCGCGAACGCTGAACCGCTCCCGGCGTGTCGGAAGTCTGCCAGCGCATGCTTCTGCGAGCAGAAGCATGGCACCCGGCGTGCCGGCCACTTCTGAGATGGCCCTTGAAGCGAGATCTCACCCGGCCGGGGCGACGATCATTCTCCAGCAGCGGTGGATTCGCTTGTTACGGAAGTCGTCGGGGACGGTCTGGCGGGAGATCTCTCGGATGGTGAGGGGGCCCACCGCGGCGGGGTCGAGCTTGAACCGGCGGAAGTTGGTGGAGAAGTAGATCACCCCACCCGGGCTCATGAGTTTGGCCGCGGCCAGCAGCAGTTCGGTATAACGGCGCTGCACGTCGAAGACCTCCTCGGTGCGCTTGCTGTTGGAGAACGTTGGCGGATCGATCACCGCGAGGTCATAGTGCTCGCCCGGGGCGTGGCGGCGGAGGAACTCCATGGCGTCGCACCGCTGGAGCCGATGTACCGGCTTGTCGAACCCGTTGGCCGCGAGATTCCGCCGGGCCCATTCAAGGTACGTCCTCGACAGGTCCACCGTGGTCGTTTCGGCCGCCCCGCCGTCGGCGGCGTACACGGAGAACGCCCCGGTGTAGCCGAACAGGTTGAGCATCCGCTTGCCGGCCGACTCGTCGCGGACCATTCCGCGGGTGTTCCGGTGATCGAGAAACAGGCCCGTATCGAGGTAGTCCGAGAGATTCACCTCGAAGGTGAGCCCTCCTTCGTGAACCATGCACACGGCGGCCGTGTCGGCGACCTTGCCGTATTGGGCGGTGCCCTTCTGCCGCCGGCGGCGTTTGAGGTAGACTCGCTCGGGCGGCACGTCGGTGATCTCGGCGGCCGTCTTGGCCATCAGGTCAAGCCAGTCGGCGTGTTCGGCGGGCGTGCGGTCGTGCGGCCGGTCGTATTCGGCGATGTGCAGCCGTCCCTCGTACACGTCGACGGCCAGGGGGACTTCGGGAATGTCCCGGTCGTAAAGGCGATAGCAGGTAATCCCCCGCCCGGGCCAGCGTCGCAGGTGGCGGGCCATCTTCCGCAGCCGGTTGGCGAACAGTTCCGCCTGCGTCGCCGCGTGGAGGGCCAACCCGCCGAAGGCCGAACGGGGCGCCGGCTCCGCCGTTTCCCGTTGCGGCCGGATCGGCGGAGCGTCTTGCGGGCCCTCCGGCCCTCGTGGGGGCCTCGGACCGTGGAACTGGTAGTAGGTGCACTCGATCTGGCCGTTGTAGAGCTTCCGTCGCCGATCGGCGGATTGGCCGAGAATCGCTTCGAGGTCCACGCTGGTAAGCACGTAGAACGACCACGTCGGCATCGCGCGGAACACGTCGGGCATCGACTCGTAAAGCGCCGCGACCTCCGGGCTGTTGCTGATCCGATGGCCGTAGGGGGGGTTGCAGATCACGCAGCCGTACTGAAGGCTCGATGACAATTGGTCGAACGGCCTGTGCTGGAAATGGACGTCGTCGGCGACGCCGGCCAGCTCGGCGTGGTAGTCCGAAAGGCTGATCGCCTTCGGCTCGATGTCGGTCCCGATGATCGGCAGCGGCAGGGCGGGACGGATGGCGTCGCGCGCGAGCCGGCGCTCGTTCTCCCAATGACGGTCCTCAATGGTTCCCCACGCCTCGGCGGCGAAATGGCGGTTCAGCCCCGGGGCGATGTTCCTGCCGATCAGGGCCGCTTCGATAGCGATCGTGCCGCTGCCGCAGAACGGGTCGATCAGCGGGCGGTCGGGATTCCAGAAACTCAGCTGCACCATCGCCGCGGCGAGCGTTTCCTTCAGCGGCGCCGGCCCGGCGGCCGCGCGGTAGCCGCGCTTGTTCAGGCCCGGGCCGGTCGTGTCGATCGTGAGCGTGGCGATATCGTCCCGCAGGGCGATCTCCACCGTGCAGGTCGCGCCTGTCTCGGGCAGCTCGGTCACCTCGTGAGCGGCCCGCAGCTTCTCCACGATCGCCTTCTTGACGATCTTCTGGCAGGCGGGGACTGAAGAAAGCTGGCTCTTGTGTGACCGGCCGACGACGGGGAAGGCTCCCTCGGGCCGGATCCACCGCTCCCACGGCAAGGCGTGCGTCCGGTCGAAAAGTTCCCCGAAGTCGCGAGCCTCGAACGAGCCGACCACCAGCAGAACCCGGTCGGCCGTCCGCAGCCACAGGTTGGCCCGCACCAGTCCCGCCGCGTCGGCGCCGAAGCGGATCCGGCCGGGGGAACAGACCTTCGCATCGTCGAAGCCCAGGTCCCGAAGCTCCCGCTTGGCGCACGCCTCCAGCCCGGCTGTGGTCGTGGCCGTCAGTTGAAGCTCATCGGCACCGCTCACGTCGTCCTGCCTTCCTTCGCGCCGGGCATGTACTCGCCGGCCCCCGACGCGGAACACTTACCGGCCGGCTGCTTGCTCTCCAGTTCCCGGGCCAGGCTCTCGAGGTCATGGAGGCACTTGCGGCGTTGGGCGCGGGCTTCGGCGGGGGTGCCGCGGCACTCGGTGGTCGTCTTCATGTCCACGTCGCAGACCTCGGCGACCCCGGCCCGGCGACTCAACGGCCCATTCTATGACCGTGCACCAGGCGACGCCAGCATGGAGACCGTAGGGAAAACCGCCCCCGGGCTGGCCGAGTCGCCGCCGACTGGAACTGCCTTGGCCTTCACACGCTTGGCAAGGGTGTGGTTCAAAGACCCGAAAACGGGCGCCTTGCGTCCTGAGCACCCGCGGGGCCATTGAAGGCACCTCTTGCCCTATGCCCTTGGCAGCAGCGCGTCCAGCACTGTCGGCTGGATCTCCTCGGCGGGCGCGAACTTCTCGGATGCCGCGTAGGCGAGCAGGCTGGAAAGCAGTTGCCGGGCCTCGGGCTTGTCCTGCTGGCCCGGCAGGTCGATGCTGCACACCAGCAGCCGTCCCGGCCCGACGCGGGTCTCGAAGAGCACGCCCAGCTTGTGGTTGCGGGCGAAGTTGTCGATGGCCTGAACGATGGGGCGGTAGGCGTGGGCGGTGCCGTCAAGGACGATCGGCCGGCTGTTCTTGAGCAGGTGCCACCACTGCCAGTCGCTGTGAAACTCCGTGGGGAACCCGGCGAAGGCGGGGTGATCGGGATCGCACAGGATGCCCAGCGTTCCCGGGGCCGGCTCGATCCCGCTGCGCAGCGCGGCCTTGCGGAACATGGGCCAGCACCAGAAGTCGTTCTCGAAGGTGCCCCCGACGGACTCCGCCAGCCGGTCGAGTTCGGGCAGCAGCAGCACGCGCCCGCCGGCGGCCAGCACGTCGCGGGCCGCGTTATCCAGGCATCGCGAAACGGTCACACCGGCTGGGCAGGCGGTGTCGATGGCGTCGGGATAGACCCAGACGGGGTAACGGTTGCGGTAGGGCGTCCCGGCGATTGCCAGCGTGAGCGTCAGCTTCCGCGGCGCCTCGACGCCGGATAGCGGCACCGCCAGCATGTCGATCTCGTTCACCCGGCCTTGAAGGATCGTCGCCGGCGCGGTCTGGCCTTCGGCGATCGCGGCGCCGTTGTCATCGCCCAGTTGCCACGTGACCACGGCGTCGGCCAGGTCGGCCGGGCCGTAGTGGGCCACGCGAATGCGGGCGACGAACGTTTCGCCGGTCGTCCACGTGTATCGCCGGATCCCCAGCAGCGGGACCGTCTCGCAGCAGAACTGGCGGAACGCGTCCGGCTCGATGATGCCCTTGGAGTCCATGAATGCATTGAGAAGGCCCACCAGCGCCGTGCCCTGGCCGGGGAAGTCCTGTATGTCCAGCAGTTGGAACCCGCCGAGGTTCGGCGTCCGCAGGGCCGCTTCGATATCCTCGCGACAGCAAATCGCCTTCAGTGCCCCCGAGGCCCGCACGAAGTCGTCGGCCTGGTCCAACATGCCGGATGCTTCCAGACGCTGCCGGAAAATCTCCAGGTTGCGGGCCTTCAGCACGCCGGTGTATTTGGGGATCTCGCTGAAGTCCGGCGAGACCTGCCCTTGGGCGATCTCGTGGCCCACCACCGGTATCGGCACGCCGGCGATGGAGCGGGAGTAGTCCACCAGTGTCGACGGTGGGACATTGTCGATGTGGCCGCGGTATTGGGCGGGGAAGAACGCCCCCCGCACCGGCCGGTCCTTGTCGGTCAGGCCGATGACCCAGAAGTCGTCGCCCGGGCGGCATGCCGGCTCCCAGTGGAAGTGGTTGGTGCCCATCGCGTAGAGGTGGCGGGCGTCGAGCGACCGAAAATGATCGCACAGACCCTTCATCACGCTCACGTTGCCGCCGATCTCATTGCCCAGCGTCATCATGACGAACGACGGGTGATTGCCGAATGCATGCAGGATCTTCTCGCCTTCCCGGCGCAGGTAGCCGGTGCGCTCGGCGGCTGTGAGGACGCGGGGGTCAATCTCGTCGAGGGTTTCGAAGGCGTTGGCGGGGGGGATGTACGGATCGTCCTCGGCGCGGGTGATGCCCATCTTGTTCGGCAGCTCCGGCTGGAGATACATGCCAAGCTCGTCGGCGGCGGCGAAGGCCGCGTCCGGCGGGCACCACGAATGGAACCGGTAGTGGTTGATGCCGTAGGACCGCGAGATGCCCAGCACGCGAAGCCAACCGGCTTTGTCCATCGGCGGGTAGCCGGTCAGCGGGAAGATGCATGCGTCGTTCTTGCCGCGCAGAAACGTGGGGCGCCCGTTGATGAGGAACTGCCCCCGGTGCGTCGTGAACTCGCGCAGACCTATGAAGATCGATCGGGAGTCTTCCATCACGCGAGTGAACGGCTGCAGCTTCAGGCTCGCCGTCACGCGGACCATCACGGGGTTGAACTCGTCCCACAGCGGGGCATCGTCGGGGATGGCGAGTTTCAACCGGGAATGCGTCGTCGGTCCGTGCAGCCGCTCGACCGTAGCGGCCGGGGCGAAGCGGATGGGATTCTCGCCGACCGTCTCGGCCGTGATCGTCAGATCGCCATGGCCCTGCCAGGCCGTGGCGTTGCGGATGACCGTTCGGACCTCGAGTTGCCGTTTATCGAGGTCCGTGAACGCTCGCACGTCCTCGATCCAGATCTTCTCCCGCGCCTCCAGTTCGATCCTGCCGATGATGCCGTTCCAGTTGGTCTGCGTGCGCTCATCGACGGCATGGGCCGGCCCCACCGGCGGCAGCTTGGCGTTGTCGACGAGGATCGTCAGTGTGTGCTCGCCGGGGGCCAGCGAGTCGGTCAGGTCGAACACGTGTGGTGCGCTGAGGGTGTCCTCGGTGCCGATCCACGTTTCGTCGACCCACACCTGCGTGTTCTTGGTTCGCTCCAGGAACAGTTCGACGTGCTTGTCCTGCCACTCCGGCGGAATGCTGACGCGGCGCTGGTACCAAGCCGGCCCGATCCATCGCCAGATGCGCGAGAGGCGATCCTCGCACCACTCATCGACATGCTCGCCCATGCAGCTCTCGTCGGTCGTGCCGGGCAGATGAACCGTCTTTCCATCTTCCAGCGCCGTGGCGAACCATTTCTCCTCCACGCCCCGGCCATCCGGGTCGAGACGACAACGCCACTCGCCGTCAAGCGATTGGCAGCCTCGGAAAGGTTTTCCATCATCGTCCACGCTGTTCATCGCTGCACTTCCTCTTGTCCGAGATTCCTCAGATGACATTGCGCCCACGACCGTCGTGGAAATTCTCACGGATTCTATCGTATCTCCAGGCTGTGAGAAAGCTGTTCTTGCCACCGGGGTCCTTGGCCCGCTCTGGACCCCACCGGGGTCCTGGCATGGGGGGCCTCCAGCCTGTCTCGCCGCATGCCAGGGAGGAACTCGGTGTGCTGGTGGCGACGTATCTGTAATCACCGCGTGGCGGCGCGTGTCACTTGGTGTCAGCCTGCTGCTTGTCCAGAATCGCCTTGGCCTCCTGGGCCAGGCGCTCCCGGGCCCACTGCTCGGCCTGGCCTCGTTGCCGGGCGATCCACTTGCTGTACTCCACGTATTCCGGCGCGTTGCGCTCGGTGAACGGCGTATCCGGCCACTCCGTCTTGTCCGTGCGGAACGGCGCGGCCGGCAGACCGCTGCTGCCGGCGCCGACCAGCGTGCCGAACGGATGGGTGGCCCATGCGTACCGCACCGCCACCGGCTGGGGCACAAAGTCGCTCCAGACTTTCACCGTGCTGCTCGAGGCCATCAGCGCCCTGGCCGGGTAGAAGTGACCGTCAGCCCCGGCGACGGCGAAGCCGTGGATTTGTGCCCGGCCGCCATGAATCGGGTGGATGGGCACGTCGAAACTGACGGTGATCTGGTGGCCCTCGGACTTCATCGACTGGTAGAGCGGCGTGCGATAGTTGACCTTCACGTCGTACTGCGTCGCCAAGGCCCACCGCGCGAGCCGCTCGCCCAGAGGCGTCTTGAAGGGCGAATGCATCTGGATGTGTCCGAGATCGTAGGCGACGACGAAGCCGGTATCTGGATGGGCCTTGTGGGCCTTGAGCTGCGATTCACGGATGTACGGGGCCGAACTGACCATGGCCTTTTCGGTGTTCTCGATGGTCGGCGGAAAACCCCAGCTCACCATCTGGCAGATGCCGAAGGGCAGTTCGGGGTCTCGGAAGACGCGACGCCACTCGGGGATAAGGGCCGTGTACGTCTTGGCGTAAAGCTTGGGCCGCGCGCCGCCGACGGCGTTGTTGATGCCCTGATAGAACAGCGTCCCCTTGACCGTCAGGCCCGCGAACGGGGCGATGACGCCGTTGTAGGAGGCGCCGGGATTGTTCCGGTTGACCGCCGGGCTGGGGCGCGGCTCGGTGGGCTTGGGCGGGATGCTCTTGCCCTCGGCCTTGAACCGCTTGGCCCGCCCCTCCCAGCGCCGGATCTGTTCGGCAAGCGACTTGGTCGGGTCGTACGCGGCGATCCGATCGTCCCAGAACTTCAGCATGCCCGCCGCCTCGGGGATCGTCCGCAGTGTCTCCTGCGAGATCCACGCCTCCACGGTCGTGCCGCCCCACGATGTGTCGATCAGTCCGATGGGCACTTTGGTGACCTGGTGAATCCGCCGCCCGAAGACATACCCCACCGCCGAGAACAGTTGCACCGTCTTGGCCGAGCAGACCTGCCAGTCGCCCTTTCGCTCGGTGACCTTGCTCCAGGCGTTATACTCGTCGATCCGCGGGAAGTCGTCCAGCGGCGTGGGGCTGGCACGAAGCGGAACCGTCATCAGCCGGATGGCGGGCTTCTCGGCCGAGAGGACCTCCAGGTCGCCGTCGCGAATGTTCCGCAGCGCCGCCTCCATGTTGCTCTGGCCGCCAAGCACCCACACGTCGCCGACGAGCACATTTTTGATTGCCAATTGCCGGCCGCCGGCTGCCGATCCGACGGCAAGGACGCGGCCGTTGGCACTGGCGTCCATGGGGGCCAGCTCAACGGACCACTTGCCGTCGTCGCCGGCCGTGGTGGTCCTGCGCTGGCCGGCGAAGGTGATGGTGACCTTCTCGGCCTTCTCGGCCCACCCCCAAATTCTGACCGGTTTGCCGCGTTGGAGGACCATGTTGTCGCCGAAGATGTTCGGTAGTCGAACGGCCGCCCGGGCGGGCCGACAAGCGGACATCATCATGACGGCCACCGCTATCAACACCATACGGCGAATGCTCAGTGCGCTTTGATAAAGCGACTCGTTGCGATCCATGCGAGTTCTCCGAACTGTTGGCGGGCCGTGAATCAAGCGATCGGTCACCCAGATTCTACAAAGCCTCCACGACAGGGGAAGTCCTCGCCCGACGAAACCGCATGGCGCCGCGGACGCAGCTCTGCCCACCCCCGGACCTCCGTTACCGAGCCACACCGCCGGATCGTGCCGCCGATGACGCTACGCGGCAATAGGCGCAAGTCCTTTGGCCAAGAGACGGGCGGGGTCTTCGGGAGGGACATCCCCCCACTGCTTCAGAATTCGCAGGCCAGGCGCGATCCGCGGGCGCTGCCTGGCCTTGTATGGCAGCGCCGGGTCGCCTATCATTGGGTTAGATGCGTGTGCGGTCCTTTTGGGAAACGCCCGAGGTGAGACGGACTATGGACATCCCGGCGCTGATTGAACTTATCCAGGATCTTGTGCCCGACGCCCTGAGCGATGCGCAGATTGACGAGATCCGCGTGGGCCTCGCGAGCGATGACAATCTCACCGAGGCCCTGGCCGCTGAATTGTCGGCCCAGGCCGGTGCGGAAGGCGAAGTCGCCCCTGCTCTTGCGAGCTTTGATGACGTGATGGCGCGGATCGAGGCCCTGGGGGCTGGGCTGCGAAGCCAACGCCGACGGGCCCTGGCGATCCGGTGGACATTGGTGCTGGCGCTGACGGGCGCGGTAGTGCTGGCCGTGTGGCTGGCCCGACCCGCACCTGAAGAAACACCCGACAGTGTGGCCGATCCGGCCTCCAATCGCGAGGTCCCTACGCATCCGGCCCGGACACGGCTAGCGACACGGTCAGCGACGCGGCCAACGACGCGGCTAGCGACACGGCCAGTGACGCGGCCGACCACCGCCCCGGCGTGGCCGGACGGGGTCGGGACCCCTTCACGGATGACGTGGCAGGAGTTCATCCTGCCCGACTACAAGAGGGAGCTCAGCGACTGGCAGAAGGAGTTGAGCAAGCTCTTTCTGCGGCTCAGCGGGAAAGACCCCGGCTCCTCCCGCAACCCGAGGTCCATTGAATTCGATGGGACCTATCGACTGGGCTCCGTTCCTACGTACGGCCGGATGCTGCGTATGGGCTTCTTGGACGGGAAGCAGTTCGACGTGGACCTGTGGAGCGGCAATAAGGGCGTTCGCCTTCAGATGGTGCCGGACCAATCGCGTATTGTGGCAGTGACCCTGGCGCGGAAAGACCCCCGCTCGCCGCCGACGGTCACCGGATCATATACCGACCGCGGCGCGTGGCGCTGGTACGGCCGCGGCGCGATCGACCTTCGGTATCAAGACAACCGCATCCTTGTCTGCCGCGGCGAGGTGCCCCTGTTCAGCGTGGCGATGCCCGGGCCGCCCACCGAGGGCAGCGTAAAGGCCTCCCGTGTGCGTATGTGGACGGCCGAGATCCGCCCCTGCCGGAAGCTGGCCCTGCCGCCCAAGCGGCCTGACACGACGACCACCACGCGCACCGCGGCGGGGGAGCTCACCTGGAGCAAGCAACTCCAAGCCGACACGCAACTCACGATCGAACAGGGCAAGGTGGTTCTGAGCGGCGATGGCAAGCGCCGGACCTCGGCGCGGGCGTGGTTCGAGCTGGACCTGCCGCCCCTGACCGCCCTGGAGGTCACGATCCACGTGAGCCAATGCACGCCCATGGCGGGTGTACTCGCGCAGATGGGCGGCACGCAGCGCCCGATCTTCGTATACAAGCGCGGGCGAGATCGCGTGATCACCGGCGCAGGCGACGCCAAGACGATGGATGAAGACGTCCGCGCGGGGCGAACGGTCGGCGATGAGTTCTGGGTTCGCGTTCGGTTCGGGCTTGACGTGATGACGGTGTGGATCAGCCCGGATGGCAAGAGATGGTGGATGCGGCGGCGCTACCCGAGCAGTTCCTGCCGGACCGGCCGGGTCCAGGTCTTCCTGGAGCTCCAGCGGGGCCAGGGCCTGCGCCGAATCGCCGTGAATGACATCACCATTCGCCGGTTGGATGCCATTCGCCGCATGGCAGGCGTCGCGGCGCCTGCCGGGGCCGCGGCGGCCTCGGCCCTGACAGACGGGGTCATCAATGTCACCAGCCGGATCGAGGCCCTGGCCGCCATGGAAAAGGCCAGGCCCGAGCAGGTCGACCCGCGCCAATGGCAGACGGCATGCGACGTGGTCCTGGCGTGCCGGGCGCGACACTGGCAGGTCCGCGGCGCCGCCCTGCGAAATCTGTTCCTGACCCGCTGCTACCGTGGCGCGGACGACGATGTCCAAGCCGTGCTGGCCGCCCTCGAAGAGCTTCTCGAGACCGCCGTCTTGCCGACAGGCGAACTATCCAAGCTCACCCAGGCTGTATTCACCGGACTGGGACGCTCCTGCATCGAGGCGGGCAAGAGAGAGGCCGCCAAGGCCGTCATGGACGCCAGCTACCTGCGTCCCGGATCGGCGGGCCTGCCCGCAGTGGAAAACATCAAGGTGGTCTCCGCGGGCCTGCTGCGGATGTACCTGCTGGACCTGATGGCCCGCGGCGAGTGGGAAGCCGTCCGCCTGGAGGCGGCGCGGGCTATGTTCATCGGCCGCACCCGTCACCAGCACAGTGTGAGCCCGCTGGCCCAATGGGCCATGGATGAGGCCCAGTCGCGCCTGGGCGAAGAGGGCGACGGCAACGGGCCAAGGCCCTCGATCTGGCGACATCCCCTGGCGGTCAGCGACGACCCCGACATGATGAACATACTGGGTGAGTTCCTCTTCCTGGTGCGCAAGAAGCAGTATGAGGCGGCCTGCAAGGTGCTCACCAGCCGGACGCTGCCCAACGCGCTGGTGGCGACCGAGAGCAACCAGGAGATCCTGCAGACCAGCCATTTCAAGATCCGCCAGATCATCCACGCCACGCCGCCGTTGGGCCTGGTCCTCCAACAGGCCCGCTACAGGCAGATCGGCATGATCCGCCTGGAGAGGGCGCGCCGGCAGAACGACCTGGAGACTCTCAGGTCCCTGGCCGTGCAGTTTACTCGCACGGAGCCCGGCCTGGCCGCCCTGAGCGTGCTGGCCGATCGCGACCTGTCCAACGGGGACTTCAGCCGCGCCGCGGCGCGCTACCGGCTGCTCCAGGAGAGCGACCACGACTCGCATCGCGACGACACGGCGGCGAAGTTTCGGCTGGCTTCGGCGATGATGGGCAAGCTGGCCGGCAAACCGGCCACCCGGAGCGTCAACCTGCCCGGGGGCACCTTCTCGCCGGAGGAGTTCGAGCGGATGATCGAGCAACTGGCCTCCGCTCGAAACAGATCCACCGTTGCCGCCGCACACCGGCCCGGCCCGGGCCCCGCTGGCGCCAAGGCGCAATTGACTCACCTGGCGGACAGCCCCGGCAAGGCCGTCACCTTGCGATACCCGCAGGCCCGCCCGGGCGATCTTGCTCTCGACGGCGACCGCGTCCTTGTAAGCCACGTCGGCAAGCTCTTCGCCGTCGACTGGCGGACCCGCAAGGTCCTCTGGTCTCTCGAGGGATGGGGCGGCGGCTGGGATCAACGCTCGTCTCGCCCACCCGAGGAGCGGGTGAGGCTCCTGCGGGTCGGCCAGAGGCTCTACGTGCGATGCGTACTACCCGGCAGGCCCCTGGCGTGCTTCGATACACGGACGGGCAAGCCTCTCTGGAGCAAGGTCTACGACGACCGCGTGCTGTCGGACCCGATCCTGATCGGGCCATGGGTATCGGTGATTTCCGCCCGGGACAGTGTATCGGGGACACTGCAACTGCAGCGCGTCAGCCCGAGCACCGGCGAGGCGTCTCTTTCGTCCCGGCCCATCGAGATCCGCGACAGTTGGCCGTCGATAGGCCGGCCCGCAGTGGTCGGCGACTCGCTGCTCTTCCGGACGGCCGGGTGCCTGATCCGTTGCGACCTCCGCGGCGAGATCCAGTGGGCCCGGCGGCTGCCCCTTGTGCCCAACAGCGTCATGCCCGAAACGCACACGGGCACGTCCATGGAGGACATGCTCGTCTGGCGGGACCGGGACGTTATCTTCACTGCCCGAGGCTGCCCGTACGTGATGTGCGTCTCGGCCGAAAGCGGCAAGGTGCTGTGGTCGTTCATGATCTCTTCGCCGGCAAGGCTTGTTGGGCCGGTCGCCGGGAACGTTATCGTCGTCGAGCCGGACAGGATCTGCGCCCTGGATCCTGAAACCGGGAAGATCCGCTGGCAGCGCCGCCACTCTCGCAACGATGCCGCCGTCATGCCCGCCGACGATGGCGCGCTGCTGGTGGTCAGGCTCGTCCGCCCGCGCGGCGGGAACACCGATACGTCCGCCGCGAACCGATACGTCCGGTGGATGTCCGCCGCGAACGGGCGGACGATACTGGAGATTCCCGTGATCGGAGACGGGGAGATCTACGGCGTGTCCAGGCTTCTCAGCGACGGCAAGCGAATCTTCGGCCTGTCCAACGACGAGTCCAGTCGATCGAACTCGTTCAAGGTCTTCATGATAGAGATCTCCCCGTGAGGGGCGCGTGAGGAACGGCTCGTCGGTCTCCCTGCTTTCGAATTCCAGCGACTCCTTACCAGAGTCGGCGGAGGGATCGGGAGTGGAGATAGTCGGCGAAAAGCACGGCCATGTCGCGGGACGTGTCGCAGACCAGGCGTTCGCATTGGTTGGCTTTGGCGATGGACTCGAGACGGTCGTTGAACTGTGTCATTGCATCCAGATATGTCTTGCGCGTGTCGTCGGGACAGGCGTCAATCTCCCTATCGTCCTCCAATCCAACAAAGCGGATTGTGCCCGGCATATTGAATTCAATCTCATCGTTGTGCAACACCTGCATGAGTACCACCTCATGATTGTCGTAACACAAGCGTTGCACGGCGTCGTTCAGATCGTCGAGGTCCGCGAAGAAATCGCTGAAAATCACGATAATGGCCCGCCGGCCCGCACGGGCCGCAAGATCCATGAGCGACGGTCCGATGTGCGTCTTTTTGATCGGTTCGATCTGGTCCAGCATTTGGCTCATGTTAATGATCTGGGAGAGCGAATTGGAAGGCGCCAGCGAATTGACGACACGTTCGTCAAAAGTGGTCAGCGACACCCGGTCGGATTGCTCGACGATCAGGTTGGCGAGCGTGACAGCCATGCGCGAAGCATACAGCAACTTCTGAGCATCCCCTTCTCCGTAGCGCATCGAGGCGGACACATCGAGCATCAGGTGGCATACCAGATTGGTGTCCATCTCGTACTGCTTGATCAAGTACTTCCTGTGGCGGTAGTACACTTTCCAGTCCAAGTGTCGCACGTCGTCGCCGGGAACGTAATCACGGTGGCCGGCGAATTCAATCGCAAAGCCGTGAAATGGCGATTTGTGGGCCCCGGCCAGCGTGCCTTCAACGAGTTGATTGGGCTCAAACTTGATGCGCGCGATGCGCGTCAGCACTTCCGGCTGGATGTATCTGCTTAGAATAGCCATAAAACTTCGTCCTGTCCCTTACGCTACCGGCTTGGCATACTCCGCATCGGCCGGGATCTCTTTCAGCAGCTTCTCGATAATCTCCTCGCTGGTGATTCCGGACGTGATGGCCATGTAGTTCGGGGCGATCCGATGGCGAAGACAAGGTCCCACCAGCCAATTGACATCCTCCACCGAAGCACGATACCGCCCGTGAATCAAAGCACGTGCCTTGGCACAGCTTATCAAGGCCAGAGCACCTCGAGGACCGGCGCCCCAGTTGATCCATTTCGTGATGGATTCCGGCGCTTCGCCACCGGGAGCCTGATCCCGCGCGCTTCTCGGGGGCCGAGAGGCCCGGACCAGTGCCCAGGCATACCCCACCACTTGCTCAGAGGCGGGCATTCGCAGAACCAACTCCTGGGCTTCGAGAATCTCGTCGCCCTGGAGCGCCGGCTTGATATCGCTGAGTGCCCTTTCGCCAATCAATCCAGTGGTGACATTCCGGACAATGTCCCATTCCTCGCAAAGGGAAGGATAATTCACCCTGACATACACGAGAAACCGGTCCAACTGGACTTGAGGAAGAGGATACGTGCCTTCCTGTTCCAACGGATTCTGCGTCGCCAGTACGAAGAACGGATCGGGTAACCGATAATCTTCGCCTCCCGCCGAAACCGTGCGTTCCTCCATGGCTTGGAGCATGGCGGCCTGAGTTTTCGGAGGGGTCCGGTTGATCTCGTCAGCCAAGACCATATTGGCGAAGATCGGCCCCTTCAGGAATTTGTAGCCTAGTTCCTGTGAGACCGGATCTTTCTGGAGCACGTCGGTGCCCGTAATGTCCGAGGGCATGAGGTCCGGCGTGAACTGGATACGGTGGAACGACAAGTTCATCGCCTGGGCCAGCGAATGCACCATCAGGGTCTTCGCCACCCCCGGAACTCCCTCGAGCAGGGCATGCCCTCGGGCCAGGATGGCGATGATCATCTGTTCGAGGACCTCCTCCTGACCTACGATGACCTTCGAGATTTCGGTCGTCAGGCTCTTATAGACTTCGGGCCATCTTTTTACAGCGGCTGCATCCTTATTAACCTCGGTTTGCTTCTCAGCCATTCTTTGGTCCTGTCCTCTTGGAGTTCTGCTCAGGATTCTCCGCGATTCTTCGTTAGTTTCTGTCTGTCAGCGTCAAGTATCGACACCCGCGGACGGCCTCACGCCACCGGTGCGGGATACTCCTTATCCGCCGGGACCTCTTTCTGCAGCATGTCAATGATTTCCTCGCTGGTGATTCCGGAAGCGAGGGCCGCGTAATTCGGCGCGATCCGATGGCGAAGAGAAGGTCCAATCACCCAATCGACATCCTCCACCGAAGCATGATGCCGCCCGTGAATCAAGGCACGTGCCTTGGCGCAGCTTATCAGCGTCAGAACCCCTCGAGGACCGGCGCCCCAGTTGACCCATTTCGTGATCGATTCCGGCGCTTCGCCACCGGTAACCGAGCGACTCCACGGGCTTATGCCCGGTCGAGAGGACCGAACCAAGGCCATGGCATAACCGACCACCTGATCGGAGACAGGCACGCGCAGGACCAGTTCCTGGGCTTTGAGAATGTCGTCGGCATGCAGCACCGGCTTAACGTCGTCGAGCGTCCTTTCGCCGATCAATCCGCTGGTGACTTTCTCGGCGATGTCCCACTCCTCGGGACCGGAAGGATAATCCACGTTGATATGCAAAAGAAACCGGTCTCGCTGGGCTTCAGGAAGCGGGTAGGTGCCTTCCCGTCCAAGTGGGTTCTCCGTTGCCAGTACGAAGAACGGATTGGGCAACGCATAGTTCTCCCCTCCCGCCGACACCATGTGTTCCTGCATGGCCTCCAGCATGGCGGCCTGAGTTTTCGGAGGGGTGCGGTTGATTTCGTCGGCCAGGACTACATTGGCGAAGATCGGCCCCTTTACGAATTTGTAGCTGGGCACGTGTGTGACGGGATCTTCCTGGAGCACGTCGGTACCGGTGATGTCGGAGGGCATGAGATCGGGGGTGAACTGTATGCGGTGGAACAACAAGTCCATCGCCTTGGACAGCGAAAGTACCATCAGGGTTTTCGCCACTCCCGGGACTCCCTCGAGCAGCGCATGGCCTCGGGCCAGCATGGCCACGACCATCTGCTCGATCACTTCCTGTTGACCTATGATGACCTTCGACACCTGGGCCGTCAGGTCTTTATAGGTCTGGCCCCATTTTTCTACTGCCGCTACGTCGTCCCGATCTGCGGCTTGTTCTGCCTTGCTCATTCCCGATCTCCAATCAAGTCCTTCATCTCACAGGCCAAGAGCCCGTGGGAGCATCGTTATTACCGATCCTCGAAGTAACGTCTCAGCAACTCTTCATAGCCCTTGGGCATAGTCCTCTTGCCCTGGGACCTTACGGCATCTCGAATGGTCTGCGGCAGGGACGTGAACCACGCGCGGGCGCGCCTTCCTGCACCCCGTCCGGCATCGCCCCCATCCTGGCCGCCGGCGGACAGGCCTTCCATGGCGGCCTTGTACTCGGCCATGCCCTGCAGGCGCTCGGCGTTTGCCATCGCGGCGCTGTCGCCCGTGCTGAACCCGCCGGCATCGCCGCCCGCACCCGCCGAGCCGGGCATCTGGCCTTGCCCTTGTCCCTGGCCCTGACCTTGGCCTTGCCCCTGACCTTGTCCCTGACCCTGGCCTTGACCCTGCCCCTGACCTTGTCCCTGCCCTTGCCCCTGGCCCTGACCTTGACCTTGGCCCTCGCCCGCAGCGGCGGCCGCCTCACCGGCGCCGGCGCCGGCAGCAATCATCTGGGCCGTGCCCGTCGGTGAGGACGGCACTACACCCGAGCCTACCGGCGTGCCGCCGCCCGCCATGCCGCCGCCCTGGCCCTGACCTGCGCCTTGACCTTGGCCCTGACCTTCGCCCTGACCTTGTCCCTGACCTTGGCCCTGGCCCTGGCCTTCGCCTTGACCTTGGCCTTCGCCTTGACCTTGTCCCTGACCTTGGCCCTGGCCCTGGCCTTGACCTTGGCCCTGACCTTCGCCCTGGCCTTCGCCCTGGCCTTCGCCCTGACCTTCGCCTTGGCCTTCGCCCTCGCCTTCGCCCTCGCCTTCGCCTTCGCCCTCGCCCTCGCCTTCGCCCTCGCCCTCGCCTTCGCCCTCGCCCTCGCCCAGGCCTTGGCCGAGCGTTGAGGCGATATCGGCGGCCTGCCGAATCGGCTTGTTGGCGATCTCGCTGCCGCCGGTGACGTTCTCAACGGCCTGTCCGACCCCGGCCAGAGAATCGGCATGCTCGTACACTGCTTGAACCAGGCCCTCGATGGAGCCGGTTTGACCCGGGTCGGTCACCGCTTTGGCCGCCGCCTCAATCGCTGCCACGGAGGACTCGAGGTCCTTGGCCATTTCGGCCAGTCGCATCGCTTCTTCGAGCAACCGTTCGAGGTCATCGCGTTTGATCTCCGCGATAATCCTCGACCGCTGCATGTTCCGCACGCCGTCCACTTTGGCTTCCGGCTCGGGCGCCTCGTTGGCGTCCACCGCGCGATGCAGCGCCGCACCGATGCCCGGCGTGTTGTCGAATGCCTTGTCTGCCAGGGCGCGAATCTGCGGCGGGCCGGCGGCCGGCACGGTGGTCATCAGTTTCTGGAGGTCGCCCTGAAGCGCGATGACGGCGCCGAGTTCCTTCCGGATGGCGCCCACCAGCGTGCCCGCGACGGTTCCCATGGTCTTTCGAACGGAACTGTTGGCCAGTTCGAGCCTTCCGGCGACCTGCTTTGCGGCCGAGGCGCTGCGAGCCGACTTGCCCATTTCCTTCGCCATCTTGGCCGCATCTCCGGCGGCTGTGTTCAGCGGGGCCACCGCATCCGGGGCCGTTACCTTGACGCCCTCAGCGATCTTCCCGGCGATCTCGGCGACCTTCTCCATCTCCAGTCGCCAGTACGTTATCTCCTCCGGGTCGGTCAGTTTGCCGGCCTCCTCCTCGAGGGCAAGGTACTGGCTGGCCGCGGCGGCACGGTCGAGCACCTCGGCGGCTCTGTTCAACTCGCCCAGCGTCGTGGCCAGGGATTCGATATAGGCCATCACCGCCCCCTCGCGCGCCTCGCCGACGGCATGGCGGATTGCCCGCCCCCCAAGCCGGAGCTTCTTGCCGCTGTCGGGGTCCTTCTCGCTCAGGGCCTTGGCGGCCGATTGGGCGGCATCGGCGGCCGTGCGCATGCGAGAGAGGAGCCGCCGCGTCAGCTCGTCGTCTCTCGCGAGGTGCGTGAGTTCGGCCTGCACGGCGGTCTCGGCCTTCGAGGCCGCTGACGGGTTGCTGCCGGCGCCGGCGGCGGCCTGGTTGTGCTTGGCGAGGACGCCCTGGAGCGCGGCGTGGGCCGCCTTGAGCTTCTCATGGAGTCTCATGAGTTCTTCGGCCGTCCGGTCACGCTCCAACGCGATCTGCCGGGTCAGTTCCTCCATCAACTGCGCCAGCGCGCCGATGACGCGTCCCTGATCGTTCAGAGCCTGCTCCTTGCTCTGCCTGAAGACGGCCGTCCGTGCCGACACCGAAGCGTCAATGGCGATGTCGGTCAGGCGCGTGCACAGTTCGCTGGTCCCGACCAGCATGAACAGCGCCCTGAGGCCCTCGCTGATATCGCCCTGCTCGGTGGCCCACTCATCGGCGGTTGCGTCGGTGAACGACTGCGTGCCAACGGCATTTCGCAGCGCCTCCTGGCGCTTCAGCAGTTCGGAGACCCGGTGTTGTGCCTGGATAAGGAGGCTCCGCGTGTTAAGCTGCAGGGCGGCCATCACCTTCTCGAGCCCTGCGATGACGGCCCGCTGGCTCTCGGCTGCGGGGATGAAATCGGCCGCGGTCAACTGCTGCGCGGCCCGGCCCATGGCTTCGGCGACCGCAGCCTTCTTCAGCGCCCTTCCGGCCTCGGCGGCCACCGTGCCCAGATCGCCCGCCTCGTCGGCGGCCGAGGCGAGGACCTTCTCCAGTCTCGCGCACAGAAGCTTGAGAGCCTTTTGCGACTGGACCGCGGAGGCGATGGCCCGCTCGTTATCATCCTTCAGGCCGAGCGTGTCTGCCAGGAGGCCCTTCTCCTGGGCGATGAGGAATCGCGCGCGACTGATGAACTCGGCCAGCTGTCGCCGCACGTGCAGGCGTTCGCGCTGGGCAAGGATCTGAAGCAGGATATGGCCCATCTTGTCCCGAGCGGCCTGCGAGAGCTTCGTTCGCTCGGGCTCGCCAGCCGACTGGGCCTTGAGCAGCAGGTCGACGGCCGCGGCCATGTGATCCTTGACCAACTCATCAGCGGTTCGCTGGATGGCCAGCAGGTCGTCGTACAGCGCCACGTCCTCCATCTGGTTCTCTTTGAGCTGTTTCAGTTGCGTCTTCAGAACGCCCCGGAGCAGTTCGCCCATGAGCTTGCGTGCCCGCTGCTGATACTGGTGCTGGCGCGCGATGATCCGCGCCTCCTGCCGATCGGTCTGGCCGAACGCGCGGCCGGATACACCGGTCAGTACGGCTGACAGCATCAGAGCCGCCAGCAGTGCCCCGCACGGGAGGGCCGCCGGCGAGCGACGGAGGGTACCTGCGACGAACTTGGTTGATTGTCTTGGCATGGTCATCTGCCTGCCTCCACTTGGACGCGAAGTATCTCGTCCAGCTTCTTGTCCGTCTGCTGGGATAGTCGATTCACAGCTTCTCGAACACCGGCCTTGTCACTTACGGCAAAGATCCACTCCTCCGACCGCCTGCTCTTGCCCTTGATCTTGGCGCCCTTGAACTTTCCGCGATAGTCCACCGCCTCGATGGTGATGGCGACCTTGTACCCCTTGAGCAACTTCGGCTTCAGGTCCGCAAGGGCAAGCTTGTGCGTTTTACGGCCGGTGTCGGTCGTGTCCTGCCCCTGGGGCAGGTCCAGTGGCACAGGGGGCATCGGTGTCTGGTTGCCTTCATCGTCTCTGACCACCACGTGCAATATCAGTTGATCCAACCCGAAATCGTCGACCGCCCGGTATATCAGCTCGGGCGTGGCGTTGGGCACGACAACTTCGCTGTAGGCCACCAGGACCACATGCGGAGACCGATCGGCCGAAACCTGCACTACCCCCCTGATCGGATTCTCGGGGGGCAGGCCATGTTTCTTGTCGATCACCTCAATGTGAAAGCTCACCTTCTCGGTGACCCTCGCCAGCGGACAATCCGTATCGTCTTTGTCCAACACGAAGGTCCCGTCTTGGCGCCGCTTCATCTTAAAGCGCTGCTTGTCCTTCTCGATCACCAGCGTTGCCGACGCCATCTCCTTGTCGCACGAAACAGCGGGGATCACCTGCGAGCCCTCGAGGACCACCGCCAGCCGCCGATTCTTCGATTTGGGCGGGACCCGCCCGTGGGCGTGTGGCGGAGGAACGACTTTCATGTCGAGTTCCACCCGGGGCAGGCGATTGAGCGACACCCGCCCGGTCCGCGGCACGGCATCGCCGAGGTATACGGTGTAGGACAGGTCATCCCGCGCGCGGGCGGTCAGCGTGCCTGTGTACGCACCCGCCATCTTGTCGTCCGGACGCAGATCCACCGTGGTCGTCAGGTCGCCGTCGAGGGTTTCCACTTCCACGCGGCCGGAGTCGGGTAATTTGCCGTCCGCGGTGATCGTGAACGTTATGGGGAGTCCCTCGTCCGTCGTGTCGCCCGGCGAGAGGATGTCGGCGATCTGCGTCTGCGTCGGATAGTGCGCGCTGCCCAGGAACAGGCGATTCAGGAACGCGCGTGTATGCCCTGAGTAGAGGATCCCGGGCACGCCGCAGATAGCCACCGTGACCACGAACATCAGCAGGCGACGCATCAGTTCCGCTCGGGAGAAGCCCTCCAGGAAGTTCAGACCGTCGGCTGTCTTCCCGGTGCGGCCGACCACGCTGTCCCGCAGTTGCGCCGAACCGTATTGGGCTCGCTGCGTGTCGTCGAACTGGATCGCGGCGACCAGGTCCGAGTGCATGCCCTGCTTCCCGTCGACCATCACCGCCAACAGCGTGTCCGACTCGTGAATGCGCAGCGCGGGGGTGACATGCCGGACGATCGTCCATATCGCCACGCCGACCGCCGCGACCAGGACGATGCCTCGCGAGAGCAGGTCCATGCGAATCCAGAAATCCAGGACAAAGGCCGCCGCCAGTGTCCACAGCAGGATGCTCAGGGCCGTGGACCCCATCATGCCCAGCCGCACCGTCAGGCGGAACAGCCGCAGACGGGCCAGGCCCGAACGAACTTTCGGTAGTCGTATCATTGCAGGTTCAACAGTTTTCGGGTTAGCCACTCGCCCAGCATCAGCACCAGCGTCAACACCAGCACCAGCCACGTGTTCCACAGCGGCAGGCGGCGGTGGCTGATCTCTTCAACGGGGCGCTCCTTGATAGCTTCGGCCATGTCGCCGATCTCGTGAAGTTCGTAGGGTTTGCCGCCGGTGTACCTTGCCAGGGCATGCTGCAACGCCACATCCCTGACCACCGACCGCCGCTCGGCAGTGGTCGGGGCCACCTTGAAGGTCGTCTCCACCTCCTCCATCGTAATCGGGTCCTTGACCCGCAGGCTATGGTCGCCCGTGGTAAAGACCGGCATGGAGGTCTCGAAGATCACACTGCCGCGAGGCTGCGGCTGGCCCGGCTCGGCGGCCCCCGGCTCGGCGGCCCCGGGCTGTTTGTCTTCGCGCTTCGGGGCGCCGGACCGCGGGATCGTCAACTCCGTCTCCAGCCTCTTGGACACGCCCAGAGCCTGTGGCGCCAGCAGCGTGGCCTGCAGCGATGTTATTCCCGGCCGCAGTGGCGTGTAGGCACTGTCGTAGGCCTCCACGGTAATGCGGACCTTCTGGCCGGCCTGGTACCTCGGCCGGTCGGTTTCGACCCTGAATCGCTTCTGCGAGCCCAACGCCCTGCTCAGGCCCATCCGATAGATCAGTTGCCTCCACAGATTGCTGTAATGCTTCTCGCCGTAGAGCTTTCTCAGGCGCCAGGTCTCGTTGAAGGCGAAGTACACCACCTCGCCCTTGCCGAAACGGCGGATGGCTATCAGGGGCTGGGGCGTCTTGCCGTCCACGCAACGATGAACGGGATGGCTCGCCAGGACCGTGGCCAAGGGATGGGGGCGCACGGACGGCTGGTACCATTGCAGCTTCCTCAGGTTGTTCCAGCCCTGCGTGTTCTCGTAGTCGTTGTCGGCCAGTCGCATGAAGTCGTACTGCTCGGCCTGGGGGGTAAGGGCCAGATTGAACTGGCCGTCGCGGCGGCGTAAGTTCTCGTCAATCACCACTGGGAGCATATCGGCGATCTTCGTGCCGAGCAGCGCCTTGGGGCCGAACCGAGGCCCGGCCAGGACAATCAGGCCCCCGCCGAATTCCGAGACGTATTCAGCCAGCATGTTCTGGAAGTTCAACTTTGCCTGGGGGTCCGAGGCGAGCATGCTTTCCGGAACGTCCGACAGGACGATCACGTCGTAGCTGAAGAACTCCTCCCGCGAGCGAACGAGCCTCTCGACAAAGACGTCGTTGCTCTGGCGGACGCTGAAGTCGGCCGAGCCCAGGTACGTGCGGAAGCCGTCACGCCCGATCATCGGGTCGCGGTAGAAGACCTCCTTGATGAATCGCCACTCCCACGTCGGCTCGTATTCGACGAACAGGAGCTTGAGCGACTCGTCGCGGATCGTCACGTCGCGCTCGGCGGAATTGTTGCCGGGCATGATTTCCTCGACAAGCGGCTCGACGTGGGCCTTGAGGGTGAACCGCCCCGTCACCGGTGGCACGTAGGTCACCGTCGTCCTGACGGTCTTGGCGTCGAGCAGGACGGACTTGACCGGTGCGGCCCGCTCGAACCGTTCATCTCCGGCGGCAGCCCCGATGGTGCCCATGGGCTTGGTGAGAAGCTCGACCTCGACGGTCCGGCCGTTCAGGCCGTTCTGGTGAAGCTCCACGGTAATGCCCACCTTCTCGCCTTTCTTGAGAACCAGGGGCGCCTGGATGTTGACGGCCAGGTCCGTCGCGTCGGTGGGTCCGACTCCCACGGTATAGATCGGCGCCTTGAAGCGCATCGCCGCGCGCATTGCCGGCTGGCCCCGGTTCTGACCGAAGTCGCTGATAATGACCACTCCGGCCAACAGGTGGCTGCGGCTGTGGAGTCTGAGGTCGTCCAGGCCCGCCCCGATCGCCGTAACCTTCGCCTCGCACCCGGCCAACTGCCTGGCCACCGAGGCCGCATCGATATCGTCCGACCCCGCCTGCGGCATGGGGATTTCCCGAACCTGGTCCCATCGAACATCGCTGCCGCGGGCATGCTTCGGGTCGAGCACGTAGCCGCGAAGGCGGAATTTCTTGCTGAGCGTCGTCAGCCAGCCGATCCGATCGCTTCGAACCGTGGCGCGGACCAGGTCCTGGCGGGTCGCGGTCTTGGCCATGTCGTCGCTGAACTCCGGAGTGTCTTCCCCGAGGACCTCCCGAAGCGCCGCCTGCGATTCGCTCGGCAGCTTGTCGCGCATGTTCATGCTGTCCGTGCCGTCGAAGAGCACCACCAGCAGCGGCCGCGGGGTGTGCCTGAGTTCCAGCACCGCCTCCGGTTGGGACAGTATCCACACCAGCAGCGCCAGCACGATGCCTCGGAAGGCCGCCATGGGAATGCTGACCTTCTTCCCGCGCAGGCCCTGATAGCGGATGTAAAAGACCGCCGAGAGCGCGGCCGCCGCCAGGCAGCAGAACAGCACCAGCGCCGGGCGCCCGTGTGCCCAGGAGGCCGCATACCGCACCTGAAAACTTGCGACCGATTTCAGGCCTTCAATGCCAAGAAGATCTCCCAGCCAGTCCATCATGGCGTTGTCCTCGTGCTTTGCACAGCGACATCCACGGGGGCGGTCTGATCGGCCGAGCCATTGTCGGCGGCGGCGCCCTTCGGCTGGCCCACCAGGCGCCAGCCCGCCAGCAGGGCCATCTCCAGCAGCATGCACACCAGTGCCAGCACCATCAGAATCTGCCAGAGATCGTGTCCCACAAAGGCCTTCCCCGCCAAGCTGATGTCTTGCTTGGGCCCGATCCAGGTGACGTCGGTCTCGCCGATCCGGTCCGGCTGGCCGGTCTGAGCTTCGGTGGCCAGTTCACTCTCCGACGCCGGACCGTTCACCGCCAGCAGCATTGTCCAGCCGGCGTCCGGGCTGGTGTCCGGGGCGCCATCTTGTGGGGCCTTCTCTTCGTCCTTGCCGGTCCGACGGCGGCAGTCGATCCGGTACACCCCCCGCCGCTGGACCGACCTGAGAAGCAGGGCGTAACTGTCGGGCGCCATCGCCTCGACGTTCTGGAGAAGCGGTTCGGTGTCGCCCGGTCTCAGCACGGTGAAGATGGCCCCCTGATCCACAGCCGCCACGGGAACCACAATCTCCTTCTCCGGGCCGAACGTGCGGTCAGGCAGCGATCGCACCAGCAGCGATCCCATGATACTGTCCAGCAGCAGCATGCTGTTGTCCCGGGCCATGGTGTTCCAGGCCGGCCACAGGCCCGATGTCAGCATGATCACGCGTCCCTTGCCGATCTGGCGCTCGATGACGAAGGGATGCTTGTTGTCGTATCGCCCCAGCACGCGTGGCTGGGTCGCGTTGACCAGGTCGTCCACGGAGGACATCCCGGCCCCCGGGGCCAACGGGTTGCTCCACTCAAGCCAGTGGCGCGAAGCGGCCTCGGCTTGGGCTGACGGCTCGCGGAGTTTCTCAATCCGCTTGCGCTCGATTCGGGAGATCGCTTCCCGCGCGGCGGGCACGTCGGCGGCAACGGCCTTGAAGAACCTCGGCAGGGCGAGGATTTTATCCCTCTGATCGCGGGTGGTGGTGTCCAGGTAGAGGGCCTGGCCCACGATACTGAGCCGGTCCAGGGCGAAGCCGGCCGGGTTGCCCCCGGCGGGGCTGTCGGCTACGATAAGCTCGCCCTTGAGCGGGGCGGGCAGAATCCCCGCACCGTCCAGCCAGGCCCGATCGGTCCACTGGACCGGGTCGAACGTCTCGCCGGCACCGATGAAGATGTTGCCCCCCTGTTCCACGTACTCGCGGAGCATGCTCACCGCCTCGGGCGACGGCGCCACCACGCCGCCAATCACCACCAGGCGGGCCACCTTCAGGTCGTCGCGCCCGAGATTGTCGATGGTCAGAAGCACGGGCCTCCCGTACGCCCGCGCCCTGAGCAACTTCCGGACCTGTGCCGTCTCGCCGTACATGTTCTCGGCTGGCCGCTCGCCCGGGCCGTATTGGTCGATGAAGATCACCGGTACCTGGGCCACCACCGGGGCGATCAGCATCCGGGAGTCGTCCATCTTCAGATCGTCGGGCGTCAGCGTAAGCTCTGCCGGGATGAACAGCGGGGCGGCACTGGTACCGGACTTGTCGAACTTGTGGTGGAAGTCCATTCGCAGTTCGTGACCGGCCACGAGGTCCACGTTGCGCGATTCGATTTCTTTGCCGCCGATCGTCAACGTCACGCCGACGCCCTTTCGCGGCTCGCCTTCATGGCGGATCGTTGCGCGGAAGACCGCCGTCGAATCCGTGCCGGCAATCCTGTTGAGGAGTCTGAAATCGGCTACCCAGGTGTTGGTCCGCTCCAGCGGTCCCACGCGGACGATCTGGATGTCGGAGATCTCGTCGAGATACGTCTTGGCCCCGGCAAGGGACCACGTCCCCTGCTGGGCGTCTCCGATGAAGACCACGCGCTTGGTGGGGATGTTGCTGGCCAGACGGCAAGCCTTACTGGCCTGGGCAAAGCCCTCGGTTACCGATGCCGACCGGTCGACGACCTCGATGCGGTTGACGGCCTCCAGGGCGTCTTCAGGCGTTGCGTACACGTCCCGCGCGTGCCACCGTGAGTACGTGCACAGCGGGATCACCGAAATCTCCGAGCCGGATGGCAGCGACTCGATGAACTCTCGCGTCTTCGCCTTGGCCTCCTCCAGCAGCGACTTGCCGCCCAGCGGCGTGTAGCCCATCGACAGGCTGTTGTCAATGACCAGCACCGCGTGCATCGGGCGCTTGCCGGCGCCGCCTTCGGAGCCCCCGCTCCAGTACGGCCGCGCCATCGCCAGAACGAACAGGATCACCGCCAGTGTGCGCAGCGCCAGCAGCACGATGTCGCGCAGTTTGAGAATCCGGCGATTCCGCTTGATCACCTGCAGCAGGAAGTCCATGGGACCCCAACGGAGGGTCCGCCGTCGTCTGCGGTTCAGCAAGTGGATGACAGTCGGCCCGGCGGCCGCCACCAGTGCGAACAAAAACATGCCAGATATGAAACTCATTTGTCAGTCAGCGCCTTCATGGGGTCCTTGGCTTCCAGTGTCGAACGTGCTATCTGCGGTTGCTCGCTTGCCCTCGGCGTCCGGGACGATGTCCCTCGCCCCCGGCCTCCCTTGCCCTGCTGGAGGATCGGCAGATAGCGGTTGGGTATGTTCAACGCGAAGACCGCCACCGCCGTGCCGAAAAGCTGTCCGTCCTTGCCTCCCACTCGCCCGCCGGCCCACCAGCCCTGGCCCCGCCCGGCGCTGCGGTCCTGCGTAGCGATCAAGGCCTTGCGAATGCGCGGATAACCGTCTTGCCACGTCCTGCCGCCGACCTGGTAAAGGGCCTGGCTGACATAGTACATCGTGTAGGCGTCGAAGGGCACCGAGCCCTTGGAGGTCTTCATCTTCTGCTTGATGTCATCGAGCACGCCCTGCATGCTGCGGTGGATTCTGAAGTCGTCGTACTGGCCGAACTCCTGCAGGCACACCGCCCCGGCCGCGGCCATCGCCGTCGTGCTGCCCCCGCCGCTGTAGGTGAAACGCCCCGGGTACTTCGCCTCTTCCTCGCGCCAGCCGCGCCGCCGCGCCAAGCCGTCAGGGTTCTGCCGCGACGTGCGGTAGTACTTTCGCACGGAAGCGATCGCCTTGTCGACAGACTCCTTGGGGATATTGATGCCGATGTCCATCGCCCCCCGCAGCGCCTTGGCCTGCATAACCGCCAGCGACAAGTCGTGCCCGCGAGGCTGGCGATTGGCTTGATAGCCCCACCCGCCATCCTCGCACTGGGCGTCGAGGATGACCTTAATGGCCTTTCTCAGCGCCCGCCCGGTCCGCCTGTCGCTGGACATCCCGTAGGCCTGCGTCAACATGAACGCGCTCAGACCGTGGTTGTACATGTCGCGATTGCTGCTGGTCATGTTCAACAGGCCCGACGGCTTGGCGTTGACCAGGACGTAGTTCAGCGACCGGCGGACGTTCTCCCTGTACTTGCCCGTCTCGGGCGAATGTCCCGCCGAGAGGAACGCCAGCGTGCCTATCGAAACCAGTCCCAGGTCCCTGGAGCCCCAGTTGCCCTCCTTGCCCTGGTTCCTGGCCAGCCACTCCAGACCGGCCGCCGCCGCCTCTTCACTGGCGAGCGTCATTTCCCATCTGCCCTCGGCGCGAGCTAACGTGCCTGACAATGCGATGGCGACGATCAAGGCGACACACGTCACAGGTCTGACCATGACAGTTCCCTTGCTCTGTGCTGCTTCCGGAAGGAAGCCCCTGCAAGATCATGCTACGCATCTGAAGTATCTATGAATGTCTGTTCAGGCGAAAAGGTTACGCAGAAAATGTAGTATTCTGTCATTCGGCTGCCGAACGCGCGACGTCCGCGGCCAGTGGCGGCCTCCCAGATCAGCCGCGGCGTGAATCCGGCCCAAAAGCATGAAGAGAGCAAGCCTGAGCAGTAGTAGATGTGGGATCTGTCGTGTGCGAGGTTTTTCCGGCACCACGGTAGTCCTTTTTGGACAATGACTTACGAGTACCGCTGCTCAATGGCACCCCGCCAATTCGCCTACTTACGTTTGATTTCCCAGAGCACGTATTGAGGTCCCTTCGGCCCCGGGGCCACGTGATACGTCCCGATCAGCTTGCCGTCGATATAGGCTTCGTATCTGGCTCCGGAGCGCGTGCCAAGGTGGGCAGTCGCATTCGGCCTGATCGTGCGGGGGCGAGAAAGCTGCCCTTCGTAATCCACCCAGTGGACAATCACGTTCTTATCGCAGCGATTCACCGCCCCGTAACGGCAAGGGCTGCCCGAAGCTGACGGTGTCCGCTCGAATTGCCTAACGATCAGATCGGGCATCTGGGCCTTCAGCTTCTCGACGGCGGCGGCGGATACCCCCGCGTCCCCGGCCACAAGAAGCGACTTCAGAGAGCCCATCTTCGCCAGCGTCATGAAAGCCTTGTCGCCCCCCTTCCAGCCGCGGCCTACAAGAAGGTTGTTCAACTCGTTCGGTCGGAGAGCATCGACGGTCGGGTTCCAGAAATTCACGATGCCCCCGAACGCGTGGATCTCGAGCAGCACGAGCCTCTCGGGGTCGCTCACCGCGCCGGACTGCAGTGCCCACCCGAGCCCCAGGGGAACCTTCATGTCGGCCTTGCCCGCCTTTTTCAGCACGCCCGCGAGGCGATACTCCCCGGGAAGCTGATCCGATATCCCCGTCCCATGCCAATACAGGGCCGCCCCGCCAGCCGGCTGGGTCAGCTCGAGCGTGACCTTCTTTCGGCGATACTTTCCGATCGAAAACGCCGGCGCTGCATTTCTTTTTTGCCAGTCCTGCCTGATCGGCGTCTGCTCGGGCTTTATCTCCTTGTTGTCGATTCGAACGGAGATGGCCTGGGGGCGGAAGGTGCCGTCTGCATCGAAAACCCCCGCATCGACGGTGAGCCAGTTGTCGCGTGGTCCGACCGTGATCTCCCGCGAGAAGACCAGCGGATGCTTCTCGGCCCGGATCATCGTCACGAAACAGTCCCTCCCCGAGGGCCCGGCCCTCCACAGGTGGCTCGTCCAGGTGTACTGGCCGCGCTTATCGAACTTCACCGTCCATCCCTTCCAGGGGTGCAGCTGCTCGAGGGCTTTGCGATGGACCACATCCTGAAGCCCGGCCGCATCAAACCCGATCACCGGATCGAGCCAGTCGAGCTTGTCGCGTATGTTCAGCGGGTCGGCCCCCGGCGGGCGATCGCGATGCGCGATGTCGGCCTGGAGGATCAGGCGTTTGGGTCCTTTCCCCGGAGCCCCTATCGCAATCGAACCGGTGGCGACGGTCTTGGTCGAACCGATCAGCAGCCCGCTGGCGTACAGGGGCTTTTCCGTGGTAGAGCCGAGGAAGACCCGCGCCCTGACGCACCCGCCCGTATCGACAATGCGGTCGAGCCCCAAGCGCGCCTGAAACGAGGTCGCATACGGCGGAAGCGTGAAGCTCAGTTCGCTGTAGGCGTGCACGCCGAAGCCCCAGCCGTACTGCTGCCCGCCGCTGTGGAAAAACTGCCCCTCCGAGTTGCGGTTCACTCGCCACGGCAGAAGCGGGGGCGCCACCGACGTCGTGGGATGCACCCGCGAAAGCGGCACCCGACCGGGCACGAACGACCAGCGCATGCAAATGCGGCTGAACGGCACCCGCAGCGCGTCGAGACTCCATGCCGGCTGGATCACGTGGTGCCAGGTCTTGATGCTGCCGTGCTCGCCCAGGGTGGCCGCCCGCTGCGCCTTGATCCGGTCGATGCCCCTTGACAGCCTCGCCCATTGCGCGGTCGCCTGAGCGAGCCGTGCTTTGAGTTGCCCGGCCCGGTTCTGGCCGTCGGCTTCAAGGCGTTTGAGTTTCTGTATCTCGCGGGCGTCGAAATCAGCAAGTTCCTTCTGCCCCTGCTCGTCCAGCCTCCGCCGCTCGGCTTCCAGGGATAGCCCTCGCGCTTTGCGAAGTTGGGCCTGGCGGAGGCGGAACGCCTTGAGCAAGTTTTCCCGTACCTCGGGTGTCTCTGCCGCCAGGAATTCGACCTTGGCCTCGTCGGCTGACTTGAACTCCCGATCGATCTTTCGCCTCTCTTCGGTCAACCGATCCGCATCTTTTTTCTTCTGCCGATCGATACGCCGCTGCAGGTCGCCCTTGGCCTTCGCATAGGCCTGCCGAGCCGCTTTGAGCTGGTTTTCGAGGTCAGCCGACTGCTTCGCGAATTCCGCGCGGGCCTGGTCGAACTTCTTGCGGGGTTCCTTCAACTGTTCGTGCATTTGGGCGATACGCTCGTCCAGCTTCTTGATCTGCTCCAGAGCCCGCCGCTTATGTTCCGGCGTGGAGTAAGGTGCGGGGCGAAAACGCAGTTCGCTTCCCGTGGCGATCAAGCCGTCGGCCGTCTCGATTCGCACCAGGCGGGACCGGCAAGCGGGGCTGAGTATCCCAAGCTCCCGGAAATACGCGTCCCACGGGTCGATTCGCGGGAAGTGAACTTCGGCGACATCCGCGAGCTTCACCTCAAGCGTTCCGTCACTCACCAGAAGACGCAGAGAGTCCTCGCCCGGGCGAATGCCGACGAAAGCCACGCGCCGACCGTCATGATACAGCAGCGTGCCCGGCTGGCGGCCCTGCCGAGGGGTCGATGTCATGACGATGCGCCGAATGCTGCCGATCAGCACGCGCACGGGTGTCGGCGGCCTTGAACGCCGCGCCGCGGGCGAGCTCGAGGCAGGTATCACCAGAAGGTGCGCCGGCGTACGAATGCCGCCGGCATCGCTGCTCGGGCGAGAGCCCATCACCCGCCCGATGATGCGGTCGCCGCCGACGAACTCGATATACCCACTGCACTCGGCGAGCATACGCCACGGTTCGAGGCTGCGGTTCCTCAGCCACCGCAGCGGGCGCTTTGCATCCTGCAGGGAGGCGCCGTCCAGCCGCGGAGACCCCGGATGCCCACCCCAGCCGGTAATCTGCGTGCCCTCGATCCGCGTACCGTCGGAAAACACCGCTTCGTACTGCGCCGCGCTGTCGGCATGCAGCGGTGCCGCTACCGCCGACAACAACGCCGCCACCAGCATCACAGGCATGTACGTCAAGACGTTCATACCGCTCATGTCCCGCATTGTCCGGGATTTCCCAAATGCGCTCGCGCCCACCCTGGGCCTTTTCAATGATTCTATCACGTGTCGCCAGCAAAAGTCAGCCGACATTTTCTGGATCGCCTCTCTCCGCGTCTCGGCGCGCCGGGATCGCAGGATGTTCAGAGTATGCTATGTTCGATGCGTGCGCTGGGCAAGCCGAATCTGGAGTTGGGGCGCCGGAGTGTGCGAATTCATTTCCTGGCAGGAAATGAACTCGCACACAGAGCAGGAGAAAGGAGAGAGGCCAAAGGAGGAAACGGGAAACGACCCTCGGCGGCCGAGCGATTCTCAGGCTGACGCACAGCTTCTCCTGCGGTCTACTTTCTACTGTCTCCTTTCTTGGCGCGCAAGGGCTGCGATGCGTTGGCTTAACACGCCGCCAGAAAGAATTCTCGCACACGCGCCGGATCATAACGGATCCCCGTAGGCTTCCCAAACTCAGCCGTGCCGCAATATCGCCCGCCGCTCACCTTGAGATCGCCGCGGTGACGGGCCCACCGGCCGGTCGCTTGTACCACACGACCGTATTGCCATGCACCGCGTCCGGCTGGTCGCTCACCTTCGAATCGCCGAGCGGGGTGCCGAAAAGGGCCTTCGGCTTGCCCCAGAACGCTTCCAGCTTCTTCGCAAACACCGGGTCGCGCTCGACGAGTTCCTTACGCCTTGCTTCGGATTCGAAGTAGCGAGTGCTCAATCCGGCGAAGAACTCCTTGTGGTTGGCCCGGACGACCCAGTCCTTGGGCGGGTACTTCCCATCTTCGCGAGCACGCTTGTGGGCCGCCAGCACATCGGGGTCGTTAAAGCCCAACACCTGGTCGTGATAGGCATGGGCCAGTTCGTGCATAGTCACTTGGACCGTCTTGAAATCGGACCGCTTGGCGAGTCCCGCGGCACGGCCGAACTCGACGCACTTCTGTTTCCCGGGATGGAAGTCCATCTTCACCAGCCAATCGAGGTCGGGGTGGTACTGGTAGGCTGCAGTGCGCCCGTGCTTTCCATGGGTCGAGTCGACCTCGAGCCAGATCTTGACCTTCTGCAGTTTCTTACGAGGACCGTCGGCCACCATCTGCCGCGCCTTGGCCAGGCCGTACTTCAGCTTCTTTATCGCCGGTTCGCCGATCTCGCGCTGCTTGCCCCCCGACAGCAGGTCGCGGTGGACATAGACCTGCCAACCTTCGATATCCTTGACGACATAATGCGATGTCGGTTCGTAGGCGATGGCGGTGGTCGCCGCAACCAGAGCAACTGTCGCCAGCACCGACGGAAGCCATGAATGGCTGAGAGTAGAGAACCTCATGCGGAAACTCCTGTGCTGAATGATGCGCCCGAGTGCAACCGAGAGTTCAAACCCCCGCAGAGCCGTAGTGTTTCGGCCCTCGAGAAGATCCCGTCTTGGCCGGTGGCATGCTCTTGTTTGTGTTCAGTGAAGAGACACTTGCCAGTAACACTTGCCGGAGCATGGGACACCGGTGGAACGTAAGTCTCTGGCGTCGGACCTTGCGGGATCCAAGCCGGAGGGATCGGGCACGTGGGACCGGCTTCCAGGCCGTCGAGATTCGGCCAGCCCAGGCACTCTCCCTATGGCATGGTCACCGCCGCTTGCGCCGCATCACCGTCAGGCCGCCGAAGGCCAGCAGCGACAGCGTGGCGGGCTCGGGGACCTCAGTGGCCGCCACCAGCCAGCCGAAGTGGTCCGTGCCGGCGGGCGTGCCCGTGGAAATCGCGATATTGTTTGCCCCGGCTGAGCTGGTCCCGCTCATCTTCAGGAGACTGGCGTTGAAGCCGAGGAACTGATCGATTGGCCCGCCGATGTTCGCGCCGTTGTAGGTGACGATCTCGCCGGAGTCGGCGCTGTCGTCGGAGACGGTGAAGACGTACACGTCCGTCGCGCCGGCCGGCTGGCCGAGAAAGGTCGACGTCTCGATCTCCGGCACGCCGGCCTCGCCCAGCATCACCGCGCCGTCGAGGATCGTCACCACCGTCGTGCTCGCCGCGAGCGGGTCGTTGTAGACCACCACCAGGGCCGCTCCGGCAATCTGGTTACCCGAGTTGGTCTGTCCGATGACGAAGCTGTGGTTGCCCGGCCCGGTCACCATTGGCGTGACGTCCCATCGGTAGGCGAAGAGGTTGAAGAAGCCCCCGGTGTTGTCGTTGGCAAAGGGGCCGACCGCGCCGACCGGCACGCCGGCGAACGTCAGGTCCAGCGGGTTGCCGACGAACCAGTCGTTGGCGTAGACAAACGCCTTGACCGCCGGCCCGGGTGTTACGTTCGAAAGAGTGAACGTCCCGCTGACCACGCCGGTGTTGCCGGTAGCGGCCCCGGCCAGTTCCAGGCCGAGGTTGCCCGTCTGCTGGAACGACTGGACAAGCGCCCCGCCCGCCAGCGCGGGCAAGACCAGAACGGCCACCGCAAGAAATGTCAGACCTCGAGTTACAACCTCCATGATCCCGCTCCTTATCCCTCCCAGCCTCCGAGGCGACGGCGGCGCCGCCCGCGCGTCGGCCGGACCGCCTCTCCGTTGGCAAACCATTATACCCGAAAGTTGCCAGATCGACTCATGCTTACTTGCGGCCGCCGTAGGTTTTCTCAATAATCCGATCATGTTTTCGGACATAGTCAAGCGCTTAAGCAGGAATGACTTGGCTGCCATCAGGGCGTTATTCTCTCCGGACCGGGCTCCGGCCTGGCCTCAGGACAGCCCGCGCTTCGTTGCCTTTGGTCTCTACTGGCCAGGGACGGGTTGGCAATGATGCTGTGGCTGAGTTCGCGGATGCCCAAAGCGAGAGCAATTACCCCACAAGAGTTGACCAGATACAGTTGGCATATTCCGAACACCGTGATACACTTCTGAACGCCTACTGGGGACATATCGCTTTGGGGAGGCCGGATGTCTTCCCTCTCGGTCGGCTTGCTGGGGCGAGGAGACCCAAATCATGATCACCAACACTTCCATGGAAGCATGCCTGGAACCACTCGAGCCGCGGTTGTTGCTGTCGGCCACGCCGATCGACCTGACGCAGCCGGCTCCGTTGCAGGAGGTCAACGGGGCGTGGATCAAATGGGTGGACCCGCAGAGCACAGGCAGCGGTGTCATCAATTCCTTCCTTCGCGTTCAAGGAAGCCCATCTGAGCGTGGGTACAACACCGACGGCGCCCTCGAGTTCGAATCGAAACCCGGGGCGTTCACACGGTCCCTTATGCTGGACGAGGTCCCGCGAGTCATCATTGACGGCCAGTCCCACCGGGAGTTCTTCCTGGACATCAACGAGAGTAAGAAGCAGGAGCTCGTGTCGCTCGAGGAACTGGAAATCTACCTCGGCAGCACCGGTGACCTCACCGGGTACCCGAACTTCGGCGGAGATGCCTACAAGGCCTTCGATCTCGACGAGGGGGTCGACGGGGACGTCTCGCTGCAGCTCAGCTACGCCCTCAACTCCGGAAGCGGATCGGGAGACTACGTCTTCTACATCCCGGACAGCGCATTGACGGGGCCCAACAAGTATGTCTATCTCTACAGCCATTTCGGGAGGGCCGACCGCGGGGATCCCTACGCTTCTGATGCCGGCTTCGAGGAATGGTCCGTCGGCACGCCATGCATGCTATGTACCGCGGAGATTCACGGCTATAAGTTCAACGACTTGAACGGCAACGGCATCGATGACGGCGAACCGAGACTGAGCGACTGGACGATCTACCTCGACACCAACGAGAACGGAACGCTCGACGCTGGGGAGCCATTCCGCGTTACCGACGAGAGCGGCCAGTACCACTTCGACAATCTGGTCCCGGGCCTCGGCGCGGACTCGACACATCTCGTGCGGCAAGTGCTGCAGGACGGCTGGCAACAGACGACTCCCAACCCGCCCGCGATCGAGTTGCAGGGCTACCAGGTGTACGTGGCGATTACCGGCCAGGTACCTACCGACCCCTACGCCCAACTCGAGGTCGTGGAGCCCGACCTGGCCTTCGGCAACTTCGAGCTGATCACGATCAGCGGGACGAACTTCTACGACACCAACGGTGATGGTATCAACGGCCCCGATGACTACGGACTCGAAGGCTGGACGATCTACCTGGACGGGACCAACGGCCGCCCGCTCAATGGTGAGTTCGAGGACGGCGAAACGCACACCGTTACCAACGACCAAGGGGAGTACAGTTTCGAGAATCTCGGGCCCGGGACCTACACGGTTCGCGAAGTGATCCTCGACAACGACAAGTGGTTTCAGACGTTCCCACCCGACGAAGGGGACTATACCATCGAGGCCGTGAGCGGCGAGACCTATGACGACAGGGACTTCGGGAACACGTCGACATGTTGTGGTGGTTTTACGATTCGGGGGATAAGATTCAATGACCTGGATGGCGACGGAGAACGGGACGCCGACGAGTTCGGCTTGGCGGGGTGGAAGATCTTCCTGGATGGCAGCAATGGCGGGACCCTCAACGACGTTTGGGACCCCGAAGAGCTGTGGACCTATACCGTGCTCAACGGGGTCTACATGTTCAGAGTTCTGTTGGTAGACCAGACGGGTGAGCCGATCACCTACACCGTGCGAGAGGTCCAGCAGGACGGCTGGATCCAGACCACACCCAATCCGGATCCTGTTGCCGGGATCCCCGGTGAGCGTGATCAAGTCTTTAGTGGCGGGAACTTCGGCAACTTCTACACCGGGACGATGATGACAATCGAAGGGGTGAAGTTCGAGGATGACCTGCTCCCAGAAAACTGGTCCAAGTTGAATGCGAGTCTTTGACGGCCTTGGGCCTGCCCCCATATCTGGTCCATTGGCCGTGCTCACCCCCGCCGTCGCCGCATCACCGCCAGCCCGCCGAGGGCCAGGAGGGAGAGCGTGGCGGGCTCGGGGACGGAGGCCCCGGCTGGCGGTGACCCGGTCCAGTTGGCGAGGAGGACGGAGAGGTCTTCGTCGTTGATGAGGGTGTCGGCGGTGAAGTCGCCCAGGCCCCAGGTGGCGGGGGTTGGGATGTTCCAGTTGGAAAGCATCACGGCGAGATCGCTGTCGTCGGCGAAGCCGTCCATAGTGGCGTCGCCCAGGATCGACGGGAAGGGGGAGTCGATGGCGATGATGCCGTCGGAGAGTAGACTGCTGGTGTCCCAGGTCAGGCCGCCGGTCAGCGTCGGCAGGTCGAGGGTGTCGAGGTCCCCGGTCAACGTGCCGGCCCAGTCGAGGATGTCGAAGCTGTCGCCCTTGCTGGGGCGGTAGCCTGCCAGCAGGTCCACAATCAGTGTGCCGGCGAGTTTCAGGTTGCCGTCGATGATGAGCCGGTCGAAGTCGCCCGAGGCCGTCCCGTCAAGCTCGATCAGCAGTGACGAGGCCCCGTTGGTGATGATGTAGTCGCCGGTAATGGTGAGCGTTCCGGCCGAGGTGCCGGGCGAGAGGGCGCCGCCATCGTTGGTGAGGTCCGCCGCGACCGCCCCCGTGCCGACGAGGTTGTCGCCACTGCCCAGCAGCAGACCGTTGGGGGCTGCCAGCGTTCCCCCGTCAAGCTCCGTGAGCGGCCCCAGCACGGCCACGTTGCGGTCGTGCAGCGTCACCGTATGGGGGCCGACCCATAGTCGTCCGTCCAGATCAACACCATCGAAGGCGGTGGCGTCGCCGACGTGCAGGTCGCCCGTTGCGGTGATGCCTGAACCGGGCGCGGCGGCAATAGAGGCCTCGATACTGCCGTTGCCGCTGATGGTCCCGCCCCCCGGCAAGTAGATGCCGTTATCGGCCCGAAGCGTGCCGCCGTTGATGGTGGTGTTGCTGCCGAGCGTAGCGAAAGAGAGGGACTGCAGCGTGAGCGCACGGCCGTTGTCGATCAGGATTCCCCCGGCCGTCCGGAAGCCGCCAGGATCACTGGCGTCGCCAAGCGACAGGTTCCCGCCAGAGACATGGATTGTCGAGAACTCATCGCCTGAAAACGGCACAGCAATTGATCCGTGCCCAGTGAGGCTCGCGCCGTCGAGCAGTACTGCCGGTGTGGCAATCGTTCCCCCGCTGAAGTCGAAGGGCGCGCGGATACGCAGTTGCTCCTGAACATTGAGGATGCCGCCGCTCATCGCCAGTTGACCATTGTCCAGCATAATCGCCCGCGCGTCAACTTGGCCCCCCACGATGTCGAACTGTGCGGTGGAATCCTGGAAGATAATCCAGTCGGCAGTGAGTTGTCCGGCCGAGATTACATAGTGTGAAGACGGTCCCCCGTGCCCGCCCAACCTCAACCGGTCCTGCATGACTACCTGGCCACCAGTCTGCTCGAAAAGAGAGCCCCCGGGAGAGTCCAGATACATGATACGCGCCTGTAATGTGCCGCCGGACATGAGGTAGACGCCCGGACCAGGTGTATTGCCAAAATCGAGCGAACCCTCGACAATATGCGCCCCACCCGTTTGAACAAAGGTGCCCTTGCCATAGCGCCCCACAGTAGTTCGCGAGGTCGTCAAGCTCCCGGCCTGCAGCTCATACTCCCCGTGGGCTTGGTCATTGTAACCAAGGTATAGGTAATTCGCTGTAACCGTGCCGCCTGTTTGGTGAGCACTACCGAATGCATCTTCTCCGACATAAATATAGTTCGCGGCAAGGGCGACGGCATCCGGGATATGGAGTTGCCCGTCGAAGCTGTTGGCATCCACATGTAGATTACTCAGCGACATATTCTGAGCGTACACACGGCCCGTATTAGACAGCGACAGATACACTTCGCTACCGTCGCCGGGCACGACACCCTCCTGCCAATTGGCGGGGTCGCCCCACAGCGTTGTCGGGTCGGCCGGGTCGGTGGCGGTGTTGCCGCCGGTGCCGGCGCCTTGCCAGTTGTAGTCGGCTGTTGCTGAGGTGGAGGTCGAGAGGAGGATGAAGGCCACGGCCAGGCCGATGCATCTGATGCGATACGTGTGCAGCATCGTTGTGCCCCTGAAAACTGTCCCCAGCGTCGTTGAACCCGTGAGTGAGGGGATCGGGCAGTGCCCACGAGCGCACTGCCGACCTCCAGTGTACCGGTAAACGGGACTCCGTCAAGGGGAAATATGGCGGCTGGGTACTCGGTGGGGCCTTGAGGGTAGACGGGCGGAACGGCGGATAGACTGCACTCGTCAAGCGCGACCGATCATCGCGCCAGGTGGTCGCTGCGGCCGGAAGCGATGCGGGGATACCGATGAGATTCCATTCGATTGATAAATGGCACGAGGAACAAAAGAGGGATCGGGCCAATGGCGCTGCATCCGCGAACGGCGAGAGAGGAGAAAGTAGAAAGGAGACCGCAGGAGAGCGGCTGTGCCGCTGGGCGGCGTGGAAGGTGAGTGACGGCCCGGTTGCTGTTTCTACTGTCTACTTTCTCCTGGTCTCCTGCTCTATTGAAGAGGCCCGCAGAAGCGGACCTTTTCAATACCCCCAAGGGGACTCGAACCGGGCGATGTAAGCGACTGTAAGAACAAGAACTTACAGAACCGGGGCGAATCAGGCGGTGCAGAATCCGGTGCAGAATCGCGCGATCCGGCCCAATTCCCCTCCGATCTCCAGCGGGTGATCGACGCTTGGCCGGGGCTGGCCGAGGCGACAAGGGCGGGGGTCCTGGAACTCATCAACGCAGACACGGCGAGCGGTTGACCTGCGCGCCGGCAGACAGACCAGAGGACCACGACGTGAAAGAGAGCCGATCGACAGCGACGAGGACGGATCAGGCGGCCAGCCGTCAGCGGAGAGTCTTGGAGGCCGTGGCGAGCTTCCTTGGCCGTGGCCGACAGCACGCATCGCCGCCGCCACAACCGGAGACGCACACGGCCGGCCGGTCCGGCCCGGCTTTGGCTGCTCCACCGCGTCGGTCGGAAGGGCTTGGAGAGAGCGAATGAACCATGCAACCAAAGAAGAACAGCAGGCCCGTGTTCAGGCGCTCGAAGCGCAGGCGGCCCGCGAGCCGACGATCCAGCAATACATGGACAGGAACCCGCAGGCCCCGCTTTGTAGCCGGTGCGGCGAGCGTGTCGCCCACT
>SDBU01000848.1_pt1 | contig 44466 bp, 90 predicted proteins | sample 2277071 | NCBI WGS metagenome assembly SDBU01 (sample SAMN10397929, study PRJNA504765) | marine sediment metagenome | isolation source: marine sediment core GS08_GC12, 126 cmbsf | place: Arctic Ocean: Gakkel Ridge, Loki's castle | collected 2008
ATAACCATGATTAAAAGGATGAATGCAATTATTCCAATTGCTAGAACCCAGTTAATTACTGATTTGACACTCTCGGGCATACCTTGACTCATTTGTTTTTTACCTCCTTGTAATATTTTTAAAGATTTACAGAAATAAAATACTCAAAAAAGTTTATAAACATAAGTTAACTTAAAATATTTTAAGTCAACTTAAATTATAATTAGTCCCTACCAGAAAAGAACCAAATTCCAATTACCAACATACTAAATACTAAAATATAAATCATAATATCTATGGTTACTATTTTTAGAATTGTTCCAACAACTGATAACATTATTATAGCTAAGCAAGCTACAGACATGTCACTCAATATATTACTCTTTCCAGTTTTATCTTTTTCTGTAAAATAAAATGTTAGAACTATTATTAACCAAATCCCTGAAAGAATCAATAACCAATAATATGGATATCCTGAATTAGGTAATTGTAATAATCCACTTATCCCTGATGAATTCGATAAACTTGATAAATCTGGATATTGTACCATTATGATATCGCCCCCTTCCATATGGCCCATACTCCAATAGCTATAAAGATTAATAAAATTGTTGTTATTGCACCAGCAACAGCGGGATCTACTCCTAAGATTACTAAAGGTAATTTTATATAAATATTCCAGATACCTACAATTATTGATCTTGCAGTCCTTGTTGCAGATACTGTGGAAGCTACATTAAGATCTCCTACATATTCTTGAGGTGGAACTTCTTCTAATGCATTAAGGGCATTTTCAGAAGCGGTTTGCTGATTCAAACTAGTCTCTAATTCTCCTAAACTATCATTAATTAAAGTATTATTTGTAATTCTCTGTTCTAGATCTACATCATTATTATTCTGAACAATTACTATATAACTCATTAACGAAAATACTAAAAGCCCTAATATAATTGTCCTAACTAAAATAGATTTGATATCGCTCATAATGAATCCTCCTTATTTAATTTCCAAAGATAAATTCCAATTATTACTAAAAGCCAGATTCCTGAAGAGGCAGCACCTACGAAGGCTCCCCTTATCAATCCTAAGGCTAAACAAGCTACCCATCCTAAACCTAATGCTATAACCATTATCTTTTTGTCTCCCATGAACATGGTAATTATAAATAATATTAATAAAAATGCGAAGAATGATCCATTAGCAGTTCCAATATGGAGTGTTCCAGAATTTAGATTAATAGTATAAACATTAGCAAGAGAACCTTCAACAAAAAAATGAACAAATAAAAACTGATCTATATCGATTATTGAGGAAACATTACACCCAATAGTTCCAGATGCCGCAGTTAAAGTATTTGAACAAGCACTCCTATTTCCAAACTGATTACTCCTAAAAACTTCAATAGATACAGTTAAAGGAGAGAGGTCATCCGTAACAAAACTAATCTTAACTTCTTGACTAGAATTATCAAATATTGGTTCAGTTATTGATATTTGAAATTCTTCATTATAATCATATGCCTCCTCGCTAGTTGATTCTGAGTTTAGATTAATAGTACAATCCCCTATTGTAAAATCCTGGCAAAAAGCAGTTACTGAGTTAAATGTGGCTACAATGTTTCTTCCTTCATCAACCATAACAAAATTATATATAATATTATTTCTAACTAAATTCAACATCGTTTGCCCATTGCTATCTGTTAAGGGAACCTCTACTAATTTAAAATCATTATCTTCTACATATTTTCTAAAGACATTTACTAATATATTCGGAGCCAGATTAAAATCCCCATCCCTAAAAGTCAATCTGAACTTTGTAGTCTCACTTTCTTTAAGATTAAATAAGTCAATATTTTTTGGGATAGTTGCATTTGCTATGGTTTCATTCAAAATATTATGATATTCTATACTATAGGTTTCATTGTTGGAGGTTATATTTGCAAAGTATTTAACAGTTACATAAGAAGAATAATTTACAGTTTGTAAAATGGGAGTTTCTAAACAAATTTGTGCAGGATTTGTATTTATAAATTTCTGGGAAAAATTTATCAGTAATAAAGTTTTTGAAAGGTCAAACATATTAACTTCAATCTCCATAGTATTATTAGTACCTAATACTGTTTTTTCTGCTTCATCAAGATGTGTAAAATTATATATTAAATTAGAGAACGAAGAACAATTATCAATATTTACTGTAAGGGCCGATTGGTTTTGAATACTAGTATTTGCAAAGCTTCCATCATCAAAAGTTATATTCCAAAAAAAACTTAGATTTATTGGATTGTCTAATGTGGGAATTATTACTGATCCTTGTGAAAATATTTGATCTTCATTAACAGAATAGGCAAAAGAGTTAGGAGTATCATTATAAACCAAATCCACAGTAGACACCTGTAAACTTGATCTTTTTGTAAAATTTATAGAGAAGACTTCAGTTGATCCTTCTGTTGTTACATTATTAAAAGTTTGTGATTCTTCTATAAAATTAACCCCGTTTATTGTATTATTATTTTCTGCAAACTGGCAAGGATCATCCACTATTGAATTAGAACAGAATTCATAATTCCATTGATTTACACCCAAAGCTATTGGCAAACTTAATAATGTGGTATTAAATTCCCCACTAATCTCATCTGTAAAATTAGTAGTTAAAGCACCATCAGGATCCCAAACATGAAGAGTTGCATTGTTTAAAACATTCCCTTCTGAAGTAGTACCGCTTGCATTAAAATTAACTATATTGGATATAGTGTTATTTGCATCAGGAGGATCTAAAAGTTCTACAAGAACTTCAGCCTGAGTAAAATTTAATGCCTGACCATTATTATAAAGTTGAGTAACCTCACTAGCACTTAAAGTTCTATTCCAAACTCCTATTTCATCAAAACTAATAACTTGAGATTCTGAAATACCTGTTGGGATTTTATCTGGCCCATTTCTAAATTCAGTTCCATTAAGTGAATTAGTTCCCAAAGTTCCATTACTCATATTTAATACTCCGTCAAGGTAGAAGTCTATACCAGTTGTAGAATTTATCACTATCACTAGATGGTGATATTCTGAATCATTTAACAGAACTCCATCTGTTTTTAATTCAATAACTCCTGCTCTTACAAATATAAATTGACAACCTGCTGATGCAAATCCTAATGAAGTTATCTCATTTGTCATAAAATGAAATTCATTTATACAATCGTCAGAATTATTTAACCATAAAGAATAACTAAAACTTCTATTTAAATTTGATAATCTATTTGTATTTGTTGTAACATTAAAAACAGATTGATTAGTTTTATACCCTCTTTGCGCATTTCCAATTATTCCGGGAACTTCTAAAGGGAAACTTTCACCATTTCTATGAATTGTCATATTACTTAATCCAGTGGCTAAGTCTGGAATTAATGTGCTAGTAATATTAGTCATGTTCCAATATGAAATTAAATTTACATTTAAATTTGAAGTCCATTCAGCCCATTCTTCTATCCAATATCCTTGAGATTTAATTTGCCAATCAATAGTAGTCCACATATTTGGAAGTTTAGATTCTAATCTAACTTCATAAGTTCCCTCATCAACTTCTTCTCCTAAGGCATATGTTTCCCATTTATTATTTTTCTTTATATATAATTGATAATCTAAGTTATCATAGTATTGATCTCTAATTCCCCAAATGAATAGGAATCTAATATCATCAATTAAAGCTCCTTTCTCATACATTATAATTTCATTTTCTGCATAACAATCAAATCCTTCACAAATATCTGAATTATTTTTTAACTCTAATTCTGCAACCTTATCTAATTGAAAGAATGGAATTCTTAAAACTGAATTTCTAATTGTTACTTTCCCATACTTTCCAACATCTTTATCAAAATGTTTTATATTATCAAATTGAAATGCTGAAACGTTTGGAATTAATAAAAATCCTATGAACATTAACATTAAAAACAGAAAATATTTATTGTATGAGCTTCCTAGGACTTTCTTATTAATTTCCCGTCGCTGTTTAATTATATTTTTATTCATTTTATTGTACTCCTTGCAAAAATCCTCCAGCTTGTATTCTTTCTTCAGAGCTTCTAGGTATTGAGCTGTGAAATAAGACCATCATTATAACTCCAATTATAGGAATAAATACAGGAAGGTTCAAAATAAACATTGAAGTTTTGGGTATAGTTTCTTCAAGGAAAGGCAGGCCTGTACTTGAAAGTATATTTACTAACTCCTGATATGATGAACTTATATATAGAGAGATTAAGAAACAGAATAGGATAATAAATATATCTAATACAATTCCCCATTTAGGAAATGTTCCTCTAACAAAGAATGCAGATAAAAATAATCCAAAAACCATTCCAAATATTAATGAGAGTCCCCACCAATCTGCGTTGATAATATACATTTCGGCAAATTTACCAAAGGTCTTTGCATTTTCTTCTCCAAGGTTAACCTGACCTATTTCTATATCTTGGTCTAATGCCTGATTTATATTTATTACAACCAACCCTCCAACTAATAACACGATGGATCCAAGAAAAACGCCTAAGATTAGGATGACTATAAATATTGTTGATTGTGATTTTTTATTTTTCATTTTTAAATTTGATTATATCCGCCCTTATTGGAAACCAATTATGTTTATGCTTAACAATCAAGTCAGTCATCTTAGGTTTAGATAAACTATCTAAACCATTCTTTTCTCTTTCAATATTCATATTTTCTAATTCTCTATTGAAGTTTCTTGAAAATCTACCAGGAACATTAGACTTACCATTATTATCTGACTTCATCCGAACATTCCTACTTAAGGGGCTTACCTTTGATTTTACCTTAACTTCTTCACTTAACCCCGCTATTCTTTCCTCTAGTAGGTTCATCTTCTCTCTTATTTCGTTTGCATCTTTATTTTCCATTATCTTTCTGGGCTTAATATATTAAAGTTATTTAATTTTTTAATGTGTCTACTTATATTAGTATCATGTATTGCCATGAATACTAACCAAAGGATCATAACAATTGTGTAAACCCAAGATAAACTTAGCATTGTCATAAACAAAAAACTAAAAATTCCTGAGAACATTAAGAGAGCTGTAAAGGTATTAGAAAGTCCCAATAGGAAATTTAATAATAATATTGTTAGAGGATATATCAAGAACATTAATCCAAATCTAATATACTTTAATCGGATGATTTTAGTTTCTTCTCCAGATTCATTCCTTTCATTTTGGTTAGGCATGATAAATATAAAGAAAGCTAGGACTACGATAATTGAAAAAAATACAAATGTGAAAAGAACATACAGTATTGAGTCCCCAGTAGTAGCAACCTTTCCTGAAGGAGTTACTTCAAAAAAAGTAACAAAACTAGTATCAACACCATCTAAATCTCCAATCCCTGCGATGTCATGCCTGGAAGTTATATTTGGGACTATATCATAAATCCAAACTCCTGAACCATTATTAGACATATTTTGATTAGAAAATAAAATCCCATTAACATTAGATACTGTAATATTTACAGTAGTACAAGATGCACAGGTTTGTATTATTGTATAAGTATCATTAAGTTTTGCAGGTTTGAGAATATCTGCAGCAGAAACATTAACTATTAATAGAAGTAAAATCAAACTAAAAAAAATAGTATTTATTTTGAATGCCATAAAATCCTCCTAGTCCAAAAATTAGCAAATAATTTATTATCCTTAGTAAGTCTTCCTTTCTTATCTTTTATTCCTGCAGATCTTGCTAGAAACTTTTCTCTAGATTTTTCAGAAGAGTTAGATTTAAATCCTCTTTGACCAAAGTGAATAGTTTTTATTCTTCCAGTCTTAGGATTTCTAACAAAAACCATCATCTTTTTATCCCTCCTTGTAGAAGGGATAGGCTTATTCAAAACAATTTTCCTACTTTTTTTTATCACCATATTAAGAGTTACATCATGTTTATTAAATATTATAGACTTATATATTTTTGGTTTTCATTGAGCAATGATTTAATTTTATTTAGGGGGGGCAAAATAAACTGCCTGAGGTCGCTTCTTTTCTTTATTTTTAAAATGGATTTTCAAATAAAATATAATTACCCATAGGAAAGCCAATCCTGCAAAAGTCCAATTATTTAATTCTACTAGATTGTAATACTTAAGAACTCCTAAAACAACTATAATAAAAAAAAGTATACTTAATAATTTCATAGTTAACTAATATATTTTATACTTATAAATTTAACTCAATCATCTTTTTTTCTTTCTCTTTTTTACTGTTCTCTTTTTAACAGTCTTCTTTAGTTTTTTATTTACTCTTTGCTGTTTAGCTTCTTGCTCTTGTAAAAATTTCCCATATCTATGTAATCCATTAAAAGCGGCTCTCCCAGTTCTAAATAATCCTTTACCTGTAGCCTTCCCTACCTGAGCAGTAATTCTTCCAACTTCTCTTGCAACAACCTTACTTGTTGGTTCAAGTTTTCCAGACTTAACTTGTCTTGCAATTTTCTTATTTTCTTTTAATAACTTTCTTCGATCTTCATTTATTTTTCGAGCATCTTCTAAACCTTTCTGCATAGCCTTTAATCTATCATTTTCTTTTTTCAATTGTTCTACTGTTACCATAATTATTTCTTACCTCCTTTCACTTTACGCTTTAGATTTTTTGTTCTGACTCTTCTAGCATTCTCTAATCTTTTTACTAAAACTTTTTTCTGAGTTGCAGTTATTTTTCTTTTTTTCTTTTGTTGTGTTATAAATCTTCTGATACTCAAACCTTTCTTTTCTCCACGAGTATCTATCCTAGGTTTACCCTTCTTTTCTATAAATGTATTTATTAATTTTATTTCCTTTCCTTTCTTAATTCTAACCTGTCTAAACTTCCTTTTAGATTTAACAAAATGTCCTCTCTGCCCTTTTAATAATTTACCAGGAGTTTTGCTTTTGCCAACAGGTTTTATTTTGAATGTTGCAGCAGTAGTTTTATCAATTCCGAAACTTCCCAAATCTTTTGCATCTCGTTCTATTAATGGTTTAGGATTTAATTTTATGAACTTACCCCTAACCTTTCCGAATACTGAGAAAACTTCAACAGGTTTTTTTAATTTCTTGATCCCTTTAACTTTCTTAGATAATCCTATCCTTATTCTTTTTGTTTTCTTTTTTAGTTTTGTTTTTGCCCTCAAGATTAGTTTCTGTTTCTCTGCTAATTTCTGAGTTTGTTTAACTGCAGAAACAAATAATTGTTTTTGTTTTGTAGTTAAACCCTGAGGCATTCTAAAAAGTTGTCCTGACTTTTGGGCTTGTATGAATATTTGGGGTTGTAACTGGACTTCTCCTTGAGCTATATTTTGTATACCTTTAAGTATTATTAAACTTCCAGAAGTTTGTAATTTTAATAATTTTCCTTTTAGCATCCCTATCTGATTTTCTAATGTTTTTATTTTGGGTTTTACTAGGGTAGCCTTACTTAATTTTGTTCTTATTTTTATTTGTTTTTGAATTTTTATAGTTGCTTTTTGAATTGAAGATAATTTGGTTTTTTGGGAACCTCCCAAAATTCCTGTGGGAATTCTTCCCTCTAATTTTTCTAAACCCTTTATTTTTCCTACTCCAGTTAATGAAGGGATCCTCCCTTTAGGAACCCCAAACTTAGAACTAGGATTTATAAATCCTGGAAATTCCTTAAAAAGCCTAATATCTTCTGCAGTAACATCACTTAATTTAAGTTTTTTCTTAACATTCCCTGAACGTTTTAATCTATTCAGTGCTAGTTTAGAAGCACTTGATAAATCACTAGGTAAAATTTTTATTACTTTTTTTGGAATCGCTCTTTGAAGAACCACTAATCCATTAGTTTTTCTAATCTGTTTAAATCCCTTAGGGATCTCTTTTCTTTCAGGGCTTATATCTTTTAATGTTTTTATTGTTTTGACTTTTTTAAACTTAACTTTCTTTTTTCCCTTAAACCTTTTTAATGCTAATTGTGAAGCTGTAAATTTTTTTTTAGGGATCCTTATGCCAAATCCCTTAACAACGATGGCTCCTTTTTTAATTCTTAATTCTTTAGGAGTTACCTTAGAAATTCTTTTTTTAATTATTTTTTTAATCTTCTTTAATTTTAATCTAGGCTTAGAAGAAACAACCTTAAATGAATTTATCTTTTTATCAAAGACCACTATGTCTGCTCCACTTCTTAATCTATTAAGTTGTGCCTGAAAAAGTTCTTTTAATCTATTCTTATCAAACTCCTGTTGAATTTTCTTTATTGCTTTCTTCCTCCTACCTTTTCTTTTAAATCTAGGCTTAGGTTTTATTATTTTAAATTGATTAGTTTTCTTATCAAAGACCACTATATCTGCTCCACTTTTTAATCTATCAATTTTTTCTTTTAAGAGTTCTCCTAGTCTGGCTTTATCAAACTCCTGTTGAGTTTTCTTTATTACTTTCTTCCTCCTACCTTTTCTTTTAAATCTAGGTTTGGAAGAAACTACTCTGAGTGCCTTTATCTTTTTATCAAAGATTACTATGTCCGCTCCACTCCTTAATCTATTAAGTTTTTCTCGCTGTATTTCTTTTAATCTAGCTTTATCAAATTCTTTTTCAAATTTCTTTATTACTTTCTTTCTCTTACCTTTTCTTTTAAATCTAGGTTTGGAAGACACCACCTTAAATGAATTTATCTTTTTATCAAAGACCACTATATCTGCTCCACTTCTTAATCTATTAAGTTGTGCCTGTTGTATTCCCTGTAATCTAGTTTTCCTAAACTCTTGTTCAAATTTCTTTAATGCTTTTTTGGTAGCCCCCTTCCTTTTGAATCTTGGCTTTGAATCTACTACCCTAAACTTCTTTATTTTTTTATCGAAAACAATTATCTTACTTCCACTTTTTAATAAGTTAAGATTATTTGAATCTTTAAAAAAGTCTTTAGGAATTATTTTTCTTTTTTGTCTAATCTTTATAATGGTAGATTCTGGTTTTGGTTCTACAAACTTTTCAAGTCGTTTCTTTTTACCTTTTAATAATGATTCTTTCTTTATATTCCTAAAGACTTTCGGATTGTTTGAACTTTTTAAAATATTTTTTCCGGTACTACCTGTAACTTTGCCAGTTATTTTTAATACCCTACCTAGGCCTGTTCCAATAAAAACATCAGTACCTATGATGACTGCTGCCTCTCCGGGAGAGGTCTTTGCAATCTTTAAAGTATTAAAAACATCTGCTTTTATTCCTGAAAGTAATGCTGCAGTTATCGGAATTATATCTCTGGGATTTCCTTTTAATTGTTTTGCTATAGCAGGAATAGTGGATAATCCTTTAGCTGTTTCTAATAATCTTTGCTGAGCAGTAAGCCTTTTTAGTTTACTCTTCTCACGACCCAATTTAGTTAAGGGGGAGATTTCTAATTTTCCAGAAACCCTTGGTCTTATTTCAGCTCTTTGTTGCTCTAGCTTTTCAATTCTTTCAGATAACTTTTCTGATATTGATTTCCCTTTTTTAGATCTTGAACCTTGAGGCTGTTTATTTAAATCTTCCAAAACTTTATCTAAAAGATTCTTTGAAGCCTTTCCTTTTCCAGAAGACGAAACTAAGAAACCTTTATTATCTATACTTACACTTCTACCCAATTTTAATTCATTCGCAATAAAATTAACAGAACTCTTTGTGGTTTGATTTTGTATTTCTTGTGGAGAAGTTTTTGTCACTATAACCCCTGGCGCTTTTGTTGGAGTTCTTCTTCCAACGAATTTAGAAATACCTGCCCTCTGCCTTTGTGCCGTCGCCTGTAATAGTGCAAGTTGCTGATTTCTTATTAATTCTTGTCGTAATTTTTTTATATCTGATCGGCCCTTCTTTCCAGCCTTTGCCCTTGCCACATCTCTTTTAAATTTGAGTCTGGATTCTCGTAAGGCCTTTGCCTGTTCTTTTTTAATTCTTTCTGCTATCTTTCTTTTCAACTCTGCCTGCGCCCTTCTCCTTGCTTCTTCTGCTTGCCTCCTAGCTATATCTTCTTGTACTCTTTTATTAACTTGTGTAGGGGAAGAACTTGGTCTAAATTTAGGAGTTGTGGGTCTTCCAAAAACATCCCTTTCAGGTAATCCAAAAGCTTGTTCTGGGGTTCTTGTTATTGGCCTCCCTGAAGTATCAAGGGGAGATCTTGAAGGTATATCTTCAGGTTTTACTTTTCTTCTAAAAGGGTTTCTAACCATTTAAACTATTTACAGCAATACATTCATTTGTTTTCATTTTACAAATAACAAAATCTTCACCTGCCACCTCCTTAAAATAATCTATTTGTTCTTTACCAATTTCAAAATCATTTCCGAGAACATAAGTTTCTTGCTTCTCAATAGTATAAAATGAAAAAAATCCTACAACTAACAATAAACAAATTATTATGAATGTTAAAAATTTCATACTAACAGATGAATTCTTTTATTTAAATATTTTTCTAATTTGCGATAACAAAAGATTTATAAGTTTAAGTTAACTTAAAAAATTATTGGAGAAAATATAAAAGTGGAAGTAGAACAAAACAGTTTTTATAAAAAAGATTTTCAGATGAATGTTACGCTGGCCTCTCAGATGCAGCTAATAAAAATACTTGATAGAATAATAAATTTAAAATTAAATAGCCCATTCGATTCAGCTAATAAACAAAAAGGATATTTAGATTTAGTAAAATTATATTTAATTTGTGCTACCCCTTACTTGGCTGATACAGACGTGGAGTCTTATGAAAAAAAGATGGACCAATTTATATTAAATAAAAAATCTCAAATTAAAAATAAGACTCAACGTATAGCTTATGAATTCAATCCTAAATTAGATAAAAACCTTGATAAGATTATGATTGACTTGCAGAAAAAACTTAGGCCGGTATTTGCTAAACGTAAAGATGAAGATGATGATGAAGGACTATGATTGTTACAAAATTTAAATACCCTCTTGAAAATAATCTTATTAAAAAAATAGATCTAATGATAGACAGATGTGTAAATAAAAAATCTAAAAAAGATACAGTCCTATTATGTGAGGGTGCGGAAGGGGAAGGCAAGACTACTCTTAGTATTGCGATAGCTTATTATGTTGCTGAAAAAACTGGAAGAAAATTTGACCACAAAAAAGTTTTCTTTAATGTAGAAGACCTAGTTGATTTCGCAAAGAATACTAAAGACCAAATTATAATCTGGGATGAACCAGCACTACAAGCATTAGCAACAGATTGGGCTACAGGAGTTGTAAAAAATATTACCAGACTTTTAATGATGGCGAGAAAGAATCGGCACTTCTTTATTTTTAATATTGCTAAGTTCTATAAGTTTAATGAGTATATTGTAGTGGATAGACCCATGGGTTTAATCCATGTCTATTCAAGAAAGAATATTGAATCAGGAAGATTCATTTACATAAGAAAGAAAAACCTTGAGGGTTTATGGAGGGATTATAGATTTTCTAAAAAAAGAAATTATAAAAAGTATTCAAGTAGGATCATTAGGGGAACCTTTCCAAGTATTTTAGATCCCGCATATAAAAATAATGTTCTAAGCCATTTTGATAATGAAGCCTACGAAGAAGCAAAAGATAAAGCAATACAAAGTATTGGAGAAAATAAAATTGCTAATAAATTTTTAAGATGGTTCGACCAAAGAAATAACTTAATTAAATTATATAAGAAAGAAAATAATTTAAGCTTTCTTAACCTAACAAAAAAACTAAAACAAAATGGAATAGATATGGGAACTACTACAATTAGGGAGGCCTGTGAAAATGCGAAAAACTAAAACGGCCGCCAGTTTATAATATTAAGGGGGTTAAGTCAACTTAAATAAATTTATAAACTTAAGGATATAACACATATAATGGAAGAATATTATGATCCCATGCAAGATGTGAGCAACCTTCAAATGGAGAATGAAGAGCTTAGACAAAAGAATTTACAGATAGCAGGAGCCATGACTGCTCAAGGTTTTGCTCCTGAAGAGGAACAAAACCTTATCCACTATCAATTAGAGACTGATAAAATACTAGAGAGAATGGAACATTTCTATAGGGGAGACCAAATCAAATTCACAGACCAAGGTTCTTTCTTTTCAGAACCAACTAAAAATGTTCTAGCAAATATCAAAAAAGATTTGAAGAGTGGAATAACTTATTATGTCCAGGAACTAAAAGAAAGTATTAAGGGATCTGAAGTCAGTGAGAAAGTTCTAGTCAAGATAGTAAATAAGAATGGGGATGAGATTAATGTTATAGAAAGAGATAGTGAATTAATATTAGGTAAATTAAAGAATTCAAAATTAAAAGATTTAGGTTATAGATATATTGAGGTGGTAGACGATGAAAAGAAACCTCTTAATGAATATGGGGTTGCTGAGATGATGAGAATTCTTTCGACTTATGTTACAAAAGAAACATTCTTATCAATATATACTGAAGAGAGAATAAGAGAAATACTAGGAGATCTTGGAGATGAGATTAATGATTTAATGTATTGTAATTATGAAAAGATGGGCCTTGATTCAAAATTCAAAGAGAGCAAATATAAAATAATGATTCTTAATACTCTGCATGTTGTTGAGAATTGTTATAGGAGATCAATTGGTGGAGCAGAACAACATAACTTAAGAAGTAGGGCAATAGTTACTCAAACCCAAGGCGGAGCTGGTTTAGGGGCGCTTAATGCATCAAGAGGAATTGCTAAAGAAAAGTGGAATCCACTTAAACCTGGAACCTGGTAGTATAAAATGATAAAATTAAATCCTGGAATTGCCATTGTTACCGCTGGGTTAATTGGTTTAGTTGTTATACTTGCAGAGAGTCCCTCACATATTGGAAGTAAAATTCCCCTAGCATTATTCTTTGTTTTGATAATGATTGCAGGAATTTATATAGAAATTAAAATGAAAGATTATAATGAGGAAGCCTATGGAGAGTTTGGAGAAGGAAAGGGATTGAGATAATAAAATGATATCACTATAAAAAACCCTCCGGTTAAAATCATTATTAGCCCCCAAATAATTAATTTATCTTTAAACATCCAATAAACTCCTGCGAGTATAAAAATAATAGAATGTATGAGTACAAATAAAAAAGTGATTATTCTATCTAGATTCATTGTGAACTACATATTTGTTGGAATGGTAATTTGAACTCAGTCTCATTGGTTACATAAAGCAAACCACCATCATTAGCAGCAGTAGATATTACTCGCTCATTCCAGTAATTAGCTCCTTGAATATATCCATATTCATAATATATTTCTCTTTCACTGTTAAGATAGGCTCCACCTTTATCAAATACAATATAACCTACTGCAAACATTAACAGTATCGTTACTATCGCAATTATTATTTTTCTCATAGATTTACCTCCTTCTGGTTTTTCAATTGGTATTGGATAAACTTTAAAGCCCCCTTCAAGTTTTTCTTTACTAATAAGTTCTTTCATTTTTGCTTTACGAACCATTTTTGTTTCTTTGGAACAAACCTAAAACATTTTTTACATTTAGGCTGATCAAATTTTCCAACCCTATATTTATCAGTATGTTGACACCAATAGCAGTTTAAAATTAAAGTTTCAAGTTCTGCCATTTAATTCATCATATCTCCTTTCAAATTCTTGAGCATTATCCCCATATTGATTTACATAAGGGCATAAGGGTTTTGGGATTGCAGTATCAAGGTCCCGGTTTAGAGGTAGGCTCATCTCCATGTCAGATCCTGCATAGGTAATATCATGCCAGATCCCACATAGGTAATATATTATTTGTTGTAGTGTCATTTTTTTTATTGCATATAATAAGTCTTATGTGTGATTAGACTTATTGTTTATGTGTAGATTTTTCCTTTGATTTAGTTGTAGTTGCATTGTTCTTGGGCATTTGGTAAGTTTTAATTATTTTCTCAAGGATTATTCTAACTTCACTTAAATAATATTTTAATTCTTCTTTATTTCCCCTAGGGGAATTTTTATAAATTCCATTATTTATATTCATCCCAACCTTACAACAAATGCTATCAATTTTTTCTTGATTTATCCCCATTCTCAAAATACCTCCTCATACTTCTCAGTGGCCCTTTTAGGATTACTATGCAAATATAATCCAGTAGTATCTAATCTTGAATGGCCTGCAAATCTTTGAACATCATGAATATCAATTCCACTTTCCAAAGCATGAGTTACAAAACCATGTCTTAACTGGTGAAAGGTAATATGTTTATTCAAAACATCATCACCCAATTTCTTTATAAAGTCCTGTATTGATCTACGTGAGACAATTAGGGGTAAATTCTTTTTTAGGTCAGCCCTGGTTATCCCTGAGCTTCTCAGGAGCTTTGTAGGGAGCGGGGCCATCCTCTCTTTACCACCCTTACCAAGTATCCTTATATTCTTATCTTCGATTCTATCAAAGGTTAGTGGAGGGACCCTGAATTTATCTTGTTTCATATTAAACTCCAATAAGTTATCATTCCAACTAAGAAAAAATTTGAAAGAACTAAAAGTAATACGCAAAAACCCAAGGTAAGCTTATTAACAACATAATCTAAAGTTAGATCTTTCATGGGAATTCATCCTCAGTTTCCCAACAGTCTATTTCTTCCACTAAATCAAATTCATTATAAATCTCATCGTAGTATTGTAATTGAGATATTAATTCATTTGAAAGATCTAACCAATCGTTTGAAATTTCACACCATCCAATATCATTCTTCTCATAAGCATGTTCCCAATCAGAATCTATAACTACTATCGCGAATAATAACCAAACATTAGTTAATAAAGATAAGATCATAATTAATATTAGACTATATTTTAATATTTTATTCATTTTGTAACCCCCTTCTTGACATATTTATAATATTTACTTTCATATCCAACAACTTCACTTATTCTCAATCCGGCCCCAAATCCTAAACACATTGCAAGGATATATTGATTTAATCTAACCCCTCTTGGTGAAAGCTTCTTATTTTTCTTATGTCTAAACTCTTCTCGCATTTCTTTTGCCTTTCCAAGAAGTTTATCAAAATCTTCTTTGTTAATGTGATGAGGTAATTTTTTTGTCATTTTATCACTCTTTATTCATTAGAACTATTCCCATAATCACCAATGTTACTCCTCCCAATACTAATAATATCAACATCCAAACTGGAGCCTTGTTAATTACCTTTTCAACTTCTATTTCTTTGGTTTCAGTAATTATGTCTCCTGGAACTTCTTTTATAACTTCTCTCTCAAATATCTCCGGGATTATTTTATCTCTGTATACAGTTCTTGTTCCACCCCCTCCACCACCACCAACAGTTACCGTTTGAACAACGGTTTTAGTTAATTCTTCTAAAAAAATAATATTAAATGAATCTGGAATCATATCCTGTGGAAATGTAATTGAAATATTTGTTGAATTAATTTCTACAATTAAGGGGGATACATTGGTTGAATTACCAACAATAGTATAAACTAAATTTGTAATTCCCATTTCATTTTTAAAGGTTATTGTTTCTCCCGGATAAATATCTAAAGCATTTACCATTGAAATTAATATTATTATGCTTAATATTGTTATTATTGTTGTTTTCATATTTGTTTCTCCCATATTATCTTTCTAAAATTTAAAAAATAAAAAAAATAAAAATCTAATCTAATTATCCTCTGTTAACTGATAAAGTTATTTGACAATCTTCTACTACATTAGCATCTCCTGCAATGATAACTTCAGACCCATCATAAACCGTTTCTAAACCTGGAACAGTTCCTTCTACAGATAATCCTCCAAAGATTGTTTCACAAATTGGATCTTCTGAAGTTACTTCTCCAGTAAAAGTATAATCTACTGCACCTTCCCCAGCATTAGTAATCTTGGTACAAACTAATCTGCTTTCTCCAGCATATAGTCCTCCAACATCTACATTTTCTGCAGCCATCCAAACTCCAGAATAAGCATCACAAGTTTCACTTACACCTGGAATATAATGTCCTGCATCTCCAATGATTGCATATTCCACAGTAAAAGGTTCCATTACATCGGTTGTGATAACAAATGAACTAACCAAATAAGCTGCAGCAACTAGGGTTATTGCAAATAACGGTAATAAAAATAACGCGTATTTTTTATTCATATTTCATTTCCTCCTTTCTAATAATTTGAATTTTAACCATTTTTGAATATTAAGAACATCACGCCTCGTTTCATTAACGGTATAGTCCTTTTGTTATTGATAAGTATTCTTAAAATACCCATCATCTATGCAATAGTAAGGAAAGTCTTATATATAAACCTTTCGGTCATTCGCACATAATACTTCTTCTGTGAGGTTTATTCTGCTGCAGATTTCTGCTCGTTTACGCACTTCTGATCGTTCCGATCAGAAGGTGCATCCCCCAGTTCAAATAGGTACTTTTTATATAATTCAATCTCCTCATGCCCTTTATTTGATAAGGTATTATCAAAATGAGAAACTAACTTTCTATTCCTTAATTTTGCAAGATAACTTCCTGCACAAAGCCATAATCCACTACCTCTAGTTGCACCATTTCCAATATTATAAACCCTAGTTCTTGCTTCTGAATTCTCCCACATAAGTTCACCAAATTTTCTTGGAGAAATCTTCGGATTTTTTTCAATTATCTTTAATGCCTTATATGTCTTTTTAGTTATCATGGTGCATCTCCCCCTTCATTTGCGAAATTTGAACATTCAACTTCATTTGTGAATTTATTTATAAATTTTATCCCATCATAACCCCTAGCTTTACAATCTTCTAATGCAATTTTTGCTTGAGAAAATCTATAAAAAACATTGAAGATAGAAAAAGATATTATAAAAACTATAAGGAAAATTATACATACCAATAGAATTATATCTGATTTATCCATCTTGTTCGTCTCCCACCTCATAAACGTCTAATCCCCACCATTCAGCACATTCCTTAAACCAATTTCTTTCAGTAACTTTACACATATAATAAATATTAAAAATAGGAATCATTAATAATAGACTAATTCCTATTAGATTAATTACAACCATAGTCCATTGAATTATTCTCATTGTTCGTTTGATACCTCCAACATGCACTTGTCTAATTCTTTCCTTAATGTAGGATTGTTTAAACACCAAAAATATTGTTCAGGAACACATTCTCTACATCTTAAACATTTGTGTTTTGTAGTTGCAAATGGTTTCCATTCACATGTGTGTGCATAAAATCTTGCTTCGTAAGGTAACTTACTCATCTTTTACTCCTTGTTGCTCTTCTAGGTCCTCTTGTTCATTTCCTGGAACTTTCAAAATCTTAAACTCTCCACACATTGAACAAAAAGTAACAACCGCATAACCGCTAAATCCACAACCATTACTCTTGTTTAAAGTAATTCCTTTTATTTCCATGAAATCATCACAACAAATATCTACTTTCATTTCCCTACTCCTTTGCTGGTAGGCATACACTTATTTTTGTAATATTCTTTCTGATGCATTAAAAAAGCCTTATCCTTAGAATCCCATTTAAGACCTAAAAAATCATTTGTTATATGACGATCTAAACAATTTATATCTGCTAAAACACAATCTCTAAGTTGTGAGCAGTCATAGTCTGTTGAATAAGTTTTTTCTTGTTTAACTATAATTACAAATAAAAATAAAACTATCATTACAATTAAAAATATACTCCCTATAATAATTCCAATTTTATTTTCGTCCATCTTTATTTCCTCCTTCACTTACGCTGGTTAAAACGAAATCTCTCGTTGTTTTAGGTAATAAGTCTGGATCATAATTGTTTGGAAATTTCCTATCTTGGTCATGTTTTCTATAGCCACATCTTGAGCATTCAGTATCCCATTTACTCCAAATCATTCCACATTTACATTTCCACGTTTCGTTCATTTTCCTTCCCTCACTACTTCTTGTTTACCTTTTACGTAATTAATAATAAACCTAATTTGAAGTACAAACTCAAATAATAGGAAACCAACCCCGAAGCCTAAAATTATGTAATCTACATCTGCAAAACTAACTTCAGGACTTAGAACCTTCCCAGTTAAAACTGAACCTAATAGCATGTATAATAAATTCTTCTGGGTTCTTCCCCAAGCTAACACAGGCAAATATTTATCCATCTTTCTCTCCAGGTGCAACTAATTTAGGGGAAGTGAACTTTACCTTTAACATCCTTCTCCATCGCTTTTCAAAAGCATTAGAACTATCTAAGGTTGGAGCATAATTTTTCATAAATTCTAATGCCCTTGCTAAATCTGCTCCATCAAAATCTCCTTCTATGTTATCTAAAAACTCTGTTAATTCTTCTATTAACATATTTTCTGAATACCCATAAGTCCCCATCTTAATTCTTCCTCCCAGTTTCATCTTGACATGGAACTACGTCCCTAATCTCCTTAAGAGTTTTCATACCAAATTTATCTAGATCATTAAAGAATTTATCATACCACTTATCTTTCAATCTAACTTTAATTTGGAAATTACCTTTACTATTAAAAAACTTTTTAGCATTTTCCCAATTTCTTTCCCAAATTTCATTAGCTAATCTGTTTAATTCTTCTTGACTCATTTTACACTCTCCTTAGACTTTGCGAACCACTTTAATTCATATCTTTGTCTAGCAAACTCTGCTTTTTCTTTAGAGAGATAATAACCCAATATATGTTTTGTATACATTCCTTGTTTATTCATGATCTCTTTTCTCCATACAACAAAACTATATCCATTTGAACGATTTAAATGAAATTCGATTATTGACTCTTTAAACATATCTTTAGTTATTGATTGCATAACTTCCTTCATCTTACCAAATATCTCTTCTGTAAACTCTGGAGTTCCTCTTTCATTTTCCATTTCAATTGTTACACCATAGGGTTTAGTCATTTTTTACCACCTTCTTGCTAGGAACGTACCCCTTATCAACTTGTTCTCCCATCTTATCTTTTATTGTAGGTTCAGCATTATCATTTAATTCTTCCTTAATTTTAATCAACCAATCTAAAATTATTAATTCTTTCTTCTGTATTTCTGATAACTCAAGATCACAAACCTGAATTAAAGCCAAATTACTATCTAAGATATCTATTTGTTCTACTAAGTAATTACTATCTTCCTTAAGATTTCTTATTACTAATTCTTTTAATTCTTCATATCCCATTTTTCTTTAATTCTCCTTTTAATTTTTTATCTTTAATTTCCCATTCAACTTCATCTTGTTTTGTGATCCCTAATTCTTCTACAAATACTTTTGGTATTGTTGATCTAGTTTGAGTTTTATCTTGTGTTACTTTTGTTATTTTTTTCATTTTGATATTTTTCCCATTCTTCAGTTTCTTTTATTTCTTGTAAAATTTGATTAATATAAATAATCTCTCCTCTAAGAAATCCCTTTAAACCTTCAAGTGTTTTAAATCTTTTAATATCCTTACAAATACCTTCTATTCTTCCTTCATCAATTTTATGTCCTTTCATTGTAATATATCTATGCAATCGGACTATTTAAATGTATCGGACTATTTATGAATAGTAACAATTAGTCCGAAGGTTCACTTTGTGCCGAATTTGTGTCCCCAGTTTTGTCCTCACGAAAACCGACTTTCACCGATTGAACTACGTCAGAGGTTTTGTCTAGGGAACTATTAATTTCGCTTGATGCCACTTCTACGTCATCTTTTTCAAAATTACAATTACTTCTAATCTTCTTGCACCCATAACATATTTGAGTTAAGGCATCATGGTAAGAACTATAAACAACTTGCTGTTTATGTTTTCCTTCACAACTTTGTATGTGATGTCTTACTTGTCCTTGTGTTGCAAAATGTTCAAATTTCAGTTCCATCTTTATTCTCCATGAGTGTGTAATATATCAAATAGATCATCACTATCCATCTCCCTTAACGATTCTAAACTTAACCATAATTGGTTATCAAATTCCTTCACCCTTTCATCATTATTTATAACTCTATGCCTTATAGTGGCTTTGTGTAGAAAGTCTAAATAAGGGGTTACTTTTTACACAGAATTAATCAGCTTGCTCAAGTGCTTCTCTAACCTTCTTTCCAAGTTCTTCATCCGAAATATTATTGCTATTTGCACTTCCAAAATTTTCAGGAGGAGATTTGGTTACGAATTTTCCGTTTTTATCCTTTGCAGGATTAATAAAAATGGTTTTATCACCTTTATGCTGGTAGATAAATATTTTTTTAGTCTTCATAACTTATTTAGAAATATTAACCTTTTATAGTTATCTTTTAATAATCTTATCCAGCTTCCCCTCAATCCTATCTAACTGAGAATCTTCTCTTAATTTCTTCCTACACCATTCAGAGAGCGAAATTCTATCATCTTTAGCCCTCTCTTTCATTTTATTTAGAGTATTAGTATCAATCATAAGATGTATTTGAGAATTCTTTTTTAGAGAAGTATTAAGTTTTTCTAATTTATCTATTATTTCTTGTCCAATATCTTCCTGAATCATATCAATCTAAACCTCATCCTAATCTTAGATTCATCAAAATGTTCATTGATATATTTAGCTTCTTCATCAGTCATTTCATTATTCTCTATCTTAGGTGAATCAAAATCATAAACCCATCCAAACAAGAATCTTAGTATTTTATTTGCCATTTTTAATTAAAATTAATTATATTCTTCTTCTAGTTCTTCATAATAATTTTCAATTTTCCCTCTTATTTTAAATAAATTATATGAAGATTCATATAAAACATATAGAAGAGTTAATAATAAGAAAGTCATAGCAAGTGCAGGAAATTTTCCATCCATCAATTGTTTAAAAGTTTCTGGAGATAATACCGATATTCCTATAATTATCACTAGGCTTGTAAAGAATCTTTTACTTGATTGACTATGGTAATACTTTTGTTTATCTAACTTAATTTTTAATAATTCTATTTTATTCATCTTCCATCACACCACTCACAACTATCTTTAGGACAATCTCCATTCAACAACTTTAAAGCTTTTTTCCACATACTTTCAGCCATTTTAACATCAACATCCATCTTAACTAACTCCGTATCAAAAATAATTTCTCCAGTAGCCGTAACTTCTTTAGGGATATAAAATAACAAGAAAAAATAATCTTCAGTTTCATATCCATTTTTTCTTAATAAGAAGTTATATGTATTTTGTTGAAGCCTATAATGTTCTGCTGTATCTTCTTTCAAAGGGTATCCTCTTGTTTTATAATCTAAAACAATCATCTTTTTTCCTTTAATTAAAATATTATCGACTGCCCCTCTTAGCATATTTCCTTTTTTATCTGTCCATTGTATCCCTTTAAAATTACTCTGCCATATTTTTAATTTATCTTCATCTTCAAATAGCTTCATATTTTTACATTCCCCATTATCACATAGTTCAGGTGGTAGTTTTCCTTCTTTCATAAACTTATCAAAATGGATTTTTATAATTTTATCCATTCCACTAGGTAAACTTGGGAATATTCCAGCAGGACGCTTCCAGACCTTATGCTGGGCTAACCAGAAACATCTAGAGCATTCTTTGAATAGGTTTAGAGTTGATGGGGAGAGTTTGAAGGGAGGCATTTTAATTGATAAGATTTACTTTTATATCTAAAATATTATTCAAACTAATGAGCATATTTTTTTTTATTTCATTTACTTCCAGATATTTATCAGAAATTATTTTTTGAGCAGATAGATTAATAATATTATCTTCTAAGGGCAGGTTTATTTCTACATTTTTTGCCTCTTTCCAGTGCCTAGCATACCCTAAAGAAGGAATAAGATTTTCCCATAATAGTTTAAGATATTTTAAATTAATTTCTTTTAAAAAAATTTTATTTAATTTTAATACTTTTACATTATCTATTACAGAAAAGGGTTTTGTTCTTTGATAAATTGCTTTTGTATGGTCTCCAAATGTAATATAAATATCTTCTTTAGTGGGATAAAACATATAGCTATCCAAATATCCAACAACACCATCATTTGTAAATTGAGAAGAATACACTTCAAATTTACCTTTCTGGAGAAGATCCTTTTTAGTTATATTTTTAGTTATGCTCTGAGGAATCAATAAATCAATTATTTTAATAGATTTAGATTTTCCTATTTTTTCTTGTAAATTTATTTTAATTGAATTTAATTCTTCTTTCTTTTCTTTTAATTCTCTTTTTATTTCTTTTATAATCCTATATTTTTCAATAAGCTTATTCTGTAAATCTTTATCAAACTCTCCAACCTCATTAATTGGAATTTTTACCTCAAAGGAACCCATACTTTTCAATGATGCCCTTAAGGACCTATCATAACCATATCTTTTTTTGTTCTCTTCTAATTGAAATAATAAATATTCTGGTAAGATATTTTTATCTAAAATTTCTAAACATCCGCAATGGTCTGTAGGCATAAATTCTTCACCTCTTTCCATATGGTTAAATTCAAAATTTCCATCAATACCCCAGATTATAAAATCTCTATTAAAATTGTTAATAATGGTTTTATTTGTAAACCCCATAGGTTTGAATACATTTGCACTAATTACAGGAATTTTTCCATTAGATTTGTAAATATTTTTTTTAAGAATTCTTTTTCCTAAAAACATCTTAAAATATTTCTTATCATTTAAGCAAATAGTTTTAGATTTAATCATTTTTATTTTAATTCATTTATTTGTTCTTTATATTCATCTATTTTTACAGAAATATTATCTATTAGTTCAAGGAATCCTCCTAAATCAACTTCTTCTTGTTTATCTTCAATTCCTAATTTAATTTTTTCTTCACTACTCCACCACCTATCAATAGACCAATGCTTTTCAATATCCTCATAAAATTTATTTATAGGGATTATTTTACATCTTTTATCTTTAGTTACAAATGTATCTTTGGTATTCTTAAATTGATTAAATAATTTTACACCCTCTTCTAAATCACTAGTTCCAGTATCATGTCGATAAATATCAAGGGTCTCACCAATATCGCTAACTAAGTAGGTAAATACTGGATTTTCTTGTTTTTCATTTATATCTCTTTTTTTTGTAATTGCTAAAACATAAGTTTTTTTAATTGTAGTAAAGAAGGTTTTTTTGGGTAAGGAGATTATTGCATCAATAAAACACTCATCCAAAATATATTTCCTTAATTTTTTATCATTAATACGATTTAATATTCCATCAGGTATAACAATGAATGCCTTACCTCCTTTTTTCAATGCTTTTATTATCCATTCCATAAATAAGCCTTCAACCCCCATAGCGTTTATCCCATAATGTTTAGATAATTCATTGTCTTTTGAAATTTCTTCTTTTAAGTTTGAACTACCACTAGTCACATAAGGCGGATTTGTTAATATCAAATCATATTTTTCTATTGTAGGATATCTTAAGGTCCCCAATATTGAATTAGTCTTAAGTTCAAAAGAATCATTAAATAATTTTGAAAATTGCTGAGTTATTTTTGAATTTCTTTTTATTAAATCTGAAAAATAAATTAGCATATTTGCTTTAGCTAAGATTATAGTTTTTTGTTCTTCTTTATCAAAACCCTTATCAAATCCTACAAGATTTATGTGAGAAATAAGTTTATTATTTTTAACTTCAAAAAATTTGTTTAAATCTTTAAGAATAGGTTCTAATAAGAATTTCCCAACCCCACAAGCAGGATCGCAGATAGTTTTTCCATAATAGTCTTCGATCATAAACATCTTGCTAATAGCTCTAACTACTTTAAGTGGAGTAAAGAATTGTCCCCAATTCTTCTTGCTTATACTTTCCTTCAAAAAACTTTCAAATAATTTACTTTTAAAATCATAAGAGACGTTCTCTAATTTGCCATATTTTTCAAATTTAGATAATATCTTTTTGAAAACGGTAGAATATCCTTCAATTGCTTTTTCGTCTTTACTAACAAAAATAGTTCCATTAATTATTGTAGTTCCATCTTTAGTGTTCATGGGAAATAAATCATACTTTATTTTCTTTCTTATATTATTAACATAATACTCTAATACATAATCATCATTTCGTTTTTTATATAGATTTATTAAATAATTAAAATCTTCTGGGTCTTCTAATATTTCTAAATCACTTAAATATTTAAAAATAAATAGTTCTACAAAAGTATAAAGGCAATTTTCAGGTGTAGCTCCACTAACAGACCAAATGTCTTGCCAAATAGATTTTGCTAAATCAGTTGGATCTCTTTCTTTCTTGGGTTTTATTTTAGATCCTTTTTCATTTATAGAATCTTTAATTTCTATTATTAATTCTTCTAATATTTTAGAATCTAAATCTTTAAAGTTATGTTTTAATATTTCTCCATTAGCGTTCCTTATTAATTCTCCTTCCCTTAAGGCATTACACCATAAGGTTTCATTTGTATCTGTAACTATTAATAAATTTGTTCCCAATCCCTGAGCTACATTTAATTCTTGTTTTATTGCTTTCTCTTTTAATTTATCTGTTCTAAATTCCTTAGGAGTTTTTCCTTCGATTATTGCAATTACCTTTTTGTTTTCTAAAATTAATCCATCTGGTTTTTTACTTTCTATGCCAATATAATCTTTATTTTCTATTAATTTATTTTCTTTAAGTTGTTTAATGGTTGTAGCCCCAAGTATCCTTAAATCCCAGTTTGTAAAATGCTTCCCTAATGTTTTTAAGTTTATTTCTTCACTCATAAATTTATTAAGAGTTCCACATTTAAATACTTTGCTATTAAGTTTTTTCATCTGACTTCCTCCCTCTCAACAATAAACTCTCCTTTAATTCCTAATTCATTCATTTCCTGAATAACAACACAAATATTATGACAAAGAATTTTACAAAGTAATTCATTTATTTGAGCGGTTTTAGTTTTACTTCTTAAGTTATCTTTAAACTTTGTTTTAATCATATGAAAAACTGTCTCACTATTACTTCTCTTATGATAATGTTCTAAAAACTCATCATGCTTATACATAAAATAATGATACATTTTATTCCAAATAAAAGCCCCTCTATTCCTATCCGTTGCATTTGATTTAAAAGGAATGAAGGGAACAGCACCAACATCCTGTATAAGCTTTAAGTTATCACGAGAACTATAAGCTTTGTCACAACTACATTCACCTATATCAAAGTTCTTTGCTGTTTCTTGAACTAATGAAGCAAGTTGTGGACTATCATGTGCATCACCTTCTGTAATCTCTACGGCAGAAACAATATTGGTTTTAACTCCACTCATTAAGTGGGCTTTTATCCAAATTCTATATTTTGTTTCTTTTCCATGTTTATAAGAAAAATAACGAGCAAAACGAGAAGTAGAAAATCCTGAACTATCCACTGCAAAATCTTTTTCAATAGACTTTAGAGTTGTTGAACTTAGAATAATTAGTTTTTTTAATAAGGGAGTTAGTTCTGCTTTTTGTAAGAAGTGGCCAATAGAAGCATAGCAAGGCACCTTATCAATTAATTTCATTTCTTTAGCTATCTTAATATCTGACATAAATCTTCTTAATGAAAAAGTTGTATAGATTTTCATAGAAGAATTAAAGATCATATCAGATAATGGAAGGGTTGGCCTACCAAATTTATATGTTGGTTGTTCTATTGTATCACATAAATTTCTTAATAATTTCATAAACATTAATTTCTCATTAGTTTGGGATTTATCATAAGCTTTCCAATTTTGAGAATAAGTTACTTTTATTCCCTTGGTTTCTTTTAACTTTCCTTCTTTTGTAATCTCTCTTTTAATGTAGAATTCAACTGCAAAAATATGTTTACATTTCTTTTTTCTTATTTGACAATCAGGACAACTACATCTGGGTTCATGATTTTTATTAATTTTAACAATATAATAATGCCCTCCATGAGATTGAGATGGAACTCTCCAACCTAAAGGAGTTTTAACTACCTTAAATGTTTTCAATAATTCTTTGCCCCTCTCAGCTCTGTTCATATTTTTTAATGTTTTTATTGTTTGTTTCATAGATTATTCAGGTACCACCACTATATAAATGTTTCGGTACCTGAATGCACATATTAAAATTATGGATAATTGACGATAAAAATACTTATTTGCCTATGCACTTTATAATTACAACTAAGAATAATTACTCTTTTTCGATAACAATCTTATCTTTTTCAAGAGTTGCCTTAAGTCTTTTTTCTAATAATTTTGATTCCTCTGCTATCTTTGTTGGAATTGTTATTGTATATTTGAAATATGATTTATCTTTCACCTTTTTTGATAATACTCTTAATATCTTCATATCTTTTTATGGTACCATATCTATTTAAACATATCGGTACCTGAAAATTACAATAAAAGTCTAACACATATAATTTATAAATGCCGAAGCTGTAAGGTATATTAAATAAAGGTCACGAAGGGCAAGTAAACTCGCCCTTCCATGAATATGAAATAGTAAATATTATACTTATGATATTAATATAATGGTTTATATCTATTATAAGTATAGTCTATTTATAAATATTTCTTTTCTGAAGTGATTTTTTTAGTGTAAGGAGGATTAAAAAGAAAAGTGAAATTAAAAAACAAGAAAGGCTATTTTTACTTTGGGGTGGGAAGTTTATTCCTAGTTCTAATAGTATTGTTCATAGCAGTTGATATGATCTCACCTGAAGTTGGTGGTGCAATTTCTTCATCATTAAGAGAATTATTTGGTTCTGTGAACGGATAATTTTTCCTTAGGAGAAATATTTTTTATTTTTTGGGCAATGATTTTGGTGTCCAGTTTATATTGGAAGGTTATTAATAATTTCATACTATTATCTCATTATCTTACGAAATGAATACAATAAGAAAATAAGATTTTCTTTATAAAGGACTAAATCTTAATAATATTGAATTGAAGGATGCAGATGAAGAGTTTCTTTAAAGTTACTCTGCTTTTAACAACATCTGCATCTTTTAAAATTAAAGAGATAAGTGGTGGACTCGAACCACGACCCAACAAGGCGACATCCTTTTCTTGTTTTGGTATCATCCATCCAGCTGTGACAGACACTGAAAACCCATTCAGCTTCACTTATCATTAATTGAATACCTTTGAAAAAATTTGAGAAAAAAATCTCTCCTTTTTTTCTTCTGGTAAACTATTAATCATTTTATGGAGTTCTTCATTAGATAATCCTAAAACTTCTTTAAAATCATTTATAACTTCTATTATCTCCTTACTTGCTTTTTTCTTTTTAGAATATCCTTTTAAATTTGTTTGATTTTTTGAAAAATAGAATCTTGCCCCAGTTCTTAGTTTTATATTATGTATTCCATATAAATATCTTCTAACAGAAGAACCAATTAATTTCTGATTAATCCCCTCATATCTTCCTGCTAATTCTGTTTCAAATAAATTGTATAATTTTTTAGGGTCTTTAACCTCTGAATTTTCTTGATAAATTTTATTAAATATGGGGGCATTTAAACAAGCAATTTTAAGAATTTCCTTAAAATCTTTCTTATCATGATTATAATAATCTAAAAAACGTTTTCCCAAATTAGTTATTGTTAAACCAGCACCATTTTCAACTAATTCCATAACTTTCATAGCTTTAACACTATGATATATTTTACCGCCACTTATTTTAGATTTTTTCCTTAGATTATTTTGATTTATATTTTTATTCTCACAAATATTCTTCAATAATGGAATTAAATTCTCAAATTTAGTTATCACTAATTCATCTAATATGTTCTTTTCTTGATTAATATCTAAATATGTCATTTAAGTTCCCTGCTTTTAACAAATTAACTATGGGAAATATGTTTATAAGTATTTAGGTAATTTTAAATTATACATCTAACCAGAAATTATTGTTATTAAAATCATATGCATATGGTTGTGGAGAAGATTTTTTCCATTTATTACTCCCAACTTTTCTATATCTTATTCTAAGAGTAAGTTTTAACTGTGAAGTTCCAACTTCTTGCATTAAATCTTCTAATCTAATTTCATTACTATCCACTAAATCTTTTAAATCAAAATGACCACTTCCTTCAGTAAATGGTTGAAGTATCCAAGAGGTTTTATTTCCATAAAAACCTTCTCTGAATTCAAAAAATCTATCGTTAATTTTAGCTCTTAATTTACTAAAGACTTCAACTTCTACCTTACTTTTGTTTATTACCTTAAATCCCAAATGTGTAAAAGTGCCTTGATTAAGTGTAAAAGAAAGAAAGGGTTCATTCACATCCTTGGCTATAATATAAGTAAAATAGGCATATAAAACTAAAGCTATAAAAGTTAATATGGAAAGGATAAATTTTGCTATCTCAAGATACATACTTTAAATAATTCCAATAGTTTTTTAAATATTTATATACTTAGACTTTTTACACAGACGTTACTTTCTACACAAAGCCCCTTATAGTTTTTCCACAGCAAGTTCCAGGCATACCTTCCTCATCATAAATCTTAGAACATCCATGGCATTGATATTTTGTCATGGTGCTTTCTCCTCTACTTCTTGACACTTTTTTAATTCTTTATTGAATTCCTTAACAACATTAAGATGTTGAGAAATATCCAATAAAGATAAATGAGAATGATATTGAAATCTATGAATAAAACTTTTTAGATAATCTTCAAAATCCCTAATTAATTTATCTTCAATTTTCATGATGCTTTCTCATCTACTATTGAGTTCTTTTTAATTCCAAATAACTTAACTAAATGTTTTGGCATAGATTCATGCCTCCATCTTTGAATTGTGGGATTAACTCTTTCATCATCAAGCCAATGAACCATATAAGATACATCTTCTAAAAAATGTTTTGCTCTAACTTTTTTAGTAATTTTATCTTGATTATGCCTAACCCACTTATCCATATACAATAAAAAATCTTTTAATTCATTAATTTTCATAGTGCTTTCTCCTCTACTTCTTGGTACTTCTTCTTAGGAAAACATCCATGCCATTTTCCCATTCTAGGATCACATTCAGAACATAATGCCTTTCCATCTCCTTTAAACCAGTATCTACACAGAGCAGTATTTTCTGCACATCCACATACTTCACATTTAAATAGGCTCATGGTGCTTTCTCCTCTAGTAAGTTGTACTTTCTAACTAAATTATTATAATCATATAATAATTTAAAATATAAAAAATACATAAAAATTGCTAGACAACTTACAGCAATTAATGCAATATTTAATCCTAGTATTTTATCCATTTTATAATCCGATTATCTTAAATATAACTATTAAAGGAATTATTACTATCATAGATATACAATAAATTCCAATCACTATATCTCTTAATTTACTTATGAAACTTTGATTCATTCTGGTACATCTCCCGTAACTAAGTTGCACTTATTTAATTTGTTTAAACATCTCTTGCAAGTTATATCTGCTTCATGTTCTGAATATTCGCAATTTTCATTATCATCTAATCCACAATAAGGCATTGACATATTGTGTCCTGCAACTAAGTAATATTTTGGTAAGTGTATTGTCATGGTGCTTCCTCCTCCATATCTAACTCTCTTGCACATATTGGACAATATCTCATCCATCTTAATAATGGACAATCTTGCTCCATACAATGAGGACATTCAAACCAATCTCCATCTTCTTTAACTACAACATTATTTACTTTCATTTTGGTGCTTTCTCACTCTAGTTTTAAGAACCGTTTAAATATCTTAGGATGATTCTTTTTAATATAATCCCAAAGTTCTTCCTGCATCTTCAAAACTCTTTTTTGTTTTATTTCAAACCTTACTGTGGTTTTCTTCCCATTTCTTATTGCCTTAAATGTTGCATATCTTTTCTTCATTCTGGTACATCTCCCGCAACTTCTAATAATTTATCTATCTCTTTATTCATAATTTTAGTTAGGGCATAATGTACTTCACTCATAGTTGTTAATCCCATTTCTTGAAAGTTATAGCTGATTACTCCAAAACCCCCATCTTCGTAATGTTCAACACTTATCCTTATATCGTGACTTTTCATGGTGCTTCTCCCGCAACTTTATCGTAAATTTCATTGAGCCTTTCATTGTCTTGTTTAATCTCTTCTTCAAATGTCTTGGGTTCTGATTTCGCAACCTCGGTGTCCCTTTCAATTTCTAATTCATTAATATCTGAGAATGAAATTTCATATCCTTGTTGTTCAGCAACTTGACTTGAAAGTTTTATTCCTGCCTTTAAACCATTAACCCAGTCCTTACTAAATATTCCTTTCTTAACCATTTCTTTAACTTTCATTTTTTACTTCTCCCGCAACTTTGTTGCACTTTTTCTCTACAATAAAATTATATATTAAAATTATTATCATTACTGTAGAGGCTCCCAACAGATAAGGTATAAAAAACCCCATAAATAATACACCCATCATTTGCTTCCATCTCCTTCGTTTGTCGCCAGAATAGTGAACTCACTTAAATTTACTTCTATGTAAGCAATTCTTCTATCAATTCTCTCTCTTACTTTATGATTCATTTTAAACCAACACAAACCTTCCAAAAAGTTTAATTCATCTTTGTAAATATCAACTTTCTTCATCTTTTTCACCCTCCGTTTCTTTCGTCAGATTTGTGAACTTCATTTTAAAAATCTCTCCATTGATTTCTTATGAAATAATAATGCTTGATGAAGGGCATTAGCAATTATCATAGCTTCATATGGGGTCATTAATACATCCATATTTGCAGACTCATTTTCAGAAGTTATCTTTAATCTTATTAAATCATTTTTATAATGATTTTTCATTGGAATATTCAGACTAGAAGTTATTATCTTCTTATTGTTTTTACCTGTGAATTCAAATGCTATTTCTTCTTTACTCATCTTCACCCTCCGTTTCTTTCGCCAGATTTAAGCACTTATCTGCTTTTTCATTTAATTCGTCAATTCTTTTTAAATCATCTCTTGCAAATTGAATTAAGTTATTTAAGGAACTTTCTAATTCTTTTAGTTTTCTCTGAGTATAATCTCTCAGTAATCTAATCTCATCCTTAAAATTTATTCCTTCCTTAAGTTTTGTAGGTTTATGACTTTCTACAAATATCTCATCTAGAGGATTTTTAACATTACCTTTTTTGTAATGTTCACTATTACAATACAAATTCTCACCATCATCAACTATTCCTTCAGGATAATCTTTAAAACTTTCTCCAAGATATTTTTTACAATACTTACACTTGGTTGATCTAATATTTTCCATCTTCACCCTCCATTTCGCTTTGTAGTTCAATTAAGTCATTTAATTTATTTGGAATTTTTAATAATTCCTCTATGTTAAATTTACTTACTGTTTGACCTTTAAACTTTCTAGCCCAACTGTAGATTTCATTTACTAAAAACTCCATTTCTTTTTCATTCATTTTTACCCCCAGGTGCATTCTTTTCTTGAGACTTGCACTTTCCGAATGCTTCATTTATGCAACAAATATCTTTATCTTCATAAACTTCACCAAATTTATTTTTTATAATTTCATCATCTTTATCCCTACATTTGCTACATAATCCAACAACTTTAACTCCTATTATTTTTAATCCTACTTTTCTTGGAACCTCTTCTTCTTGAATTGAGTCATGGATAATAAAACTATCTCCATAACCATAAATATGTTCTTCACAAACATAAAAACTATTTTTCTTATCTTTATGTCTGACGATATACTTTGCTTTATTCTCACATCTCTTTTGATGGGCTTCTTTAGTTCCTATTACTTCGCATTGTTCTGGTTGGGCGTCCTCCGAACTTCCTGTTTTTTGACTCTCTTCCCGAGAGGGAGGACTATTAACATCAGCAGAGGGGTACTGTGTTATGCCGTCACGCCTTACACGTACTGAGTTATCCGAAAACTCCTCAGTTACTTCTCCCTCACCGTTGAGATGGACATTACCTTTTACATCGGGCTGCTGATTATGATCAGGTACTCTTTTGCTTTCGGAGTTGTACTCTTGTTCAAAATTACAATTACTTCTAATCTTCTTACATCCATAACATATTTGTGTTAAAGCATCATGGTAAGAACTATAAACAACTTGTTGTTTATGTTTTCCCTCACAACCTTGTATGTGATGCCTTACTTGACCTTGTGTTGCAAAATGTTCAAATTCTAATTTCATTGTTTTCCCTTCATTTGATTTATCCTTAAATAATAATAAATTGGGAATCCCAAAATTACTAATACAATTATGAGGGTGATTGTTACAGGAGTTGTTAGAATTCCAGAAGTTGTTGAAGATATTTCCAAAGATTCTGCTCCACCATAAAAATTTATCACACCTAGTAAAACTACAATTGCTAACCCTGCGAAGAACACTAAACCTACAGATTTAATCCCATCTCTTCTTAAATTATCTTGCCTCCTCATTACTTCTATTTGTTGTTCCATTTTATCCTTTTTCTCCTTCATGTGCGTTTATGTTTTGAAGAATGTCCTTATTTTGAACTAATCTATCATACAATTCCCAAGCTATACAACAAGCACAATCTTTTTCAAATTCAGAACATTTCTTTCCATATATATCTTTAACCCAATTAAATAAAATCTTATTTTCATCAAGTTCTATTTCGCTTTTGGTGTCTTCTTTGCACTCAGTTATAACCATTCCATCTACAAATCCTTTAACTTCGCTTTTGGTGTCTTCTGTATTCTTATTTTCCATTTTTAACCTTCATATTCATATTCATTGAAACTTCTTTGTTTAATTTCTTTATCAGATGTTCTTTGGGTTGATTCTTGGCACTGCTTAATCCCATCTTCTTTTCCTCTACGATATTCACAACTTCTAATCATTTTGAAAAACTCTTTTAAATCTTCCTTATTACCCATTTTTACTAAGACTAAGTCTTCAATAAAGTTTTCTTCTTGTTCTCTTGAAACTTCCCAATTAAGTTGTGCTTTTGTTTTTTCCATTTTATTTTTTTGAGTATAAACAAAAGGGGCTTAGTAATATCTCGAAAACCAAACCCCTAAATTTAACAATTTTAGATCTTGCTGATATAGCAAGAGTATTAATTGTATCTAAACTTTAAAAAAGTTTTAGAATTTCCATTCTTCTCCTTTTCATAAGTTTTAACTAAAGTGTCTTTTCCTTTAATAGATTCAATTACCTTATCTAGGTTTTCCATTTTTTCTGGTAATCCTATTTTTAGATCTTTCATGAAGATCATAAGGTTTGAACCTTCTCCAGCAGGAAATCCTTCAAGTTCTCCTTTCTTATTTTGAATTAAATTAAAAAGTTCTGAAGCTCTAAATTCAATAGTTTCTTCACCTTCTCTTTCAAGAGTTTCCAATACTTCACTTTCAACTTTTAATACCCATTGAAAATGGTGTTGTTCTGTTCCTTCTATTAACTCGGTGAATTTTGATGGTACTTGAATTACTGATACTTTTTCAATTTTTACTGGTTTTTTGTCATACTTATTTAAATCAACACTTGAACCTTGTGACGGACCTATATCTGAAAAGTTTTTTTGTTCCATTGTTTCTTCCATTTGTTATATACCTCCTTGTTGTAATGATTGTTGAAAAGCAAAATTTCCAAACAATTCTTTTGCTTTTTTTCTATATTCCATTATCGCATTTTCTTTTAATTCAAATCTACCTAGATTTATTAATTTACCCATAAACTTTATTCTAGCAGCCCATTTATTTCTATCCTTATCCCAAATAACTCCCTTATATCCTGAAGTATTATTTATATAATTTTTTGTATTAGCTTTATTTTCAGAATGACTACAAATCCTTAAATTACTGATTTGATTATTTAATCCATTATGATCCCTATGATCTACAATTTTTCCTTTTGGTACCCCCAATATTAACCTATGCATTGCAATAGGATCTTCATTGTTATTTGGATGAGCGTAAGCATAATAGGTTTTACTTTTTTTAACTGCATACCACTTAAACTTAGATAATTTATGATAAATATCCATATCAACTATTGTTTTTTTATTCTGAGTTAAATTTATCATACCGGGCCTATATGATAATGCTGCCTCTTTAATTGTTACCATTTTTTATCAGGTGTATTTATTATTGTAACCCTTTTCATATTCAAAAACTTCATTCTTGAATTATACCATTCAATCCACTGCCAAGTATCTTTGTGGCAATTATTAATTAGTTCTTGGGCTATTGGTTGTAGCCTCATTTTGAATCTCCCAGTAATTCTCTTTTTAGTTTTTCTTTTTCAATTAAGTCTAAACAATAATTTTCAAAAATTCCCCAAGAAATATCTTCACAATTTTTATAGCAATTAATTAGTGAATTATCCTCACAATAAGTTTTAATTACACTTTCATTATATTCAGAAGCAATAATTAAACCCCCTATCAATAATGCCAATAGAACAAATATAATCATAATTTTATCCATTATCCATACCTTCCTATAATTGATTTAGCTGCAAAGCCTGTAGTGAACGGATTTACCCCTGGAATAAGGAAACCTACAAATCCTAAAGAAAACACAAATAATGCTGTGGTAAGCGTTATTTGGCTTACAGGAACATCCCTCATCCTATTCACAGGGCCAGAAAGATCAAGGACAGGTTTGTGAGTATGTTTGCTATATTTTGGTAATAGGGATTTATTTAGCGGTTTCATTTTCTTCTCCTTCATACAATTCCTTTGCAGTATTTATTTTTAATATCCTTTCGATAATCTCATCTAGATTTTTTAAACCCAAATCCAATTTCCATTGCATTAGTTTCTTCCAATTTTTATCACTTACTTTTATTGTTTTCATCCTTCTATCCTTGCTTTTAATTCTTCTAATTCATTGATTTTTGCTCTACATCTAATTACCATTCTATCGGGCCATCCGCCAATAGAGAATTTAATCGTTTCAACTTCTAATGTTTCAATCCTTTCATCAATTAACTTAATTACATCTTTAAGTGTTTGGATCCTTACTAGTTTGTTATGACATTCAACTCCCTTAGTTGAGTATGGTTGAGGTTTAACATCGTATTCAAGTTCTTTTATTGTTTTCATACTACTTATACACATTTACACTTTATAAACCTTTCGCCCCTTAAACGAACTACCTTTATTAAGTTCTGAGATGGCCAAATTTAATTACTTCAGATATTAATAAAATTAAAGTTTTTGCAATAAATGCAATATAACCTTGGTAATCAACAAAAGCAATGTTGTAAGTATAGATACTCCATAAGCCCCAACCAGTCATAAAGAAGCAGCCAGTATAACCCATTGCAAATTGTATTTTATCTGTTCTTGTTAATTTCATTTTAAGTATAAATCAACCAAACCTTAGAGGCAGCTTAAATTATCAGGATACATACAAACTACCTGAAGCCCCACCAATATTACGGAGATTGAGGTGTAATAACCAGTTACTACAGAAGTAGTAGGTATTAGCAACTGTTGAACTCCGCTGTATATTTTGGTTTGGTTGAATATAAAATCCCCTAAACTTGAAAAAGAGGACGCTGTTTCAGGGGTGAAAAGAGAACCAAAGTTTAGGGGATTGTTAATTATCATTTTGAATTTTTGGTTTGCCAGGAGTATAACTTAGTTCTGGTTTTAGATCTCATTTCTTCTGCTTCTTTTTTTTGTTTAACTTTATAGTGGACTCCACATAATTTGCCCTTAGATTGCTTCCTAACACATCGTAGGCCATATCTGGTTTTGGCTTGGCATATGTATGAGCCTTTTTCTAATCGAATTAACTCAAGTTTATTTATGTTGTAGTGATAGTTGCAGTAGAGTTTAGTTCTTAGGTATGCTACTGCTTTATCTTTACAACCTTTTTCACTGCATTTGGCTTTAGTTTGAATTTTGTTATGGGGTTTTGGGTTCATTATCTGTATCCTCTTAATCTGTTTAATGCAGCTTTTGCTTTTTTACTGGATTTATCACTAAGGAATAATTTAAGGGTTCTTCCATTATCTTGAACATCTTCAAATATTTCTACATCCCAAATTTCACATACTCTTCCTTTTTCACTTACTACAGTTAATCTTGTTTCTTTTCTTTTTTTCATTCTTTTTTCTCCTTTGCTTCTTCTTTTATACATTCACCGCAAGTGGAAGTTATTTTTTGGATTGGGGTTACTGGGTAAAAACTGGCGAAACAACTGGAGCAGATTAGTGATTTATATGGCATTTTTATGTGTAAAAATATAACAATGTTAGGGTTGCTATGGTTTTATGCTAAACCCCCCTTATATATATATGAGCTGACTTTGGGGAAAAAGCTAACAACCCTATCAATATTGAAATTTACACCTTCCCACACGTTTAAAACTATGTTGTCTTCTTCAGTTCTTATCATTTTTCTTGAATCAATTGCCCCAAATAAATCTCCTAATGTTGATTTTATATCCTTATCTCCTGCACCTCTTATTTTATGGCTTTTACAATATTTACTAAAGATTAATCTTAAATCTTTTTTAAGAATATAATGATCTGGATTTTCTTCTAAACAATCCATACAAAAGGCCATAAAGGAATTACTCATTCTAATCCATAAATCTTTAATTTCAGTTGCACCTTTAGTATATGAAAATTTTTTATTATTTAAAAGATTATCTAATGAAATTAAAGATTCATTAAGTAATCCTGATAATTCTGAATCTGTAGTAATTAAATCAATAATTGAGGGATTCTCAATTTTCTTCATAAATCTTTCTTTTTCAGTTAATTTATTATATTCATATTCGGGAATAAATTCATAAGGAAATTCAAGTAGAATCCATCTACTCCAAAAACCTTTTGAAGTATCATAAACTCTTGGAAGCTCATTACAAGCAAAAACCATCTTGGCGTAATTTTCAAATATAAGATCTCTAAGATACTTTCTCTTTGCAGTAATCAAATCCCTACCTGTAAGATTTTTAAACATCCCTGTATCCTTTAAATCAGTATTTGAGAGGTCTCCTGCAAGGTTTACTAATCTATTTTTCAATTCACATACACTAGAACTTTCAGATTTTAATTGAGATAAAGGGATACCTGAACAATTCTCAGCACCTAAGAATCTTTTCATTAATGATAAAGTTTTACTTTTCCCATTTCTACCATTACCAATAAACATAAATCCTTTTTCAAATCTATATTCTTTCATTAGACAAAATCCAATTAATTCAAATATCAACTTTGAGTCTTCTTCTTCTTTTAAAATAGTTTTAAAAAATTCTTTAATTGCAGGACATTTAGCATTAGGATTATATTCAATTGGAAGTTTATTGAAAAATATTTTATTTGGATTAAAAGGTTTTAATTCCTTATTAAATATATTTAAGATACCATTTTTAACTGGAATTTCTTCAATATTTTCTTTACCAAAAAATTTATCTATATCTATAAAAGTATCTGCCTCAATTTTATCAATAACAATTTTATAAACAAAAGAACTATAAGCCTCTCCCATTGTTTCTCTTAGATATTCTTTTAAAAAGCTTCTACCTTCTGGGACATATATTCCCTCTTCATAATGCCAAATTTCTGGTTTTATATCTGAACGAGTAGTATAAATGTATTCTGTTTTTAAAACATGCTTTACTAATATTTCACTTGCTTCACCAAATTTCTTAGCTGCAAACTTTTCTAATACTTGGTTTTTTATTGAACTATCAATATTTGATTTTTTTCTTGCTTGTTCATTTTCTCTTTCATTTGCATCAAACCATTTCTTCCATTTCTTATAATTTACTGGGAGTATTCTTAATATCTGTAAATCTTGTTTAGTAAATCTACCAGAATTATCAGCATTCTTATCCAATGTTAATTTATCTTGCCAATATCTCGCCTCTTTTTTATCCATTTATCCTTCAACCTCCTCCATTCTTTCTGAGCAACCTACACAAATACTAATTAGGGTATTATCTTCAGAACTATGTTCCCTTCCACATTCAGGGCATATCCAATGTTTCATCTCCCAACCACCTTCCTTTTAACAATATTCTCATCAACCTCTTCAAATAAATAAGGCTTCTCACCTAAAACATTATCAACAAAAACAAAACAATTTTGTGATTTAGAAATATCTAATATGAATCCATTTCTAAATAATCCTCTATCCATTCCAGCAATTATCTTAATATGAACTTCTTTGTTAATACTTTTAAAGAATTCTAACTTCCTATAAATTCGGTCATTACGGTCATTTGGGTCATGTGTCATTTTCTTAACTTAATCAACCCAATCTAATATATAAACATTTCCTAACATTTCAAAGTAACAACACATAGCAGATGCCTGATTTGAACAGGACCTAAAGGTTATGAGCCTTTTGTGCTACCGGATTACACCACACTGCTTTAAGAATAAAACCCCTCAAAAAAGAGGGGTAGGAGGCTATAATTATAAAGTGTGCCATCACTTACGAAAGTTTAGATTCGTTGCGAAAAGCACAATTCTACCAATACTTAATCCTTTAAAAGCCTTGCGAAACAAAACTAAATATTTAAATCATCAACCAAATCCTGCATCGCTTCTGTAGATTGTTGCTTCATTAATTTACCCTTAGTATTATTAATTTGCTTATTTTTTTTATCCACTAAGTAGGATCTTAATTGTTCAATAGCATATGTTTTATTATGTTCCGCTTTTATTGCAGTCCACTTTCTAATAGGAGTTCTTATTGGATATTCTTTTTCAACAACAGTATAATCTCCTGAAGTTTTATTATACTTCAAATCCATATATGTTATATAAAAAGTACAAGTTCCAAATCTATTACAATCAAACTTTGCCTTTCCATCTTCCTTAACAAAGGCCTCACCTAAATCAACATTTTCAATATCTAATCCATCTAACTGAGCCTGGGTTACAATTCCTCCAATAGTTATCGCTGATACTAGTCCAACTAAAAATAATCCAAGTATTCCTGCTAAATATATTTTTCTCATTTGTTTAACCTCCAATATTTAAATTTCATTTTAAAATAATCTATTCCAGGTTCCTGTATGATTACAACCATAAACTCCTGTGCCATTCCTAGCAATACTTCCATTTGTTGGAGTCCCACAATTTGGCAATGTTATTTCCCCTAATTTAATTAATGAACCAACAGTTAGATTTTGAGTAATATTTAAACTTCCAGTACCAATGGATATGTCTCCATTTTGAGTAGCACTTAAAACATCTTTCCAATTACTTCCCGAATCTGCCGAAGTTCTTATTGCATAAATAGTATCATCATTAGCTCCATCAAAATACGCAAACCCCTGATAATTAGAACCTGTTTGAGAAGTGAAACCCCAACCACTAAAACTAAATCCACCTAACTCGGACGAATCTATTCCTCTTAAAATCATACTTGTTTGTGCTTCTCCCGTACTAATATTATTTCCTAACATCTTCAATCCTTCACCATTAATTCTAACAATATCATTCATAGTTATTGCTCCGTCTGCTCCTTGATTCCCTTCTGCATAAGAAAATGTAATTCCATTATTTCCCAAAGCATTAAGAGTCATAGCAACGGAATCAACTGAAGCACTATTCCCTCTTATTTGTCTAAAAGTATTAGCATCAACATCAAAATAAGTATTAGACATTAATAATGGACCATACCTAGAAACTGCTCCACCATCCCTTAAAAATTGTAGAATACCAGGACCACCACTTGCATCGCCACCTTGTATAATTGAATTTGATGAAAGGTGTATTGACAAATTAGACCCAGTTGCATCTATGGGACTTGTGGGATTATTTATATTTAATTTATCATCCCCAAAATTTATAGCACCAGAACTAGATACCATAAATGGTTCTCCAGAACTATCAATATATGAATGAAGAAATGCTGCTGATTGGTCATCAAATCCAAATAGTTTAATACCATTAAGATCTTCATATTGATTAGCTTCAATTAGATTAGTAGGTTGCCCGTTAAATTGGGTATTTAATCCAAAACCTCCACCTTTACCAATCTTTAACACTGAATTTGTAGAACCTACATCATCATCGCCAACATCCCAATAAGAATATGTTGCAGTTGAGGGGTCACCTATATCTCCGATTGTTCCAATTTTCATAACATTTTGGGGTCCAGCACCTGAACTTGTCTGGTCAAAATATTGACTAAAAGCGTCTATTCCTACCCCTCCACCTGACCTTGTTGCAAATTGTTCTATTGTTGGACTTTGACCATACATTTCTAAATCCCCACCATTACCATCTAAAATCTCAAATCTTACTACGTCATTAGAAGCACCTCTTGCAAAGATAATTCTACTGAAAACATTATTAGTCATTACAGCATATATACCAGCTCCGACAGTACCGTTTGGAGTGCTGAAAGAAAGAGTAGCTACATTACCCCCTGTTGATAAACTTTGAATGTCTAAGGTTCTACCATCTAAACTTATAATTCCATTTGAATTAGTTGTTGTTAAACTTGCACCATCAATATCTCCTGTTGTTTGAATATTACTATCTCCAAATTGTGCAAGTCCTACTGTTGCCCAATCTAAAATAACATCATTTCCATCTCCTGAAACTAATGCTCTAGTTTCCCAGCCAAGCGATGTTCCTCCTACTGCATCAGCTAAGAATCTATTACTTGTAAAATCAACAGAGAAAGCCCCATTTTCATCTGTAAGTATTCTATTATTCCAATTTATTGCAGGAGCTATTGAACTATCCAACAATTCAAAACCTTCTACATCTATTCTATTATCATTAGCAATATTAGCAATGGTGCTTGTTAAAACACTTGTTCCTATTAAAGTATTCGCATTAATAATTCCTGTTGTAGTTATATCAAAACTTCCAGCATCCCAATTCCCAGTCAAGGCCCTAGAACCATCCCTAAGTAAAACATTATCATCAAAGTTTGAAACATTATCCCAGTTTGTAATAGCTTCACCAAAAAGTGTTATCGAACCAGTAATATTTATATCAACTTCAGTTACAGATTCAAAACTTACATTCCCTGGAAGCTCTAAAGTTTTTATACTATCATTCCAAAATATATCAAAAATACTTCTTCCACTTCCATCTCCACGAAGAGTTCCTGCACCCAATCTAAATTCAGAATTAAATCCCGATTGATTTGTTAATGTTGTTGCAATAGCCGAACCATTAACACTAATTGTATCAACAAAACATTGTCTGTTTGTATTTGTAACATCACATTCATATCTTATACTAACTTTTGGCTGATCCCACATAGTGCTTGGCATTTCTATTGATTGAGAACTTAAAGCAACATTTGTAGTAGAATCTGTAAGTAAAGTTACTTCACCACTACCAACATTATTATTAGCAGTAACGCTAAAACTATTTGCTCCTAACATATTAACTAAACTATAAACAAAATTTAATGTTGTTGAATTTATATTTATTGTAGAAATATTCGCTTCCATAATTATATTCCCCACTCCAGATATTCCGATAGACTCTGCACAATCACCATCTGCACAAAAAACACTTGAAGTTGCAAACCAATTTCCAACATCAACTTGAAGATTAGTAAATGATCCTAAATCTCCAACAAAGTCTTCAGCAAAAGTCGTTATATCCTCTCCTTGTGTAACTCCTGTTTCAAATGTTACTGGTGTAAAAATATGCAAGGATCCATTTTGAATAGTAACTGCTCTTCCATTCATTACAAAATCAACTAAGGTTTCTGCCCTTATTCCACCGTCTGCAAATACTTCTCCAAAAGCCTGGATACTATCTTGAACAATAAAATCTGCGCCTGAATCTCCAGTATCACAGGAAACTCTAAGAGTTTTATTTAATTCATTTGCAACTAAAAAACAATTTGAAAATATGGTTAAATTACTTGTTAGATTATTTGGTAAAATCATCCAACTATTTCCAAGTACTCCTGCAGAATTATTTCTTCCAACTTGAGACATAATATTTACTGCATCAATATCACTATTTGTTTTATTTGCAGAAACTAAAAAAGTTATTGTTCCTTCTTCACGTTCTTCTTCATGTCCAAACCAAAAGGTTTCTTCTGATATTCCTCCAAACATATCTTCAGCCCCTCTTTTTAAGAAATGATCTACATCATCAAAGAATATACTATTAAGGATTGTTGCGTTATCAATATTATTAATGCTGTTATTTAAAAAATCAAATTCACCAGTATCTCCATCCACAGTTAATCTTTTTACAGAAGTACCCCCATTACTTAAAAATAAATCTAAAAAATAATGCTGTGAAATTTCTCTCCTTGCCACAAAATCAATACTCCGATCACCTCTAGAAATTCTACTCAAAGAATTAGAATTGGTTATTGCAAAACTTAAAATTGCTTCACTTCCAACAGAACCGTCTAATGTATGAATTATAGAAATCGCAGGACTAACTGCACTTCTTATTTCAAAATCTGTTACACTTGTACCACTACCAATTAATATATTCCCTGTCGTGGTAATATCTCCACTACCATTAATTCTATTAAATCCATTTATCCAATCCACATTAGTTATGTTGTTGTTATTCATATCAATATCTCCTTGCATAGTACATCCAGTCAATGCACACCAAAGAGAATTACCCAAAGAAGTTAACCAAGATTCTTTTATATTCAAAGTTTGACTATCGCTACTTCCATCAAATTGAGTAATATTTGCAGTATTCAAATTTCCCTGATCAGTTATCCAAATTTCTGAAGCGTTAACTGTTTTCAATGAAAAATTTGTATCCGGGCTTAATCCCTTTCCAGACTCTAATAAATTATATCCAAATTCTTCAGCTAAAATAAAATTCAAATTAAATAAGATAAGAAAAAATAGTGTAGCATAAATATAAATTTGTTTTTTCATTTTAATTATCAATTCAAAAATAGTTTTTATTATTTATATATTTTTCTAATTTACTTTAAGTCAACTTAAACATAATGTTTATAAACTATTAAGATATATTAATGTATGGGATTTTTACAGGATTTAGGATTAAAGGGGGGGTATTTATCTTTTCTTAATTCTGAAAGTTTTATTCTATGGTTCGGAATAATATTTTTAGCATTTGTTATTTTAATATTTGTTGGAGGAATAACTTTCTTTTATTATTTTAGAAAGTCCAATAAAAATGCTTTTAAGAATCAGATCCCTATTTTCCAAACAACGAATGGAAAACCTAAGAGAATTAATTTAGATTACGCTAAGGAAATGTATATTCCTGATTCTAACATAAGCTTGTTCTTTTTGAAAAATTATAAAATATATTTAGCAAGACCAACAAGAGCGATGGGTTCAAATGAATATTGGTATTCAATATCTGAAAATGGGGAATGGGTTAATTTTGATTTGTCTTCAGACCCTAAAGAAAATACTCTTGCTAAAGCTAATTATGACCATCGTGATACTAGATATGCTTATGTTAATATGAAGGACATTATTAAAAGAAATTATAAGGACAAGGCTTTAATTTGGTGGAAAGACCCAGTGATTATGAATATAATTTCATATATAATCATGTGTATAATATTTGTAGGAGCTTGTTGGTTTTTAATTGCTAAGATGGGATCTTTAATTGATTCCATAGCAGTGCTAATAGACCAACTAGGACCTATCTCTGAGAATATTTTAAGGGCTACCACTAATGCTCAAAATCTAAATTCAGGAGTGGTTGCATCATAATGGAAACTATTATAATTTTAATGGTCGTATCTTCAGCAGCTATAGTTTTAGGATTTTTTATGGGTTTATTTATTTCTAAATATATATCTAATAAAAGAGATAAAAAGATTATGAAAAATTTACAAGAAGTAATGGACGGTAAAAGAGAAAATTGTATAGAAGTAGATGGTATAAAATATCATGCAAATAGATTTAGAATAAGGGATGAAGATGGAAATGAAAATATTGTAGATTTGAAAGGAGGTTTATTAAAACATGAAGAAGAAAATAACGAAGAAAATAACGAAAGAAAGTCCGAAGAAGACCTCAGAGAAGATGCTCCTAATATTAGAGAGAATAGCTCTGGCTCTGGAAACGGAGAACAAACTATCTCAAAAGAGAAACGAGTTGTTGGAAGAAGAGCCGCAAGAAGAAGATACGGATGAGGAGGGAGAGGAGGAGGAGGAAGAGGAGGGAGAGGAAGAGGAGGAGGAGGAGGAGGAAGATGATGGAGGAATTGCTTTCGATTAAAAAATGGATTTAAACAAAAGGGAAGATTTAATTAAAATTGCTTTTTTATTAGGATCCCTTATCCTATTAACTATTGGATTTTCATTAGGATATATATATGTAGATAAATCCTGTGATCAAAATCCTTTTACTTATGGGTTGAATGAATTAAATAGAATTAATGATGATGAATTCACCTGTACTTGTATTTCTAATTCTGGAAAAATAAATCCTTTTTCATTCGATGAAGAAGGATTTAAAGCAAATATTTTTGCTAATTAAAAATAAAAAAATAAAAAAAAATAAAAAGTTTAGTTTATTTAACCGAAATCACGATCAGATCCAGAGAAACTTCTTTTACCACTACCTTCACTTCCAGTGTTAATTGCCATCATCTTTTTGATAACGAATATTAATAGCGCAATTAAGATTAATAATAGAATAGCTATTCCAATTATTGTACCCACTGTAGGGAATTGTGCTG
>SDBU01000849.1_pt1 | contig 44446 bp, 39 predicted proteins | sample 2277071 | NCBI WGS metagenome assembly SDBU01 (sample SAMN10397929, study PRJNA504765) | marine sediment metagenome | isolation source: marine sediment core GS08_GC12, 126 cmbsf | place: Arctic Ocean: Gakkel Ridge, Loki's castle | collected 2008
TCCTTGTTGATTCATACCCAATGTAACCTGTTACCTATGTCTCCGGTTTAATCTGTTACCTATCTGCCCGGTTCATACCGGTCGGGTGGCCCACAGCTTAGTGGGTGACGTCGGCGTAACAAATACCCCCGCCAGGAATCGAACCTGGATTTACGGCTCCGGAGGCCGACGCGTTATCCGTTACACCACGGGGGCATGGGCAAGCCCGATCCTTCTGTAACCATGTTTGGCCACGGGCAGTGCGGACTTGTAACAAGCACTAAATAACTCAACAGCAGTCGTCGCGCAACTGCAAAATGTGAAGGCATGTTTTCAGCCATCCTCCTCAGGCAAATTAAAAAGGCCGTTCCGGGACTGTGGCGTCGGCTGACCCCGCCCGACGCCTGCCTTCGAACTTCATGGCTGTCAGGCGAGTCGCCTGACAGCACCCCAACTGAAGTGCGGCCGCCATAAGCCATCGTATCATCAGGTATTCTGTTCATATTTCATTGGACATAATCTGTTGACAAAGCGTCTATTGGCGTGTTTATTAACCGCCTGAATCGACATCGGCAGCACCCTGGAAGGCGGGTAAGAGCCGACATTAAACGGTAGACGAGGCGCAACAAATTGAGGATAGGTAGATGAAACGGTGGTCACTTCTTCTGACGGTAATTCTGCTTTTCAGTGTCAACATGGTAGCAACGGCACAAGATGACGAGGAACGCGACCTGCTTGAGATCTGCGTCTACGGCGGATTGGGCTCGCCGGCGGGAGGTCTGAGCAGCTGGCATGACAGCCTGGGCGCTACGATGGGATGGTCGTTAGGCGCCGACTTCGGGTACTTCTTCAAGTCCAATCTGGTCGTCGGCTTCAACTTCGTGTACACTCAGTTCGGCATCGATGGTCCCGATGATGTCGAAGGCGCACACCATCGTCTGTACAACCCGAACTTGTTTGCGAAATACTACTTTGTCGGTGAGTCGAACTTTGAACCGTATGTGAAAGCGCATGTCGGGATCGAAAACGCCAAGTTCACTACTTTGATGGAAGGCCCCAGATACCAGGCCATATCGTACGACCCGGTCTTTGCGGCCGGCCTTGGGGCAGGGTTGTTTTATTACAGCGCCGACTACAGTGGTGTTTTTCTGGAAGTCAACTACCATTATGCCGCCACCAGCGACACCAAGCGTGAGTACAAAGATGAGACCCTGACTTTTGATGAGACGCTGGGTGTCCTGGATATTCATGCCGGGGTACGGCTAATGATCGGTTCAGGCGAATAAAATTATTCTGCATGCTTCCGCCCGCCGAGATATCGGCGGGCTTTTTTTGTGCACTTTCCGCATTTATAGTCGAGGATTTCTGCTAATGTAAATTGAATCAAGGAGTTCGTGTATTCAGAAAGTGGAACGACATGTCATGCCGGACTTGATCCGGCATCCAGTTCCGGATTCGAAGACTGGATACTAGCTTTCGCCAGTATCAATGAGCATGAGTAGTGTGTGTAGTGACCACGTGGCCAGGCGCTGTGTCAGGATCGCAAGGATCCTGACCTACTGAACTCCAAAGAAGTAGTTGGCGCACGGGGACGTACGCCGACCACAAATACCCGATATCGCTGTTCAACCCATAGATTCTTGGGGAAAGTCCAAGCTTTTTTTGTGTTGCCGCTCGCGGCAAACTGCGTAGATTAACAGAATGGCTGAGACAAAACTTCTGGTGGTGGACGACGAAGCCGGGCAGCGTGAAATGCTGGCCGGGTTTCTCTCCAAGAAAGGGTTTGAGGTTCACACCTTTGCCTCCGGCGCCAGGGCGTTGGAGGAATACCATCTTGTTTTCTCTCCTCTGGCTATCGTCGATATGAAGATGCCGGGAATGACCGGACTGGAGTTGTTGGCAAAGCTTCGTGAGATCAACCCCTTCATCCAGGTTCTGGTGTTGACGGCGTTCGGCTCGGTCGAGACGGCGGTGGCGGCTATCAAGGCAGGTGCATTCGACTATCTGACCAAACCGGTCGAGAATCTTGACGAACTCTTGCTCAAACTTGAGAAAGCGGTGCAGCAGAACCGGCTTGTCGTTGAGCACAAAGTGATGAGCGAACGACTGGCCGAAGTTTTTCCCACCTCGGAAATGATCGGTGAGTCGCCGGCCATGCTCAAAGTGAAAGAGATGATATCGCTGGTGGCGCCCAAAGATGCGACCGTCCTGATTACGGGACCATCGGGAACAGGCAAGGAGTTGGTAGCGCGGGCTATTCACGCTCTTTCACCACGAGCCGAAAAAGAACTGGTCGCTATCAACTGCGCCGCTTTCCCGGAAACCTTACTCGAATCGGAACTGTTCGGCTTCGAGAAGGGAGCCTTCACCGGGGCCGATCGTGCCAAACAAGGTCGCTTCGAGTTGGCCGACGGTGGCACCTTGTTCCTGGACGAGATCGGTGAAATGCCGCCTTCCATGCAGGTCAAGCTGTTGCGTGTACTGGAGGAACACAAGATTCAACGTCTCGGATCGGTCAAGGAGATTCCGCTCGATATCAGAATCATCACCGCTACCAACCGCGATCTGTTGAAGGCGATGGCTCAGGGCAGCTTCCGTGACGATTTGTACTACCGCCTGAATGTGATAACGATCGACATGCCTCCTCTGGTCGAACGAGCCGGTGATATCCTGCTGTTGACCGAGAAGTTTGTCGAACGGTTCAGCCGCAAGATCGGCAAGGAAATCACCGGCGTTGACAGTGAAGCGGCAGAACTGCTGGTTGGGTACAACTGGCCGGGGAATGTCCGCGAACTGGAGAACATCATCGAGCGAGCCGTTGTGCTGACACGTTCGGACCGTATCACCGGGGAAGACTTGACCGGTCTCACCCCCAGGGACGATTCAGGCGGCATGGCCGAGGCGGTAATTCCATTGTCCGACGTGGAAAGGCGTCACATCAAACACTGTCTCGACCAACTGGACTGGAATCTCGGGCTCTGCGCCGAAAAACTGGGCATCCACCGCAATACTCTGCGGGCCAAAATCAAAGAATACAGCCTCCAGAAAAGCTGACTCGTTTTTGTGCGGGGCAAAGGGAACGCGCACAAATTCTGTGCGTAATGGCGCTCCGGCAGCCTCTGTGGATATAGCTAACTCATGGCCACACAAGCCGTTATGGCTGTTGGCACGCGGTTTGTATTAGTTGAAAGCGGAACTTGAATGATTTGGGAAGGAGATTGACATGGAACTGATGAAGAGATCGATATTGGCACTGGTGGTGATGAGTTTGATGATTGCCGGATGCTCAGATGACGAGGTAATCGCTGTCTACGATCCGGCCCCACAGCCGCCGCAGGGTGTGTTCACCATCACCGGCAACGATTCCGTTTTCATATACTGGACCGCCCCCTACGAGGGGGACATTACGCACTTCGAGGTTTTTCGCTCCCTTGACGAGTTCACCGACTACCAGCTAATTGCGACTGTCGAGGCCGTGGCGAATCCCGATCTGGACCTGATCTACTACGAACCGGGATACATCGATGACAGCGTCACCAACGGCACCACGTATTTTTACGCCGTCACCTCGATTGACGAAGCCGGGCAGCAGTCCGAACTGTCGGCGGAGTCGGTGTTTGATACCCCGCGACCGGAAGGCCGGATGACCCTTTGGGACGATTCGGTCAACACCGCCGGCTCGGCTTTCGACTTCTCCGAAGGTGGCGTGGTGGCTTACGCCGACGCCGGGGCCGACGTCTGGTTGAACCGCTTCGACGGGGTCTTCTACATTGAAGTGATAAGCTATGTCGACGTGCTGATCCAGCCGATGGGTTTTTCCGCGAGCTTTGACGGCGTTGGCTGGGCGCCGTGGGCGCCGGATGAGGGCTGGTCTTGGACCGGTTGGGCGGAGATTGTCCCCGGTCACATTTACGTGATCGCGATACGTAACGCCCCCAACGCTTGGAACTACGCCAAACTGCGCGTCCTGGCCGAAGGGGCCGACGCGGTGATGTTCCAGTGGGCCTATCAGGAAGACGAGAATAACCCAGAACTGGCGCCGCCGGTTGTTGGCGACCCGGTTTGTCAACAGGCGCAGGCCAGCCGTTAGGGACTATAAGATATTGATCTGAGGATCATTGAAAGGAAGGTGACTAAAATGTTACGTAGATGTTTTAAGGCGGTGGCGACGGCGACACTGATGTGTTTCGCGGTTGCCGGCATGGTGGTCGCTCAGGATCTCCAGCGCGACTACGACAACGACGGGAACTACCTCGATAATATCCGCATCGACCGTTACCTTGATGCGGAAGTGTGGACCAATCATCTCAACGGCGATTTCTTTGTCGGTGACAATGTGGTCATTAACTATCGCACCAACCGTGACGCCTTCGTGGCCATCTACTCGATCGACACCAGGGGACGGGTTAATCTGTTGTTCCCGACGGAACCGGGTCAGGACGGTTTCGTTCGCGGTGGTGTGACCAATTACCTGCCGGGCTCCAACGACGATTATGATCTGGTCGTTTCCGGTCCGGAAGGTGTTGAGAATATCCAGATCATCGCCTCGCGGGATCGGTTTCCTATCCCGGAGTGGTATCCGGTGTCGGGTTTGATCTGTGATTGGGACGACCGTCATGATTTCCTGGACCATCTCAACGGTCGCTACTTCGTTCGATATGGCGGGCAGAGTTTTGCTTTCGATCGCACCGCTCTGTATGTCAACGAGTGGGAGCCGACCTACTACCAGCCGGTCTATTATCCTTACTATCCGTCGTGGACGGTGTGCGGCAATGCCTACTTTGACTATCCCTGGGGGGCCACGATCTATATTGACGGCATCTACTGGGGTTGCGCCCCGCTGTACATCCCGCGCATCTATGTGGGCTGGCACACGATTACCATTTATAACCATTGGGGTTACTGCTGGGAGCGCGATATTCGCTTTTCACGCTATCACACGGTAGTGCTGAATCGCGACATCATTATTCCCCGCCCCACCGTTCTCTCCAAGTACAAGGAAGTACGCCGGGTCGGATATCGGGATCCGGTGAAGCACGGTTACCCGAAGTTCAAAGAGAAGCAGTCGGTCACGGCAAGAATGCCGGGTGTCAAGTCAAAGACTACTGTCACCTCGGGCGCCAAGGTGGATTACACGCCGAGCGTTAACAAGAAGTATCTTCGCGGCAATGCCAAACTGGTGGCCACGGAGCGTGGGTATGAAACAGCCGGCGCGTTCATAGGCAAGAGTAAACGCGGCGCTCTCCCGAGCGCAAAGACACTCGGTACGCCCGGCAAGAGCGGTGGCGCTGACGGTGACAAGTCGCGCCGGTCATCGGATGGCAATTACGACACAGGGACCCGCAAGTCCGATTATGGTCGCGTAGGCTCCGGTGGTTCCGGCGGTAAGCGCACCTCGGGCACCACCAAAATCGATGGCCGCCCGGCTGACAAGCAGTCAAAGGGATACTATCAGAAGAAGTCCGGCTCCAAGACTCGCAAGAGCAGCGCCACTCAACCGAAGGTGCAACGCAAGCAAGGCAGCGGCAGCAAGGGTTCCAAACCGGCGATCAAATCCAAGCCGTCCGGCCGGAGTGGCGATGCGAGAAAAACCGGGAGTGTGAAACCCGCCACCAGCAAGCCGAGGTCCAGTTCGGTCGGAACCAAGTCAACGACGACCAAGACCGGCAGTGGTAAGTCCAAGAGTGGAGGTCGCAGGAAATGAGAATGTCTGATGAAACTGTGAGGCCGGGTTGTGGCCTTGGTCGGATCGAGGTCAGGACCCGGCCGACCATCAGCGTTGGACTGAGATTTGCATTGACTTCGAGCTGTTCTTGGGTCATCTTAGTTGCGGAGGATCTACGATGAAACGATTCATAGTCTTACTGGTAAGCATAGCCGTACTGGTGGCCTTTTCCGGCGACGTCTTGGCTGTTAACAAGAAAACCAAGAAGGACACCACTAAAACCAAGGTCATCAAGCAAGAAAAGCCCAAAGCGAAGAAACCGGCGGCGGCGAAAACCGCCAAGAAGATCACTAAAGAGAAGAAATACGACAACTTCATCGACAAGAACAACAACGGCATCGACGATCGCAAAGAAAAGCTGGTTCCCAAAGCGGCCAAACAGGACAAGACCAAGAAGGCCGAGAAGAAGAAATAGACCCGGCAGGCTGTCGAAAGAGCTGCTCTCCTCGTCATTGCGAGCGAGCGAAGGCACTTGTGCCGGGGGGAGCGCGGCAATCTCATTCTTTTGTACCCCACCCAACGAGGCCGTCTCAAAGCTCAGTTGTCAAGGTATCGTCCTCACCACTGTCTATGTGCTCAGTTTCTAACACCGTGTAGGGGGTGGCCTTGCGTCACCCCAATGGAAGCCACTTGTGGCTGGCAGACACAAGGCCCGCCGACCACAAACCCTCGCTCTTTTCGCACAATCAAAACACCATTTATCCTTGACTTAGCATAGCTTTGGAAGTACCTTGTTAGCAGTCTGACATGATGGCTGCCACTATGGCAGTCAGGCTCTGTTAGGATTGATAAGTATATGGCATTTGAGAACTTAAGTGAACGCGAGAAACAGGTTCTTTACAACCTGATAACTCATTACATCAGATCGGCCGATCCGGTTGGTTCGCGCATTATCGCCAATCGGTTCCGGATGGGGCTGTCCTCAGCCACAATTCGCAACACCTTACAGGATCTCGAGGAATTAGGTCTGGTGGAGCAACCGCATACTTCAGCGGGGCGGATTCCGACTGATCTGGGCTACCGCGTTTATGTGGACTATTTGCTCAAGCCGGACCAGTTAACCGGGGCTGAGAAAGAGGCCATCCGGGATGCTGTGCTCGCTGAAGGTCGGGGCGTTGATGCGATTCTTGGTCAGACCTGCAGAGTGCTCGGCGAGATCACGCAGGAGTTGGGGGTGACGATTGCTCCTCGGTTTGAGGAAGGGACTCTGAAACGGCTTGAGTTGATTCCGATCTCCGATGAACGCATCATGGTAATAGTTGTGGTCCAGGCCGGTCTGGCCAAGACGGTGATCATTGAAATTGAGGCGGCCATTTCGGAGAGTTCTCTGCGCGAGGTTGAGGCGGTGCTGAACGAACGTCTGATCGGCCTGTCGTTGGGTGAAATCCGTCGGACGATTGCAGCCCGTCTGGCTGACGTCTCATCCGGTGGTCGGCTGGTCAAACTCCTGTTGGATTCCAAGGACAAAATCTGGACTGATATCGCCCCCGACGGGATTCGCGTAGCCGGTGCCGATCACCTTCTCCGGCAACCGGAATTCTCCGATATAGAGAAGATCTCAGAGCTGGTTAGAATCCTCGAGGACGGCCAGCTTCTCAGTAACTTTCTCAGTGACGCTCACGACGCCGGCCTGGTCATCGTGATCGGCAGTGAAAACAAGTACGCTGCCATCATGAACTGTTCGTTGGTGGCGTCCTCGTACCGCGTCGGCAAGGTCAGCGGTGCCATCGGCATTATCGGTCCTACCCGGATGCCGTACTCGAAATTGGTATCAGTGGTCGAGCACACGGCCAAAACCATCACCCAGGTTCTCTCCGGCATTGACCACGAAAGGGATTGATAGAGCATGAGCAAGGACAAGGAAATCAAGATTCAGTTAGATGACGACGACAAGCAACCTGACTCAGACACTAATGATGAGATGGTAGAAGCGCCGGAGGACGCCGTCACCGAGAGTGAGAATGGTTCGGATGCAACTTCTGAGCCCGAGACCGCGCCGGAGCTGACCGAGGAGGAGAAACTCACGGCGCAAGTGACCGAGCTTGAGGATCGTGTGTTGCGTAGCGCTGCGGAGTTCGACAACTTTAAGAAGCGAACAGCCCGTCGGTTTGAAGAGATCGTTCGCAGCGCCAACGATCGGATATTATTCCAACTGTTGGATGTGGTAGACAACTTTGAACGCGCTCTCGACCAGAGCAACGAGCAGGCCGACCTTGAGGATTACCGCGAGGGGATGATGTTGATCTATGAACAACTGACAACACTTCTGGACAAACATGAGGTGTCACCGATCGAAGCAGTCGGCAAGCCGTTCGATCCCAATCTGCACGAGGCGGTGATGCAGACCGAAAGCGATGAATACCCGGAAGGGACGGTAGCCGTTGAGATGAGCAAGGGTTACCGGCAGGGTGAGCGCATCCTGCGACACAGCAAGGTGGGCGTGAGTGCTGGTGCAAGCGAGCCCGACGATTCGGGCGGTGATGAAGTGGCTGAGAATGGCGAGTGAGTCGGTGGCAAACCGTCCGCTCAGATAGAGCAAGAATATTGTGGTCTTGAAATAGCAAGGAGTCCTGGAAATGGGAAAAATAATAGGCATCGATCTGGGCACCACCAATTCATGTGTGGCCGTCATGGAAGGTCAGGAACCGGTGGTGATTCCGTCTCTTGAAGGCGCTCGCACAACACCGTCGATCGTCGCCTTTGCCAAAGATGGCGAACGCTTGGTCGGCGCCGCCGCCAAGCGGCAGGCGGTCACCAATCCTGAGAACACTGTTTTCTCCATCAAGCGGTTCATGGGTCGTAACCATGACGAGGTCGGCTCGGAAGAGAAGATCGTTCCGTATAAGGTGATTTCTAACGAAAAAGGGGCTGTTCTTGTGGAGGCAGGGGGAGGGACTCACACGCCGCCGGAAATTTCGGCCATGATTCTGCGGTTCATGAAGCAGGCGGCGGAGAGTTACCTCGGTGAGGATGTCACTCACGCCGTTATCACCGTGCCCGCCTACTTCAACGATGCTCAGCGTCAGGCCACCAAGGATGCCGGCAAGATCGCCGGTCTCGAAGTTGAGCGCATAATCAATGAACCCACGGCCGCCTCGCTCGCCTATGGTCTGCAGAAAGAAGGCAACCAGAAGATCGCCGTTTATGATCTTGGCGGCGGTACTTTCGACATTTCCATCCTGGACATCGGCGAAGGTGTCTTCCAGGTACTGGCCACCAATGGAGACACGCATCTCGGCGGTGACGACTTCGATCAGACGGTTATCGACTGGATGGCCGATGAGTTTCTGAAATCCAATGGTATCGATCTGCGCAAGGATCGCATGGCTCTCCAGCGACTGAAAGAAGCCGCCGAGAAGGCCAAAATCGAATTGTCCACGACCATGCAGACCAATATCAACTTGCCGTTCGTTACGGCCGATCAGGCGGGACCCAAACATCTGGATCTCACTCTTACGCGGTCGAAGTATGAGCAGTTGACCGAAGAGTTGATCGAACGTTCCGTGGGGCCGTGCAAAGCAGCGCTGGCCGACGCGAAACTGTCACCGTCCGACATCGATGAAGTTGTCTTGGTCGGCGGCATGACCCGCATGCCCAAAGTGATCGAACAGGTCAAGGAGGTTTTCGGACGTGATCCCCACAAGGGGGTTAATCCGGACGAAGTTGTCGCTGTGGGCGCGGCTATTCAGGGCGGTATTTTGTCCGGCGAAATGGGTGATCGGGAGATCGTTCTGTTGGATGTTACACCGTTGTCGCTTGGTATCGAAACCCTGGGCGGTGTCTTGACCAAACTGATCGAACGTAATACTACCATTCCCACTCGGAAGTCACAGATTTTCTCAACCGCCGATGACAATCAACCGGCCGTGTCGATCCACGTCCTCCAAGGTGAGCGCCCGATGGCGATCGACAACCGCACCCTGGGTCGTTTCGATCTGGTCGGCATTCCGCCGGCGCCGCGCGGCCTGCCGCAGATTGATGTGACCTTCGACATCGACCAGAACGGCATCGTGCATGTTTCCGCCAAGGATAAGGCCACCGGTAAGGAGCAGTCGATCAAGATCGAAGTGTCATCCGGCCTCTCCGACCAGGAGGTCGAGAAGATGGTACATGATGCCGAGGTTCACGCCGATGAAGACAAGCAGCGTGAGGAATTGATCAAGGCTCGCAATGAGGCCGACCATCTCGCTTACTCCACCGAAAAGACGCTCAAAGAGCATGGTGACAAAATCTCCGAGGAGGAGAGAAAGAGTATCGAAGAGAAGATCAAGACTCTTAAGGATGCTGCCACCGGCGAGTCGGTTGAAGTTATCAACAAAGCCAAAGAAGAACTGATGACCGCTTCGCACAAACTGGCTGAGGAGATGTACAAACAGGCTCAGGCTGAGCAGACCGGCGGCGAGCCTGAGAGTCCGACCGGTGAAACCGATCAAGCCGAAACGGCTGACAGCGGCGGTGGTGATTCCGGCGCCGTGGATGCCGACTTCGAAGTGGTCGACGACGACAAAAAGTAAGTGACGAATGACCCAGCGGGACTACTACGAGATACTCGGGATAGGTCGCGGCGCCGGCGAGGACGAGATAAAGTCGGCTTATCGCAAGTTGGCTCTGAAGTTCCATCCGGATCGTAACCCGAATGACCGAACGGCCGAAGACAAGTTCAAAGAAGCTACCGAAGCCTACGAAATCCTCAAGGACCCGCAGAAACGACAGACCTACGATCAGTACGGTTATGCGGGCCTGGGTCAGGGTGCCGCCGGATTCGGAGGCTTTGGTGGTGGGTTCGATATCAGCGATGCTCTCAGAGCCTTCATGCGCGACTTCGGCGGCGGTGGCGGGTCGATCTTCGACGATCTTTTCGGCATGGGCGGCAGCGGGGGAGCACGGCGAAGTAACCGCGGTGAGGATCTGAGAGTTAGGATCGAACTAACTCTGGAAGAAATCGCGACCGGCGCGCAGAAGTCGATTCGCGTCAAAAGACTGAAAGCCTGCGATACTTGCGGCGGTTCCGGGGTGGCGGCCGGCTCGTCACGGCGAACCTGTCCTCAGTGCAAGGGGGCCGGTCGCGTACGCACGGTGAGTCGAACCTTTCTTGGTACTATTCAGCAGGTGGTCACCTGCAACCAATGTCGTGGCGCGGGTGAAGTAATCTCGGAGCCATGCCCCGCCTGTCGTGGTGAGGGACGGATACGGGGTTCGTCGACGGTCAACCTCAAAGTTCCTCCGGGTGTTTCCAGCGGCAATTATATGGCGGTCGATGGAATGGGCAATGCCGCTCCGAACAACGGCGAGCCCGGTGACCTGATAGCGGTATTCGAGGAAGCGCCGCACGAGCACTTTACTCGCCACGGCGACAACATCGTGTGTGACAAAACGATTTCCTTCACTACGGCGGCGCTCGGCGGCAGAGTGACTGTGCCCAGCCTCGACGGTGAGGCTCGACTTCGTGTCCCCTCCGGAACTCAGTCGGGCAAGGTGCTGCGGATGCGGGGCAAGGGGATTCCGCGCCTGCACCGTAACGGCCGCGGCGATCAATTGGTGCGGATCACGGTCTGGGTCCCGACCAAGCTGAGTGCGGAGGACAAAAGACAAATCGAGAGCCTCTCCCAGTCGGAGGCGATGACGCCACCGACCGGCAATAAATCATTCTTCGACAAGCTCCGGGAAACGCTCGGCGTATGAAGAAACTTGAGAAAGAACCTACGGCCTTTATCGAGGTAAGCCTGACTGTCGATCAGGAATTGGCCGATCCGGTCTGTAATTTCATCATCGAAAACTACTCTTCCGGTCTCGTTCTCGAAGATGAAGAAGGTTCAAAACGCACGACTATTAAGTTCTGCCTGGCTGACGACGACTCAACCCCGGACCTTGAACCGCTCGCCGCCTATGTCAAGCAGATATCGCCGAAGGCAGCATCAGAACCTCCCGTAATTAACAGCAAGAAAGTCACCAATGTCGACTGGGAAGAACAATACCGTGTTTCCGTAGAGCCGGTCAGGATCGAACCGAACATAGTAGTCCGGGCGCCGTGGCATGAGAGTTCTCCAGAGGCGCGATATGAAATCCTCCTTGAGCCGAAGATGGCCTTCGGCACCGGGCGGCACGAGACGACCCGGACTTGTCTGAAAGTAATTGCCCAACGATTCCGGAAGGGCTGGAGGTTTCTTGATCTTGGTTGCGGTTCCGGCGTCCTGTCGATCCTGGCTGACAAGAAAGGTGCTGCTTTCATCAAAGCGATCGACTACGACGTCGTTGCGGTGGACAACTGCCGTGGCAATTTTTGCCTCAACAATGTCGAGCCACCGTTTGATATCCTGTTCGGATCGATCGAGAAGTGCCTTCAGGATCCACCGTATGAATTCGTCTGCGCGAACATCATCAGGAAGACAATTCTTGAGATGCTACCGCAGCTTGAGAGTCTGACGGCTGATGGTGGCTTGCTGCTGTTAGCCGGCTTGCTGCAGCGTGACGAGTCCGAAGTATGCGCGCGGCTGGCCGAACTTGGGCTCAACAGGTTCTCGACGATTCTTGACAACGATTGGCTGACGTTTGTCGTTGAGAAAGCATAAGCCGATGGAACCGCCTGTCTTTTTTGCGCCGCCCGATTCGATTCACGATGATATCATAGAGCTATCCAGGGTCGAGAGTCACCACGCCGGAACGGTTCTTCGACTGAGGCGAGGCGACATCGTGCTGGTAGTGGACGGTCTGGGCAATGCCTGCCGTGGTGAGATCGAGCGAGCGGGGAGGAGCAAGAGTTTTCAGGTGCGCGTACATACCCGCCTGCGCAATTATGGTGAAGCGACGGTGCGACTGACTTTGGCCGCCGGGCTATCAGCCGGGTCGAAACTCGACACCATTGTCCAGAAAGCGACCGAGTTGGGTATTAAAAGGTTCGTGCCGATTCTGTCTGAGAAGTCGCGAGTGAAACTGGACGATCCCAAGCGGGCGGCCTCGCGCCTGCGGCGTCTGGAAAAAGTTGTGCTGGCGGCTGTGAAACAGTCTCGGCGGTCATACAGGCCCGACGTGAGCAATCCTGTGTCCCTTGAACAGTTCCTAAAGGAGACAGATCGCTCTGACATCAATCTGGTTTTTCATCCGACAGATGAGAGCCGCCCTCTTGATGAATGTTTAGCGGATACTCAGGCGCCCAGGGTAACATTGCTGGTTGCACCGGAGGCGGGTTTCACTCCGGAGGAAGTATCGGCAGCCGCCGAGGCCGGGTTCAGAGTGGTTTCTCTGGGCAGGCGGGTGCTCCGAAGCGAGACAGCGGCCCCCGTAGCCTGTGCTTTGGTCATGGCGTTACTGGGGGAGTTGAGATAGGCGGCCTGTCAACCGATACTATAACATGCAAGTTTTGGCGCTTATTCTGGTCCTTACGGCCGGCTTGGCTATCGGCTCGTTTCTGAACGTCGTCATCTATCGGGTACCCCGCAAGGTTGGCTTCGTTGCCGGCAGGTCCATCTGTCCCCACTGCGGAAAACCACTGAGATGGTTCCACAATACTCCCGTACTAAGCTATCTTGTCCTCCGAGGAAAATGTGCTTTCTGTGAGGCAAGTATCTCGATCAGGTATCCCCTGGTTGAGGTTCTCAACGGACTTCTCTACCTCTACCTGTACTGGCAGTACGGACTAAGTTACCAGACGGCGGCTTTTGCTCTGCTATCGTCGGTGCTGCTGGTTATCTTCTTCATTGACCTCGAGTTTCGTATTATACCCGACGGAATAACTCTGCCCGGTATGATCATAGCGCTGGGAGTGTCGCTGATTCCCGAGGGTATCGGTATTGTGAACGCCGCCATCGGTCTGCTGGTCGGAGGCGGAGCGCTGTACCTGATTGCACTGTTGGGGGACTGGCTGTTCAAAAAAGAGTCAATGGGGGGCGGTGATATCAAAATGGCCGCCATGCTGGGCGCCTTTCTCGGTTGGCAAAAGGTACTCCTGATTTTTATCAGTTCCGCCGTGATCGGCCTGGTAGTCTCGCTGGCTCTGATGACGTTTTCAGCCCGGTTGCGCCGTGAGCGGACGGTGCCGTTTGGCCCCTTTCTTTCTGTCGCCGCCATGTTGGCGATGGTCGCCGGTGACCGTATTATCGATTTCTACGTTACGAACTTCCTCACCATGCCCTAAGATAACTTCCGGTTCAATTCGGCTTCTATTTGGCCGATATTCGACTTAAGATCATGAATAAGTTGTCACGCAGATTTGAGTCCGAAGTTCATCTGGGATTTCTTGCCATAATCCTCGTTCTGCTGGTTTTGAATGCCGCCTCGAACTACATCGCCTACCATGCCCGGATGGCGGAGCGAGAGAGGATAGAAAACCTTCTGAACGATGCCGGCCTAATCGTGAGTCGGAATATCGATAACTGGGGCGTGACCCAGTTGAGCGAAGACCAGGAAAGCAGCCTGCGACAGCAACTGGGGCTGAGCAGACTGGCCTATTTCCCCGGCTCGCTGCCTTCAGAAGGGAAGAGGCTCACAAAGGATGAGCTGTCCTCTCTGGTGGTCGCCACCGGTTCCAAAAAGTGGGGCGAGATTGTGGCGCAATTCGAGACCATCGAAATGCACCGAATCACCCGCGGTGACCAGGCTGAGTACTTCTATCTCTATCCCATGTCGGGTCGCAACGCCCGCGGACTGATCATCCTCGGTGAAAAGGCGCCGCTTCTGGCCTACCTCGACACCGCCTGGCGCACCATGGTAATCGTGAGTCTGTTGGCTGCGTTCCTGACATTGGGAGTATATGTTCTGTTGTCACGATTCGTGTTGTCGCCGTTTCGCCGGATCAGGCAGGAGGCGCTTCAGGCCGGGCGTATAGTCGATGATGACCACGACGAGGTGGAGGCGATGGTTACCGACTACCGTCGGATCATCGAGGAACTTCGAGAAAAAGAATCCGAATTGCTCAGACTGAATCGCGAGATAACTCATCGAGCCGATTCACTTGAACAGTTCAATGAACATCTGCTTCGCTCTATGAACTCGGGGCTCGTAACCGTGAACCAGCGCGGTCGCGTGATGTCGATCAATGCCGTAGCCGGGGAGATTCTCGACGTGGAGCGTACTAGCTACGAAGGCGGACACTACTGGGACTTGTTCGGATCGAACGTACACCTGGTCGATGCCGTCAGCCGTGTGCTCGATTGTGGTCGGAACCAGGCGTATCGCGAAACGGAATTCACGACAACTTCCGGCCGGCAACTTACCCTCGGAGTGACCATATCGATAATTCATGACCATACCGGCGCGGCTCTGGGCGCATCGTTATTGATCAACGATCTTACCGAGTTGTCGACTTTACGCCGCCAACTGGAAACCAAAGAGAGACTGGCTGCCCTGGGTGAGATGGCCGGCGGCCTGGCCCACCAAATCCGAAACTCGCTTGGAGCGGTTGCCGGGTACGGTAACCTGCTCAGGAAGAAACTGATCGGTCACGATCTCAATGCCGACCATGCCGTGGCTTTGGTCCAGGAGACGAAAGAGGCGGAATCGCTAATCGAGCGCTTCCTGTACTTTGCTCGCCCACTCAACTTCAGTCCGGCCATGCTCGACGTCGACACGATGATCGGGGATTTGATCGATTCGTTCCGTGTTCGGTCGGACTGTGCCTTAATCGAATTCGCCTGCCACACCAACCGGATTCAACTAATCGAGGCCGACGGATTGCTCCTCAAGCAAGCCCTCACCAACCTCCTGGAAAACGGCGTCAACGCCCACGCCGGCGATCATGGTATGGTGACTGTCAAGGTAACTAATACGGATGAACAGATGATGATCGAAGTGTCGGATACCGGCTGCGGGATCGACCAGCGAGACGCCGACAAGATCTTCACGCCGTTCTACTCCACCCGTCCCTCCGGCACCGGATTGGGTCTGCCGCTGGTGAAGAAAATTGTCGACCTGCACGGCGGACAGTTGACGTTTGAGTCCCGCACTGGACAGGGGACGACTTTCCTGGTATGCCTGCCGCGCCGCAACCCGAACGGTATCGATAGTAATCAGACTCCCGGATCACCTGCCGCGACCGTCCATCGGTGACTATTGACCAACGCTGCTCGTCTCTCTGATTTCGACCTAAGACCCAAGAATTCGCTTGGGACAATTCGTATTTTTGTTATATTCCGGCCTACTTTAGCAGGAGGTAAGATGTATACGCCGTCTGATTTTCGAAGAGGTTTGCGCATCATGGTCGACGACCAACCATACTATGTGGTCGAGTACCAACACTTCAAAATGGGTCGTGGCAAGGCCAACATCCGCACCAAACTGAAGCATATCAAGACCGGTGGGGTGGTGGAAAAAGTGTTCTCGTCCAACGACAGCTTCAAGCCTCCCGATATGGAAGAAAAGAAGATGCAGTACCTGTACGAAAACGGCGGCGAGATGTCATTCATGGACTCGCAGACCTTCGAGCAGATCGAGATCGCAGTTGAGAACCTGGGTGACGCCAAGTGGTATTTGTTGGAGAACGAGGAATACGAAGTTCTGTTTCTTGACGGCGAAGCGATCTCTGTTGACCTGCCGGCTTCGGTGGTTTTGAAGGTCGTGGAGACTGAGCCATCGGCAAGAGGCGATACAGTGTCCAACGTAACGAAGCCGGCCAAACTTCAGACCGGCCTGACAGTCAAAGTGCCGCCATTCGTCAAAGAGGGTGACAAAGTCAAAGTTGACACTCGCTCCGGGGCGTATCTGGAACGGGCCAACTGATCAATGGGCAGGGCTCGCCGCATCGTCGGTGTCGATGAATCAGGCAAGGGGGATTTCTTCGGCCCCCTGGTCGTGGCGGCCTTCCTGGCCGACGAGTCGCAGACAGATGCTCTGAAAGCGCTCGGCGTTCGAGACGGCAAGTTGATCGCCGACAAGAGAATACTTCAGATCGATGAACGTCTGCGCGCCGACTACGCCCACATTGTGATAGTGGTCGCTCCCGAAGAGTATAATCAAAAGTACGCTGAGATCAGGAACCTCAACAAGCTCCTGGCTGAGGGACACGCCGAAGTGATACATCGTTTGCTTGCCGACCATCCTGCGGACCTAGCCGTGTCCGATAAGTTCGGCAAGGCAGAGTTGGTCGAGGATGCCCTTGCGAGACGCGGTGTTTCTGTCAAGTTGAATCAACTGGTTCGCGGTGAGCGCATTATCCAGGTAGCGGCGGCCTCGATCCTGGCGCGAGCGAGATTCATCCGGGAAATGGAGAACCTCTCCAGCCATTGGGGCGTTGAGATCCCCAGGGGAGCGGCTGCGCATGTGGATGCGGCCGGCCGTGAAATCGTTCGAAAACACGGGCCGGAGATTCTTACGAAGCTGGCCAAGACACACTTCAAGAACTATCAACGGGTAGTCAATCCAGGTTTGTTCACTCACTGAACGGTTATGAAAAAGCCGGGCGGCACGGTCCCGGCTTATCTCGCGACGGTATGGAGTGAAGAATCAGTTAAATCCGTATGTCTCCAGTTCGCCGACCACCCGACCTTCAGAAAAATCGGCGCCGGTAGCGTCCAATACATACTTGACCAGACCCACCCCGGTTACATACCAGTAGTAGCTCGTACTTCCCGAACGATCAGTGCTCGAAATCTTCAGCGCGGAACTGTAGTATGTTCCATTGTCCAAAGTGAGACCCTCGAATCCTTCGACAATCAGATATATCGAACCGAGCGCAGGATACGAAAACAGAGGTCCGTCATTGTCCGTGATGATAGTATCCCCGGGATCCTTGTCATCATCATTGTCGGTGGCCAGCGAATCGTAGTTGTTGTTGTAATCGTCGCCGCTGTTAACCTCGACCGCCCAGGTGTGACCAAGTTGGAGGGGGAGTTCCAGAATCCTTTGCGGTGACTCCGAGATCCCGGCGTAATAATCTATGGCAGAGTCGGTAATCTTGAAGTAGCTGGTGCTTACAGCGCCCAGAGTGGTGAAAGAATGCCACTCGGTAGCGGTAGCGCTGCCGAACGGAATCTCGCGGCCGGCTTCGTAGCGAATTGTCTCATGGTTACCATTTGAGTAGTTGACGGAATAGGTAGTGCTGTAACCTTCATTCAAGGGAAAGTACATGCCTATTCCCGACGTAACAGTGGTGGACGGCGAGTCATTTATGGCGGCGTTTTTCTTGGAGCAGGCCAGCCAGAAGATGCCGAGAAGCATTAAGGCTGTGGCGGTCAAGAGAGCTGTTCGAGAAAGCATAATATCTCCCTCCTTGAGAGTGCCGTTCAGACGTTTCTTTGTCTCCTGCCTGATCTGTCGCAACGCCCATGCCGACAGATCGGGCCGTATGTAACGCTTATCTGGATCAGTACTTATGGCGACATCTTATAGTAGTTGTCGAGTTTCCATTCACTCAGGGAATGGGACGAACCCCTCAGCAAGTAGCGAACGGCCGCAGGCGGCTAATCAGAAATCTCCCGACGACCGATACCTAATGTAATAGAGTGGAGTTATGGAAGGAGGACGATTTCGATGGGATTACCGCTGCTTGATTTCATGGTAGCCTTGTTTTTTCTGATGAGCCTGGTGGTGGTGGCTCGTCTTAGAAATGAAATACGCGCTCACGATCGCGAGAGTTATAACTACTTGTCAGGTGGCTTGGCAGTTCTGGCGGTTGTAGCCCTGATGCGGATTTACGGAGGCGTCGGCCTGTTTGCCGTTGTCCCATTCATGTCAGACCCGTTGTTTTTCAAGGTCCTCAGTTGGATCGGCATCATCACCGGCGCAACTTTCGTCGTCAGTGGTGTCTCAACCTGGCTGCCTTTGGCCCACAGTCATCGGCAGTATGGCCAGGAGCGCATACGGCGGTTGGAATTGATCAAGAAGGTGCAACAGTTGGCCATGGTTGAAACCAGACTGACAGAGATAATGAGTACCACCCTTGACTATATGGTCCAACTGCCGGACTTCGCCTGGGGGGCGGTATTCTGTGGTTCAACCGGTTCGGAGCGCGCTACCCTATTGACCACCTCCAGAGGTGTCGATACGGCAGTGGCAGCCCTGCAACAGGCTGAATTCAGTGAATCCGACTTCCACGAGAGCGGCGAAAACAACATGCCGCGTGTGACGAAAGTGATGCAAAAGTTACCGCCGTCGATGGTCGCTCCGAGCCTGATCCTGCCGCTACTCGTCAACAACCGGGTCCATGGCGCCTTTTTGTTGTGGAACACTGGGGGCGGTGTATCCGATAATGACGAGGTGCGGGTGAACCTGAAGATTGCTGTCGACATCATCTCGCGCAAAATCGATCTTGACCAACGGCGTACCGATGCAGCCTTTAACCGCCACCGACAACAGTGGCGAAACAGACTGGCCGAAATCGTGGATCTATCTAAAGACCTCAGGGAGAACTTCACCAGTTTGGCTAAGCTGATGCGAAACCAATTGAGGTCTGAGTTCGTCTCTCTGGCCATTCCCCGAGATGACGGTACGATAAGGCGGCTGACAGTGGGAGCGGGCCGGACTCTGTTGGATGAAATAGGTCTTGATCTCAGTGCCGGCAACAGCCATGTCGACTATGTGTCGCGATCCGGCAAAGCGATGTTCGTGGACCATTTGGCCGACGAAACTGATCTCCCCGTCGATGATCTCGTGGCGGTCGGCGGAATACAGTCAGTCATTGCAGTGCCTGTTACCGGCCCTCGCGGGCCTGGCGCCGTGCTTACGATAGCCTCTTGTGAGGATAGCGCCTATGAAAGCCGGGATCGACTGCTTCTCGAATCGGTGGTGCCGATAATCCGCGACCTGGTACTGGATGATACTCATCGGAGCGCCTCCGCCGAAACCGAGCGAAGGCTCTTGGTGATAAACGATTTCCTGGCCGAAGCGGGGGAGACATCCGACTTGCGGGTGATGTTCCAGAGAGCGGCTGACACGCTACTGACAGAACTTCCGTCCACCATGGTACGAATAGCCACTCTTGACCATGACGACGCTTTTATGAGTTCACGGGCAATCGCTCACAATCCATCGACCGCACCATCAACGCCGGGCGATGGACACATGATCATGTCATTGATGCCGCTGCATCGACGAGTGCGAGACAGCGGACGCATCCTGATGGTGGATCGAACAGATGCGGAACACCACCTGACCCCTGCGGAAGCCGGTCAGGCTTTCTTTCCCGAGGTGCAGTCGGCGATGCTCGTCCCGGTGATGTTTGGGCAGCAGGTGCTGGCGGTGATCGGAATCGCTGACTCGTGCCATGGAGATCGGAGAAGCTTTCGTCGTCTCGACGTCCTTCTGGCCAGATCGATATCGGCGATACTGGCTCTTGCCATTCAGGCGGGTTTGGGACGCAAGGTAACCGGTTCAACAGTCGAGAACAAAGGATTGGCCTCCCCGACGATGAGAGCATCTCAACTCCGAGGTCGCATCAGATCATCTTTGAGCGGAATACTGGGTTCGGTGGAGATGATCAAGTCGCAGCACAAGTCGTCCGATCCCACGTTGGAGAAATACCTGTCGATCATCGATAAATCGGCTCAACGTATCAACGATTGTTTCACCGAGCAGAGTTCATAATTCGTCTGACCTGGTCACCACTATGAAACTGCTCACTGAGTCACAAAAGAGCCTTCTCCAGGGACACGCGACGGGACTGCACCTGCCCTCAGATGCGCGTGTATACCTGGCCCACGGTTTACCGACGCTGTTTCGGCTGGCCAATGCCGAATCCGATCATGCCGTCGGAGCATGGCTCCACATTCCCGGCACGTTGTTGGCGTCCATAAAACACAGTCTGATGGTGCAGGAAAGCAACGTGCAACATAACCATATCGCTCGAAGCGGTATCGAGACCGACGACCTGAAGCTCTATCCCGTACTGGTAGCAGGAGAGGTGCAAGCTGTCATCACGGTCGATACTGCGACCTCGTTTGAACCTGATCCGCCAACGATCGATACTATACGGGATGTCTTATCCACACGTCACGCCGACTTGGAAACGCACGACCACCACAGTTTGTTGGGAGACTTCCTGAACTGTCTCTTTGTTCGCGATCGCAGTTACGATGAGTTTCAGAAGGCTGTGCTCGAACTTATGACGGAACAGTGGCCGGGCTCTCTTGCAGCGGTCTATTTCCAGTCCGAAGGTGTTCACAAGCTGCGCCTGGCGGTGGGCGATATCCATCTGTCGGATCGATTGGAAGGAACTTTGAAGAGCACGACCGCAGGAGACTGGACCGATGCCATTCGCCGTAAACAGTTCTTCCTGCCGGCCGACATGATGCCGGACTACCCGGTGGCTACGGACCATCCACCCAATTATATGTTCCTCCATCCCGGAATCATCTCCGACCGAACGGAGTACATGATCGTGGTCTTGATCCCCGGCAATATCGGGAGGGTCGAGATAACCGCACTGCGGCAAATCGCTCGAATAGCCGGCCATCTTCACGAGTCGCAATTCAGCACGGTATCGGAAGTATCTTCACTGTATGCTCGCCTCGTCGAGCACGAGGCAGCCGGCGGTGGATTCGAGAAGACGCTCATCGAAGCGTTTCGCGTCGTTAATCGTCAGGTGCCACTGTCACGTATGGTTCTGGCAAGAGACGGTTCCCCAGCCGAGATAATTGTTGCCGGTGGCGATGGGGAACCGGCTGTTCGCATAGAATCACAGGCGCCGATCCCTACCGCCCTACTGACCGGGCTGGATGCGGATAACCCGGCGATGGTTCCCGACGTTCGAAAGTCTCCATGTCGCGCTGAAGAGCAGGAGTCATACCTGCGGGATAATGTAGCGTCCGAGATATTGCTTCCTGTCGGGCACCCGGGTGATGGGTCCGGGTACGTTGCCTTTGGGTGCCCTCATGCCGGTCGGCGTCTGGATTCACACCGAACGGTCCTCGAGGCTGTTGCGAAATTCCTTGGATTATACAAGTACCTGAAGACTCAGCAAGCGCACCTCGAGGCGTTGGTAGTAGGATCCTCACCTCACGCATCGGTTGACCTGGCCAATGACCGTCTGAACACTGTCGCCAAACTGGCCGGTGGCTACTTCCACGACCTGATGGAGCATTTGTCGGTAGTAGTGGGCCAGAACGAGATTATTGAAAGTGCTATCAAGGCCGAGGATCATGCCCTTTCCTCGAATACCATTTTGAACGGGTCCGCTAAGGTACGTAAGGCAGCCGATCAACTTGCAGCCTATCTGGGTAACCTCCGCGATCTCTGTCTCCTTACCACCGATCAAATGGCACGGCGATTATCGAGCCGTCAGTTGCTCGAGGATCTACCTACCATCGTTCGCGGACACGCGACGCAGGTGAAGGACAGCAAGAACGTGACTCTCACCATTGAAGCATGTCGATCGAAGGACAACGGTTTTGATCTCACCTACCGCGAAGTTTACGACTATGTCCTTCCGTTCGTATTGGGGCTGATGGACGAGGCCATCTGTTCCGGCGACTTGGTAGTCTCAACCGACGGTGGACCTGGTAGGGCGGAGTTGGTGTTCGAGTTCGCAGCCGACATTATCGGTCATACCGGGTTGGGGGAGATGATCGGTCGCATCTATAGTCAGCAACTGCTGGAGCGTCGCAACGATGACGAAGGTATAGTACACTTCGAGGATGCCAGGCTCAGTTTCTACATGGCGTCCAGCCGCAGCTGCCGTGTGGTGATTCGGTTTGCGCATGAAACCGGAGATGACAGCGAACAGTCCGATACCAATTGTCTGTTGCAGAATGGGGAAGGGTTAGAGACATGATGGGGTTGTCCACTCTGATCTCAAAGTACCATCATATCCAACGCAGTCACCAATTGGGTGGGATCATCGGTCAATTGGATAAGGCTGCTCACCTGGCTTCTGAGGAATTGGGAGCGGATTTTACGGCCCTGTTCTGCCGGCGCTCCGGCGATGATGTGCTCACCCCCGTGGCCTGCAACCACCGCCACAATGTGAGCATCGCCTCTCTCAATCTTCTGGATAATCAATGGGGTCGGTTCGGCCGGGATGACAGCTCAGGGGCATCAAGGATCATAAGACTAACTGATGATCCCCAGGGTGATCCAGCGCTCTACGACTCTTTTGCCGCGGCCAACAACCTGACCCATCGCCAGGTAATAGTCCTTTTTGATGGCGGGCAATCAACGGCCCTGGTTACTGCCTATTGGTGTAACGAACCTGGCAAGATTTCTCAGGAGACCACGGGTCGCCTCAGGTTACTACTGGAGTTAGTGAACAGCGCTATGTCCATGGCAGACCGACTTCACGTGGTGAACGATTTCTCCGTTCGCACGGCTCAGGTTCTTTCGGTGCTTGAGATGGACATCAACGAACTATCGATCGGCAAGATAGCCTCGAATATAGTACGTCTGATGCAAACTCTGATACCCAGGTGCGGCGTCTGCTTCCTTTCGAAAGGTATCGGGGATGAACGATTCAGCGTAGTCGAATCAGCGGACCCCAACGCGCCAACCCCGGATCTCGCGGAACGAATCGGTGAGGCAATACGCGCGCTCGACGATTCCTTGCCGGACGAAAGACGGATCGATGCCGAGGCAGGCGTGACCGACATCTCGGACTTATTGTCTGATCTGGGCACTGCCTCAGTCAGTGTTGACATGACGCCGGACGAAGACCATCAATACCTGCTGGTAGTGTGGACGCACCGCTCCATCGGCTTTACGGCCAATGATCTTGAGCTCCTGTCGGTTCTTGCTCTTGCAGCACGATCCGTTCTTCAGTATGCGCTACAAATGGGACGCCTCCGCAAATCCAAGCGCATCCTTGAGAAATCCAGCGCCCGTATGGCCGATACGGAAGCCCTGGCCGCCCTTACCGATATGACTACCGGGATCGCCCACGACTTCAACAATATCTTGGGTGGAATTGTCGGCCGGATACAGTTGATGAAAATGAACTTGCACGAAGGCCCGATCCTGTCGGGATTGAACACCGTTGAATCCCTGGCAATGGAGGGCGCCGAGACGGTGCGCCGCATCCAGGAGTTCACTCGACGCACTCGAAACAAAAAGCTCGAACCGGTCAACCTGGCAGACATCGTGCGTAACTGCGTTGACAGTCGACCTTCTTCATGGAAAAAGGTTGCTGAGGCTACGAACATCACTGTCAAGTCTGATCACACTCTCGACGAGGCCTATGTCGAGGGAAATGCCGACGATCTCTTGACCCTTCTGAACAAACTGATTGAGAACGCCGTTGAACATTCCCCCGAAGGTTCCTGTGTTGCGATAAACCTCGAGAGTGATGGTCAGCGAGTGGTGCTTACGGTTGCCGACCGGGGAGACGGCATTCCTGACGATATCAGGAAGAAGGTGTTCTATCCGTTCTTTACCACCAAGACAGAACGCGGCGCCGGACTTGGTCTGGCTATCGCCCATGGCGTAGTGGTAAGCCACGGCGGCAAGATCAAGGTCGAAAACGGTGCCGAGGGTGGCGCCATCTTCGAAGTGTCGTTTCTGGCCGTCGACCAGGTTGATGAAGAATCTGACATCAGCAGCCGCATCGGCCACTCGGGTCGGTTGCGCATCCTGGTGGTTGATGACGATGAGCAGATACGGGAGGTGCTGAGCGACATGCTGACGATTGACGGTCACACTGCTACCGCCTGCGCCGATGGCTATCAGGCCCTGCAGGCTGTTGATGAACAATCGTTCGATCTCATTATCACCGATCTTGGGATGCCCGGCATGTCCGGACTGGACCTGGCCGCAGTGGTCCATAAGAAGTATCCGCAACTACCGATTGCCATGATCACCGGTTGGGGTACCCAACTCGACGATGAGGACGTGTCGTTGATGGGGATCAAGACCGTACTGCCCAAACCATTCCACCTGAAAGACGTCAAAGCCCTGGTCAGAGAACTGGCTGTGCGCTAAAAATTCTCTTGACTTGAATTCAATGAAGGATAATATTATGCAAATTAAGTCAATTACTCAAACGGAGAGATGTGTGACAAACTACCCGGTTCTGCGTCGTGGCGCGATAATCCAAGCTGACAGCACCCTGACAGACGACGATTCCATCAGGGTTGGGGAAGAGATTCTGAATAGGGCTTGTGTTTTTCAGACTCGCATGACGAAGTGCTTCAGAGGGGATAATAGTTTCATAGAGTTCAAGCCCGGCGAAAAAGCTCGCGGCAAGTATGCCCAAACGCCGATAATCGACTTTCCACTATTCACAGTTGATTTAGGCAAGTTCCGGTGTAATGGACGCGTCTCATTGACGGTCTGTAATTATGCCCGACAGTCCAAGATTTGGTCTCGTTTGTCTCTGTCAAGCGTGGGGGGTGAACATGCGTATGCCATGAAATCTCGGGATACTTCAAGTTTCTTTGCCATTGCAGATAGAATGGCCGCGTTACTTGTCAAGGGTACACTGTCCCAGTACGAGAAGATACTATCGAGACTATCGATTGCCGAGCGAATCGAGCAGAAATACGGATTTCGATTGAGGGGGATCAACTCAAGTGATCAGGCCCTGGAAGGTTTCTTGAAAGCGATGGCCGGAGACGAAGCTGGTGAGTTGTCCACAGCGTTTGTGCAGAATGAGTATCGAGTTCCGTTGAGCCCATTGCTTCGAATGTCATTCGGCCCTGGTCGCGTAGCGCTTACAACCGCTGCAAAGAGGCTCAGCCACAGGGATTGGTCGGTGCATCTGCAGGAGCAAGAGCAGCAACTGCCCAGAATGACGGCTGTAAGTACATGTTTTACTGGGAAGCGACAGACGCGGGTCGATACCCTGTGTTTCAACCAAGAGGCCGAGCGAGGAGAACGTCCGCCGGCTTTAATCGCCACACGCAGAACCCTAATCCGGTTTGCCCGGTGCTTCTGAGCAAAGCCGGGTGGGGATCCAAGAATCATAGATCGGAGGCAGCCTATCAGTCAGGGACAGAAAACGGCTAGGCGCGTAGTCAAGGACTACATACGACGCCAAGATCGGGAATGGGTCGGTCTGTTGGGGCGGCTTTCTGCACGCAACGATCACATCGCGAGGCTCGACCCTGTAATGCTGCCCGGCATGAAAAACCTATTCGCACCACCAAGACTTCGGATTGCGACTATCTCCCTTGATCTTCCTGACGACGCATTCAAGCCCAAAGAATCAACGAGCTTCACTACCCATTACCTACTCCACAACCTCAAGCCCACGGCTCGAAGGACCGCGGAGAGAATATTGCTCCGTTCCGTCAGGAATGTGTGCAAGAAATCCAACAAACCACGATACATTCTAATTAATGAGCTTGGCTACCCGAGGAGTTGCTGGCAAGATGGCAAGAAGGAAACCGAAGGACAACTTGAACGAAGCTTGATTCAATATGCCAACAAATATGATGTGGTGATCATCGCCGGATCATATCACTGCACGGATACCCTGTTCAACCGGACCGTGATATTCCATCCAGGAATGGAAGATAACCCCATCTACCATCTCAAGAAGACGAGCGCGGGCCGTGACGATGAGTACATCAAGATACCATTCGATAGGGACGTGCATATCTACCAAACCGCGTATTGTTCTTTTGGTATTCTCGTTTGTCTCGACTCCTACGATCCATCGCTCGCCATCAGCCTTCTTAGGGCGTGCAAGGCAGACTGGTACCGTACGCACCCGCTCGACATAATCTTCGTCCCGTCGTACAACAAAGACCAGAAGTGGGCAAAGTTGGCGTGCAAGGACCTAAGCCAACTTCTGTCGTGCATAGTGGTTCTGGCCAATGTTCGCGAGTACGCTGGCGGCCTAACTCGTCAGGTCTTCCAGTGTGGGGAAAAAGTCATAGGGAGGAGGGTGGCCGGTCGCGATCCAGTATGTCTCTACAGCATAGACATGAAGGAATTCCGTAGCCAGAAAAGTGAGTCAGAACGAGATCGCAGAACCTATTTTCGCGAGATACTTGGACTACCCTAAGAAGACTAATAGCGGGGCGAATTCTCTGATGGATTCTTCCTTGCATTCAGAGGAAATCCCGCACCGATCCGAAATCTCTTGCCATTTCCACGAAGTCCGCTATATTGGCCCTTAAGAAATCTTCGGGGTGAGGCGAAATCCCTCGACCGGCGGTCAAAGCCCGCGAGCTGGAGGCAACTCCGGCAGAGCCTGTGAAATCCAGGCGCCGACGGTGATAGTCCGGATGAGAGAAGATTGGCTTTATGCTGTCCGGGCTAAGCTGGATAGTTGGTGCTTGTCTATACCCCGAATTGGCTTTGGGGATTTTTTATGGCCGACGCGGCTGATGTTTCGTACATGGAACGAGCACTGAATCTGGCGGAGAAGGGACGCGGCCGCACCAGTCCAAACCCGCTGGTCGGGGCTGTGATTGTCAAAGGCCGGCGCGTCATCGGTCAGGGTTACCATCATGCCGCAGGTCGCGACCACGCCGAAGTAGTCGCCATCAAAAATGCCAGGGGCGGATGCAGGGGTGCAACACTATATGTTACTCTGGAGCCATGTTGCCATACCGGATGCACCGGCCCTTGTACCGATGCCATTGCCGCCGCCGGCATCAAGCGAGTCGTTTGCGCTGTTAAGGATCCTGATCCGCGCGTCCATGGCAAAGGCATCCGCGCCCTGCGAAAGGCCGGGGTTGAGGTCGTGGGCGGCGTCTTGAGAAAACAGGCGCGGGCCATGAACGAACAGTTCTTCGGCTATCACGAGAACGGTCGTCCGTTCATCGTACTCAAGTGCGCTCAGAGTCTTGACGGTCGTATCGCCACCGGCTCTGGCGATTCCAAATGGATCACGTCAACGAAGTCACGCCGGCTAACGCACCGGCTGCGTAGCGAAGTCGATGCGGTAGTGGTCGGTAGCGGCACCGTTCGTCACGATAACCCCGCTTTGACGGTCAGGCTGGTCAAAGGACACAATCCATACCGAATCGTTGTAAGTTCGGACATGAAACTGCCGCGCAAATGTCAACTCCTGCAAAACAATGAGGATGGCCGCACTATTATAGCCGCTGCCTGCGACGCCGATGGGCAACGCCTTGGCAAGCGCGGTGGTCCGATCATTTTCTGGCGACTGCGACGGACTAAGAACGGTTTGGTCGATGTCACCGACCTGGTGCGTCAGGCCGGTAATTTCGGATTGCGTTCCATATTGGTGGAGGGGGGCGCCAAGCTGGCGACGTCGTTTATTGCGGCCGGACTCGTCGACAAATTCGTGATAGTCACGGCGCCGATTATCATCGGCAAGGGTTTGAGTGCCATTGGTGATCTCGCCACTAAGCGTTTGGCCGATGCCGTACAATTCGAACGGCACTCTTTCGACACTTCAAGTCGCGACTGTGTCTTCATCGGATATCCGAAGGTGAGAGGCTAAGCATGTTTACAGGTTTGATTGAAGCAACCGGAGAAATTCGGAACATCACGCGACGAGGCGACTACCGCGTGCTGGCGATAGCCTCAAGTATCGACACTGCCACGATAAGTCCGGGGGAGTCGATTGCCTGCGACGGCGCCTGCTTCACGGTTACGGAGGTGACCGGCGATCTCTTTGTGGTGGAGGCTTCGCCGGAGACGGTAACGCGCACTATTCTCGGCGAGTACAAGCGAGGCACGCTGGTGAACCTCGAACGCGCTTTGCAGATGGGGGACCGTCTGGGCGGGCATCTGGTCAGCGGTCACGTGGATGACATCGGGACGGTGGATTACGCCCGTCGCGTGGGGGAGTCGATTGAACTGGCGGTGACATTCGATCATCGATATGACAGTCTGGTAATTGAAAAAGGGTCGATCGCCATCAACGGTGTCTCGCTCACAGTCAATGCCGTCCGCGACGGCTGGCTGTGTGTCAATCTGATTCCACACACCGTAGGTGCGACCACCGTCGACCGCCTGTGTCCCGGAAACAAGGTTAATCTCGAGTTCGATATGATTGGCAAGTACATTTTGAAATCCGGTCGGGCGAATCTATCGTCGGGCCTCACCAAGGACAAGTTGATAGAAAGCGGATGGTGACATGAGCAACGATGATTCGATAGAATTCAACACGATCCCGGAAGCAATAGAAGATATACGAGCGGGCAAGTTTGTCGTCGTGGTCGATGATGAGGACCGCGAAAACGAAGGTGATCTCATCATGGCGGCCGACAGAGTAACGCCGGAGCATGTGAATTTCATGGCCAAGTATGGACGTGGGCTCATCTGTGTTTGTATGACCACGGAACGGATTGAGCAACTCAGTCTGCATCCGATGGTAGAGCAGAACACCGCTCTTCTGGGTACCCGTTTCACGGTGTCGGTCGACGCTGTGGAAGGTACGACAACCGGCATCTCCGCCCATGACCGGTCGCACACCATCAAGGTGCTGGCTGACGATAGCACCCGCCCGAATGATCTGGCGCGACCGGGTCATGTCTTTCCCATCCGGGCTCTCAAGGGCGGTGTGCTGACCCGCGCCGGGCACACCGAAGCATCCACTGATCTGGCGCGTCTGGCCGGGTTCAGTCCGGTCGCCGTGCTGTGCGAGATCATGGATGATGACGGCAGTATGGCGCGGGTCCCCCGACTTCAGAAACTGTGTCGCGAGTACGATATGAAACTGATTTCGATCCACGATCTGATTGCACACCGTCGGCACACCGAAAAGCTGGTGGAGAAAGTGGAAACGGTGGACCTGCCGACCGATTACGGGAATTTCAAACTGCATTTGTATAGATCGGAGACCGATGATCACCATCACCTGGCGTTGACCAAAGGTGATGTAGCCGGACAAAAGAACGTTCTTGTCCGGGTCCACTCAAGTTGTCTGACCGGCGATGTCTTCGGCAGTCGACGCTGTGATTGCGGTACTCAGTTGCATGCTGCCATGCAGGCTGTCGAAAAGGAGGGGTGTGGCGTCATTCTCTACATGAGGCAGGAGGGCCGCGGCATCGGCTTGGTCAACAAGATTCTTGCCTACAAACTGCAGGAAGCGGGACGCGATACGGTGGAGGCGAATGAGGAGTTGGGATTCGAAGCCGACCTGCGCGACTATGGTATCGGTGCTCAGATTCTGGTCGATCTCGGACTGACCTCGATTCGCATTCTGACCAACAACCCGCGCAAGGTGATTGGATTGAAGGGCTATGGTCTTGAGTTAACCGAACGGGTGTCGCTGGAGGCGTCGCCGTCAAGATACAACCAGGCATATCTGGAAACAAAGCGAGATAAACTAGGACATCTGCTCAATTTCAAATAGGCAGGAGTGTAAAGAATGAGCTATCAAGTATACGAAGGCAAGCTGGACGCGAGTGGAATGCGTGTCGCCATAATCGTCAGCAGATTCAACCATTTCTTCACCGACAAACTCCTCGACGGGGCACTTGACTGTCTGAAACGTCACGGCGGATTGGAGACGGACATATCCGTCGCATACGTCCCGGGCGCTTTTGAGATACCATACGTTGCCGCCAGGATGGCCGGCTCGGGCAACTACGACGCTGTCGTTTGTCTGGGTGCCGTAGTGCGCGGTGATACCCCGCACTTCGACTACATCGCGAGTGAATCGGCCAAGGGAATTGCACGAATCGCTCTGGAACATGGACTGCCCGTTGTGTACGGTCTGGTCACGGCCGACACGCTGGAGCAGGCGATCGAACGGTCCGGGACCAAAGCCGGCAATAAGGGTTGGGATGCTGCTGAAAGCGCCATCGAGATGGTCAACCTGTATCGAGCCTTAGACTGACCATGTCTGAGTCTCCCCGCAGCCGGGGTCGCGAGTTGGTTCTCCAGGCGTTGTACGCCCTTGAGTGTGGTGAAGAGGCGCCGGGCGATGACCTGTTCAACATCGACCCGGATGACCTGCCGCCTCCGAGGGCCATGACCTACGCTCGGCAACTCCTGGATCTTGTCCGCGCCAACACCGAAGAAGCCGACAAACGTATTGAGCGGCTCGCCACCAACTGGGATATCAAGCGAATCGCTGCCATCGACCTCAACATTCTGCGTCTGGCCATCGTTGAGTTGGATCACATGGTAGATGTGCCTGTCAAAGTGATCCTCAACGAAGCGATCGAATTGGCAAAAAAGTTCTCCACCTTCGAGTCATCAGCTTTTGTCAACGGCATATTGGACCGATACGCCAGGGAAATGGAGGATGCGCGTCAGGCGTAGGGTGGGGTCCCACGGCGCCGACTAACGAATCATCACAGGGTGGGGGACAGTCTGCCCACAAACCCTCTCAATCGAAGGGGGCGACTCGCCCAGGTATGCTTGTCCAAAACAAACTGGACAGCCACACAGAATCTGCTATATTGGACAGCCGTGACATATCCCGTTCGGTCCTCATGCAGGCAGCAGGGTATAACGAGAATAGACCTGGACTCCGTTGATGAAACGCTACTTCGGCCCACAGTTCGACAGGATCAATGCTCAGGTGGCCATTGGCGTCTGGCTGAGCAGTTCTGTTGTCTATTGGCTCACCAGGGCCGCGACCTTGTCATTCTGGGATTGCGGTGAGTTCATTACGGCCGCTCACTACCTGGCGATTCCGCACCCGCCCGGTTCGCCGTTGTGGGTGATCATTGGACGTCTCTTTACACTAATTCCAATATCGGCTGACATCGGTGTCCGACTGAATTTCCTCTCCGGATTCTGCTCGGCCTTCACCGCCTTGTTCAGCTATCTCTCGGCGGTACGAATCCTGCGCTATTGGTTTGGCACTGCCTCGGATCGGTTCACCAGAATTCTAATATACGGCGGTGCTGCCTCCGGGGCGTTGTTCGTTGCTTTCGGTCTGACGAACTGGACCAATTCAGTTGAGGCGGAAGTGTACGGCATGTCGATGATGATCTTGATGGGCATACTATGGCTGACTCTTGTCTATTTCGAAGAAAGGGGCAGTATGACCTCGGAACGAATCATGCTGGTAATAGTCTTTGCGGCCTTTCTCAGTATCGGTGTCCACATGACCACCTTTCTGATCTTTCCTGTCGCAGCCCTGTTTTTCATCATCAAGAAAACCGCACCGTCATCGACATGGTTTGCTGTTGCCGTTTTCTTCGCTGCCGAGTTGTATCTGATTTTCGCGTTATCGTCAAGACCAAACGAGATACCGTACTACCTTCCGGTAGCCATCCTGTTTCTTCTGTATCTGTTCTACATATTCTCCTTTGATAAGATACCCAGGATGTTCATGTGGGCAGGATACGGCTTCATGCTGGTGATGGTGCCCTTGCTGGCAAGAGCCTTCATCGCCGTGCGCGGCATCGACCCGGTCGTGTCCAACCAGTGGCTTGATCTGACCGGAATGGCCGGCCTGGTTGGCTTCGGCGTGTTGATCTTGTTCGGCCTCTATTGTCTCAGCAAGTACTTCGCACGTAGCGCCGACAAAAAACACAGAACACAACTATTGCCTCTGATTCTCTTTACTCTTGCCTCCGTGATTATGGTGGGCCTGCTCTATGTACCCAAAGGATACACGTCGTTCCTGATTATCTCGGTGCTGATGGCGGCAGCTCTGACGGCGTGGATATGGCGCGGTATCAACTGGCCTATCCTTGTCGCCGTGGTCAGCATATCGACAGTCATCATCGGCTTGGAACTATTCTTCTACAGCATGCTGGTCGGGACGCTGCTTATTCTGGTGCTGGGACTGTTGTTCGGGCTGCCCCGTTGGAAGACTGCTTTGATGGTTATAGTCGTGGCAGCGCTTGGTATGTCGGTCAATTTGTTCGTGCCCATCCGTTCGGCCCAGCAACCATACCTGGACGAGAACAATCCATCGGAAAGCTACACGGCCACCATCAACTTCCTCGAACGTAAACAGTATGGTTCGATGGGGATGATCGAACGGATGTTTCGTCGCCGAGCGGAGTGGAGTCATCAATTTGGTGTGTATCAGCGGATGGGCTTCTGGAACTTTTTCCACCAACAGTATGGTTTGGTGGGACCGAAGTTTGTATTCTTGTTCCTGCTGGGTCTGTTCGGTTTGTGGGAGATCGTACGTCGACGTCCGAGGGTCGGATTGCCGTTTGTGGTGCTGCTCCTGATAAGTACAGCGGGGTTGGTGCTGTATATGAATTTCGCCGACGGTACACGTCAGTTACCTAATGGCTCGGACTACATCGAGGTGCGCGAGCGCGACTATTTTTTCACGCCCGGGTTCATTCTTTTCGGCCTGTCTATCGGCCTCGGCAGCGCGATTGCCCTGCAATACTTGCGCGAGGCAGTGGCCAGATTTTCATTGATACCGCGAAAGATAGTCATGGCATCGAGCCTGGTGTTACTGCTGCTGCCCTCATTCGCGCTGGCTCAGAATTACTATCTGTGCGACCGTTCACGCAACTACATGCCCTATGACTACGCCTGGAACTTGTTGTCATGCGCCGATGAGAACGCGATCCTGTTTACCAACGGCGACAACGACACCTTTCCACTCTGGTGTTTGCAGGGTGTCTATGGTGTCCGTACCGACGTAACCATTGTCAACCTGGCGCTGGCTAACACCAAATGGTATATCAAGCAGGTGCAGAGCAGTTTGGGTCTCGACCTCGGCTGGAGTGAGAGCCATATCGACGGGCTTCGCCCCTTCCACGTTCCGGATAGCGCAAGCCTGGATCAGCGGCAGCAGTACGTGGATAAGGAAGTGTATGCATATCTTCGCGTGTCTGATCGCGAGATGGATAGTCTCTACCGTCTTGGTGTGCCGTACAACACAACCTTTCGCTTGAACAGTCAGGTGATGGACAAGATCATTTATTCCTATCTGGGCAAGAGACCGATTAATTACGCCGTGTCGGTAGGTGGAGGTCCACGCCGGTACTTGGGTCGTTCCGTTGACACCATGCTGTCACTTAGCGGCATGATGTGGCGACTTAGCCAGGCGGGTGGTGGTCAGCGCACCGATATCGAGCGCTCGATTGAGTTCTTCACTGGTGATAACGGCTTTCGGGCGCGTGGCGTGAATGATCCGACTGTTTCCAAGAACGAAGCTACTCGTCGGCTCACGAAGAACTATGCCAATGGTTTTCTTATGGTCGGCGATGCCTTGCGGGCACGAGGCGACCTGGAGCAGGCCCAGCACCTGGTGGCGAGGGCAGTGGAGTTGATCCCTCACTCGGCCGCTGCCGTCGAGTTCCTGGCTGCGGTTTATGCAGAGCGGGGCATGATCGAGCCTCTGAGCGCTTTGCTTACGGACGCGCAGGCCGGCGACAAACGTTGGTTACAGACGCTGTTGGCACGCACCCAACGCTCACACAATCTCGATGCGGAGGCCGAGGACATTCTATCAGCAGTACTTGCGGCCAATCCGGATTACCGACCGGCCTTTGAGGAGTTGATGCGGTTCTACTTTGAGACCAATCGCGTGTCGGACATGAAGACGCTGTTGCAGCAGTGGCTCCAGACTAATCCAAACGATCAACGGGTCCGCGCGATGCTGGCCGAACTTCAAAGAGGGTTGGGTCGACCGAGACCTACTCTGCGAGACAGCCAATGAAGATTCTTGCGCTAAACTGGAACGACCTGAAGAATCCTTATGCCGGTGGCGCCGAAGTGCATCTCGAAGAACTTCTGCGACGACTGGTCCGCCGCGGTCATGATGTCACGCTGTTTTGCTCCGGCTACAACGGCTGCCGACCACAGGAAACTATCGAAGGTATCCGCATCGTACGACGCGGTAATCGGTTCAACTTCAACCTGGTTGCGCCGTTCTACCTGAGGCGGCTGGCTAAAGAAAACCGCTTCGACCTGCTCGTTGAAGACATCAACAAGATCCCGTTCTACACACCCCTGTATCTGGACCTCAAAACGCTCGTGGTGGTACCGCATCTTTTTGCCACCACCGTGTTCCAGGAAATCAATTTCGTACTGGGATCATACATCTACCTGGCCGAAAGGCCGATGGTCACAGTCTATCGAGGGCTGCCCTTTAACGTGATTTCAGAATCAACGGCCGATGATATCGCTCAGCGCGGAGTGCCCAGAAACAACATCTCCGTCATTCACTGTGGTATCGACCGTGACACCTACTCGGCCGCTCCCGGGGTTACCAAGTATGATCGACCCACGATACTCTACCTCGGACGTCTCAAGAAGTACAAGTCGATCCAACATCTCATTCGTGCTTTCGTTCTCGTCCGGAAGCAATTGCCGGAGGCTCGTTTGATGATCGTCGGAGCCGGCGATCACTTGTCGTCCTTGCAGTCGCTGGTCGGATCTCTCAATTGCAATAAACACGTGGAGTTTACCGGATTCGTTTCGCAACAGGAGAAAGTCGAACGGATGCGTCGCGCTCATGTCGCGGTGCTGCCGAGCCTCAAGGAAGGCTGGGGACTGACCAATATCGAGGCGAACGCGGTCGGAACGACAGTGGTGGCGGCCGATGTCCCGGGACTGCGCGATTCAGTTAGGGATGGTAGCACCGGGTTTTTGTACCCATACGGAAACATCAGCCAACTTGCCGAGAAGATACTTATGATTCTCACCGACGATCAGCGACGTGCGCGTCTCGAAAGAGGAGGACTCGAATGGGCCGATCAGTTCAATTGGGATGTGGCAGCCACCAAGTTTGAGGCCTTGTTGCACAAAATAATGGATGAACAATCATGACACTACGCGGTCAGAGATTCCTGTACTTTCTTCTTGGGTTACTGATCTCAGCGGTTCTGATCTGGGCATTGTTTCGCAATATCCACTTTGCCGAGTTATGGGATGCCCTGAAGGGCGCCAACTATCTGTGGCTGATCCCTAACGTTGTCCTTATTATCTTTACGATGTACCAGCGAGCCTATCGCTGGAAATTTATGATCGCCCCCATCGGCCACGTCCCATTTTCCAAACTGCTGTCGGCAACCTGGATTGGGTTCATGGCTAATAACGTTCTGCCGCTGCGGCTCGGTGAATTCGTGCGCGCCTACTCGCTGGCATCGCAACATAAGAAGATCACCAAGTCCGCGTCGCTGGCAACTATTTTCGTCGAACGTATGGTGTTCGATCTGGTGGCTCTGCTGCTGATCTTCGGCGGTGTGCTCTACATCTCCAGGATAGAACTGGACGAGTCGATGAAGTTGGGGTTGAATGTCGCAATTGGAATCGCTCTCTTGGGACTCGTGCTGATTTTTGTGTTAGCCCGGAAGCCTCAACAGACCGGACAACTCATCACGCGCTACCTCTTCTTCATCCCCGAATCCGGAAAGAGCCTCATACGCTCGGTAGTGGTAAAATTCGCCCGTGGCCTGGAATTTCTCAGTGACGCCAAGGCGACGGCCTGGGTAGGGACGCAGACGATGATGATCTGGATACTGATGGGCATCTCCAATGTTTTTGTATTCAAGGCGTTCGATCTTGGACTGCCGCTGGATGCATCTTTTGTGGTTCTGGTTGTCGTGTCGGTGTCGATCCTGGTACCATCCTCACCTGGGTTCATCGGGGTCTATCATGCCGGAGCTGTTTGGTCGTTGGTTGCTTACGGTGTACCCAAGACAGAAGCGCTTTCGTGCGCGTTGGTTCTGCACGCCGCGCAATATATCGTCGTTACTTTGATAGGTTTCTATTACCTGAAGAAAGAGCACCTTTCGCTCAAACAACTCGGGGAGGAAGCATCCTCCGACGATGAAGAAACTCTTGATATTTGAACGAGACGATAATGCTTCATCGGATTCACAGACAACACAAGCGGCTCAATTGTCGTCCTGAGTACGATCATGCGTGATCCGCTATTTCGACGATGGATATATCTCGCGCTGATTCTGGCCGCTCTGCTGCGACTGGGGATGTTGATGTCCGAGGAAGTCCTGCCGGTGGTGTGGGACGCGCGACGATATGCCTGTGCGGCTCTGGGGTTGATTGCTTTCGTCAGTGACGGCGTACCGCCCCCCGCCGAGGATGAGCGGGCCGATCGCTATCGGCTCAAGCACTATTACGAAAAGTACATCCAGGGGGAGCCGATTGACTGGCAGTACTACGCACCGCCCACCTTAACCCAGGCACGGGACGACCTGTTTTTTTCCGGACCACTCTATCCGGCTCTTTTGGCAACGGTATTCTATCTGGGTCCGATTGCGGATTTCACCTTCGCCAGGTTGGCAGGAATCTGTTTCGACGTTCTTTCGGTTTTGATGATCATGTTGGTCGCTGCCCGGCTGGTCGGGCGACGTGCTGCTGTGATTGCCGGCCTGCTCTATGCCGTCTACTTTCCATTCGTCCTGACCTCCACCATGCTGCTATTGGAGACCGCCACCTCCACGCTCATACTGTTGGGCCTTCATCTTTTGATGCGCGGCGTGGAAACACGGAGGAGTTGGTGCTTCGTCGTCACCGGCATCATCTGCGGCCTGCTGGTGCTGCAAAAGCCAACTGCCATGCTCCTGGGGATACCATTCGTGGTTGGGCTGTACTTCTATACACGCCAAAGCTGGTCGGCTTCGCAGTTTCTGAAGGCGCTGATGCTGGTCGCACTACCGGCCTGCGTACTTTTTGCGTCCTGGCTTGCGGTAGCATCCGCGAAGTACGATCAGATCACGCTCAGGGATCCGACCTATGCCGCCGCCAATCTGAAACAGTCGTCATCGATCATGTTCGAAGGATACGATCTTGACGCTGTGGAAGAAGAGTTCAACCAGCGTGCGATTTATGGTGAACCGGTGCACCAGTGGAAAGGATACCTGGGTCTGTTTGCCAAGAAGTTCGAGCGTTTGTGGGCTCGGCCGTATAACGACTTCAAGCGCAGCCTGGTGCTGCCTTACGCCGCGGATGAAGGGATGCATAAACTTATCATCGTCCTTGGTCTGCTTGGCCTGCTGACTATGATGGCGCGCAACTGGCCGCAGGCCGCCTGGCTGGTGGCCATCTGTAGCTATTACAGCGGTATTCACTTGGTATTTCACTCTATCAACAGGTATGCCTTCAATGCAATGCCGTGTGTGATTATCGGTGCCGCCTTCTTTGCCATGCTGATTTTCGACAAACTGACGCCGCCGCGAGATCGCCGGGTGGGCTCTGTTCTGTCGGCCTTGTTTCTCCTGACGGCGGCTTGTTTGATACAACCGGAGTGGTTTAACGCGGTGGTCGGCAGCGGCCTTTCGGCGGGACTGGTTGTGGTGGTATTGAGTCTCAAAACGCTCTTGTGGACGGCAGCGGCGCTTGTCTTGGCTGCGCTGTTCCTTGGTCGCGCCCCTCGCCTGAGGCAACTACTACTTGTCGTGCCGGCCGGGTTCTTGTTCGTGATCATGACATGGGTGCCGGTTTTGTCGCGTGACGGTTGGTCGGAGTTCACCTGTCGTCTCGACGACGCCACGATGAAAGCTGGCAGCCGAATATACATCTCGAACGTCCAGAAAGTGGTCGACGACGACGCCCTCGGCGTCTTTATCGATCTGAACTCACCCTCCGGTCGCGTGAACAGTTTCACGCTGTCTATCGGCGATATGACGGGAAGTTATATCGGCGGCCGAGAGCCGTTACGCAGTACTTTCTACGCTAAACCCACCTACATCGAGTACGCTCGATTGGAATCGATAGGAATTGAGGCCTTCAAACAATACGTTATCATTGAGGTCTCTCCAGAGGATATCCAGTTCTTCCTGGACAAGTATGGCTATCTTGACATTTCGGTAGCCATCAACGATAGTATCCCGGAATCCAACAACTACGTTACCCTGTATGGCAAGCATACGACTCCGGGCGATTCCGTGTTCATTCCCACCCCGCGCTATTCCGCTATCGAACGCTATGTACACCGTGGCGACCCAAGAATTCGCGAGGCCGTAAAATATTCGTCGGATTCAACGATTTCATATTATATTGGGCGGAATGAAACCAATGTCACCGCCGAGCAAGATCTCTCGCCCCTGGCGGGGATGCATACCGGGAGATACAACATCTTCCTGATCCATTTCAAACAGTCCGGTGAAATACTGGTTTACTGAGCTATAATCATGAAAGGTGATCAATGAAAGTCGGCATAATCGGCTGCGGCTATTGGGGACCGAATCTGGTCCGGAACTTCAACGCCCTTGACGATGTCGAGGTAGTGGCTGTCTGCGATCCAAGAGCGGAGCGTCGGGATTTCATCCGTCGGCAATTCCCGGCCATAGGCCGGCTGACCGATGATGCCGACGACATCCTGAAGGCGCCCGACATTGACGCCGTTATCGTTGCCACCCCGGTTTCGACTCATTATCCGCTCGGCATGGAAGCGTTGGCCAACGGCAAGCACTTGTTCATGGAGAAACCGTTCACAGCTACCGTAGAACAGGCCGAGAGCCTCATCAACCTGGCCGAACAGAAGCGGCTGCAAATCATGGTGGACCATACCTTCATTTACACCGGTGCTGTTCAGACCATAAAACGGCTCATTGACGACGGCGATCTTGGGGAATTGTACTACTTCGATTCCGTGCGCGTCAACCTTGGCCTGTTTCAGCACGATGTCAATGTCATCTGGGACCTGGCGCCGCATGACGTTTCGATCATGGACTATCTCATAGATCGCAGACCGCGAGCCATCTCCGCTACCGGGATGGCCCATTTCGACAGCGACATAGAAAACATCGCCTACATCTCAACCTTCTACGACGGCACGCTTCTGGGCCATATTCACGTCAACTGGCTGGCTCCGGTGAAAGTGCGCAAGACGCTTGTCTCAGGCTCTCGTAAGATGGTGATCTACGATGACACCGAGCCTTCGGAGAAAGTCAAAGTCTACGACCGTGGCGTCGAGATGATCCAGGATCGTGATCAGGTCTACGATCTGCTAATCCAGTATCGAACCGGCGACATGCTGGCGCCGCAGATCGATTTGACCGAGGCTCTCAAGAAAGTGAGCCGTGAGTTTTGCGATGCGGTGAATGAGAATCGTTCGCCGCGCACCGACGGTCAGGCCGGCTTGCGGGTAGTACAGATTTTGGAGGCGGCCAACCGCTCGATGCGGGAAAACGGCCGCGTCATAGAACTGAGTTAGAATGAGCGACCGCGACCCCTACATCCATCCCGCCGCAATAGTCGATTGCACACAAATCGGCGCGGGTACACGTATCTGGGCGTTCTGTAACATCCAGTCCCATGCCGTTATCGGCCGGGACTGCAATATCGGTGACCACTGCTTTGTCGAAAACAACGTCGTCGTGGGTGACCGGGTAACGATCAAGAATGGGGTCTCGCTGTGGGATGGGGTAGTGCTGGAAGACGATGTCTTCATCGGACCAAACGCCGTCTTCACCAACGATGTCTACCCACGCAGCAAAGTGTATCGTGAAACTCCGGCGCCAACCATGGTTCGGCGGGGCGCGACCATCGGCGCCAACGCGGTGATAATCGCCGGACATACCATCGGACAGTACGCTTTCATCGGCGCCGGGTCGGTAGTCACCAGGGACGTACCTGACTTAACCCTCTGGCTGGGCAACCCGGCGCGTCAGGTCGGTTTCGTTTGCAGATGTGCCGAACGATTGGATCTCGGAACATCGCCCGAGGACAACACGGAGATCGTGTGTCCCTGCGGTTTGACCTATCGAGTCATCGACGGTCGGTTGATCCTGCGAACTGACGGGGGAGAGGTTGGGACCTAAAGTCCTGGTCACGGTTCTGACCTTCAATGAGGGGGAGAAACTCAAGGTACTTGTGGAGCGCTTCCCGAAGGGGAAAGACTACCAGTTACTGTTTGTCGATGACGGCTCCACTGACGGCACCGGGGCGTTCCTGCGAGCCTTGAATCATGAGGTAATCCGCCATGAAACCAACCTGGGCGTGGGCGCCGGGATCAGGAACGCCGTCAAGTACGGTCGACAGCGCGGTTTTGATATCATTGTAATCATGGCCGGTAACGGCAAGATGCTGCCGGAAGAAATCCCACGGCTGGTGGACCCTATCCGCGCCGGCAAAGCTGATTACGTCCAGGGTTCCCGCTATCGTGAGGGCGGAAGTTCACCGAACCTGCCTCTGTTTCGCAGGTTGACTATAAGGCTCTTCACAGCCATCGTCAATCTTGCCGTGGGTTTCAAAGGGACCGACATTACCTGTGGCTTCCGAGCCTATCGCTTGGACCTGTTCGACCATCCTGAGATCGACATCAATCAAGCCTGGCTGGGGCGATACGAAATGGAGTATTATATCCACTATAAGGTTCTCAAACTTGGCTTTCGAGTGATGGAAGCACCGGTCGCTATGGTCTACCCGCTGAGCGGTAAGAACTACTCCAAGATCAGGCCTTTTGTGGGCTGGTGGTCGATGATCCGTCCCTGGGTGTTCCTGATTCTGCGACTCAAGAAGTAGCCCCTCGATCTGGGGCATTGCGCCTTTCTGCCGTTTCGCGACAAACCGTCAAATCCCCTGAAGAGTTTCAAACTTGACTTGCCGAAATCGGCGGGATATTCTGTTCAAAACTGGCAAAGGACAAGTATGAAGAGACTGTATATAGCTGTGGCGCTGTTACTGGTAGTGGTGGCTATAGCTTACATCAAGAGCGCCCGGGGAACGGCGCGGCAGCAGCAGGCGTTCGAGTTGGGGCAGGCTGAAAACCGAGACCATCTGGCCGCGCTTCAGCAGAATGTGGACTCCTTGAAGCGGCTGCTCGAATTGCAGTCCGAAGTATACGCCGATTCGCTGGCTTCCCGCGACGGCGCATACCGACAGGAAATCAGCAGACTGGTCGGGTTTCTGGATTCAGCCATAGCTCGGCCAAAGTTACTGGGGAAACCGGAAACCGCAGCACCGCCCCCGACAACGAGAACCAGGAACTCCGACCAGCCGGTCGATAAGGAAGTGGTAGAGGAGAAACCATCCCCGGACAGACAAGCCGAGGCAGATGCCCCACCCAAGGTCACGGCATCCGAACCGGCTGCCGATGATGAACCCATAACTGATGCTGTTGAGGCGAAATTGAAAGAGCAAGTGCTGACCCATTATGGCAAGCTGTACGAGAGCCTGCCAAAGGACTTGACCAGCCAGGAGCGCAAGGTTGCTCTTTATGAGATCAGTCTGAAAACGGCGGTGGAATTTTCAATTACAATGCCGCAACTTAAAGCGATTTGTGAGCATTACTATCTAAGCTACTAATTTGGAGCTTGTTACCGTGCCGCCCAAAAAGGAAAGCGATTTCGCCGAAGTGCTCGTCGACAAGTTGTTCCTAGAGTCATTTGCCAACGAACAATCCGCTTATTACGCCGCCGGCACTTACCCCTCACCCGGCGCGGCCTTGGACAAGTTTCGCTCCAGGCTACGCTGGCATATTAATCACTCCTTGTCGCCTCGCCAGAAGCAGGTGATCAGATACTACCTCAAAGGGAAGAAAGAGCGACAGATTGCGCAGATATTGGGAGTGGCTCAACAGGTCGTGAATATTTATAAGCAGCGCGCTATCAAAAAGTTACAGAAGGTCATGGCGTCATAGGTGTATGTCAAGCCGCTATTATATGAGAGTCCGTGAATGATGTGGATCAACCTTTACGGGGAGGTTGAGACAATGTAAGGAGGTGATAGGTCGTATTGAGAGCATCTCTGTTTCCTCACCGCTAACTGAGATCGAGAGTACTGCTACGTGGTAAGAGAGGGGGAACAAGTAGAGGAGATGCGCTATGCCGAAGAGAAAGGAAAACCAAAAGTTTGCAAGCATGGGAGAAAAAAACTGCTGGCATTCGTATAGCCTGCAGATGTTGACGCCAACGAAGTTTTCGTACGTGGTCAGCAAGATACTTCGCGGTCGCTACATGTTGATTTCATCCCGGCTTGACAGGCAAGTGGAGCACCTTAATCCGAATTGACTCTTCATAAGTCTTCGCCCGGTCTATGGCCGGATTGCGAACATCGAGCCTTGCGGGACTCGTCCATGTCATGAGTCCCGCTCTTTATTGGTCCAAACCTGCCGGGGGGTCACACAGTCCTTGACCTGTTAAGCGCCGGTGCCTTTTTTGGGTAACGCCTGATCCGATCCCGGCATCTGGTACTGTAGAGCCAATTAGGCCAAACGGATTTGCCGCGCGACGGTATAATGGTGTAACGTATAAGGAGACTTCGGTGGCACTAAGGCAGACGATTTACATTCTGGTGATTGCATCCGCGTTGGGACTGGGACTCAATCTGGTCTCGCCCAACCGCGTTGACTTTTTTGGTAACTGGCGTGACTTGCACGACGGTGATGGGCCGATCTTGCCGCCTGATATTGAGCCCGGCGACCCGCCGTTTATCGCTGTGGACGTCGCCCAACTCGACTTTAGCGCCAGGGCCGCTCTCTTTGTTGACGCCCGTGATCCGGACGAGTTCGAGTGCGGTACAATTCGGGGAGCCATCAACATCCCCTTCGAATACCTGCCGGAGGGGGATTTGGGGCCATATTTCGATTCTGTCTTGTCGCACCTGTCTAAAGATGAGCGGATTATCATATTCTGTTCTGGCGAGGAGTGCGACGTGTCGCTTCACCTGGCGCGTAATTTGCAGGCCCTGGGCTATACTGATCTGGCGATATTTTTCGGCGGTTCTCGTGAATGGGAACGCTTCCATCTCCCCATCGAACGGAGGCGGCAATGCGACGAATAATCGACAATGATCATCTCACCATGGCCGCGCGGCTGGTGGTCGGAGTGATTTTCATATATGCATCAGTGTACAAGATCATTGATCCCGGCTCTTTTGCTCGGTCGATCTGGTACTACCATCTGGCGCCGGGTTCATTGATAAACTTGATAGCTCTGGTGTTGCCCTGGGTGGAGTTACTGGCTGGACTGGCGTTGATCTTCGGGGTTCTGTATCGCGGCGCAATTGTGTGGGTCAATGTTATGACGATTGCATTCATAGTCGCACTAACCGCGGCGGTGGTCCGCGGTCTCAATATAGACTGCGGTTGTTTCAAGGCGGCTGATGATGCCGCCGGTTCAGCCTGGCAAGCACTGATCTTTGATTGGGGATTGTTAGTGCTGACGTTACAGCTTTGGTTTAGTCGCTCGCGGCGCTGGATGTGCGCTCGCAAATGATCACGGCATAATCCGGGGCGTGATAAGTATTATCAGATCGGTCATGGTCTTTTCAGTCGACTTGTTGGTGAAAAACAGGCTCCCGATGATCGGGATATGACCCAGCACGGGAAATTTCTGAGTCATTTCTATTTCGGTTTCTTTGAGCAGGCCACCCAGTGCCACCGTTTCGCTGTCGTTGACAACTACGGTGGTTTTGAGCGAGCGCGATGACGTGATCGGTTTTTGATTATCGGAAGGTCCGGCGAAACCGATGATGTCCTCGATCTGGGCACGCACGTCCAGCGTGATCCGGTTGTCCTCATTGATACGGGGCGTTACGTAGAGCGAGATGCCCACTTCTTCGTCATAGAATGTCTGGATATCCTGGGTTGCGGCGCCTTCAGTAAACCGGCTGATAGTGGCGATCGGAATCACCGTCTGCACCTTGATGTACGCTTCCCGATTCTCAAGGGTGGTAATGTGAGGATCGGAAATCAGTTTGCTGTTTCCTGCCTGGTTCAACAGATCGAGTACCGTCGTCAACTGATCGACAGTGAGCGTTCCCCAGATCCACCGGCCGGTTTGGGGATTGAGACTGCCGGCAACGTTCTCCAGTTCGGCCTGATAGGATTCTGACTCGCTTCCCTCGCTGATAGTTTGCGTACCGGCGCCCAGCGAGGTGGACAGACTGGTGGGCCAGGCGAATCCTAACTTGGACTTGGAGTCCACCTTACTTTCGATGATTTTGACCTCTATCGATATCTGTCGCTGCGGTTGATCAAGTTCGTCCACCAGGAGTATGATTTCATCGATCACCGCTGGAAAATTGTCATCGGTCGGTCAAAACCGGCCATTAGGGGTCACATTAAAACCGGCCATTTTGAGAGAGGCGTTGTTTGCCATATACCTTCGTCAGGAGGTATTA
>SDBU01000850.1_pt1 | contig 44414 bp, 80 predicted proteins | sample 2277071 | NCBI WGS metagenome assembly SDBU01 (sample SAMN10397929, study PRJNA504765) | marine sediment metagenome | isolation source: marine sediment core GS08_GC12, 126 cmbsf | place: Arctic Ocean: Gakkel Ridge, Loki's castle | collected 2008
AATAGTGGCAAAGCAAAGGAACTAAAGCCTGGAGGGGAAGAACTTCTCCAGGCTGAACCTTAAAAGGGGATATGGTATGAGTTCAACGATAGATATTCCTTGGGTTTGGCGGCATGTTGATGGTACGCTTCTTGTTAAGACAGGGCAAGGGGCAATACATACCATTACGCTCAATTACCTAGGGCAGGGAACAGTAATCACCCTCTATGATGGGGTAGATGCCGGAGGTGCGGTCATTGGCATTATAGCTACTGATTTAAGCCAGCCAGTAACGCTCACCTATGACCTGAAATATCGCATGGGGATATATATTGCGATAGCTGGTGAAGGCGAAGCAGACCTAACGGTGAATTGGATTTAGGGATATGAGCTCAGTTATAGATTTGCCTTGGGCATGGAAGCACTTAATAAATAGCACTCAGGTTAGACCCGGGCAGGGTGCCCTCCATACTATCGTATTGAATCAACTGGACTCCAAGGGGAGCGTAATTGTGTATGATGGGATAGATGCTGGAGGGCTTGTGATGGCTGTGATAGCGACTGAATTTCAGCAGCCAGCGTGTATGATTTTTGACTTAGAGTATAAGGTGGGTCTTTACATAGCAATCGCAGGGGAGTGGGATTTAACAGTGACTTACATTTGAGGAGGGCTCAATGCCAGATACTATATTTTCAGCAGTATTACCGCCTCTAAAGGCGATTGATAACGGCGATGGCACTTATTCTATTGCTATTTCTGGGATACTGACTAGCCCTATTGCCATATCCAATTTTCCAGATTCCGAGAAAATATTACAGGATGTGCTTGGTAGTGGGAAAGACCTATCACCAGAGACCCCCTTGGATGTAGGCAAGCGGGTTATAACTATTGATGAGGATAGCTACGTTAGTTATAACCTCACAACGGCGGTTATAGCTCGCAATGGAGACATACTGGTCTTCTGCCGCCTCGGTGACCAAGAAACCAGTGCTGATGGTGTAATCGGTATGTTTAGGTCAACCGATGAGGGGAATACCTGGAGCGGTCCCACAATAGTGGCTACCCACGCTACCTATGACTGCCGCAACCCAATTTGTGGCGTTGCAAGGGGGAGCCGCATATTGTTGATATATATGCACTATGAGGTTGCGGTGACTACCCGCAGGGGTAGATTCTTGATTTACTCAGATGACCACGGGGGCACCTGGAGTGCCCCTATTGACTGTTCGACTATTGGTATCACCCCAGTCATAGATGATGGTCAAGACTCGGTAGGCCAGATTATCTATAACCCTATAACCCAGGACCTCCTTTATGCTGTAGATGGCGAGGATGCCCTTTTCAAAAAGTTTGCGCTTTATACGTCCCTAGCCGCAGACAACGGTCTAGCTTGGACTAAGGTAGCTGATATACTGGACGAGAGTGCGGAGAGTTATGAGATATACGAGCCGTCTCTTGTATACATCGGCACTAGATTGTTCTGCTCAGTAAGAGCAGAAACCCCAGGTGCCAAGATAGGTTTTGTTTTTTCTGATGATGACGGAGCCACCTGGAGTGCAGCCCACTATCTTCCCGAGATACCCTTTTATAATGCTCCGTGGAACTGCTTCTTTCCTATGCCAGGTGGGGCTCTTTGGATGCTGCGAGCAGAAAGCTCGTTCCACCCACAACTGAACATCTATGCTTCAGGGGATGGGTTATTCTGGTATAGGGCAAAGGAGCTTGTGCGAATGCCACATGGCTTCTATATGGGGTATGCCTCTTCAATCCTCTTGAAGAACGGGCGTGTTTTGATTATATACCCTATTGGCTCTTCGGCTGCCGGTAGAACAGCAGGACTCTATGCCATTCCGATTGAGTTGGATGATATAAAACTCACTGGTAAAGCCTCCATGCCAATAATAAGGTTGGATGGAATAGCGGCAAATATACCAAGCATAATGTCAGATTGTTTGCCTATCGATTTGGAGCTTGTAAAGACACTTGATTTAACCTGCCTGGAGACATATCCTGTTGCTTCGGCTGTAGCTCCTACTCTATCATTGTATAGTAGCCCTAATGGAGTGGACTATGACACAAAGGTTATTGAAGCTGCAACAACATTGGATCATGGGGCGGATAGCACTCGACAGGAAACAATCACCCCCGGCGATGCCGCACAGAGGGTAAGGTTTCTGAAAGCCATTATTACCAATGCCGACAACGATGCAGGTACACTCGTAGATGACTGCGAGGATACCTGGAATGAGAGCGACCCCGTTGCTGGAGTTGCTTTATCGGTAGATGGCGTTACCTTCAAGGTAGGAGCGGGTAGTGCAAAATTTACAGTAACAGCTCCTGCTGCCATAGGTATCTTGGCAACCGAAATTGTAGCTCCAGGAGACATCTCGGCTAAACAGGGAATTATACTTTGGATGTTATCAAATAAAACAACAACGAAAGGGCAACTGCAATTACTACTTGATGACCATGCTCTCTGTGTAAGTCCTCTGGAGACCCTGGACATTCCGGCATTGACAGCACAGGTGTGGAATAGGGTTGGCTTAATTTTTGCTGACCCTTCGTTATTAACAGCAATTATCTCGATAGGGATTCAACAGACTGTAGATTTGGGAGTGTTCAATTTATGGATTGATGATGTGCGGGCAGTAAGGGCAATGACAGATGTTAAGTTGACTGCAACTATAGGAAGGTAAAGCATGGCTTTTACTTATGATGTGACAACCGATAGAGGAGTTAAGATATTCTTGTTTCTGGTATGTAATCTGGAATGGCAAGACCTGCATAGTGTTACTAAATTAGCAGGAGCAGAATTAGTTTTGGAGTTATCTTTATGATGAATGATAAGTTTCTCGCTGCTCTGGCAGGTAGAGCAAGTAAAGTTATCACGCTCAAGAATTTGTTTTTTGAGTGCAGGGCTAAAATCAAAGCTATGTGGTTTTCGAGAAGTCCCTCCATTCCAGCGTGGATTATTCTCACCCTTAAATTTTTTGGAGAGGGATTTTCTCAAATCAATCCCTTCAGGGGTAGCCATAAAAATATCTTTCCTTCGCTTCGCATCCCTAGCCATACATTTCCTAGAGCAGTATTGCCGATAAGCGGGAGTTATGAATATCTTGCCACAAGTAATACATGCCTTTTCAATAATAGAAGCATGTCCGTCTTTATACATCGGGTTTTCCAAACCACTAAGTCCTTGCTTACCTCTCTGCCGATTAGAAATCCTCTCTTTAGTTTCAAGCGAACAATGGCGAGGATGGGTTTTCCTGTATTCAAGATGGCATTCATAACTGCAAAATTTACGTACACGCCCTTGATAAGAGCCACCACAATTAAGGCAGAATCGCTTAAAGCATTGAGATTTTATCCTACATTCAACCGAGCAATATTTACGCTTAGATTCTTGCGAGATGTGTACCATAAAGGATTTGCCACACTGAAAGCAAGTTTTAGTTACTTTCCCACCTTTCCAATGAGGATTAAGGACTCCAGTTCGAGTTTTACGCCATCGCTGATAACATTTCGGGCTACAAAAATGATGGTTGCGCCTAGATTGCCAAAGCGTAGTTTGGAATTCCTTACCGCAGGTATCGCAATTAAGGTTTGCCATATGAGTAATTATAACATAAGTTGTGAGGTGCGTCAATGGCGTTTAGCTATCTCGTAGATACTGACAGAGGAAAAGTCCGACTTCTGATTACGGACACAGATAGCGCCGACCCTTATTTTGTGGATGCAGAGATTGATGCCTTCCTGAGTATGCAAGGCTCGGTAGTGTTCCTTGCTGCTGCCCAGGCGCTGGAGGTCATGGCCGTAAATGAGCTTATGATCTTGAAGGCCATCAGGCTACTCGACCTTACCACTAATGGCCCAGCAATGGCTAAGGCACTGAACGATAAGGCAGCCGCTCTGAGGAAACAAGTAGATGGCGAAGCGGCATTTGATTGGGCTGAGATGAGTTTAGACGCTTTCAGTTATCATGAGTTGATATACAAAGAGGCTTTGAGGGATGGCTAAAAGGAGCTAGAGATGCCATTATTACAGAGACAAAATGAAACTCTACAGGATATCATAGATGCCGTTACTATGGTTAAGATCATCCAAACTGAGTTGCTTGCCATAACTCTGGTGGCTGCGGATGCTCAGCAAAAGTCTTCCGAATTAGATTTAACTGGTATAAAGAAGGCTACCATATTCATCGATCATGGTCGGACTGCTACCACGGCTTTTGTGGTGAGGGGGACAGAATATAGGGTGGAAGTCAGCCAGAAAGCTACTGGTGATGATACCTGGAGAACGATAGCCTCTGTGGTGGCAATAATCACCGCTGCTACCGAGATTACGGCAGATGCTCAGGAGGTGGCTGGGCAGACATTGATTGAGATAGGGGCAAATACCCCTGCCGTGGGAGATATAGTTTTCTGGGAAAACGCTACTCTGCTTAATTCTGAGTGGATGGAGGTGGTAGCTATCGTAGGAGGCACAAGTTTTACCATCTTAAACGGTCTGACTAATACCCAGGAACTTGCCAAGAAGATTTACAACCAGGGCGAGCAATGGGTTCTTAGCCTGAATGTTTCTGGTTTTACCAGGCTTAGGGTGGTGGTGAATAACAATCACGGAACAACCAACGCCCAGATAGTCAGTAGGGTAGCTTGTATAACGGCAACGGAGAATTAAGGTGAAAAACCTGGCCTATAGACCTTTGCCTGGAGCAAGACTGGACATGGCTCATCCTATGGCTAAAAACCTAGTCCTCTGTATGCTCTTCAATGAGCAAGGTAGCAGGGCTATGGACTTATCTCCTTATCAAGCCAATGGTGCTTTGGTAGGATTCGGGAGTCCCGCTAGGAGACCTTTCAATGGTTTACCTTTTACTAAGGCGACTCCATCTTATATTGAGATACCAGCTAGATACACTCAGTTGGACTTTATCTCTGAGGACTTCTCCATCATAATAAGGGTTCTGTTCAAGGATTTGGCTGCACATCAATGGCTGTTTACCCGTGGTCTATACCGAGTAGACGGTTATTACTTCTATATTCTTAATACTGGCTATGTTTTGTTTGAGACTAACCAGCATTTGGCTAACCAGAGCAGTTTTACGCTTATAGGTTCGGTAGTAGCCAATCAATGGTATACTCTAGGAGTTAGCCGAAAGGGTGCGAGTGTCAGGGTATTCAGGGACGGTGAGGATAAAACCCAAACTGCCGCCTCACATATCAATCCAACCACTTGTGGTGGGACAGCTAAAATAGGGATTAGTGATACACTCGCCTATCCACTGAGCGGTGAGGTAGAATTCCTATATGTATTTGGCAACAGAGCACTTTCAGCTCCAGAGCATAAGGCAATTCATGAGAACCCTTATGCTCCTTATGGTAGCCCAATGTTTATTTGAGTAACAAGAAGAAGTGGCAGGGAGAAATTAACAGATGCGTAAAGCGATTATTCACTCTAACCTATTGACTCATCTATCGAGGTTCTACCCGACTCTATGCACAATCCAATATTATGCGGCTGAGAATAGAGATAGTTACGGGGAGCCTCAGCCAGTGTGGTTGACTGTGCCTGATTATGATGATTTAAGATGTACCATTGCTGCCAAGGGTGGCAATGAGGTTAAGATGCCTGATATGACCTTAGCTATCAGCACTCATACTATAGCACTAGCGGGATTCTACCGCTTGATAGAACCTAAATGGCGGGTTATGCTAGTGGGCTTTATACCGCCCTGGATAGCTGGCACAATATTCGATATTCTATTGGTAGAATTTGACAGCCATGGTACACTAACCAGATTAACCGTACAGGTGGTGAAATAATGCTTAATAAATATATCTATGAGGCACTAAAATTATTATGGGAAGCTATCGTTGCCAATACCGTTGCAATTCTAGCTGATACTACTGTAATCAAAGGTGATACTGAGGATCTTATTCTTGAAGCAGAACACGACTCTGATTTATTCCCTGCCGAGTCTGATGAGAAGATCACCTTTACGGCAGGCGGTGTGGCTAATACATTCGGTGCCTGGGCTGAGATTGCAGTAGATGTGACCGGGGAGACCTTCTCTTCTATTTTTGCCACACAGGATGGGCATCTCTCAGGATTACTTGTTGAAGACTTATCGGTTAAGGATAAGACCTATGTTCTTGAGGTTGCTCATGGTGCCACCAAGGAGAAGATAACGGTTCACCGTTTCCTAGCCGGCAATGTGAAATTTCTCGCTGCTGTACAGGTCATCAAGATACGAGCCCCGGGAATCCCAGTAGGGGAAACTATATACTATTGTATGAAATGCGAGAATGCAGGGGCAACCTGCGAGATAAGTTTCAGATATCATTTCCATTAATGAGGAGCTATGGCAGAGTTTAAGATAAAAGGTAGCGAAGAGTTGATGCGGAACTTGGAGAAGTTGGGCAGCCGCTTCTCTGCTCACCTTGAAGTCGCTGTAAAGGCAGGTGCTCTTATTGTTCAAAATGTGGCAAAAGAAAAGTGCCCAAAATTGACAGGTACTTTAAGCCGATCTATCCATATGGAGACAGCCGAAAAAAGCGCAGAGAGGGTATCTGTCCAAGTAGGGACTGATGTTGAATATGCTACAAAAATAGAATATGGGGGAAGTCGGAAGGCACCGGAGGGCTATCTCAGACCTGCATACGACGAAAACCAGGAGAATGTTCAGAAGGAAATAGGTAAGGCTTTGAATGATGTTTTAAGAGGTGCGCTCTAGTGGTAGAAGATAACTTTGCTGAGGGATTGGTGGCATTCCTGGAGGCAAATGTAGCTGCTATAGGCAATAGAGTATATCCGATGGTATTGCCACTAGGGGTTATTATGCCGGCAATTACCTACTCTGTTATTTCCGTGATGCGGTACAGGTCACTAAGCGGATTCTCAAATCTTATCCGTCCCCGGTTGCAATTATCAATCTGGGGTGAATCATATCAGCAAGCTTATGAGCTAGAGGAGACTGTATTGGCCGCTATGGAAGGAAATCCTGCTATCCAGTGGGCTGACCTAGGGGGAGTTAATCAAACCAAAGTCCAGAATTGCTACTCAGAGAATGAGTTGAATGGTTATGAGCCACAAAGCGGGTTATACCGCATGATAATAGATTTCATATTAATGCACGAAGCATAAAAGAAAGGAGGTAAAACATGGCAGTCACAGCAGCAGTAAGCGCCTATTCCACGTATCTTGAAAGAGGGGCAAACACAATCGCCGAAGTCCGGTCCATAGTAGGACCGAAAGTGACTTTGGCCACAGTAGATGCCAGCAATCTGCTTTCCCCCAACACCTTCATGGAATTTATAGGGGGTATGCTGGATGGCGGCGAAGTAACTATCGAAGGCTCTTTCTACCCCGGCGACACTAACGGACAGATTGGTTTAAGGGATGACCAATTAGCCCGCACTATCCAAGACTTTACCATCACCTTCCCGACATCTACGGGAACAGTCTGGACATTCAAGGGTTTAGTGACCTCATTCGAAACTGGTGCAATCTTAGATGATCGGCTAACCTTCGCCTGCACCATCAAAGTAACAGCAAAGCCTGCCTTGGGTGTAACCGCATCTGCCGACATGACGGTTTGGGCAGGCATTGAAGAGAACGGGCTCGCAGCGCTAACTATAGTACCGACACCTTTCGCCGCAGCCACCTATGAGTATAGTTGCGACCCGATAAATACCGCCTCAACCTGGGCCAAAATGACTTGCACGCACGGAACGGCGGTTATCACAGTTTTTAATAGCTTCAATGATTCAACCGTAACCCTATTGACAACTGTACAATCAGAACCCATGTTATTGGGAGCAGCGGATAGTCTAACCACTCTCACAGTGACAGTAAAGGACGCTCTCAAAGCACCTGTGAGTTATATATTCCGCATAGTCAGACCGTGAAGTTAATAAACTAAAGGGGGAATAGTGGACAATAATATGGTTCCAATAGAGCTAGACAAGCCAAGAAATCTGCTCCTTGACTTAAACGCTATGGTACTATTCGAGAAGGCGACAGGGAAGAACCTCTGGGAAGCTGGGGAGAAATTCTCCGCTACCGACTTCAGGGCGCTTCTATGGGCTTGCCTACAGCACGAAGAGCCAACACTCCTGCCAAGCGATGTTGGTAAAATGATTCATGCGGGAAATATGAGGCAAGTTACGGATGCTCTAATGGGAGCATACTCTAATGCTATGCCCGAGGAGAAGACTGAATCCCCTTTAGCGTAGAGGCGGAGCGCCTAGACTGGCTTACATTGTGGGCCATAGGGCGCTTCGACCTCCGATTAAGCGAGGAGGAGTTTTGGAAACTATCACCCAGGCAGCTTGTCGCACTCCTGGATAGAGCAAACAGGGAGCAGGAGTGGCAAAACTGGCGGGCGGCACTTGTGGCATCAGTGATGGCGAACACTGTGGCAAGTAAGGGTAAGTCATACAAACCGGAAGATTTCATGCCGAAGCCAGGTGGGAAGAAACAGACTTGGCAGGAGCAATTAGCGATAGTAAAGGCATATACGGAGGCGTATCCAGATGGCTCTTGAAATCGGGAAACTTTTTGTAAGTATAGGGGCTGACCTCGCTGGCTTCCAACAAGGGGTGGCTCAGGTCAATACCCAGATGGGCAAAATGCAAAGCACTCTGATGAAGCACAACAAAGCCATCGGGGGTGCTATGGTAGGTATAGGCGCTGCCATTCTGGGCACAGGGCTCGCATCGGTAAAGTCCTTTGCCGACATGGGTGATGAAGTTGCCAAGATGGCTGAAAAGACAGGCTTTTCTACTGTTGCCCTCTCAGAGCTCCGCCATGCTGCTGAACTCTCAGGCACAAGCCTTGTGGGAATTGAGAAGGCCAGTCGTACTCTTTCTGGTGCCATTGTGGATGCTGGGGATGGTCTAGAAACTTACACCAGGGCTTTTGAGAGGATAGGGCTATCTTATGAGGAATTAGCCGCCTTATCCCCAGAAGAACAATTTACTACGGTACTAACTGCTCTGGGTGATGTTGAGGATGCTACTATCCGCACAGCTACAGCATCGGATTTATTCGGGGCAAGAATGGGAACTGCCCTTCTCCCTATGATTGCCGATGGTTCTGAGGCATTCGCTGAAATGAGGCAAGAGGCTCATGACCTCGGGGTGGTTTTTGACGAAGAGGCGGCAGCCAAAGCGGAGGAAATGAAAGATTCGGTCTTGCGGCTAGAGAAAGCAATTTCGGGCATTACCATTATGATAGCAGATAACCTAATACCTGCTATTCTCCCAGTGATAGATCAATTCACAGAGTGGATCAAACCTGTAAAGGACTTGATGGAACGGTTCCCATTACTCACTAAGATCGTATTAGGGCTAGGAATGGCTCTTGCTGCTGTGTTGGTACCACTAGGAATGTTGATGTTTCAATTCCCAGCTCTTGGTATAAAGGTTATCACTTTGGGTGCTAAATTCGTGGTACTGGGTGCAAGGTCTATAATTGCCTTTTTAGGATTAATGAAGGTAGCAATCGCAGGGCTTTGGGCATGGGCTGGACCAATACCTTTCGTTGGGATCGCTCTGGGACTTGCAGGGGTTGCGGCTATTGTTGGGTCTATTCTTAAAATAAAGAGCTTCAAATATGGTGGGCGTGTGCCTGGAGCAATAGGTGAGCCGGTACCCATCATAGCACATGGTGGCGAGGTCTACGCGGGTGTTGGTGGTGGCTCAGGGCTAGGTGGAGGAGTGACTGTGAATCTATATGTAGATTACCTGATGGGAGATAGGTCATCTGCTGAACGAATGATTGATTGGATACGGGAAGGACTAAGGGGGAGACAACGCATAGGATTAGGTGAGGGAACTTACTAATGGCTATACCTCCATCGAAAGCTACTTATGAAGTCGGGGTAGACTGGCGAAAGGGAACTTCTCCACCTGCTGGTTGTGTAGGCTGGTGGCGATTTGACGAGGGCACAGGTGTTTTAGTAGCTGATGAAACTGGAGTTAATGATGGCACGGCAGCCAATATGACATGGGCTGAAGGTCTTTTGCCTGGAGGGTTTGCTGGTGATTTTAACGGAATAAATAGCAGGGTAAACTGTGGGAACAATGCGAGCCTAAACCTTGTAGCTGCTTGTACTCTGGTGGCGTTTGTAAAACCAAGTAGCTTTGTTAATGATGTGTTTCCAACCATTATTTGTAAGGGTGGCATCCAGTATGTTTTACAACTTATCAATACCTCCCCAGGTGATATTAGGTTCTATATACAAAATCTCATTGTTAAATTTCTGGATACCGTCACAGCTCCTTTACAATTAGATATACCACAAATTATATGGGCTACTTATGATGGGAATACAAGAAGGATATTTGTGGATGGGGCAGAAATTATATCTGATGTTGAGGTTGGCGTGATAGGTGTAGATGCTCAACCTTTGGAGATTGGGAGAAGGCAAAATACCGGAACGCAAGAATATGAAGGGCTTATTGATGAGGTTCGCATTTATAATTTTGCCATGACACCGGTACAAGTTGCGGCGGAATATGCGATATTAGCGCCAATTACGGGGGATGTCAAATCTGTTTTCTACATGAGAGGAAGAGATACAGACCTTGACCGTGCTGAGCCTAGTTCTTGTAGGATAATGGTTAAAGACCCCGATGGCAAATATGTACCTGAGAATACCGCTTCTCCACTATATGGATATTTATTGCCGGCAAAGCCAGTTAGGGTTAGGGCTACATTTGGCGGTACTACTTACAGCCTCTTCAATGGCTATCTTGATGATGTGATACCCTATCCGGTCATGAACAGGAAAGAAGCCTTTCTACCTTGTGTAGATGGATTTGACCAGTTGAAACGGGCTAAAGTTTCCATGTCCCTTCAGGTAGATAAAAAGTCCGGGCAACTTATTGGAACAGCCCTGGATGCTACGGGATGGCACGCAATGAAGCGAACATTAGATGCGGGGGTAGACACATACCCTCTGGTTCACGCCGAGAGGCAGCCATGCCTTGATTTTAACCAGAAGTTAGAAATATCCGAGTTTGGGTTTTTCTACATTGGTGGAGATGGATACGCACATTGGGAAGACCGACATCATAGACTTCTCGCTCCGCATACCGCCAGCCAGTGGACGACTACGCCTGACCTCTATGGCCCCATAGAGCCTACCAATTCCCTGAAGTCGGTGAGGAATAACATTATCCTCACGGCACAGCCCAAGGTGATAGCTGGGGCTAGGACTGATATATGGACATTACAGGAGAATATGATTAATGTGCCCGCCGATTCGCCACAGTTAGAAGCAGGGGAAACGCTTACTTATTGGGCAACCTTTGCGGATGCTAATGGTATCCAGAATATAGCAGGTGATGTATTGGCTCCAGTTGCCACAACGGATTACACAGGCAACGACAACATAGATGGTCCCCCTGGTGCTAATAGGACAGCCGATGTCACTGTGGTATCTACCATATTCTCAGGTTCGGCAAAACTGGAAGTTACTAATGGAGGTGCTACCTCTCTATATCTAACTCTTCTGAAAATAAGAGGGAAAATCTATACCGACCTTGGCAAGTTGCAAATCACTGCTGAGGATGCCCCATCACAGAAGAGTTATCAGTTGCGAGATTTGAAGATTGACTTACCCTATTACCAAGGCGCAGCAATTATGCGAGGGCTGGCTAATTACCAACTAGCCATAAAAAAGGAGCCCATACCTGGTTATAGAATAGCGATGGTAAATAAGTCCGACGCGGTGCTTACCCAGATATTATCCAGGGAGTTATCGGATAGGATCACATTACAGAGCACTGAATTGAACATTGATGACGATTTCCACATTGACAAGATAGAGCACGAAATATCAGATGGTGGAGCGATACATAGATGTAGGTGGACTTTAACTCGGGCAGATGATTACGAATATTGGATTTTGGGGATAAGTGCACTAGGTATAAATACGAGGCTGGCATTCTAGGAGGATTATGAGCGATAGTATAATATCGGGTGAGACGGTTGAGTATGAGATAGGTTTTTTGCCTACTTATACCGAATACCATAAGAAATTGATAGGGCTAGTATTTAGGAAGCGTAGAAGGGGAAACCCTCCTCCTGCCGACTTAGTTAAGATAGAAATCTCAGCGCCTGCTATAGTCAATCATGGGCGCTGGATGGTCAGGTGTCCGTGGTGCTCGGGAGCTGAGATGCTATACCTAACCAAGCTTCAATTCCTGTGCCTGAGTTGCTTGAACAAAGATGCCGATGGAAGGTTTATAACAATAGATTTACCGCCTTTTCACAATGCTATTGAAGTTCAGCTTCTCAAGCGCCCTATTCAGTTCCAGAATTATGAGCCCGGGCAGACCATAGAAGACCTAGTTAAAGAAAATAACGAGCACGGATGGGGGTAATATAAAATGGCTTGGACAGCACCAGTTCTCCGTTTTACAGGCGACATTATCACAGCGGCACAATGGAATGAGGCTAACTATCATGGCCTCCGTTATCTGAAAGGTATAGATACCGCACCCGATGGAACTATTGTGCTTGAAGATGATATTACCTTTCCTGGGGCGCAGACAGTGGATGGTGTAGATGTATCAGACCACCATGCCTTGCATGAAAATGGTGCAGCAGATGAGATTAGTGTTGCGGCTCTATCTGGATTATTAGCTGATGACCAGCATGTTTTGGATGCGGAGGTAATCAATGTAGCTTTAGCCCTTGCCGGAACTGGCACGATGGTTGGACCTGTAATAGTTGATAATGCGGTAAATAGCATCGAAAGTGAAGATGTTGCTGGTGCAACAATAGGCAATAAATTGAGGTCTGGTACTGGGGATTGGAGATTAGTAAATAATGCTGAGGCTACATTAGTACAATATGATATAACAGGCAAAATGGCTGTAGGTATCGTACCCTTCGCTAGAGTAGGGCTGGAATATATAGAGGCTTGGCCAGCAGCCCATAATGCGGGAGGTGATGGTGCATGGGAGAATTGGGATATTAATGCTATTATACCAGCTAACACAATTTGGGTGGATATTCTGGCACAAAATACCGCAGCAGGAACTAGATTCCCTGGAGTACGTAAAAATGGTTCAGGACTTCAAAGAAAAGCTGGTATAGGTATAGAGTCCTCAGTCACATTTCGGGTGCAAGCAGATGGCGGTGAGATAATTGAGATATATGCAAGCGTCGCAGCAGATATCGATTTCTTTGTAGTCGGCTGGCTAGTAGGCACAGCAGCTTAAATAAAGGAGGCAACCTATGAAATTTGACAACTGGAAAGCAGTTACAGTGGTAGGGTTAGCAATACTGGCTATTACAGCTATAGAGATTGTGGCGATCTCGCATGGGATAAACGGGGTAGCCTTATCGGGTGCCCTAGTAGCCATCGCTGCTCTAGCGGGAGTAGCCGGAACGAAGTTTTACGATAACAGAAAGAAATAAGCTAGAAGGTGTAAGTTGAAATATCCCCGTAGTTTTAATTAAGAGAAGCACACTAGCCGAAATGAAGAAACGGATAAAAGAACTCAAAGAAAAGAATGAGGTTCTGTCTGATGATAATATCCGATTGCGAAATGAGTTGACCTTTTTACGCTTTGGGAGGAACGAATAATGGCAATGAGTGAGAAATGGTTTAACGAACACCTACTGGACGATGTTCCCGGGCTAGATAGTATAGAGGGTAAGCCTCCGCAGACCTTACAGGATGCCCTTGAGGATGCGGCTGAGGATGCTAGTCTGGACTTCAAACCAGAGCATCTAAAGGATGTGAATCTTGCCCTGGCAGTTGCTAGTTCAAAGATACCCTTCCAATTATTTACTCCAGAGCACCTGACTATGGCAATCGCCAAGGCTTTTCGAGTAGGGAGGGCTTACCAGCAGATAATCTCAAAGAGTGAACCGAAATAGGGAGCCATACCTCGCACACAGAGCGGAATCTGAGCGTTTTATAAGAGAGGGTAGGGTAATTCCATGAGTTGGTTCCAAGTGCACGCCCTGACGGGCATGGGGATAGGAATAGTAGCCCAACATAGTTCGATTCCTTGGGCAGGTTATCCCCTTGCTCTATGGACTCATCTACCACTAGATGATATGAACTACGGCAACGCCCGCTGGTATCATGGACTCGGCAAGGGGTGGGTAAAAGCCGCCACTATTGCCGGGGAAGTTCTCTCAGCGGCAGCCATAGTTTACCTCCTAGTAAAGATGCCTCACCTCATTCCCTTCGTGGTGTGTGCCTGTCTGCCCGACTTTGAGCATATTCCCAGGGCGATAATGAAGAAGAAGGGTTACTGGATACACAATCGCTTGTGGTGGTCTCCTCTCAAGGGAGAGTGGGGGATCATAGCCTGGTTTGTGGTGATTGCTTTGATGTTGGGACTGGTGGTATAATAAAAATAGCCTAGCGAGGGAACTCTGCCGATTGGCTCGCAGGGAGAAAAGCTAGAGGGGTCGCATACTTCTAGCTTTTCATTTTAGAAAGGTATATATGCCAAAGAGAACAGCAAATAGTAGATGGGGAAAGAGGCGATATGCTTGTAAATGGTATAAGGGGAGGTTTACGAAATCGGGTAAGGATAGGCGAGCTGTGGTAGAATAATAGTAATTGGCAGGTGCCCCAGTGAGGAGCCAGAGGATTAGTTCCCTCTGGCTTTTCATTTTAATCCCTTTCTCTCCCCACTGAGTCCTCAATTACCACCTGTTTTGCCTATTCTTCCCCACTGAACCCTTGTTTTTGTGGTGATATTTCTACCCTAAAAGTATTGACATCTTGGCTTGACTATGTTACACTTGTAACTATGAGAAAGGAAAAGGTAACACTAGAACTGGAAAACCTCTTGCCACCTGTAGGAGCTGCTAGGCTTCTAGGTATCCACCGTCAGACCTTATGGCGATGGGTTAGAGAAGGTAAAATATTATCAATCAGGGCTGGAGGGAAAACCTTAATCCCGCAGAGTGAAATAGAAAGGCTGTCTAAGAAATAGAAGGGGGAATAATGGCGTATTTAGACTTAATTAGAAACCTAGCTGTTCTAATTATTGCCGATGCCACTGAGGAACTCAACCGATTCCACAGTGATGAAGCTCTCGTAGAGTTAGAGTGCATTGAAGGGCTCAAAGCAAAAGCTGGAAAAATACTAGCGGCCTTAGAGGGGTAGGAAATGGAAATAGAAGTTGACCTAGAGGAACTTCTTGACTGGTTGTGGGAGAAAAAAGAACCCCCAGAACTACAAGGGAAAGGGGGCTTTGATAGCATCAAGGTAGACTCAGCTAGGCTAAGGGTTGGAAATAAACTGGTGCTTGAGATTGAGGACTAACCACCCGGTCACAGGGCGGGAAGAATCCTGCCTTGTAGCAGGGCGATTAAGGAAATAACACTAGAAGGTCAAATGCAAAAAGGGGGTTGAAATGAAAGCAGAATTATGTCCAGTATGTAAAGGGACAGGGAAATATGTTCGATTTCCTTATTTAGCTGGCACTAATGCAGCTGAATATGAACAAGTTTGTCATGGCTGTGGTGGGCAAGGTTGGGTTCAGGTGCCTGAAGGGCAGCCTTATTATCCATTGCCATATTTTGACTTAAAGACTGGATCGACATACTAATAGCTTTAACACTAGGAGACAAAGAGTAAAGGGGGTGAGTCATGGACAGGATAGTTACCTTAATCAATAAAGAAAACTATCGAGCATTTGTAGCCAAACTAATCCGCAAGGGACCGAAGTATTATAAGGTGAGTCCTTTGCCTTTTGGCACTCCCAGATTACTGCCAGTCTATGATTTTATTCTACTGGAAGGTAAACGGCAAGATGTGGTTGAACGGTTTAGGGAAGTGTTGAGAGAATATGACCGAACTAGGCAAGAACACCTTAAAGCCAGGGAGGTTGCTCTGTGTTATTTCAGAGAAGCATGGGATAAGAAGTATCCCTTCCCTGCTTCACGGGCAATAGAGGAGATTCTAAAGGAATTTACTAAGGAAGGAGGTGATGATATTGCCTGATGGTCATCGTTAATGTCGCCAGCGTTCCCGGACAAGTTTTAGAGGGAAGGAGGTAAGGCTGCTTTGCTAGAGTGGGGGTTGCCAGTAATAAAATAGGTCGAAATAACAACCGGTGTCGCGCTGCATTACCGCTGGCAACCCCCACAGATTACGAAAATGGAGATAAAGATACCTTTTCAGCCAGAGTTTGAAGACCGAATGAAACAAGGACTGAAAACCACAACGAGTAGCCCTAAGCGATATGGCTACCCTGGTGATTGGTTCGAGGCATTTGGTAGGTATTTCAAAATTGTGGATGTTCGTAGACTGCCCCTGGGAGCCATCGCAAGATTTTTCTATCAAGAAGAGGGATTTGAGACGCGGGAAGAGTTTATGAAGCTGTGGATAAAGATTCATCCCCGCATTGGTTTTCAATCAGAGAAACCCGTTTTCTTTCATGAATTTACACCAGCTCGGGATGACTTAGAGTATCATGTTCATGAGTTGTTGGCTAACAGGGTATGCCAGATATGCGGGAGTATGATAGCCCCCACAGATTAAAGGAGGAGGAGAAATGAAAGTCCAGATATTTATTGGAGTTTGTGCTAGTGAGTTGCAGAAGAAGATTAACAAGTGGCTATATAAAGAGAAGCCTAGCATTCGCTTCATCACGCAATCTGAAGATGGGAAAGTTAGTGGTGATAGTTGTCTAACTATCTGTATCTGGTATGAGGAGCAGAAATGAGCGGAGCTAATGAAGGTGAATTATCAAGAGTATTGGAACTTTTATGGCTTACATGGCGAGGTGTCAATGATAATAAGGCGATGTGGTCATGGGCTAGGTTAAATCGCTGTATGCAGGATGCCTTACACCTTGCTATTGAAGCAGGATTAGAATTTGGACTAGATGATTTCGCCTATATCTCCCAAAAGTTTAAGTGGATGTATTGGGCAGGAGATGGAGAGGGATTTTATTGCCATGCGGTTTCAGGGAATAATATATCTGCTATTAAGTCTTTTGAAAAGCACCGCAATCGCAAGCCCTTCATTGTAAATAATGTTATCCAATGGTGGCAGAATAAGGATACGCATCGCAATAGAGGGCGACTAGCCGTAGGCTCAACATTTATACGGCAAGGGGAAAGGATCTCAATAACCAGTTTTAATGATAAGGATGGCAATGTCATAGCCTGCTCGTATGAGCCCAGAGAACACGATGGGAAAGGATACTTTTTTGGAGTATTAAAGGTAAGACATATCTATAAATTCACCCATAAAGACTTAGGCAAGAGAGAGGAGGATAAATGACCCTACCAAAAGAACTTGAGCAAGGGACTGCCCGGTGTGCTAATGCCTCATGCGGGAAGATAACCCATTACCTCTTGGTGGACCCCGAAGACCAGAAGGGGATGGTCTTCTGCTCCTGGGAGTGTCTTCGTATCTTTGCATCCGGGAAGTTGACCTACCATGATGTTGAGGAATTTTACAAGCCAGAATTACCTAACGCACTGGCTGGGATATTTGGGAAGTTGAAGGAGCTATTGTCTGAGGAGGAGCTTAGGGAATTTGACGAGTTCATGGCAGAGGGCTCGTGCACCGATGCCAGGACCTACCAGGCTATTCTTGATGAGGAGCTGATAACATGAGACCTGAAGATTGGGTGAATCCCTTTAGAAGTGAACAATTTTGCGCAAACTGGCAGGAAAATCTTATCGCCCTTACTGCTGTCCATGCCTATGAGCAAGGTGCTGATGCCATACTGCCCTTTGCCAAGGCGGAAAGTAGAAGGGAATTGCTAGAGGAGTTGAAGAAGGGAGGGCTACAGATTGATACTGAAGGCAATCTTGAAAGCATGACTGACATTGATCCTGGTGAGTGGTTAGAAAAAGCTAAAGGGGGCTGGCTGGTTATTATCCCAGAGGAGGCGAAATGAAAGGCATAACCCTATACCCAGAGGAAGTTAAGGCCCTCCAGGAGAATGGCAAGGTACAAATCAGGCGGGCGATTAAGCCTCAGCCTGAATTTATAGAAGGTAGTAAGCGGATTGCAGGGACTGATATATGGCGAGGGCATCCTGTCTACTGGGAAGCTGATGAAGGACCAGGCAGATTGATGGCAAGGTATTGCCCCCTCGGTCAAGTAGGAGATAAGCTCTGGGTGAAGGAGACTTGGAAGCCATCCCTTACTGTGTATCACTATACAGGCGAAGGGCATGGCTCACCTTCTGACCCCTGTGTTGGCTATAGGGCAACAATGACATACTCCTGTGGGAAGGCTATACCCGAATATCCTAATAGGTGGCGAGCCTCTGTCACCATGCCACGCTGGGCTTCCCGGTTTGACTTGGAGGTTATGGAGGTTCGGGTTGAGCGGTTGAAAGATATAACAGAGGAGGGTGCGCAGGCTGCGGGGATAACTGACAGTGATTGTAGAGTAAACAATAGTGAGTATGAGGAGATAAGAGGTTGGGGGGATAACAGCTATACTGAACCCTTTCAAAGATTATGGGATTTCTATAATCCTAAGCACAAGTGGGAGACTAACCCTTGGGTATGGGCGCTGGAACTAAAGAATATTAAGGAGGTAAAGAAATGAAAGCTGAAAGAGAGAAACAAGGATTTATTCCAATAGTCATCACTATCAAGACACCAGAGGAGGCTGAGATACTATGGCATCTTCTCAACTGCGATGTTGATAGGACTCTGCGGGAATATATTCGGCAATCGTGGTATCACCTTCCTGAGTTGTCAATTTAGATGCTTCATATGCTAGAAGCTCTGAACGAGGTCTATTCTCCACAAATTAAACAAGGGAGGTAAGCAATGGCAACTGAATATCCAAATCCCAAAGAAGTCGAGCAACTTTTAGATAACTTCCACCGACTCCTCGCAGACGCTAATGATCTTCGTAAACAAGCCAATGAGTTAAGTGGAGGTTTAATCGAACAAGCACTAGATTTGGATGCGGCCGCAAGCGCCGTTAAAGAGGAAATCCGGGATGCCGTAAAGGAACATGGAAACTACAAAGACCTCTCCACCGGCTGGGAAGCCAGAATCGAAGCAAGAGTTTCTATCTCCTATGACCCTGAGAGATTCATAGAGGTAGCCCCAGATTATGCCCAGGCTTGCATAGTCCAGCAGGTTGACACCACTAAGGTGAAGGGACTCCTCAAAGGTGGGTTGGTCACCGATGACCAGTTAGAGACAGCGACTATCCGCAAGGTAACTGAGGCTTTCATTTGCCCAACTAATCCGAAACCGAAAGTGAAGGAGGCATGATGAACGAGAAGCCGATTGATAAGCTAAGGGCTTTCCTGACTGATAGGGAAGCCAAAGGACATTGTATGTGGCTATCAGCACATAGGCGTTATTCTTGCTATCACACCGCAAAAGAAGGGCTGGATTTTATTTCCGCTGCTGGTAACCCCTGCACCTTGGAAGACTGGGCGACTTGCCCACTTAATAAGGAGGGAAGATGACAAAAAAGATTGTAACCATGTCTGTTCATGGGGACCGGGAAGACTGTATTGAAAAAGCTGAGGAAATCGGACTAGGGGATTGGGCGGCTAAAATGTTCTGGTGGTCGATAGAGGAGTTTGGGGTAGAGTTAGAGGTAGATATGGAAACTGGATCAACTAAGTTGCTCAAAATAGCTGGCAAGGAAGTAAAGTGACTCTAACTGACGAAGAGATTATGGCACAGAGGGCACTAGATCAAATATGGGAGGGACTAGACCTTATAGCCCAGGATTGTTGCTGTGCTGTATGCGAGGGATTGCTGGTAGTAAGGTGGAATAGCAAGGCTTCTATACCTGAGTTGGTGTGTGGCACCGATAACACCCATGAGGGCTATATCAAGGAGAAGAGTTACACCCAGCTTTACAAGGCAGGGTATGCAATTCCCTTAGAGGTTATTAATAATCTACAACGGAAGGGGGTTATTTGAAGATTCAAGTAAAATCAGTTGAGGAAAAGGTAGGACCGAATGGGGACAAGTTTAAGCGCGTCCAGGCAGCAGACGGGAGATATTTTAGCTGTTGGGATGGTGCTCTACTCCATCTCCTGCAACCAGGAGCATGGCTGGAAGTCACCATTGTAGAGAAAGGCAAGTATAAGAACATTACAACAGCAGAGCCGGCAAGCCCTGAGGAGGCGGCAAGCCCTGGGGAACCATCAAGCCCCACAGGTGTTAGCAATGGTCCTACAAATCGGGAAGAGGCTATTGGGAAGCAGGTCTGCTTGAAGTGTGCGACAGAACTAGCAGTTGCGGAGACGGCTACTGGTAAAGTCCATGATATATCGCATCTTCTCAATGTCGCCAAGTTAATGTACCAATGGTTAAGCTCCAAGTAGCGAGGGATTGGAGAAGTCTATAAAAGGAAAGGATTGGAGGAGTCTATGACAGAAGAAAACAAACCCCCGCTTTTAACAGACGAGAAAATAAAACTTGCGATGAGTGACATTAAGAATCGTTGGCTTCATTCAAAGGGAAAGAAGACATTCTTTGAGTATGATTGTTTTTTTGAGATTATATCTATCAATCGTTTCGCTCAACGAGAGGAGGACTTGCTATGGTTCTCCACAGAGGGAGTGGAGATAGGATGGAAGGTATACAACACAGCTTATGCACAAGGAAAAGCATGGGCAATTAAGGAAGCTGAACAGAAGGCTTGGGACATAGTAAATTCGGGCGATTACGGGAAGGGGATAGATTTCCTTATACCCATGATACTAGCCAGGGATGAGACCTTCCAATCCTTGAAGGAGCTAGCAAAGGCTGGGTTAGCAGAGGCAAACAGGGCTGTAGAGACTTCTAGGTTAGTAATTTACTGAATGCAATAGATCCTTGTCTAGCGGGGTTACAGGTATCTGATGAACTCTTCGAGTACCTTAGCCTGGGTGTGCGCACCAGGTGAAGCGGTACAAGGTTCGGTAGGATATTCAAAGCGCAGTAGCCCCGCTAGATAGGGGAGGAAAGTAACCTATGAAATTCAAGGAGGTAAAATGGGTTGGATAACAGTTAAATGCTCAAAGTGTGGTGGTAGTGGATACGACCGCTCAGGGGGGCGTAGAATCGCAGACTATTGCACAGAGTGTCGAGGAAGGGGGACAAACCAAGAAAACAATAGAGAACAGGATGACGGCTTTTTTAGCATTAAGACTGTATTTACAATGCTTTGGTATATTTTTCTTGCCGCATTTTTTTTGACAGTTCTTACCTTTCTTATTAAGTGGTTCTGGTGAACCTCTATAAGACGGCAAAGGGCTCGTACAGCTAGTCAGGGAGAAGGAGTAGCAAATGGCATTATTTGAAACAGGGGCCTTCAAGCTCCACTCAGGGAGCACTAGCAACTTCAAGATAAACTGCGATTCCCTCACAGATGAAGACTGGCAGACTCTAGCCAGGATAATCGCTGAGAGGTATAGATTTGGCTTTGTGGTGGGCATCCCTACTGGAGGCATGAAACTGGCAGAAGCCCTTGTGCCTTATATTACTGAGGGTTCAAGACTTACTCTAATAGTAGACGATGTATTAACTACGGGGAAGAGTATGAAGGGGAAGGGGGCAGAATATCCAGGGAGTATCGGAGTAGTGGTATTTGCCCGGGGTAGGTGTCCTTCTTGGGTCACACCAATATTCACAATGCACGCCGGGTTTTGTTAGGTAGGGAGAAGGAGTAGGAGATGGATATAGATAGTTTTCTACTAGGGTTATATGTGGGGATATGTTGCTGTGTGATGTTGTTTGGACTTCTAGTAGTGTTATTTGGAAAGAAGAAATAAAGAAGGCAAAGGGGATTGAGTCTTGAAGCTATATTACTAGGGAAGAAGAGAGATGGTGATTAAAATTAAAGAATGTCAAGAGTGTAAATGCCGTTTTAATGCCCCAGGTTATTACTATTTTGAAAACTGGTTGGGTTTTTTCGGCAGGCATACAGCAAGACGATTAGGGGCTTTTTGCCCGAAGTGTGAGAAGCAGGTACAAGTTAGTTTGAGGAAAAGAAATACCCAATGATAATGCCCATATGCGACCAGAAAGGATTGAGTTTTGAGCACCTGTAATTCTGAGGTATGGCATGGTTCTAATTACCACTCATTCCTGAAAGGCAAAAACCATAAGGCTTTAGATTGTGGATACATAATAGCTCAAAATGAAGTGCATCCACAACTATTCGATTGGCAAAAGGATATTGTAGTTTGGGCTATGAGAAAAGGGCGGAGTGCTATTTTCCTTGATACTGGACTCGGGAAAACATTTATTCAATTAGAATGGGCTAGACTACTCGGGGAAAATACTCTAATCATAGTCCCTCTATCTGTAGCTAGACAGACAGTTAGAGAGGCTAGAAAGATTGATATTGATGTTCAGTATGTTAGGTCGCAAGCTGAAGTTATTCCAGGAAAAAAACTCTGGATTACTAATTACGAAATGGCAGGAGAGTTTTATTACTCAAAATTCAATGCCGTTGTCTTAGACGAATCTAGTATTCTAAAATCTATCGGAGGTAAGACTAGAAAGAAATTAACTGATTTATGCCAATCGGTTAAATATAAACTATGTTGTACTGCTACACCGGCACCGAATGACTATATAGAGCTCGGCAACCATACTGAATTTTTAGGAATATGTAAACAATCTGAAATGTTGGCGATGTTTTTTATTAACGCTAATAAAGAACATACGATAAATGTTGAAGGTATTTCATACCGGAGAAAGGGAACAAACAAAGCTGGTACTGAGTGGCGGCTGAAGCATCATGCCGAACATCCATTCTTTAGGTGGCTATCAACTTGGGCTATTACCATGACTAAGCCTTCTGATTTAGGTTATGAAGATGATGGATTTATTCTTCCCCCACTAAATATTATCCCAGAATATATTCATAGCGATTATAAACCTGATGATCAGTTATTTTTCACTCACCTACATGGGATAACAGATAGGGTGAAGGTAAGGCAATCTACACTGAATGGCAAAATAGATAAACTAAAAGAGATTGTCAATGGAAGTGAGCAATGGATTATATGGTGTGGATTAGACAAGGAAAGTAGAGATGCGAAGGTAATACTAGATGCCGTTGAAGTCAAGGGGTCTGATAGTTTGGAATATAAAGTAAAGGCGTTAGAGGACTTTCAGGATGGTAAAATAAAGACGATTATAACTAAAGGAAAGATAGCTGGCTTTGGTATGAACTTTCAGAACGCTCACAACATGGTATTTCTAGGGCTTTCAGATTCTTGGGAAACTTACTACCAATGCATCCGGAGAGAATGGCGCTATGGGCAGACACAACCTGTAAATGTATATCTGATTATTCATGATGTCGAGGCTGAAATATACCAGAATATCTTACGCAAAGATGCAATGGCTAAACGCCTAAAAGAGAAACTTATAGACCAAATAAGAATATACGAGAAAGAGGAACTTAATATGAAATCAGAGTTGATAAGCGAGTACCGAGAAGAAACAATCAAGGGTAATAATTGGCTCGCTATGCATGGCGATGCCTGCGAAAGATTAAAGGAATTACTAGATAATACTATAGATTTATCGGTTTATTCTCCGCCATTCGCTGACTTATTCACATATACCTCGAGCGAGCGTGATTTGGGCAATAGCCGGAATTGGCAAGAGTTCTTTGAACACTATAAATTTATCATCCGTGATATTCTAAGGGTAACTAAGCCAGGACGATTGACTTGTGTTCACACCTCAGATATTCCCGCTATGGCTCAAAGGGATGGGTATATAGGGATTAAAGATTTTCCAGGCGAGGTTATAAGGGCTTATGAAAGAGAAGGCTGGATATTTCATGGGCGTGCTTTTGTGCAAAAAAATCCACAGGCTCAGGCTATTAGGATTCACAGTAAGGCCCTTCTCTTTGTTCAACTGCGCAGAGATTCAGCAGATTCTAGACCAGCGTTGATAGACCAGATATTATTGTTTATAAAGCCTGGGGATAACCAAATCCCAGTACTACCTGTGGACAATGGCGAATTGGACAATGAAACCTGGATAGAATGGGCGCATGGTATATGGCTTGGTATTAGCGAAAGTGATACTCTGCAATTCACCCGTGCCAGGGGGCAAGATGACGAGAAGCATATTTGCCCATTGCAACTAGGCACAATAGAACGATGCATTAAACTATATTCTAACCCTGGTGAGACAATCTAACTCCTTTCGGTGGCATCGGAAGTGAAGCATACATGGCTATAAAACTTAGGCGCCAAGCCATATTAATAGAGTTGAAAGAAGAATACTACAATACAGCCATAGCAAACCTTAGAAATGCCGAAAGGTTACAGGCGGATATGTTTTCTCAGGGGGTAGTATGAAGGTTATCTTTGTTAGCGGGGCTTATCGGGCTGAAAATCAATTAGGTGTAGAGCGTAATATAAGATATGCCGAAAGTGCTGCTATAGATTTGTGGAAGCAAGGATGGGCAGTTTATTGCCCACATAAGAATACAGCTCATTTCGATGGTATTTTGCCCGATGAAGTTTGGTTAGAGGCGAACCTTGAAATCCTCAAACGCTGCGATGCTATATATATGTTGAAGGGCTGGCAGAAATCAACAGGTGCGATAGCTGAATATCAATTAGCGGATACTTTGGGACTTGGAGTATATTATGAATCTCTGGCCCCTGCTAACATCGGTACCCTAAAGGATAGATGATGTATTACAATTACGAGGCTGAAAATGCTCTTATCGGGTGCATCTTGGTAGATGGCGATATGCTTCCAAAAGTCCTCTACCTACAGCCTGCCGATTTCTTCTCTGAGTTTGCCCGGGACGTATGGATGGCTATCCTGGCTTGCAAGCAAGAGGGCTATGGGATTGACCAGATAACCGTAGGCTATCAATTAGCCAAAGCTACTGCTAAACCCAGGATAGAGCTCTTGAGTAGATGTGTAGCTAGGTGCCCGACAAGCCTTCACGCTTCCTATTACGCAAGGATAATCAAGGAATTGTCCCTACAACGGCAGCAGTTGAATAAGCTCGCCCAGCCAATCAAGACTAGGGGGATAAAACTGTGAAGCCTAGATTACTCGACCTCTTCTGTGGTGGCGGTGGAGCTAGTATGGGATATTACTGTGCTGGCTTTGAAGTCGAGGGGGTGGATATTTCACCCCAGCCTCATTATCCGTTTAAGTTCTACCAGGCGGATGCACTTGAGTTTCCACTAGAGGGTTATGATGCTTACCACGCGAGCCCGCCGTGCCAGGAATATTCACGCACCAAAAACTTGCATCCTCATTTAACATACCCCGACTTATTAGCTAATGTCCGGACAATATTGATTCCTACTAGAAAGCCATGGGTTATTGAGAATGTTGTAGGTGCTCCGTTTCATTATTGGATAATGCTATGCGGAATGATGTTCGGACTTAGGACTTATCGCCATCGTAGGTTTGAAACATCGTTCCTGATGATGCAACCGGAACACCCCAAGCATATTGAGAAGGTATTAAACGGGGGATACGACCCGAATTGGAAGGGGTTTTTTTGTGTGACTGGTGGTGGTAACGCTCCGGTCGCCGTTATGAAAGAGGCTATTGGGATTGACTGGATGACACGGAAGGAATTTACCCAATCTGTCCCTCCGGTCTATACCGAATACATAGGAAAATATTTATTAAAGGTGTTAGAGCTTTGAGCAAACCCATCATAACGCAAACACTGAGTGGCTTTATATTCCACTTCCCAGAGGAGAATATCAAGGTTGAAGCCACTGAGGTTCACCTCCACAAAGATCGCAGGATAACTGGATTTCTTAAAGTAGATGCACTTGAACTTGAAGATACCCACCTGCACGAAGCAGAGTTTAATTTCAAGAGCGACATGATACGGACACGATGGGAAAAGAGTCTATCCTTGCAGTATGCGGAAGACTGGAAGAGTATCCTAGCTGTGGTATGCCATGAGGTAAAGACCCGTATCACTGCCGGGGAGCCAGTAGAGTTCCTTGATAACGAGGGAGAACCTGACCCTATTAGTTATCTTGTAGCACCATTGATACCGCTAGGGCATCCAACGGTAATATACGGAGAAGGTGACTCAGGTAAAGGAGTAATTGGTTTGGGGATAGCGATGGTAGCAATATTACCCTGGTATGATAACCCTCTAAGGCTAATAGCACCCCCTGAACCTACCAGGCTTTTATACCTGGATTGGGAACTCGGGAACAAGGATACTAAGGGAAGATTACAGCTATTGAAAAGAGGAATGGGGTTGCCATATCTGGGGATGGAATACCGGCGGTGCTCTATGCCAATGGCTGATGATATAGATTCTATCCAGAATATAGTTAGTGAAAAGGGTATCAGTTTTATCATAACGGACAGCTTGGGAATGGCAAGTGGCGGAGACCTCAATGCCACTGAGCCCGCTTTTAAGTTTTACTCTGCGTTAAGGAAACTCAATGTGACCTCTTTAATCATAGCCCATACCCAGAAGGGTGAAGGTATAAAGAGCATCTATGGTAATGTACATTTCCGCAACTATGCCCGGCAAGTGTGGCAATTAAAGAAGACCCAGGACGAAGGGGCTACTGATATAAACCTGACACTCTACCATGAGAAGCACAATTTTTGTCCTAAACACCCTCCTATAGGATTTAATATAGACTTCAGGGATACCAGCATCATAATTAAGAGGGTTGAAGCACTCGAAGACCTCGACCGACTAACCATGAAGGGGGGAATATATTCTCTAATAAAGGATAGCCCTATGTCCGTTAAAGAATTAGCAGAAATACTTGAAGCCAAGCCTGCTTCTGTAGCGATCACCCTTAACAGAATGAAGAAGGCTAATCAGGTTGTTAGCCTCCCTGACAGCAAGTGGGGATTACTCTCCAGGGAGGAGAATTAACATTTGTATCTGCTTTACACTTAACTTTACAACCCCCTAAAGGGGGGGTGTTGTATGTTAAGCGAATTAACAATGTTGCTTAACACAGACTTAACATGTTAAGCAGAAAGGAGGCAGCATGATAACTCTCGATTTCAAGTTAGATGGCGTGCTAGTAGGCACTATAGAAATACCTGATAGACTAGGGGACTTAGTGAGTGAGTGGCACCTCTGTGAATTCAAGACTTATGAGACAGCTTATGTTTCAGGCCATATTCTCCGCTCAGGACAGTATGGTTGGAAGTATGGTATCCAATTAGAAAGACCAACAGAAAAGAATAGGAGTTAAGGAGTTGAAGAAAGGAGGTAATCATGGAAGGTATGATAGCACTAGGTCGAGGGAAGAAGATGCACCTATCTCAATACTTCCGAGGGGTAGTGTATACGGCTCTTTGTGGTCATCTGGAGTGGCGAAGGGACATTAGAGGCTTCTCGGATATAGACCTAGATAATCCCCCGAGTCCGATCTGTAAGAACTGCCTGAGAATACATCAGGCTAGGAAGGAGAGGAAATGAGCCATAGAAGGGATAAAGTTAAGGAACAATTAATACCAATAATATGTGTCTGTGGAGGCTCATCGTCGAAAGATTCTTGTGATGGATGTATCTGGTGGAAGTCCCATAAATGCTGTAATCCCAAAGTAGACCGAATCCTCACCACTATCCCAGGGCTTGCAGTGGTGGATAGGGATGCGGAGTTACCAGAAATACCCACATTCCTCTATGACAAAGAGGAGGATAGAGCCTTGTTAAGGCGTGGAGCCCTCAATTACTCCAAGATGTTATCAGGCTAGAAAGGAGGCTCATGGATAATAAGGATAAGGTTAGGGAAGAGATAGCCCAAATATTGGCTCAACCTGTAGCGGTAGGGCTAGTAGGTAATGCGACGGTTGGCTATCTATGGGAGAAGGATATAGAGAGGATAAGAAAGCAAATCCTCGCCATCCCAGAATTGGCAGTGGTGGAGAGAGAGGCAGGGCTACCTAGAGAACCAGAAGAGTGGGGGATTAAGGAACAGTATACGGGTGTATCTCATGGATATAAAAAGGCCCAGCAAGATATGATTCAAGCAGGCTGGGTAAAGGAGGCGAAATGAGCGACTGGCTACTAAGTCCGGAGGATATATTCAGAATATGGATGCAACGAGAGTATCACGATCAAATTGAGTTTGGACAAGCCATAGCCGAAGCTCAGGCGCAGAAGATGGTGGAGTATATGGAAGAGGCTATGGGGACTTCGGAGAATGGTGAGTATCATATCGGAGAAGTCTTTTGGCAGAACCTAAAGGATGCAATAATGAATATTAAGAGGGAGGTGTAAGTTGCAGAAAACGACTATAGAGTGGGTTAGGAATCCAGACGGCAGCCCTGGATTTACTTGGAATCCTTTGACCGGATGCTTGGGACCGAATGGTGATGGTGTCCATTGTGAGTATTGCTATGCCAGGCGCTTGGCGAATGGCAGACTGAGGGGGCTGTATCTGGCGAATGCTAATACTTCAGGTCTTCGTAATGACTTGGTCTCTGTAGAGGAATATGGGTTGCAGCGAACTGATCCCTTCTACCCTCGCTTCTGGCCTAGGCGATTGGGAGATCCCCTGAAGGTAGCCAAGCCAGCAGGGATATTCTGCTGTGACATGTCTGACCTCTTTGGCATTGGGATACCGTCGTGGTGGACAGGCTCGGTAATGAATTTTATAGAGGCTTTCCCACATCACCGCTTCTATATCTTAACAAAACAGCCGCAAAACTTGGCTAAATTCTCACCGTTTCCCGATAACTGCTGGGTCGGGGTGAGTGTTACTAATGAAACCCAAGCCATTGATGCTGTCACCCCTCTAATGCAAATTCAAGCCTCTGTTAAATTTATCTCACACGAACCCCTATTGGGGCGAATACGATGGACTCACCTTGAGGGGCTGGTCAACTGGCTAATATTAGGCGGCAAATCAGGCAAACAACCTTTCTACCCCAATGAATCCTGGATACAGGAGATCGAGGAGGCGGCTGACAGAGCAGGTATAGCCGTGTTCGAGAAAAATAATCTCAGGAAAGATTGGGGTGATAGACAGCCAAGACAGGAAATGCCATGAGGAGGGATTATAGATGATAAAGACCTGCGGTAACTGTGGATGGCGACTCCTTAGATATGGATGTGTTCAACCTGACAGAATATTAAGCCTGGGCACAAAGTCCACACTCGCTATTATAGTTACACCCGTTGCTAAGGCTTGCCGGCATTGGGAGGAGAAGAAATAGATGATAACCGAGAAGGAATTTAGCCAAACAGTTGTTGAGCTTGCCCTTCGTTTTGGCTGGAAGGTTTATAGGACATGGAATAGCCAGCACTCCCCGGCTGGATACCCTGACTTGACGATGGTCAGGGAAGACATTCTGTTATTTGCGGAATTAAAGAGTGAGAAAGGGAAAGTCACTCCAGCACAGTGGGATTGGCTTTTAACTCTTGCTAAGAGTGGTAAATGTGAAGCCCATCTTTGGAAGCCCGAACATTGGGATGAGATAGTGGAGACACTAAGGTAAAACACTGGCAGGTTAGAAAGGAGCAGGCATGACTGATTCACAGCAGATTATAGATGCCTACCGTGAGGCGTTGAGGCTAGTGCATGGAGAAGAAAGAGCAAATGAAAGCCCTATCTATTATATTCAGGGTTGGTACTATATAAGTATTGCTCAGCGGTTCCCGGATGGTTCAGTTGGTGTTTATAGTAGGGCGACATCTGTATGTCGCAAAGCGATGGTAGTCAAAAAGACTGAGGTATTACTAAAGGAAAGCAGAGCAGTACTACAGGGGGTAATAACTTCCGTGACCAAAAGGGCGGGAATCACTATAGAACCCTAAGAATCAAGCGATGGGAGGCTCTAATGGAATGTTATCACTGTGGCTCGAAGTCCATTTTCCAAGAGCTCGATGGCAGCCTGGTTTGTCTCCCTTGCTCTAGGGTGCAAAACCCCATCAAGCCGTTGCCTAGAGTAAGGGATGCGTTTCTGCCTGGGCTGTGGAAGGCGGAGGATCGAGGGAGTTATACTAGGAGGCCTGGTATCACTAACCCCCTGCTTGATGATAGGGGCAAGTATGAAAGGAAGAGAAAGAGCCACCAAGTTTTAGCCTGATGGCTCTCTTGTCAACCCCTGCCTGCATAGCCAGGGCTTATAGGGTCTTAGTGTCCGTCACTAGTTCACCCACTTGCCATGTCTGACTCTCCCGACATAAGCAAGTTCTATTGCCCCATCCTCAAATTCGTAAATCTCAGGGAAGATTCCCCCATAACAAAGAGTAACCTCTCCCCCATAGGGGAGATAAAATACATCTTTGCTTCTATCTGAGTTCTCGTGATAGAAACACCCTCCTCCTGGGGGGAGTGCCACCTTAATCCAACCCTTGAATCCAGGGGCACAGAATTGCGGGTCGTGCCTGCTGAAAGTTTCTGGCAGCGACTCTACTTTTTCTGGTGGGGGTCTCTTGCTTTTGTCAATCACTAGTTTCATTTCGCCTCCTCCTGCTGGATAATAAACTTCTCCCTTTTATCCCGGTGCCCGCAGGTGACACAATAGATTGTTTGGTCTGACTCACGAGCTCGGGTGACTCTAGCCCCACACTTGGGGCACTGTGGTAGATTCTTAACCATCGTTTACCTTCTCTTTGCAGTGTCCGGCATCCAAAAATATCACGCACTGCCCTTGATACCGCCTCTCCACCTCCGTCATCTTCTTCAACCCCTCATCGGTGAGGGGGAAGTGCCTGTGCACCCCTGGCTCGGTTTGGCCTTCAAAGAAGGCCATCAAGCAATACCCTTTTTTCTTTTCCATGATACTCCTCTCTCCCTGCCGCTCCGGGTCAGGGCTAATCACAACCCTCGTTGAAAAGCCAAAAAATGAAGTGGATATATCCCCAGGAGACTAAAATCACAAGAAGAGTAGCCAATATCCAGAGTCCCATTTTCCTCAACTCCTTCATCTCACCCTGCCTGTCGGTCAGGGGTTAGCTCCTTCCTTACCCTAGTATTTCACCAGGTATAGGGCATTGGCGAATCGCCACCCGCTCAATCCACCGCCAGAAATTCTTCTCCTCTACAAAGGCTGAGGTTCTACCCTCTGCCTCGGTGACTAGAAGTGCTTGCCCTTGCGCTTCCACCGTGTAGCCCTTTGAGTGGGCAAAGTCGCTGGCTATTTCTATTACTCTGTTCTGTTCCATTTCCTTATCCCCTTTCTGTTCTTTACTCTCTTATTCCCCTTATTCCATTTTCCTATAATGCTAGTATCTCGGAACTAGCATTGCATTATAGGGTACTGAACAGGGAGGTTCGTTTATGTCTAAATCTGTTTTACTGTTTAACTCAAAGCCGGGTGCAACCATGTCCTTAATCTCGTCGTCTGTTTTCTCTTCCTCGGATAGTATGATGTACTCGTGGACGCCACTCATTAGCTTTGTGCCTTCCCCTGTAAAATGTAGTAGCCATGCCATCTCTTATCACCTCCTCTGTTCTCTTACACTCTTAGTGTATCACACTCTCACACTCTTGTCAATACCTTTTGATAACAAAAACATCACAAAATAAGGGTATCAGTGGGGAAGAAAGGGCAATATCAAGGCAATTTGGGACTCTAGTGGAGTGCCAGTGGTGAGAATGTTGATAATTAGATAGGAAACCAAGAAAGCATACCTTTGACCAACTATACTATAAATGCTATAATAGGTGTAAAGGCAATAGGAAGAGAGGAAAACTGTGAGAGAAACAAATGATTCGGATATAGGAGAGGGGAAATTCTTTGATGGTGTAATAGATGGAGTAGTTGTTTATAACGATGCACTGAGTTCCCAGGATATTGCCTCTAGTATTTATGGCACTGAAGACAAGGGGACTAAGACGATTCTGGGGAGGATACTGTATAAAGACGGCTATTTCTTTGGAGATATAGAGGTGTGGTTTCTAGAGTTAGGCGATAGGTTGATGGGACTGATTGAGGAACCGGATAGAACAAAACCAAAAGAGGAGGACCTTTAGCATTATGGAGAAAGAAGAGAGGATAATATTCCCTGTACGGAGTGGCTTTGGGATTGAGGAGATACACCAAATAGCAACGGAGGTATTAAGGCATTATGGGCAAAAACAAGAAAAAGAAGCAAGGCAAGAAAAAGAAGGCTCAGGTCGAAGCAGTCTCCAAAAAGGGGAATAGATGAAGACGACTATCCAGGTTTCCACAGAAACGAAAGCCCTCCTGGATAAGTTCGGGCGCAAAGGGGAGACCTATGACCAGATTGTCCAGCGGATTTTAGCCCAGGTACTGCATAGAAAGCCAACGGCAGGAGGTTAGATGGCTGGACTATTCTTTTGTGATCGATGTGGGAAAATAAAGATGGTGGCTTCTTCAAAGGAAATAAATAATGGTATGGATTCTTGGATATTCAATAGTTATCAGGTTTTGTGCCCAGAATGTGGGAATGTTTGGAGGATATTGGTAAAAAAGTTAGGAGGTCGATAGAATACTACAGATGGTGTTCCTCACAAAATATGATATAATGGGAACTGGCATGAAGAGAAGTAATGGAAAGCCCAACGGCAATGGGGGGAATAGTCTCTCTACAAAAAGGGAGCAGACTGCTTCAAGAATTATCCAAGCACTAAAGGAAACAAAGGGTCTACTTACCCAAGCTGCCCAGAATGCTGGGGTATCTTATACTACCATAACCCGTTATGTTGCTGACTTTCCTTCAGTTTCAGAAGCCGTCCATGAAGCCAAAGAAGGCATGGTTGATCTGGCAGAATCTAAACTGTTTAATGCCATTGATAAGGGTGAGGCTTGGGCCATTTGCTTTTACCTGAAGACACAAGCAAAGCATAGGGGATATACTGAGAGACATGAAGTTACTGGAGAAGACGGGAAGCCCATCAAGACGGAGATTAGGGTAGTTAGCGAGGCGGCCAAGGATTTGACTGAGAAGATCATATCCGGCGAAGGAACTAGCTAAACAGTAAGAGGGGGAATAGTGGATACTTCGGAACAGTACATCAAGATGTGTTCCCAAGCTCCAGGAGAGCTTGTCTGGGCAGGTTTTTGCTCTGACTTCAGGGACATATTGTATTGCACCTATCATAAGGTGCTACCTAAACTTGATTATCAACACTGTTGGTATTGCCCAGGCATGGAAGAGAGTGGGGTAGATGATATTGGTTGGGAGACTGGCATGAGTGTTGAGGAAGTAGTAACACTATATAAAGAGGCAACAGCAAAAGACGACTGGTGCGAAAATAAGTGTTGGATAAGGTTGCCTCAACAAGACCAGCTACAGGAGATATGGTGGGAGTGGCTTAATGAACCCTCAAGAGCCAAACCATCAGCAATATGCCAAGAGTTTTATTATCATTGGCTTTCTGTAGATGTAAGGAGCAAATTTAAGTTTACATCAATGGAGCAACTCTGGCTTGCCTTCGTTATGCAAAGGAAATATAGCAAAGTCTGGAATGGGGAAGAATGGGTAGATAGAGATACATCATGAACATCACCACAACCACAGTATACGAGGCTAACGCCGCAGCCTGGCTTGGTGGTAAGCGCCGGGCTTTTAACGAAGGCGGCACCTCGAGTTCTAAGACCTACTCCATCATACAGCTATTAGTCCTCATAGCCTCCCATGCAAAAAAGCCATTCCTGATTAGCGTAGTGTCCGAATCAATACCACACCTAAAGCGAGGTTGTATCCGTGATTTCATGGCGATTATGGGCGACACCTTTGAGGATGCCCGATGGAACAAGACTGATAAGATATATAAGTTTGGCACCGGGATAATTGAGTTCTTTTCGGCAGACGAGCCGGGCAAGCTAAGAGGTGGTAGGCGTGATATTCTATTCCTGAACGAAGCTAACAATGTCTCTTATGCTTCATACAGGGAGCTAGATATTAGAACAAAGCGCTTTACCTTTGCTGACTGGAACCCGGTCAGTGAGTTTTGGTATCACGAGCATGGGCTTAGGAATAGCCCGGAGAATGCCTATATCCACAGCACCTATCTCGATGTTAGGGAAGTTATTCCCCCGGAAGTAGCCGCTAATATCGAGAGTAATAAAGAGTCCGATCCTAACTGGTGGAATGTTTACGGTCTGGGCTTACTTGGCAAGATCGAAGGTCTTGTCTATCCTTCATTCAGCCAAGTCAGGGAGCTACCACATGGCGATGTATTCTATGGGCTAGACTTTGGCTTCTCTACCGATGTGACTGCCCTAGTGCGCTGCGTTATTGTTGGTGATAACCTCTATTCTCAGGAGTTGATTTATGAGAGGGGTTTGACAAATCAAGATATTGCAAATAGAATGATGGAAGTATTCGTTCATAGATATGGCGATGAAATATATGCAGATGCTGCGGAGCCCAAGAGTATTGAAGAGATTTATCAGTATGGCTTTAACATCAAGCCGTGCCCTAAAGGCCCGGGCTCTGTGGAGTTTGGACACCAAAAGATTAGGCAATATAAGCAGTATTGGACTTCGGACTCTGTAAATTGCATCAAAGAGCAGAGGAATTACAGATATCTGGTTGATAAGGAAGGCAGGTTGATAGATAAGACAACCCATATTTGGAGTCATGGCCAGGATGCCAGGCGGTATGCAGTTGTGGGCAAGACCACCCTCTTTGAGCCAGTTGAGGAGACAGTGGAATATTACAATCCAGTGGAGATTTCGGCGATATGAGGAGATATGAATGAGCCAATAATTAAAATCTACAAAGACGGCGACATGTGGTGTGCTTTTATTGGAGATAACATACAGGAGGGGGATGCTGGATTTGGTAAAACACCATTTATAGCCTTGATAGATTTAGCATTGTCGAAGTTGGAATTAGCTATACTAGTGGGGATTGCAAGTAAAGACTTCAAACTTGATGCCGATAAAGAGGAAGATGAGACAATTCTGAAAGGAGAAAGACTTCCATCTTACCCTACAGGGGAATTGGGATGTATAAATTCACCCCTGTTGGGACCAACCCTAATTAACACAGAGTTTAGACCTTGAGAAGAGTAGCGATATGAGGGAGGATTAGGAATGCATAATCATAGGTGATGTTCACTTTGCCATATATGTGGATATCGAAGTAGGTGGTATAGAATTCTATGGTTAGCTAAACTAGTCGGAATATATCACGCACTCTGGCATCCTTGTGAGGGTATTGAAATATTTGCTACTCAAAAGAACGTTATAAAAGGTTTTGATCCTATCAATATTTCTCTCATTGAAGCAATACTTAAAAAAGAAGGATATAGTTATTATGAGAATATCGGGGAATGGGTGAAGGTGGGAAAAGATGAGCCACCGCCTGCAACTCCTGAAACAAGGTCGCCATGTCGAAAGTTATAAGTGGAATAAGCTTGGGAGCAGCGATATGCAAGGCTTTGGGAAAAGACCCTAAGAGAGTTACCGCCATTTCTATAGTATGTTCTGTAGGCGATGCAGCACGAGTGGAAGTGACAGAATATGTCCCTATAGAGGGGATAGGAGAATTAAAGCAAGTCTTTGAACGATATAAACTGGTAGAGGACAAAGAATGAGTATGGAAGATACCGCCCTCCAGTTATGGAGAGAATTTTTTGGGGAAAGAGGTAGGGGATCATACTTTGATAGTCCCTGTGGAGATGCTGAATGCTTCTTTTGTGGGGAAAGCATTTATAATGAAGAAGAAGGACATGACCCAGACTGTGTCTACATTAGGGCTAAGAAGTTATTAGAGGAAAGGGAGACGGAGATACCTCCTACAATTCTTGATAGAAGCCTTAATGAAAGGATAGATAGATTAGAGGGCAGGTTAGATACACTGGAATTTGAATTAGAGGAAGATAGAGAGTTGGAGAACGAAGATTAATGAGTAATATGACAAATATTGTAGTATTCAACTATTCACAAGACGAAGAATTACTGAAGTGGGCACAGAAATGGTTTTTGGAAAATGAGTTACATGAATTAATAGAGGTATCACGCCATTGGCAATTTGACAAGCGCCTAGAAGCATGTATATATCTAGGCGCCTATAATTACCTTGATTGGAAGGCATGGTTGAATCGTATAGCTGAATATTGGAAACAGCCTACCAGATGGAGGAGAAGAGAAGAGGAAGATGATTGGATATTAGAGAATCCGACTAGGCATTCCCACATAATGGAGTTATTGATTATGCGGGAACATGAAGCACAGTTTTGGGTTTGTAGGATTGACAGGAGTGGTATTAAGCCTTATCCATTCCCACCAGAGGAGGGATTATGAGCATAAAGGAAGAACCAAAACCAGTGCAAAAAGAATTAAATTTAGTTAACCTACAGAAAGCAGTAGATGAAATGCGCAAAGAATGTGAGAAGGATGGGACTGAACTTATCTATAAGAAACAGCTCTATATTTGTAATTCCTCACTTACAAAAGAAGAATTAAAAACTATAAGGAAACGAAATGAGTATATTTGACAGATTTCGAGGCAACGGCAACGCTCTAACAGAAGCCAATGAGCGCATATCAGAACTGGCCAATGACCTGGATATCAGCACCGAAAACATATCTCTCTTCAAAGAGCGGCTGGCAGAGTTGGAACTTCACCTGGAGGATGCGGGATGGCAACTCCTATCGGGATTTGACAAAAATGAGTTCTCTCGTGCTGGGCTAAGGACAATTAACTATCTTGCCCGTCTTTATTTCCTCAAGAATCCCCTTATCCGCCGAGCAGTATTGACTCAGACTCAATATGTCTTCGGTCAAGGTGTCAACATCCAGGCTAAACACCCGATAGTTGATGAGGTTATACAGGCATTCCTATCGGATCAGAAGAACAAAGCGGAGCTCACGGAGCATCAGGCATTAATGGTCAAGGAAACTGAACTCCAATGCTTTGCCAACATATTCTTCGTGTTCTTTGTGAATAAATACAGCGGGCATCTTCACATCCGTACTATCCCAATGGATGAGATAGAGGACATTATCTGCAATCCTGAAGATGCTAAAGACCCCTGGTACTATAAGAGGGTTTGGACGGTGAGTGGGATTGATCCTGCTACCGGGCAATATATCAGCAACACCTTCTCGGCATACTATCCCGATTGGAGGTATAAGCCAAAATTTATGACGCAAAAAATTGGCGGCCTTCCTATCATGGTGGATACTCCGATATACCATGTGGCAGTAAACAAACTATCAGATATGAGATTCGGTGTCTCTGAAATATACTCTGCCCTGGATTGGGCAAAGGCATACAAAGAGTGCCTTGAGGATTGGGCAACGATAACACGAGCATATTCTCGGTTTGCCTGGCAACTAACAACTAAGGGTGGAGCCGCTGGAGTGGCGGCGGCCAAAGCCAGGTTAGGTTCAACACTGGGAACCTCTAACTCTGAGACCAATCCACCGCCTGTAACGGCTTCGACATTTATCAGCACAGAGGGCGTTAAAATAGACCCCATCAAGACCGCTGGAGCTACTACCAAAGCTGAGGATGGGCGGTTCCTGCGGCTGATGGTGTCGAGCGCTACGGGTATATTTGAGCACTATCTCACTGGTGACCCCTCGACTGGGAACTTGGCCACAGCTAAGGCTATGGAGCTCCCGATGCTCATTATGTTCCGAGACCGGCAGCAACTCTGGACTTCAATACTGAAAGAAATCCTTAATTTCGTGGTAGATTGGGCTGTTAGGGCGGGTGTTATCCCAGGTACTATCGAAAAGGATGTATACGGGGAAGAGACAGTTACCCTGGCCAACGATAAGGACAACGAAGACCTCTTATTGAGGGACAAACCAATTGACCGGAGCATTGACATTGATTTCCCCTCTATTCTAGAGGATATCGAGACTCGGGTTAATGCGGTTGTAGCGGCTGCTACCCTGGACGGTAAGGCACCAGCTGGCACTCTGGATATAAAACTTGTCTCTCGGTTATTACTAGAGGCATTAGGCTTAGATGATGTGGACAAGATAATGGCTGAGATGTATCCTCCTGAGGAAGAGGGGGCGGAGAAGCCACCCGATAATGAGGAGATGTTCGTTAGCGTGGTGAGGAATCTAGACAAGGCGATTACGGAGGTGTTCAAGTGAACGCATGTTTTTATTACATCCAATCTTCAAAGGGTTTTTGTAAACGGCTTAATCAACTAGTGGTCTTTATAGGGAAAGGAGAAGGAAATAAAGTATTTAGATACCATTGCGAACATATGGGTGATATTTATTTTGATGAACCTTGCACCAATGAAGATTGGAGCTTCTGCCCTCGACACTATAAAGCGAAGACATGACAATAATAGTTGACATAGCCAAAGCTACTGCAATCAGAGAGGCCATTGCTATATTCCTGGAGGCGGTAGAAAGGATAGAGAAGGTCCAATCACTCATTCCTATTGAGAAGAAGCTAGAGAAGAGGATGCAGGCTATCTTCGGGGAGCAGAAGCGTGTATTCCTTCAGGAGATGGAGCGGTATCGCAACCGCTTCGTGGAATCTCTGAGCCAAGATGACCTTGACCGCATCATGGCCTCGGTATCGGCCTCGACTGATTCTGAGATGGCGAAGGCTATTGAAGCAGCAGGCGGCGATGCGATTATGGCTGCTACTGAACAGCGTATAGCGGAAGTGGGCTTCGATATTGCCTTCGACTTGAAGAATCCCCGGGCTGTCAATTACCTATCCCAGAATGCGGCCCTACAAGTCACTAACATTGATAATACCACCAGAAGCCGCATAGCCACCATCCTTACTCAGGGAGTTGACGAAGGTTGGTCTTATGACCGTACGGCTAAGGCAATAGCGAATGAATTTGAGGAGTTCCGCTTCGGAAGACCACAGCTTCATATCCAAAGCCGAGCCCATCTAGTATCCGTTACGGAATCAGCTAACGCTTATGAAGCCGGCAATAAGATGGTAGTGGACACGATGGTTGAGCAGGGCTTGATGATGGAGAAAAAGTGGCTTACAGTGGGTGATGATTTAGTCTCTGATGAATGTGAAGCTAATGAAGCAGAGGGCTGGATAGACTCAGACGCTGAGCATAGGTCGGGACACCTACATCCGCCTAGATTCCCTGGGTGTAGGTGTGACGAGTTATATAGGAGAAAAGCAAGGGAACTTTAATGCCAACAGAAACAGAAGAACTAGAACATATATGGCAGCTTTATTTAACTGATGCGCAGGAAGCCTATCATCAAGAACTTATTACAAGTTTTGTGCCTGGCCTAGATATTCTAGGGCTAGATTGTCTGTCCTATGGTAGAAAGGCGGAAATAGATACAAATAATGATATTGATGATATTATTGAAGCAAGGCATACAGTTTTAAAGGCTTTGGCAAAATCTGCTATAAAGACCATTTTAGGGATGCAGCCACAATCTGAGTTAGCCTTTACAACAGTCAAGCAGGAACATTGTAATGGGCTAGAAATATTCAAAGTAAAGCTCTATTGTTCAAAGGAAGCAAGAGTAGAATGACAGACGAGCCCAAGGAATTTAACTGGAGGGATCAAGAGGAAGCTTGGCGTTGGGGTTCAGCAATTTGTTCATTATGTGGTGAGTGGAATAATTGGGTACCCGGGTATATAGGGGGTAATGAGGCTTTAAAGAATCATATACAATGTAGAATGTCCAATCCTTTGGGGGATATTTTTAAAGCAGTAAAAGAACAACGAGAAAGTCATGGAGAAACTAAAGGCATATTAATAGAAGGCGACGATGCTTTTGTGATGTACGAATGACAGACAAATTCGAGATTATAGACCCGCTAGATGAGAAATTAAGAGAGCAACTTGACAAAATAGACTGGCCAATATATCATGGAAATATCAGGTTGCAGATAAGGTGGGGTGAAGTGACCCTCATAGCAATAGAGAGAACGATTAAAAACGATAAAAATGACAGAATTAGAAGGTAGACTTTATTTTCCGACAGAATTAAAGGCAGGCACAATCATTGAGGTAATGGATGATTATGCCCAAGGTGAAGCAAGTTATCTTGTTATTGACCCCGCTGATGGAAGAGTAAGGTTGTATAAAGTAAAGGAGGAACCTTTATGCCGGGATTAGAAGAGGTACTAAAAATTACTGGCTGCTTAGAGGAAGGGTATAACATAGAGACTATTGCAGATATAGCAAAAGGTGCTAAGTGCAGAATGTTTTTTTATCCTATGGATGAGAGAGTAGAGTTAAAGGAGGAAGTAAAGGAAAAGACATTGACAGTAATATTGAGGCTAAAAGGCGAGAAGGAGAGAAGTCATATATTACGCTTTGAGGCACGAGATAGAATTTTAGGGGCTATGAATATTCACAACGAGAAAAATAATATTAAGATTACAGTAGAAGAGGAACCTTTATGAAATGCTGGAAATGTGGCAAAGAGATGGATAGGGATTTAAGCATAAACGAGGAGGGTTCTAATTTTCATGGTTGCGATGTGAGACTCCATCTTGAATCGGAAGAGATGCGCACTCCAGAGCAGATAGCGTATAATAATATCCAACTAGGCAAATACAGCGATGGTAAAGGTGAATGCCATGTTGCCATCTGCTATGAATGCTATATCGACGGACAGTTCAATTTGAAGTAAACTCTTAACAACTAAATAATACCTAGCCCAAACGGAGGAACCGACAGGCTGTAAAAAGGTTTGTCGGTTTTTTTATTGACTGATTTAGGAGGTGAAAATGCCCTGGGCTATAACGGATGTTGAGACACACAAGAAAGGACTTACCAAGAAACAGAAGGAAGTTTGGGTAGAGGTTGCCAATAATCACCTGGCGAAATGCATGGAGGCGGGTGATTCAGATGAGGTCTGCTCTGGCCAAGCCATACGGATAGCCAATACGGCTGCTGCGAAAGTAAAGGAAGGCGTGATTGACCTTGAAGTTCAGGATATGGTTGAGGGAATAGAGACCTTGGAGGAAGCCAGAACTATCAAGGCACAAATACAAAGCATTCTGAAACAAGCCGATGCTTTAATGGCTGTAAAGAACCTACCAGCGGTAATGCGAGCCCACATCAAAACAATGCGCCAAAACCTCAAAAAGAGCTGGGCTGATCTTGCCTTTGATGGTGATCCAGAAGGTGAGCCGGCAGAGGAATCCCAAGATATGGAGATTGCAGGTGATTGGATAGCCCTTGTTGAGGGGCTCAAGGGTGGTAGCGATAGAGTAAAACTGAAGATTATTCAACCGGGCTGGGGCTCTTCGGGTTACTACCCCCAGGATGTCCTGGAGCGGGACGCTGGTGTTTATGTGAAAGGAACAAAGATGTTTCTAGATCACCCAACTATAACAGAAGAAAAAGACCGCCCTGAGCGGTCTTTGCGTGATTTGGCTGGAGTGCTGGTTACCGATGGCCAATGGGACCCTGGTGGCTCTGCTGGCCCTGGCATATATGCAGATGCCCAGGTATTTGGCAATTACAAAGGCATTGTGACTGAGCTTGGCCCACATATTGGAGTTAGCCATCGGGCTATGGGCAAGGCACGGAAAGGGGAAGCAGAAGGACAGAAGGGAAATATCATAGAGCAAATAACTGCCGCTCAATCAGTGGATTTCGTCACATCCCCAGGAGCAGGCGGCCAGATATTGCAGCTATTTGAGGCTGCAAAGGGACAACAGATTGTCCCAATCGAAAAAAAGGAGGTACAAACCATGACTGAAGAGGAAATCAAGACTCTGGAGGGCAAGGTCGAGACTCTGGAGAAAGAGAAGGGCACTCTTGAAATTCTAACTACCCGGCTAAATGAGTCACTGCTACTTATAGAAGCGGCAAACTTTGTGGCTTTTGAACTTAAAGAGACACAGCTTCCCGACATGACACGGCAGCGACTTACCGAATCCCTGGGGAAGAATCCCCCTATTGCAGATGGTGCGATAGATAAGGACACCTTCAAGTCTCAAATCAAGGAAGCGGTGGCTAGCGAAATCAAATACCTATCCGAGGTGACGGCGGCTGGTATGATTCGAGGTATGGGGCACAATGGTGGCGAGGCAGAGATGGGGGCTCTCAAGGATGCCTTCGAAAAGGTCTTTGCCAGAGATGGACATCCTAGTGATGAAGCCAAGCGGCTTGCTGAAATAGCGGCTGCGGGGCGATAGTAACGATTATAGAAAGGAGGATATTATAAAATGCCAGCTTTTGGAGTATACCCAATAGCAGATGCCAGACCTATAGGTGAGGTATCCTCAACCTACGAGGGACGGCACATAACCGTGCTCGCTAGTGCATGTAAACATGCTGGAGCAGTAGTAACTAAGAATGAGCCTGTTGTGATAGGCGAGAGGATTGTGGGGATAGCCTTCGAAACTGAGATATTGGGGGCTGACCTTATCGCCGTAGACACCGAGGGAATCTGGATTGTCGATGTGTGGGCTCGTGATGATGCTGGAAACATTGCCGTCGCTGGTGGAGATGAACTTTATGTAGATACCACAGACGGCAGCATTGTAGTAAGCAAAATCACCAATATAGCCACGCAGATACCATTTGGCTATGCCCTTGGGATCATAGTAACCCCAGGTAACATTGAGCGGATAGCGGTGAAGATACACCATGACCCGACTGTAGACTCAGAACTAGCCATGTTCAACACTGTTATCACTGGGGGATATGGCAAGTCCATGAGAGCTGAGCTGACTGGAGCATCGGAAGGGCTCTGTGATTACCAGGAAGGGCACATCACCGGTGTCCAGACAGGGCATATCTACAATCATGGCTCGTGGATAAATGTAGACGCAGGGGACTACCTGGATGGAAGCATCATAACGCCGTATGAAGGCGGAATCTGGTCAGGAACGACTCAACCCCTTGGGAGGGTTGTCTTTGCTGGGCAGCACATGGCAATCTTATTTGATGCGCCTGCATCCCTGCATGCGTGGAGGCTCAATACCACGCAAACCATTGATGCGCTGATAGCTGCAGCCAATGCGGGCTCAGTGGGTTATGCAGCAGCCGTAGGAACTACCAGTAATAAAGTTGGGGATTTACCCCTTGCCGATGTGGTGGGGCATGGTATTCGCTGGGTGCGCTTATATGATGCGGCTGGATAGGAGTTTAGAGATATGCTAAAGGGGGCAAATAGATGATTAACAGGGAGATACTTGAGGCACAACTCGGTTTATACCAGCAAGGCAGAACTGAAGCGTTGGCAGCTCTTGATCGAATAAAAGCCGACATCAACGCCTTCAACGGAGCTATAGAGGCTTGCGAAAACTTTCTGAGAATCCTTGGTAGCCTGGAAGAAGCCAAGAGTGGATCCCAAGAATCTTCTACTTCTAGTGTAGAAGAAATAAAAGGAAAGGAGGGCTAAGAAATGCCTGATGAATTTTTGACCATGATGGAAAAAGGAGATGAGTATTTCCCTGTGAAGGGAATGAATTTCTCCGAGGCGGCACTGGTTCGCACAATCGAGCTAGTGTCAAACAAGCAAAATATGGCTCCACACAAGTGGAGATACCTGATGACAGAGGCAATCACCACCTCTGACTTCCCCTATCTGTTCGGGCAGGTGGTAGATCGCCAAATGCTGGCAGGCTACAAAGCCTGGGTATCTGACTGGCGGGAGTATTGCAAACTCTCTACTCTACCGGACTTCAATGTTGCACGGCGGCACAAAACTTGGGGTAATGATGATGACCTGCCACTCGTAGGAGAGAAGGGTGAATACCTGGTATCTCCTGTTGGAGAAGGCCGCTATGAACTCCAGGTTAGAAAAAGAGGGCGGCAGTTCGACATTTCCTGGGAGGCAATAATTAATGACTCCCTGGGAGCGTTCAGTGACATCCCTCAAAGGTTTGCCAGGGCAGCGTTGAGAACAGAGGCAAGGCTAGTCTCAGGATTGTTTTGTGCGGTTGGGGGCCCGAATCCCCTGCTATACGGAGTGGCTCCCGCAGCGGGAATTGTGGATGTTGACGGACAGACTGTTCAGAACCATGGCACGCTGTCTCTTACCATCGCCAACCTGGAAACTACGCTACAAAATATGACGCTCCAGGTTGACGCCAATGGAGAGCCAATCAGTGTTAGGGGTGTCCACTTGGTAGTGCCCCCCTCGCTGGAGTTCACAGCTCGGCAAATCCTGACCTCGACTCATAAGCAGTGGTTGGATACGGCTGCCGGAGCGATTATCCCGGTGCCGACCACCAATGTAATAGCGCAGGTAGGCATGAAACTCCATATCGACCCGTATCTGCCTATCATAGATGGAACAGGCAACGATGTCACCACCTGGTATGTGTTTGCAGACCCGACTCAGGGGGCAGCCATTGAGTTTTCCTATCTCAGGGGACATGAGAACCCCGAAATCTGCATGAAGGCAAGCGATAAGGTGACTGTGGCCGGTGGGTCGCTAAGTCCCTTCAGTGGGGACTTCGCCACTGACAACATATTCTGGCGTGTGAGGATAGTCTGTGGTGGGACACAGCTTGACCCTCGGTTTACCTATGCTCAGAACGGCACCACTTAATAGTGGCAAAGCAAAGGAACTAAAGCCTGGAGGGGAAGAACTTCTCCAGGCTGAACCTTAAAAGGGGATATGGTATGAGTTCAACGATAGATATTCC
>SDBU01000851.1_pt1 | contig 44386 bp, 39 predicted proteins | sample 2277071 | NCBI WGS metagenome assembly SDBU01 (sample SAMN10397929, study PRJNA504765) | marine sediment metagenome | isolation source: marine sediment core GS08_GC12, 126 cmbsf | place: Arctic Ocean: Gakkel Ridge, Loki's castle | collected 2008
CGTTCATATACCTGCTGGGTACTATCGTGTTTGCCATTGACCTGGGGATTTTCCCGGACTGGGCCGGAAGCGGCTGATAGAGACGTGACGATCGCTGCTGAGGCAAAGAGAGGCTATGCCGCCGGCAAGGGTTGATGCCCCTGCCGTGACAGTATCTACAAAAACGTTATCCGACGCGTCGTCTATCCGGAATCCCCTGATCGGTTCAGATACTTACGGGCGACTCCGTAGTAGATCAGGAAAGCCACACCGGCAAAAATGAGCATCAGGCCAAAGACACTCTCACCGGTAATGTACTCGTCAAACATACGGCCGAAAAACAGGGCCAGGCCGATAGCGACCAGTACCAGCCCCCACTTAAGTGATGACAGCCGTTGCAGTTGGGCGTCTTTTGTAAAGAGATGCTTTACTTTCTCGTCAACAATTCCCTTATTGATGAGCTTGCTGCGGATAATCGCTTCGGCGAATATCTTGCAAATCACCGCAAGGCCACCAAAGACGGCTACTGTAATCAGGAAATCTTCCGGCAACATCATCGTTTACTCTCCTTTCGATTCAATGTTTGTTCTACTTTCATTTGACCGATCAGTCCCTACGAAGTTGCTGATAAGATGGTCGAAAGATTGCAACATCTTTCGCTACTGAGTTGTCGTATATATGGGTATGAAAGATGAGACCGAACCCGGCCGACTGCTGGTTACCGAGATTCTTGGAGGCAACACGGCAGCATTTGAGACATTGATCGGGCGTTACCAGAAACTGGTGGCTCACGTGGTGTTCCGAATGATCACCAACCGGTCTGATCGCGAGGATATCTGCCAGGAGGTTTTTATCAAGGTGTATAGGCACCTGGATCGGTTTAAGTTCGAATCGAAGTTATCGACCTGGATCGTTCGGATTGCCTATAACACCTGTCTGAATCATTTGGAGAAAAAGCGGCTGCCGCTGATAGACGACCTGACCGACGGTGATCAGGGTGCCGAGATGTTTCCCGATACTGGTCTCACTCCCGACCGTCTGACCGAACAACGGGATATCGCCGCCAGAGTCCGGGCGGAAATCGAAAATCTGTCGGCTCAGTTTCGGGTGGTTCTGACTTTGTACCACCTGGACGAAATGTCATACGAAGAGATCGCCCGGATAACCGATATGCCGCTGGGCACAGTCAAGAGCTACCTTTTTCGGGGGCGGAAATTGCTCAAGGAGCGGCTGACTGAAAAATACGTAGTGGAGGATATATGGGATCGAAGCATGTGACCGACGAGCAAATCCAGCGCTTACTGGACGAACAGGAAGTTGTATCCGGTGACGTTGCCGCGCACCTGCGGGAATGTCCCGCCTGTCGCCGGGAAATCGGTATCTATCAACAGATATATGAGGGTCTGGGACAGGATGACGGGCTGCAATTGTCGCCCGGATTTTCCGAGTCGGTCATAGCCCGTCTGGCCGCGTCGGAACAAACTTCATCAAAGCCCTGGCCCTGGCGAATTCCGGCCTTTGTGGGCGGTGCCGCTATTATCTGTGCCATCGTCTGGCTGATCGATCTTTCCCCCCTGCTGGACAGACTGTCCGGTCTGTCCGCCTATCTCGTCAGTCTCGGATCATCCGTGGTTACATCGATGCAAGCAGTATGTACCGACCTGGGCTCAACATTGCCCCTGGTCGTGGCTACCGGTTTGATTCTGCTCTTTTTCGCAGTTCTCGACCGGGCGCTGCTAAGGTCCCGCCCCGGCCACTGGTGTCTTTAGCCGTCTGTTGACATACGTTTCAAGTATCATCGCCAACAACACGGGCAAATGTGGAGATGCTGTCACGTAAAGGTGAACATCGCAGCTTCTCAGGTGGCGTCAGGTGACCCTGCCTGGGAATCGAAGGGTGAGCGGACCTCATGGGTAGCAAGTACAGGGACCGATGAACAAGCGCATGAAAAGAGCATGGGCATGTATGGCCGCGATCTCTGATCGCGGAGTAAACTGCGATCACAGATCGCAGCCACACCTCCGACCTGGCTCAACCCCAAACAAGTTTGTGGTTGCCACCCGTTAGCCACATCTTATGCGCGGTCAGGAATCCTTTCCTGATCGCACCAAATGTAGCCGTCACGAAAGGATTCGTGACGGCGCAAGAAAAGGGCAAGTGGCATCGTCTGTGACAGGTCACCTCTATTCCGTTTTTTACTGGCGCATACAGCAATCATGCCTTTATATAATTACTGAGAACGGAATACAGTCAGCGAAGGAGATGACATGTCCGACCACGAAATATCCGTCACTATGGAACATATCAAGGACTTCCAGTTTAAGGTCACTTTTGACGATAAACTGAATTCTCTCGTAATGGACGAACCGCCGCCATTAGGCTCCGACAAGGGACCCAATGCCACCAACGTCCTGTCGGCAGCGATAGCCAACTGTCTGACCGCCAGCCTCCTGTTCTGCCTGACCAAAACGCGGGTGAAACCAATATCCCTGACGACCACGATAACTACTCACACGTCACGAGATGAGAAAAAGCGAATACGGATCGACGGCAGCCATGTCAGTATCGCGCTCGGTCTGGCTGACGAAGACAAGAATCGTCTGAGCCGTTGTATTGACCTGTTCGAAGACTACTGTATCGTCACGCAGAGCGTGCGGCGGGGTATTGAGGTAACCGTGGACATTCGCGACCGGCAGGGCGAGATTGTCTACGATTCACGCGATGAAAGCGGGAAAGAATAGGAAAGAGAGCCTGCCTCCATACGATACCGCACAACCCTTATTTAACGGGGGGATCTGACGCGGATTCATCTTGACAAATCCGCATAAATGCTACATATTATATACAAATACTGTCAGATGTATAATTTCTTTGTGTTTCATTTAAGGCGTAATATCAATAGTTCGGGAACTCAGGAAGGAACAACAGATGAAATATCGTTTGTCGGCACCGGCGGCGGCCATTATGGTAGTCATATTGATTGCTCCTGTAGCTCATGCCCAGGACAACCTGCTTCTCGAGGTCATTGTTGAGGATATCACGGCGCTGCCGGGAGAACATGGTGTTGAAATCCCGATTTACATGAAGAACTACTCCGACTCCATCGCCGGATTCAACCTGTGGCTGATGCTTGACCGCCCCGATATCATGGAGTTTCAAATGACTTTCGATACCAGCGGCACTCTGATTTCCGGCTGGGAATTCGTTGCCGTCAATTCCCTTGGGGGGATGGGTCACGACATCAATATCGTAGCGCTGGCGAACATGTCCCCTCCTCCGCAGACGCCCGGTATCGGCTATCCTCAGTATGGTGACAGACCGCTGCTGAAAATCTTCGTCGACGTTTACGATATCGCCGATACCACGACCGATCGGACCGTTGTTCTTTACATTATCACCGTGCCCGCCGAACACTTCTGTTTCTCAACTCCCGAGGGAGAGTGCATCGGTATATCCGGTGGGATCGTGGATACTACCAAAGTGAATGTCTCTGACGGTTCGCTTACTGTTCTGGTCCCGATCTGCGGTGATATCGACGGTTCGGCTGCAATTCCCGATGTCGGTGACCTGATGTATCTGGTGCAGTATCTCTTCGGCGGGGGTCCGCCTCCGCCGGTACCTGATATGGGGGACGTGGATGGATCAGGCGGGATAGATGTTGCCGACGTGACCTACCTGGTGTCGTATTTATTCCAGGGCGGACCGGCCCCTGTCTGTACCTGATAGTACCGGGGCAATCGTTGGGAGAACCCGCGAGGAATAATCGAGGTTTGGGAGTAATCATGCTAAAGCATCTGATAGTGACGATCCTGGTATTGTCAGTTGTGATGTTCGGAACCGCAACGGCAGGTGATTGCTTGAAAAATAGCGCCCGGCATACGGCAGTTGATCAGAAGATACTGCTGCCGTTACTGAAAGAGACCGGCACCGCCTGCACTATGTTCAAGCACGACCCTGATGACAGCATTTTGGGCTATAACTCCGGCTACGAGGTCGGCGACAGAACCGTCACCTATTTCGATCCCTCGGAATGTGATTCCATAGCTTACCCGTTTGAGATAACGGCCGTCAGCTTCCCCTTGCTGGATCCTCCCTTTTTCGTCGATCCGCGTGTTTACCAATGGCCGCTGGAGCTTGAAGTGGTTGTATATGACCTGGCCGGCAGCAGTGACAGTTGTCTGGGACCCGGCAACGAACTGTGCCGGGTGGCAATTGTCTGTGACTCGGCCGACTTTGCTTTTCCACAGGTCGGGACGGTCGAATTTCCATCACCGTGCTGTGTTGACGGCCCGTTTTTTATCGGTGTGGAATACGCCGACACCGGGACAGCACCCTATCCGTCCGTGATCTTCGACGTCTCCTCGTCACCGGACACCTGCCACATTTTTCAATATGTCTGCGATTCCCTGTGGGTGGGCTGGTACGCCTACTGGGTCACCGCCCCCGGCTACCCTTTCTACTGGGTATGCGGAGAAACGGTCTCACTCAGTTGCTGTGCCGATGACGACGGTGACAGTATTTGCACTATCCTCGATAACTGCCCGACTATTCCGAACCCGGACCAGGCCGATCTTGACGGTGATGGTATCGGCGACCTGTGCGACAATTGTCCGGCTGATCACAATCCGGATCAGGAAGATAGTGACAGTGACGGCCCCGGCGATGTCTGTGACAACTGTCCCGATGTCAGTAACGTGGGTCAGCCCGATGCCGACATGGACGGTGTCGGGGACAAATGTGACAACTGCCCGGTCCTGGCCAATCCGGCTCAGGAGGATGCTGACGGAAACGGCATTGGTGACACCTGCGACACCTGTACTGATACTGACGGTGATGGTTTCGGTAATCCGGGTTTTCCGGCCAATACCTGCGCCGAAGACAATTGCCCGTATGCCTACAATCCGGGTCAGGAGGATTCCACCGGCAACGGGATCGGTGATGCCTGTGACTCCGGTTGTTGCATAGCGCCCACTACCGGTGACGCCGATAGTGACGGCGCCATCAACGTAGGGGACCTGACCTACCTGGTCGATTATATCTTTCGAGGTGGATTTTCTCCTCCCTGTCCGGAGGAAGGCGATGCTGACGGTAGCGGCTCCATCGATGTTGCCGATATTACCTACCTGGTCGGTTACCTTTTCACCGGTGGCCCTCCCCCGGCAGGTTGTCCTGACTGATTACCGATCAGACCTGACCTGGCCAAAGTGGATCCCGTACCGGTTGCTGTGGGCGGCAGAAACACTGCCCATCCGAGGGGCTACTGAAAACCGCAATTACCGTTCAGGCTGTGACTTAGACGATGCTGTCATCAGGGAAGTTCTCACAAGTTGCTTGACTATACCGTCTGTTTTGCATATATATTCAGCAGTATTCGGGAACGAATGAGAAAACCAGTAGCTATAAGTGTAGCATGAAAAATATTTTGATTATTCTGGCCGTAACTCTGGTAGCAACGGCCGATGTATTTTCGCAACCTCAGTTGGTATGTCCGACGCCGATGTATGACTTTGGCTATACACCTCAACAAACCCGCCTGGTGCACAGCTTCTGGTTTAAGTCGATCGGGACTGACACGGTGGTGATCGATGAGATCAAGACCGGTTGTGCCTGTGCCGTAATGCCCCTGGAGCGTAACGATATCGCACCCGGTGACAGCATGAAGGTAAGCATCCACTGGGACATCGAGAAGCGCCGGGGCGGCATCAACCGTATCGCCAGAATCTTTACCAACGGCAGTCCTGATCCTCTGCGGTTGCACCTGAAGGGTATAGCCCTTATGTACCCGGATTCGATTCGTCCGATTTCATCAACACCGTACCGTTTCCTGTTTGCTAAATCTGAGCGTAAGGATATTGACAGCCTTAGCTTTGTGTTCACCAATCATTCCAAGTATGATCTGACGGTATCTCTGATTTCGGAACTTCCGGAGCAATGCCTGATGTACATTCCTGACAGCATTCGAGCCAACACGCAGGATACCGGCTGGGTCAAGCTGAAACCGGAGTATGCTGATACTGAGTTTAAGACTTCGATAACCCTGCTGGTTTCGGACAAACCCAAGACTCATTTTACAATTCCGGTTGAGAGGAAATTTTACCTGGTAAAAGAATAATCTTATCTGGCGAAAATAGAGTATAGAACATGGTCGAATTGAGAGAAAGGATTATTGTTTCCAATGAATAGTCTGAAGCTTCTGATTATTGCGGTGGTCCTGCTGCTGCTGTTGGTGGCCACAGGGCACACGGCACCCCGGCTGACGATCCCGATTTCGTCCTTTGATTTCGGGTTTGTGCCCCAGAACGCGGTTGTAAGCCACGTCTTCTGGCTGTACTCGAATGGCGACGACACCCTCCGGATTTTGAAAGTCAAACCCGGGTGAGGCTGCACCAAAGCACCGTTGGAAAACAACGTGCTTGCTGTCGGTGACAGCACCCGGCTGGAGATAATCTTTCATACCAAGCGCTACAAAAAGAGCATAAGAAAGCGGCCACAGATTCAAACAAACGAAGGTCCGCCCAACAAGAGTGTCGAAATTATCTCACACATAACGGAGCGACCGGATTCGACCTACCCGATCGTTATCCGGCCCTACAAACTGGACCTGTCCCAGTTCAGCGAGAAGATCATTAAGGATAAGAAGTTTGAGATAGCCAACGTATCCGATCAGAAACTGAAATTGTCGGTGGTTGGTATGCCCGAGGGTTTGTTCGAAATCGAGGTACCGAAGTCAATCAAACCGGGCAAGAGCGGACGCGGGCGTTTGAAATTGTCAGAAGCGGCATTCGGTGACTCGTTTGAGAAGTCGTTTACGATCGAAGTTGTGGGAGTCGAAGACAAGGAAGTGTCCCGGTTTACGATACCGGTCAAGCGATCGCTTCATATAGCCGAATCCACGCCACCGCCGAAACCGGGCCAGGTCAAGAAGGGTACACCTTAGTAAATCAATCACGAAAAAAAAGCCGCCATCGGGCGGCTTTTTTTATTCGGTCGGCGAATCTCAATAGTCCAGCGGCCGATCCGACTCCAGCCCCCGGTTTATAATATCCTGCCATTCCCGGGAGTAGATCTCGCCATATACGTTAGAGTGTACCAGGCGGTAGTCGAAGCTGCCGGTGATGTCCTCAAAGACGAAGTACTTGCCTTCCTTGAGGGAGTGATAATACCAGATCTGATAGGCATCCTCCATCAGCGGTGATTGCTTGTCTTCGATCTCTTCCCAGGGACCATAGACAATATATATACGGCCGCGGTCGGTAGACCAGCCATCCGACCGGGCTTCGTTGTTGGAGAAACGCAGATTACAATATTCGAAACGTTCGATCAATTCGATACGGTACTCATTGATATCAGTGGTGGGAGTTTCGTCGCGTTCACCCCAGAATTGCTTAAGGAAATTAACTTTGCCGAGGTTGGTCAGACGCTTCAGGGTGATTTTCTCCTCCGGCGTCAGGAAGTGCTTAGCCAATTGGATCTTAACCTCGAGATTGAGCGTGTCATAAGGGTCACTGCTGCGCGGTTTGAGTGATGCCAGCATAGCTTCCCGCGACGGCAGTATGATAAACGAAACCAAGGTTGTGTCCGTTTCACCGGTAGTCTGATCACGAGCGGCCAGACGCAGGTAGTAGCGACCGGCGGACCAGTCGACGATATCTATCGATTCGGTAATTACCGCCGTACGCCCCGGTTTCACTACCGCCACGCTGCCCAGGTTGAGATACAGGCTGGAGTCGGAATTCAGAACGGCATAGGACAACTCGTAGCTGGAAGGGTTCTCCGGGGCGTAGTCCAGATTGTACAGTTCACCATAGACCCAGACAACGGTATCTTCTTCGGGACTGTAAAAGGCAGCCGGATTCTGAATCACCAGATAACCGTTCTTGATCAACCTTGCATTGGTTCCCTGGTAGTCGTCACCGACGAAATCAACGTTGTAGGCCAGATTGACACCTCCTAAAGTGAGTCTTTCCGTGTTCGCCGGTTCCACGTCAAAGCCCTCCAGGGTAACATCCCCCCGGCGGTCGCCGGCCACGTCGATTACCGTCAGACGCGCTGAGTAACGCCCCGGTCGAAAGAAACGCACCATGCGGTTGAAGACCCGGTAACCCGGCTGAGCTGCTTCTTCCCGCGAGTCGACTCTGACCGAGAAATAGGTCGTTGCGGAATCAACCGCTATACCGGCAGTATCATAGAAATCCAGACTGGCGTGGATGTAGGCATACCGGTCCGACCGACTGGAGTCCTGCCGGTAGAACGTCAACTGATGGCGATTGAGCGAGAAGGAAACCTCGACTAAGGTCAGCGAATCATAGTCAGGGTTGGGATAGGTGATAACCCCGGCGTAGATGGTCAGTTGAGAATCGATGTCTAAGGCTGCTGCCTCAGTCGATGCCGAACCTGCCAAGCTGCACACAATGAAGATCACAGCAGCTATGCGCACTAACATGGTAATTCCTCTTTTCTCAATTCGGTCGCTGATGGAGACCGTCGTAAGGGAACTGAAGCCGGTAGTCTCCATCCTCATGTTCGTCGACAAACGTAAACTTACGGTACGAGCCGTGACGGTAATAATGCCACAACAGATAAGGTGGTCCGCTGAGAGCAATCGGGTTATCGTCGATTTGATCAGGTTCACCGTACTGAATATAGATACGCCCTCGATCTGTCTGCCAACCGGAGCGACCCATCACGGCGAACCGCTGGTTGGCTATCGTTACCCGGTGATAAAACGAGGATTTCAATTCGTTTTCCGGTGTTTCCGGTGTGGGATCGTGTTTGAGCCAGAACTCCCGGAAGGCTTGCAGTCGGTCCTCGAAGGTCTCTTTGCGTTTCAGTTCCTTGAGCTCCTGGTTGGAAGCGATATAACTCAGTTGATCCACGGCTGTCTGGAAGTCATGTCGCAGAGCTGCCTCGACCGACCAGGCGATGTGAAAGTCCTTGTAGCGAACGGCCAGTTTCTTTCCCCGGCGTCCCTTCAGCAGTACCTCCAGTTCGTAGTCTCCGGGCGGAAAGTCAGTCAGGGACACCTGCCGCATCTGCCGTATCAGCGGAGTGTCGAATTCCACGGTGGTTGAATCCCGGTAGATCATTTTTCCCTTCCCGAGTCGCAGGATGGTTTCGATGCGAGCCTGCTCAGACTCGCCTCGACCCTGATAAATCTCCAGATAAAACTGCAGCGGTCGACCGGCATCTCCCCCGTAGTTGCCGGTTACCGATGGAATCACCGTCATGTCTCCCTTGGTAAAACTGCCGGTATCCCGGTTCGACGGTTCTGAAAACCGGACCAGTTCGATATCGGACAGACCGGGTGATTTGCCGTCGAAATCACGCAATTTCACATCCAGATCGTGGGTTCGGGTAAAAGAAGAATTTTCGTCGGTGAGTCTGATGACGGCTCGGTATTTACCGGGCGGCAGATCAAAGTTGAACTGTCTGGTGCGGAAGTCGACGGCCGACATGGCCTGCTGTTCACTGGCAACGTGGATCTCCCCCGTTCTCGAATCGGATGCCAGTTGCCGGTCCTTATCTCCCTTCACTGAGACCACCAACTCGTAACGAGCCACGAAGCCGGTTTCTGTTTTCTGAAACTGGAGCACTTTATTAGGAAGACGGCAATACAACTCCAGGCGGACAGTTCCGGTACTGTCCGCAGCAAAGGCTGCGTAGTCAAGTAACATCAGGTTCGCATCGGGCTGGGATCGATCCCCTTCGGAGAACCACTGGCCCGGCGCTAATGTCGGCAGGAGCAGCAACAGCAGCGCCAACCGGGATATCGAGAGAACAGACTTGGTCATACCACTGTACTTTCTAACTCTCCACTGGTTAGGCGGTTCCAATGTACTGACGCACTACCCCCCCTGGCAATTACAAAAATATTTTGCCCCCGACTTGTTTTGGGCTTATTCGTATCTCAGAGCTTCAATCGGGTCCAGCCGAGCGGCTTTCATGGCCGGATAGATTCCGGAGACCAACCCCACTGAAACCGCAACCACAAAACCCAGGGTAATCCAGAACGGAGAGACCGAGAGCGGAAAGCCGATGAGAGTATTGGCCAGCATCCCGACTCCCACCCCGGTGATGATGCCGATAACTCCGCCGGTACCAGAGAGAGTCATGGCTTCGGTCAAAAATTGCGACAGGATGTTGGCTCGCTTGGCGCCGATAGCCTTACGGACACCGATTTCACGTGTCCTCTCCGTCACCGATACCAGCATGATGTTCATCACGCCGATACCACCCACCATCAGCCCCACCGAGGTGATGGTAATCATGGCCATATAGATATACTTGGTGATATTGCTGATGAAATCCTTGAAAGTATCCTGCGTGGAAAGGGCGAAGTTGTTGGCTTTGTTGAACGGCACTTTGCGATAAACGCGCAGCGCGTTGATGATCTCTTCTTTGGCCTTGTCAATCTCCTCATAGTTGCGGGCACGCGCTACCAGAAAGAGTTCTTCTTCCCAGTGATAGATATTCTGGAAAACCGACAGTGGTATGGTCACGTATTTGTTTTCATCATCGGCGTCGAAATTTGACTCGCGCTTTTCCAAAACCCCGATCACGGTGAACTTGACCGAGTTGACCCTGATCTCCTTGTCGACCGGGTCCTCGTCTTCAAACAACGCCTGAGCCACTTCGTATCCCAAGACACATACCATGCGCCGGAATCGCTCATCGTTGTCGGTAATGAAGCGTCCGACCTCAATAGAACTGTTGTTGACACTCAGGTAATCAGGCCAGGTGCCCAGCACGTAAGCCCGGGGGGCTTTGCGATTCTTGTACTTGATCTCATTGCCGCCAGGACGGAAATAGTAGTTTTGTGGCGACACTCCGTCAACGGTAGGACACTCGGCATTGATCGCATCCGCTTCACCGGAGGTTATGGGACGCCGGTTGCGTTCCTCGTCGGTCAGTCCATCGTAGTCGACATCGAAAGGAAACTTGGTAATGTAGATGGCATTGGAACCCAGCTTGTCAATTTCCTGGTTCATGGCGCCGTCCAGCCCGCCGATAACGGATGCCAGGCTGATAACCGCTCCCACACCGATCGTCACCCCGAGGATTGTGAGAAAGGAGCGCAGCTTGTTGGCCCGCAGGGAATCCAGGGCCATCAGGATTGAATCCTTGATTTCAACAGTTGTCAGAAACATTGCGAAACCCCATTACTCATAACTAAGTGCCTTGATAGGATCCATCCGGGCCGCTTTCATAGCGGGGTAGATACCGAAAATGACCCCGATGCCTACGGATATACTCAGCCCGGCGGTAATGGCAAAGACTGAGACAGATATATCGGCATCGATCATACCCACCAGCCACTTAGCCGCCAGAAAACCAAGCACGATGCCTATTATGCCCCCGGTTAACGTTGTCATCAGCGCTTCAAAGAGAAATTGCAGCAGGATGTGTTTTTTCCTGGCGCCGACCGATTTCCTGATGCCTATCTCGCGGGTCCTTTCGGTGACCGAGACCATCATGATATTCATAACTACGATCCCACCGACAACCAGTGAGATTGACGAGATACCCACTAGGGCCAGACGGAAAATGCGCGTGAACGTGTTGAGCGCTTCCAGGATATTGTCTGCGGTAATCAAGGAGAAATCATCGGGTTTGTCGAACGGAACATGGCGCTTGGCGCGCATCACCATCCGCACCTGGTCCATCGCATCCTGAAGTCGTTCCACCGAGATCGCTTTGACAATAAATCGCAAACTGCGGCTGGGTTCACCGAATTGTTTGACAAAGGTGGAAAACGGTATCATCACGAAGTTGTCATCGTTTTGGCCGAAGGTTGATCCTCTCTTTTTGGCAACACCGATGACAGTATACTTGTTGCCGCCGATGCGTATTTCTTTCCCGAGAGGATCTACTCCCTCGAAGAACTCTTCACGAATCAAGTCACCAATAAACACGACCTGCCGGCGATGGAGGTCGTCCTCGCGGCTGTAGAACCTGCCCTGGACCACGTTGATGTCGATGATGTCAATGTAATCCGCCGATGCAGCCCTGACGGGTACCCTTCTAAGGGCTCGATCACGGTATTTTATGCGTTGATAGGTACCTGCTCGTGGGCAGACCTTCTCACACAAGTCGCAACCTTCCTCGATGTACTTCATCGTGTTTAGTTTGAGGTGCTTGCGTTTGATCATTTCCAGGTACTGCTCTTCGGATGTAATGATACCACCGAAACGGGACACAATGAAAGTCGACGGTCCCAGTCGGCTCAGATCATCCTCAATGCCCTGCATCATTCCCTCCAGAGCCGAGATAATCGTCATCACCGAAGTAACGCCGATCAGCACACCCAGGAGTGTCAGCCCTGATCGCAGTTTGTTGGCCAACAGGGAACTAAAGGCAATCTTCACCAAGGCAAAGGCAATCATAATTCCCAGCTACTCCATGACTGCTGACCCGGAAGATGTCCGTTTATCAGAAGCGATCTCGCCATCAAGGATCGACAGTACGCGATCGGCTCGTCGGGCAATGCTTTCCTCGTGAGTGACAACAATAATGGTGTTTCCCGTATCGTGAAGTTGACTCAGGAGCTTCATGATCTCTACCGAGGTTTTGCTGTCCAGATTACCGGTCGGTTCATCGGCCAGGATAATCGACGGATTGTTGACCAATGCCCTGGCTACCGCTACGCGTTGTCGCTGACCGCCCGACAATTCACTAGGCTTGTGGAGCATACGATCGCCCAACCCCACTTTATCCAGGGCCAACTCGGCCTGTTTCCGCCGTACGCCGGCAGCCGAACCATTGTACACCAGCGGCAACTCCACGTTGTGAAGAGCCGTGGCCCGCGGCAGCAGGTTAAAGGTCTGAAAAACGAACCCGATCTCCCGGTTACGGATACTGGCCAGTTCATCGTCGTCCATGTGGCTGACCCGTTTACCATTGAGATAGTACTCGCCTTTGCTGGGGGTATCGAGACAACCCACCAGGTTCATCAGAGTCGACTTCCCGGACCCGGAGGGACCCATGATGGCTACGTATTCACCCTTCTCAATGCTGATCGATACCTTTCGGAGGGCGTGCACGGTCTCGGCACCCATTTCGTAAGTCTTCCACAGGTCACGGGTTTCAATCATAGCCATCGCTATCGGTTCCCTCCATGCTTCGTAATTATGGTCACGGCGTCATCGTCCTTTACCGTCCTCAGTACGCGGTAGGGACCGGATACGACCGAATCACCCTCGGTCAGACCGGAGGTGACCTCGATATTCTTCTGGTCGGCCACGCCGGTTTCGATTTCGACGAAACTGACCTTGCCTTCCTTGATCACAAAGACGCCCTTGAGTTCCTCGCGTTCAACATCTTCGTCATAAACAACGGTATCTTCTTCGGTCTGCTCGGCCGCCTGGACCTCGCTGACCCCGGGAGAACTGTCGGCCGTCTCGTGAGAGGTGCGAGCGCGCTCCAGCGAGTCAAGGTTGAAAGAACGTATGACAACGGCACTGTATGGAATCGATAACGCCTTATCACGGTGAGCGGTAGTAATATCGACGGTGGCCGACATACCCGGCCGAATCTTCACGTTGGGATCATTGAAGATCACCTTGACGCGGAAGTTCGTCGATTGATCCTGGGAGCCAAGACCGGACAATATGGCGGTGTTACCGATTTCCACGACTTCACCCGTGAAAGTGGTGTCCGGGAAGGCATCGACCTCGATTTCGGCCTCTTGCGCCAGTTCAATCTTAGTGATTTCCGTCTCATCGACCTCGACCTCGACCTCAAAGACATCAAGGTTGGCGATGGTCAAAAGCGTTTTACCCTGAGTGAACGCTGTTTGCGCCGCGGCAATCTCGCCCATTTCGCAGTCCACGTAGGTGACGATGCCGCTCATGGGCGCGACTATCTTGGCCTTGCTGAGATAATCGAGTTGTTTTTCATAGCGCGCCTGAAACTGCTGTGCCTGAGCCTGGGTAGCCTCGAGAGTCGATTTGGCATTCAGATAGCTGTAGCGGGAGTTGTTGAAGACAGTTTCGGAAGTCAGGTTCCCATCGAACAGGCGCTGCTGACGTTCGAATTCTTCTCGTGCCTGGCCAAGTTGAATCTCGGCGCCTTCCGAGCGAGCGTTGATCTCATTGACGGCATAACGGGCCTGGTCAACGTCGGAGCGCAATTGCACGGTGTCCAGCACCACCAGCAGGTCGCCGCTTTGCACCTGGTCTCCCTCGTGGGCATACAGCCCGATTATCTCGCCGTTGATCTCCGAGGTAATGTCAACTTTCGTTTGTGGCTGTATACGGCCCGAGGCCGATACGGTCTCCACGATGTCACGTAACCGGGCCATCTCCGCCTGCACCGAGGTGCTGTGGGAAGAGCTCATCGTAAGATTGAGCACCACTATGACAACCAGCAGGACACCGCCTCCAATGAAAAGCAGCAGCTTCTTTTTTTTCTTCATTTCTTATGAACCCTCACCTTCAGACTTGTATTCTAAGACGATCACATTTTTCCCATGGCATGTTCCAGCTTGGCAACGGCCAGGTTCAGGTCGAAATCGGTACTGATCATTGAGACCTGAGCTTCTTTCAGCGATACCTGAGCATCCAGCAAATCAAGGATAGTGGCCGCACCAAGAGAGTATTTCTCCTGGGTGATTTTGAGGTCTTCTCCGGCTGCCTCGACCGTTTCCCGGGCCACGTTCTTTTTTTCGCGCAGTTGCTTGATATCCAGGTAGGCGGTGTTGATATCTCGACTCACCCGGTTGCGCTTATCGGCCAGTTCGGCCCGGGTAGTGTTCTGACGGACTCTGGCTTCGCTCAGGTATCGCTCACGCCAGAAACCATCGAATATATTGTAGGTCACCTGGAGACCGATAGTGGTTGACCTGGAAGAGAAATTGAAGGTAACCGTATCACCCCTGGTGCCGTCCGACCAACCGATAGCAGCCCATCCGGACAGTTTCGGCAGGTACTCCGACCAGCGCGACCGGACTGAATGCCGGGCCATGTCCAGGCTCTTGTGAACAGCCAGCAGACCGGGCTCATGCTCCAGACCAAAAGTGATGGCCTCATCCATCGTGCCGCTGAATTCACGAATAGTGTAGCCGGTGGAGAACTCCACATCACTGGCGGGGTCAATCCCGATCGTATAAGCCAGGCCGGCCCTGGTCGAGGTGACCGCATTCCGGGCGGATAACAGATTCAGTTTATCGTTACCGAACTGAACTTTCTGCTTAAGCACGTCGGACTTCGATGCCGATCCGAGTTCAAACTTCGAGTCGATCAGCTTGAATTGTTCCTCGCTCCGTTCGACCGCCTGCTCCTGAACGGCCACGTTCTCTACGGTGGCCAGGTAGGCATAATACGACACCTTGACGGAGTATATCAGAGCCTGCTCAGAGGCTATCACATTGAGATGAGCCTTGGCCCGACTGGCCTTGGCGCCGGCGTAGTTGAACCAGTCGGCCAGATTAAACAGCGACATGCTGGCGTTAATACCATAAGATTTGCTCGACCTGTCCTGGTCTTCACGATGTGTCTCAACTACTTCGTATGCAGTCGGCATGGGGTACTTGGCCCGCAACTCGCCCCAAGGGGCACCGGTAGTATCATACAATTGCAGAGTGTCTTCAAACACGCCCCATTCGGAAGGAACCAATACATCGGATTTGATGTCGGCATCTTTAGACTTGGAGTAGGCGTAAGAGGCGTTGACCCGCGGCAGAAATGCCCCCAGAGCGGTTCGCGTACCCCATTTGGCCAATGTTTCCTCGCCGCGTGCGGCTATAATGGACGCTCGGTTTTTCAGAGCCAGTTCGATGCAATCATCGAGGGTCAGCGGTTCGCTGAAAGCCAGGGAAGCAGTCAGAACCACCAGTACAGCCGTGAGACCAGCCTTGACCAAACACTTCATGTAATTCTCTCCTCTAAAAGAGCAGTTTGCCCATCGCCATGGCAGCGATACACAAGATTGCCGTCATTCTCATTAATCTGACCGAGAACAGATATCCTTTGTTGCACAGGTGACCGGTGACAATTGCAATCCCGTTGCCAGTCGCGTGTGGCGCGTTAGATACACTTACTTCCGGCTCCATCCGTGTTCCTTCATGGTCACAATAAACGAACATACCAGGCGAATGTTTCATTGCTGTGGCCTGGCTCTATACAATTATACCCCGTAACCGGTTTCGTATTCGACCGCTTTCGATAAAAAACAGGGACATGTCCACAGGCCATGTCCCTGCCAGAATCAGTCGCTGTAATTCTTAATTAAACATATGCGGTCCCACTACCAGCGAAACGATAGCCATCAGCTTGATCAGGATGTTCATCGATGGACCGGAGGTATCCTTGAAAGGATCGCCCACGGTATCACCGACGACGGCTGCCTTGTGAGCATTGGAACCTTTGCCGCCCAGGGCGCCTGCTTCAATCCACTTCTTGGCATTGTCCCAGGCGCCGCCGGCATTAGCCATCATCAGGGCCATCATCACACCTGATATGGTAGCTCCGGCCAGCATACCGCCCAGAGCCTCTTTGCCCAGCACCAGACCGACGATAATCGGCGCCAGGATAGCAGTCAGACCGGGCACCACCATCTCCGCCAGGGCACCCTTGGTGGCAATATCCACACAACGACCGGTATCCGGCTTGGCGGTGCCTTCCATCAGACCTTTAATCTCCCGGAACTGACGTCGCACTTCGGTGACCATCTTGGCGGCCGCCCGGCCGACGGCCATCATCGTCAATGATGCCACAAAGTATGGTAATACGCCGCCGATAAAGAGGCCGATAACCACCTTGACATTGAGAATATTTATGCTATGAAGACCAACTGCCGCCGAATAGGCCGAGAACAGGGCCAGCGCCGTCAGGGCCGCCGAGCCGATGGCGAAACCTTTGCCGATAGCGGCGGTGGTATTACCCAGTGAGTCGAGGCGGTCGGTGATTTTGCGGACTTCCGGACCCAGCCCGGCCATTTCCGAGATGCCACCGGCATTGTCGGCCACGGGGCCGTAAGCGTCAACCGACATCGTCACACCGATAGTGGCCAACATACCGACTCCGGCGATACCGATGCCGTACAGACCGCCAAAGCTGTAGCCGGTGTAGATGGCGCCACAGATTACGATCACCGGCAGCAGGACCGATTCCATGCCGACCGAAAGACCGTAAATAATGTTCGTCGCCGCGCCGGTCTCGGAGGCGTGGGCGATTTTACGAATCGGACCTGCCGCAGTATAGTATTCAGTCAACAAACCCAGAATGATGCCGGCTAAGTTTCCTCCCAGAATTGCCCAGAAGACTTTATGATCGATCCCCAGCTTATCAATAATAACGTAGGATCCTGCCAGCATCACCGCCGCACCGACATACGTCACCAGACGTAGCGCCGCCGCCGGGTTCATGCCGGAAAACATCTTAACTGACAACACACCTAAAATCGACGCACAGGCACCAAAGGCGACAATCAGCAGCGGCAATTGCATGTAGGCTTCGCGCGCCTGAGCAATTTTGGCACCCATTTCAGTGCTGATTCCGATAGTGGCTGCAATGGCGATAGTTGCGATAACGGAACCGACGTACGATTCAAACAGGTCGGCACCCATACCGGCCACGTCACCGACGTTGTCGCCGACGTTGTCGGCGATAACGGCCGGGTTGCGAGGGTCATCCTCCGGTATCCCAACCTCTACTTTGCCGACCAAGTCGGCGCCGACATCGGCCGATTTAGTGAAAATACCACCACCGATACGGGCAAATAGAGCAATCGAGGAAGCTCCCATGGCGAAGCCATTGATGGTGGAAGCCGTCCCGGGACTACCGCCAAAGAAGTAGAAAACGACTCCGACCCCGATCAAACCGAGCGAGGCGACGGTCATGCCCATTACGGCACCACCTGAAAAGGCAATGGAAAGGGCTGCCGCCTGTCCTGAATCCTTGGCGGCGGCGGTGGTTCGTACGTTGGCCCGCGTAGCGGCTTTCATGCCGATAAACCCGGCCAGCATGGAGCAGGCCGCGCCACCCAGGAATGCCAGCCCCATATTAAACTGGATTTTCCAGGCCAACAGTGCGAACACTACGATGACGAAAAGCGCCAGGATAGTATACTCCCGTTTGAGAAACACCATTGCCCCATCGTGAATGACGTCAGCTATTTCTTTCATGACGTCGGTGCCGGCAGGCTTGCTTCTGATCCAAAAGAACAGAATGATAGCGAAGGCAAGCCCGACCAGACCGATTAGAACTGCCAGCAACCCGGTGTCCATCAATAGCTTCTCCTGTTAGAGTTAGATATGTTGTTTTGTCATTTCAATCATGTTCCCAGAAATTGGGCGAGAATATATTGCCTTGTGAAACATTTAGCAAGCGAAAACTGCCCTGATGTTCGCAGCCTCGCAACAAGCTGTTACCCTGTAGCTTACAGAACCAAGCCGGTTATCCCGTCAGCGTGTAAATCCATCATAAATGACGTTGTTGCAAGAAGATTAGCGTTAATGGTACCACCTTCCGGCAGACAGGCTGCTGATCTGTGGACTCACTTCAAAAATGATTACTCTGCAAGCTCGTAGTTATCAGTGCAGACCGTTTCAGGTTGTTGGTGGAATATTTCCCGAGGGGTGTCGGTAATCCACTGGCAGACATAGTAGTAATCTATTATAAGAACAGGCACGAGGCTTGCGTGACTGCATGTAAACGGAGGTGATATATGTCCCGATCAAAACTCTATTTGTTGGTCTTGATGTTGCCGGCTCTGGTTGCCGCCAGCGTAATGTCGGCCGAGATGTTTTTCCAGGAGGCGATAACCGATACCGCCACTTACCGGATCACAATCGACATCTCAGGCGGCGGTTCGGTGTTGTGGCAGGAGACAATCGAGGACAATCCCGGTTTCGGTGTCCCCACCCACGAGATTACATACTCCCATTCGGTGCTGGACATCTACCCGCCGCTGCTGCCCGACGGTTCGGTGAGAACAGCCCGGCTGAAATTGTATCTGCGCAGCTACGGACACGATGATATCGAGTTGACGGTTGACACCATCAACCTGGAGAGCCTTGTCAAACGTCACTTCGTCATTGATCCCGATGGAAATGACTACCTGGATGTCGAAGAATCCTCTATGAAGGATGGAACTATCGACATAACCCTGTCCAATCCGGAAAAAGAGTTCATTCTGTACCGTTCGGTTTTTGACTTGCAGTACCATCCGGGTTCACCTGCCGATGCCGCTGACGACAGCCGGACCGCACCGGAATCTTATGAACTGAGCGCCAACTATCCCAACCCGTTTAACCCGACCACTGAGATCGAGTATACGCTGGGCGCCCGGACGCACGTTCAGGTGGTTGTCTATGATCTGTTGGGTCGGCATGTAACTACGCTTGTCGACGAGACCCAGTCGGCCGGCGATCACGTTACTTCATGGGACGGCACCGACGCTGACGGCAACCCCTCCCCGACCGGCGTCTACTTCTATCGGATCGAGACGAAGTTCTTCCGCACGGCCAAAAAGATGATGCTGCTGAAATAGGCCGATGTGGCCGCGATCTATGATCGCGGTTTATTCAGATTCCTGAGTCACTTTATACCCCACCCAACGGGTAGAGGCATTGGGGCAGATGTGGACATCTGCCGCCCACGGAAGCCCTGCCTCACCAATCCACCCGGTTTAGTCTTGCTACCCGGTAGTCTTTCCCATAATATCAGGCAGCAGACGGCAGTTCCCTGGGAGAGTTGCCCGACAAGATGGAAGTACAAGATGTCACTAACGCGACCCAGATGAAGGCACTTTGAATCGACGTGACCGTACATAACACATCCCCTGCCGAGAAACGTCACCAACAAACCCTGTTTGCCGTCTATTATCTCACACTTGGTCTGCTGCTGTTTGCTTCATTTTTCCCGGAACTCAGACTCTGGGGACTTAACTGGTGGGCCTATTTGCCTACCGCGACCAGGTATGGTCTGCTGGTGCTGGGACTGATCGTTCCCCTGCTCCTGTCCCGACTGTTACCGCAGCCGACCAGACACGACAAACGCAAGCGCGCCGGAAGTGATTCGTCACAGCGTTTCCTGCTGTCGGCTATCATCACTATCGCCGTTTTCCTGCTCATGTTCGTGATGTTTCGCGCCACGACGCATTTTCTCGGCGACGGTTACCAGTTGCTGGCCCGTCTGGCCGAAGGCGTACCCTCGGTGAAAGTCTGGGACATGGGGACTTCATTTGTCAACGAAACATTGTATCGCCTGTTGGGAAGTAATGGAGAGACTGACGCGTTGCTGACCTTTCAGATTATCTCGATAGTGTCAGGTGTCCTGATGCTGATGGGAGTGGCGTATTGGTCGTACCGGCTCTTCGATGGTTACCTTCAGCGGTGCCTTTTCCTGCTGGGATTGGCATCGGGCGGGTATATGCTGTTGTTCTTTGGCTATGTTGAAAACTACGCCCTATTTCTCGTGGCGGTAATGCAGTTCACCTTGATCGGGGTGGCTGCTATCAAAGGCAAGTGCTCGCGCTGGTGGGCGTTGGCGCCGGTGCTGCCGGCATTCTTTTTCCACCTGTTTGCAGTAACGTTACTACCTGCCCTGGTCTACCTTTTGCTTAGAGATTCACGCCCTACCAAGTGGTTGTTTGGTCGAAGCGTCAGGGTCAGGGTTCTGTTTGCTGTCGGGGTGCTGATGCTGTCGGCGGGCGTGTATTACTATCTATACACGCACTATTTCTTTTTCACATTTGCCCTGCTGCCACCGGTTCCGGACCGGTTCACTATCGAAAGCGACTGGCTCTTCTCGGGGAAACACTTGGTTGATATCGCCAATCTGTGTCTGATCCTGCTCCCGGGATTGCCGGTGCTGGTGACGGCGCTGGTCCTCACCCCCGCCAGGGAGTGGTTCGCCCGACCGGAGCACCGCTTTCTGCTGGTGTTGTCGTTGTCGACAATGGGAGCAGTGTACGTTCTCAATCCCGGAATCGGCATGCCCCGCAACTGGGACCTCTTCTCTATCGTCGGGGTGCCGCTGGCAGTGTTCTATTATTATTATGCTCTGACCAACATTCGCGATTTACGAGCGGCGCTGTCGGTCGTGGTCCCGGCGATTGCATTGGGACTGCTGGTGCTCGGTCCCCGGATAGCCGCTCAGACGGTTGACCGGATCGGGCTGGCGCATTTCGAGGATTATCTCGTTATGGATATGATTCGGAATCGCAATGCCCGCCGGTTGCTGATCAACTACTACGAACAACAAGGCAACAACGTAGCCGCTCGAAAAGAAGAGGCTCGTATCGAGGATGATTTTCCGGAAGTCCGGCTTAGTCGCCAGGGTCGCCGGTTGGTCGGTCAAGGCAAGTACGCTGAAGCGATGACTTATTTCCGGCAGACACTCGCTTATAATCCCCTGTCGTACGATGCCCACACCAATCTGGGGGTATGTTATCTTAAGCAGGGGAATCTTGACAGCGCTCTGTTGATGACAAGAATTGCCGATGGTCTTAATCCGTACAATTCTTCCACAATAAACAACCTGGCTACGATCTACATGCGTCTGCAACAGGACGAGCGCGCCGAGGACTTGTTTCTCAAGTCGCTGGTAATCGACAGCACCGAACACAACGCCCTGGCCGGGCTGGCCTCCATTTGTGCCCGGCGGGGCGAGTTCGACCGTTCCCTGGAGTATGTCACGCGAATATATGCCGGTTCGGCCGTAACCTATGACTACTTCCGTCAGGCCGGGGACGCTTACCTTGAAAGACACGCCTATTCCCATGCCGCCCGGGCTTACGAGTATGCCGTTGAGAGGGGTCTGGACCCGGGGTATGTTCTGGATATGCAGAAAGTCCACCCGCAGTTGAAACAACATCTGCGTGGTAAACGTAATCAGTGAAAGCAGCCGACGATTTCCGTTGCAATAATGGTTGAGTTAACTGCTCTCGCAGTATAAATTGACCGCAATTGTTGAGGATATTAGATGATACAAGCCAGCGAACTTACCAAGATTTTCAAGGACAAGAAGAGAGGGGAAGTGCGGGCGGTCGACGGGGTCTCTTTCATCTGCCGCCCCGGTGAAATCTACGGGTTGCTCGGTCCCAACGGCGCCGGCAAAACAACCACGTTGCGTATGTTGTCCACGGCCTTGAAACCAACCTCGGGAACGGCCGTTGTTGACGGCATCGATGTAACAGATGAACCACAGCAGGTGCGCGCCCGTATCGGTTTTCTTTCCGGTAACACCGGTCTATACGGCCGCCTGACGGCACGAGAGATGGTTCGGTATTTCGGCCGACTGTACGGAATGACGACCGACCGGATAAAGGAAAGAACGGAGATGTTGTTTGAGATGCTGGATATGCGGGAGTTCGCCGATTCCCGCAACGAGAAGCTCTCCTCCGGTATGAAACAGAAAGTGTCGATTGCGCGATCGGTCATACACGATCCGCCGGTGATGGTCTTCGACGAACCGACCACCGGACTCGACGTCATGAGTTCGCGCACAATCGTCGAGTTTATCCAGCGGTGTGCCGATGAGGACAAAACGGTGATATTCTCCACGCACATTATGAGCGAGGCCATGCGCCTGTGCGATAAGATAGGGATAATTCACCAGGGCCGTCTTTATGCCGAAGGCACGGTACAGCAGATGCTGCAGCAGACCGATACCGACAACCTGGAAAGCGCCTTTATCAAGATCGTGGGAGAGTGACTATGCAACTGTCCAAAGTAGCCATTATTTTCAAAAAGGAAATGACCGATACTCTCCGCGATCGACGCACGCTGATCTTTATGCTCCTTATCCCGGTAGTCGCCATTCCGCTGATGATGATGGGTATGTCCAAGCTGATGGTGAGCCAGATCACCAAGGTGAAAGAGGAGCTGTCGATAGTGGTGATTGAGGGAATGGCTTTCCTGCCCGAAGAGTTGCAGGATCAATTCACCGAGGCATCCGAATTGTCGATAGGGACAGAAGACGATTATGAGACGGTGGACCTGACCGAGGAACTGCGACAGGGCAATATCGACGTATTGGTTATTGCCTCCGCAGACTTCGATTCCAACCTGACGCAGGAGAAACCAACCGAGATTGAAGTACTCTTTGACGACGCTGAAATTAAGTCTAAGTTCGCCAAAGGCAGGGTTGAAAAAATACTGACCGAGTTTAAGGATCAGACGGTCCACCATCGCCTGGCACAGCGTGACATCTCAACCGAATTGCTGACTCCTTTTTCTATCGATTTTAAGAACGTGGCGCCGATGCAGAAAATGATCGGCAAGGAGCTGGGTTTGATCCTGCCGTATCTGATCATCATCATGTGTTTCATGGGGGCTATGTATCCGGCTATCGACCTGACGGCCGGGGAAAAGGAACGGGGCACACTGGAAACGCTGCTGGTGTCACCGGCATCAAGAGGAGATTTCGTTGTCGGCAAGTACCTGGTGGTGCTTACAACCGGAATAGTGGCAGCCTTTCTGTCTATGGCAAGCCTGACCTTTTCAATGAATTATATGGTTGCGGATCTTCTCAAGGGAGCGGGCCAGATGCTGGCGATTGAGTTCGATCCCCAGACGGTGCTCCTGGTTCTTCTGACCATTCTGCCGTTGGCCGGTATCTTCGCTGGAATCCTGCTATCGGTCTCGATTTTCGCCCGATCATTCAAAGAGGCGCAGAGCTATGTGACGGCGCTTAACTTCGTCATAATCCTGCCCGCATTCGCATCTTTCCTGCCCGGTGTTGAGATGGGCTACGAGACAGCCCTGATCCCGGTGGTAAATGTCAGCCTGATCATTAAGGATGCGGTTTCGGGGACAGTGGAGTGGCACTTTGTCCTGCTGGCGCTGCTGTCAAATACTGTGCTGGCGGGGCTTAGCCTGCTGTTCTCCCGGAAATGGTTTGAGAAGGAATCGGTACTGTTCCGAATGTAGGGGTCATCGACCCTTTTAATCTGGTCATCATCCTCAGGGGTGTTGCCGGATGAGTCACAATTGTCGAAACCGCAGGGGTTCGACCTACCAGGACTTTGTTTTTCAGATAGCTCTGATGGCGGGTTCGAAGACGGACCCGCCCCACGAGAGTTGACTCCTGTGATAACAGCCCGGTTATTCACCTCGCGCATTGCCAAGTTTTTTATGGACAAAACCGGGCAAAAGGGTATATTTGAAAAAGAGAGAGGAAACCAGGCGGAAGCCGTGCTAAGACATATCCGTGTTCCTTCAGGCCGCGGAGCAAGAATTGCATCAGCAAAACATGCTTCCCGGCCGTTTGCTTCTGCCGTATGTTCTAACGAGAGGATTCTTAACATGCCGAAAACGACGCTACTGAACGTAAGGCGAGGTTTATTCGGTTCTGTACTTGGGATAACCCTGACAGCCATGCTGTTCGTGGCTGTCCCTGTGATGGCGCAGTTAACCGCCGATGATATCGACGCTCTGCAGCAGCAAGCCGAAGATGAGGGCTGGACCTTCACGGTCTCGGCCAACCCGGCTACGTCTTATTCCCTGGATGAACTGTGCGGTCTGAAGGAGCCGGAGAACTGGCAGGCAACGGCGCGCTTTGATCCTATGGCACCAAGACTGGACCTGCCGTCATATTTCGACTGGCGGGATACGACAGATATGCCACCGGTCAGAAACCAGGGTGGCTGCGGCAGTTGCTGGGCGTTTGCCACGGTGGGTGCTCTTGAATGCAACATTAAGATTCGCGACCTGATGACCGAGAACCTCTCGGAACAATGGCTGGTTAGCTGCAACCATCATGGCTGGGACTGTGGTGGCGGCTGGTGGGCGCATGACTATCACCTGGCGGTAACTGACCCCTGTGACAGTTCCGGGGCCGTCATGGAAGCCCAATTCCCCTATACGGCTTCAAACGCACCCTGCGGCTGTCCTTATGAGCATCCTTATCATATAGAATCCTGGGCTTATGTCGGTTCCTCATCAGGCGTTCCCTCCACGGCACAGATCAAGCAGGCCATTCTGGAGTACGGACCGGTCACGGTAGCAGTCTATGTCAATAGCTCCTTCCAGGCTTATGGTGGTGGTGTCTTCAACGGTTGCACGGAGTTCGGTAGCGTCAATCATGGAGTGGTTCTGGTCGGCTGGGACGACAGTCAGGGACCGGGCGGAGTCTGGTTTATGCGCAATTCCTGGGGCTCCGGCTGGGGCGAGGGCGGCTACATGCGAATTCCCTACGGTTGCTCCAAGATCGGTTACGCCACCAGTTACGTCAACTACCAGGGCGGTGTCGCTTTTGAGGCCGATACGACAATCGGCTGGGTGCCGTTTGATGTCAATTTCACCGGTATATCGGGTCTGGATGTCGACACCTGGACCTGGGATTTTGGGGATGGCGGCTCGTCATACGAGCAGTCGCCAATGCATACTTTCTCGGACCCCGGACTGTTTCCGGTAACGCTGGAAATCAACGCCGGTGGTGATATTCGCTCACGGCAGAAGCCTAACTTTATTAAAGCGCTGGCCGATTCCCTGAAACCTGTCTCCACCGAAGGGTATCGCAGCACTGCCGTTATAATGCCCATTTACGTACATAACTACGTGCCCATCAGCACTATCAAAATCCCCATAGAGTATTCAGGTGACCTGGATGTCACGCTGGATTCCTTCTCAACCGTGGGGTGCCGAGCGGAATATTTTGAAGTGCAAACGTATATTCACTACGACCCGGCCGGCAAAAAGCAGACGATTAAGCTGGTCAGTTCCTATTCCGGGACGTCGCCGCATCTTCCGGCTGGAGAAGGAGCCGTCGCCAACCTGTTTTTCACTCTTCCCGGTTCGGCGGGATACGACGATACTACCTATATTCAGGTAGACGGCTACTACAGTTACACTCCTCAGTTTAGCGGCATGTATGCTACCTACGAACCGCGAGTAACTCACAGTACCCTTACCATTTGTTTTCCTCGCGGTGACTGCGATGGCGATTCCGATGTCACGGTGGGCGACATAACTTACCTGGTGGAGTATTTATTCAATGGCGGCCTGCCGTCGACACCGTTGGAAGCGGCTGATGTCGACTGTGGCGGTGATGTTAACGTCGGGGATATTACTTACCTGGTTCAATACCTCTTTGGAGGCGGCCCTGAGCCCTGTGGATGTTCCTGACGGTTTGAAGCATTCTCAGCAGATAAATAAGGTGTCGACCGGTGTGGTCGACACCTTTTTCCTATTATGGTCTTAATTGTTGGTTGCACATATGAACGGATACTACAATGACAAGCTGGCTGCCGACAAACTTCGCCGGTGCTATGAAATCGCACCACTCCGGGTGCAGCAGTATCTTCAGGCTGAGATCGATTACGTACTGCAGCAACTGGGCGTCGATGATACCGTACTGGAACTGGTCTGCGGCTATGGTCGCGTACTGAAGCAACTGAGCCAAAAAGCCAGGGAGGTGGTCGGTATCGATACCTCCCTGACCAGCCTGCAACTGGCCCGGCAGTCGCTGACGGACAACCTTCCGGTGCAGGTGACTATCAGCGAAGTAGACAAGTCGAGTTTATTCTGTCGGTTAATTCGTACTTGATCCGTTGCCAACCCGGATAACTCACAAATAATGTTACTACAACAGATGTGCACGTCACCTCTTACGTGTCGGTTTCACCTCCTGAAAACGCACGCGCCCACATTTGGGACAAACCCATTTGCGTTGTTTGTGAAACGATCGTTTCTGTTCGTGCATGGCTGATTTGCAGCGAGGACATTTCACCGGTTGTACATCTCCCTTAGTGCCTTCAGCCGGTCAGTCGCAGGAAATCGGTCAGCAGGAATTCCATCCGGCCGATGAAGGTGGACATGCGCGACATCACGGTGTACCCAAAGGTGGCGCCAAAGAAAATCATCAGAAAGTAAGTGCCAATTCTAGCCGATACGCCCAGTGCCCCCCGATGTTCGCTGCTGAAATAGAAGTACGATAGAGTGGTTAACACACCCACCACGACGACTATGGCCGACAGGTCCGGCAAACCCGATTCGGAAATCAACGGCGCCACCGTGGCCGACATCTGTTTTAATGTGCGGGCTTCGAGCATGACCGGGATCGCCACCCCGGCGCCGGAACCGATCATGACGGCAATCGGAATCCGTGAGAGGAAAGCCGTCTGACGCAGGAAGCGGCTGAACATCAGCAGACCCAGCAGCAACGGCACAATAAGAGCCAGACGGCCGTCCTGCACCAGTGGTGTCAACAGCAGGTTCATAACGGTGCCGGTCCAGACTATCACCAGCATGTAGCCGATTGAGACGCCAATCAGCAATGACTCGGCCAGCTTGTAAACGGGATTGTCACGATACAGAAACGACAGGATGGCAATCGTCAATAGCCCGGCAACTATAGTTGAGGGATCACTCATGATGACTTCCGGCGCCGGTTTTTGAAATAAATAAAGTTACCCACCAGCACCAGGGCGATCACGTACAGATGGGCGGTGGTCTGGGCCAGCATACTGCGCGACCCTCCCCCGCTGCGTTGAATCAGTTGTTCATATTCAGCCGCGCCGCGCAGGCCGCCGACCAGGCCGTACATCTGGCCGGAGGCGACATAGGGGTCGAAAGTAGTCATCATGGCGGCCGTCATGCCGGACAGGATACGCACTCCATAGCGACTGCCGCCATACTCTATCCAGTGCGTGGTAAGTGAACCATCGGTGATGGAGATAACCGCAGCCAGGTCATCATAGTTGACGATGTCTTTGAGAACTTCATATTCGTGGTACGGTCGTCCAAGATAATCCTGAGGGAAAGTCTCCGGGATGGACTCCCCCATAGACAGGATGGCAGCGATATACTGTGGCCTGAAACCCAGGTAGACAAAATCCCGGCCGTATCGGCGATCATACTCGGCGGCAGTGTTTTGCATTAAGCGGTAGCCGATGACGGTACCTTCGGCCAGCAGTGCTACGCCGATCAACCGATGGCCCCGGGCAAAGGCATGGCACAGCAGCGCCTGTCCAATGGGGCGTATCTCCGGCAGCGATGAGGCCTCATGATCGAAAGAAATCATCAAGGCCGAACCGGGCGGCAGGGAATCAATGAAATCGTACACCTTGCGGGTCTGGTCGGATACCGGCATCTCCAGCCGAATATCAAGCAGCATCACGACGGCAATACAGATAAACAGCCCCAGAAAGATCCAGTGCCGACCGGCCGGCCGTTTCATCTTTTCCCTCCCAACCAGGTGCGTTCAATGCCCAGAATTACCCGTAGAGAGGTGGTCACCGAACCGAGGCCAATGCCGATCAGGATGGCCCGCCGGGCCGACATTGAGGGGTAGTTGCGAATCCAGTCGGCGATGTCTGGCAGGCCTGAGTACACGGCGGTGCCCACCGCGCTGCGGCTGAGTAAAATGATAAGAGCCGACAGCAGCAACACTGTAGCCGGAAGAGAACGGGCACGGAAACCACGAAAAGAGGCCGAGGCTACAAAAAAAGCCAGCAGGGCAAAGACGGTGGACTGCATCGGCGCCTGGACATTCTCAAACATCCACATAAACGGGGTGTCGGCCCGAATACCCCAGATCAGGGCCAGCAGCGGCATCGCCGTCAACCCGGCCAGTATGACCACCCGATTAAAGCGGTCCTGTCCCCGGCGCAGTTGCTTTATGTTGGTCTTGATGACGCTGACCACGCCCAGCAGCAGTGCGAAGGCAAAGATAATCTGCCAGTAGTGGAGGACCGTCTGATTGACGGACCGCGCCATCGGGTGCTGAGAGAAATACTGAGTAAACATGATTACTCCGAACACAAAGCAGACACCCAAAGCAACCTTGCGGTTCATCAGAATCTCCACCAGTCACTGATAGCCCGGCCACTGATAGCTTCAACCGTGCACCAGGCCACGGCCAGCAGGATGTACAACGCGATGAGTACCTTAAAGATGTCCTGGGCACGCACTGAGGCCAGGATGGACTGATCCTGCGACAGGTATCCGGAAGCGGCAAAGAGTTCCTCGCCGATGAGCGTGTAATCGCAGGCGACGATAAAAAAGGCCAATTGAATCGTGGAATCGGTACCGGCGATCTGAATGGCACCAATGGAGTTCCCGGTTTCAGCCAGAATCAGCGATTCGGCTTCAAATGTCCCCAGCAGGAAAATCGAGGCCGGCTGCAAGCGGGTGATCATGCCGTCGACAGCGGCGGCGTATCCGAATTGCGACGAAGTGACATAGGTGATGTCATCCGGTCGGAAGCGATCCGGGTAACCGGCTTTCAGATAGCTTTCGCGTACGACTTCCTGAGCTACCATCATGATGACCGGATCGTGAGTGGGGTAAACCAGGCGGCAATTATAACTGGCAATTTTATCGGCCACGTGGCTGAGAAAGTTCATGGAGGCAATGGTGGTTGGGCGCTGGATATCACCACCCCAGCCGGGAGTATACAGAACCGGGCGGGCCATCTCCGTAGCCCGACCGATAGCATCCTCGACCGCCTTCAGACCATGAATCTCTCGCATCTTGAAATCGCCCCGACGTGACCGGTAGTAAGTTACGTAGAGGATGATCAGGATTGAAATAAAGGCCGCAACCAGTGTCGGCAACCGGTCGAGATCAAGCCAGCCCGGGTCACCGGGAACGGCCACAGCCATCAGATGCCACAGCATACCAGTCGAAAAATACCGATATGTCATCACAATCAACTAAAAGATTTTTCTTGACCCCAACCGGCGCAATCCTGCTTATAATCAATGAAACAAATTTGGACAGAAGAGGTGTTATGAAAGCGTTAGCGATCCTGGCGGCAACGATACTGGTCATCTTGACGCCGACAACCCAAGCGGCAACAACGATTCACTGGTGGCAATTCTGGACGGATCCCGAGATCAAGCCGGTGATAGCAGCTATGGTGACGGAGTTTGAACAGACCCATCCCGACATCAAGGTTAAGTTGACCGATCTTACCTGGGCCAACGGACACGAGAAGATAGTCATTGCCCTGGCGTCCGGTACCGGGCCGGACGTGCTTGAACTCGGTTCCGACTGGATCGCGCAGTTTGCTGCCACCGGTCATCTGGCCGACATATCAACCGACATTGCCTCCGACAGCGGTGAGTTTCAGGGTTGGGGTATGGCTACCTATCAGGGGAAAGTGTACGCCAGACCGTGGATACTGGGAACCAGGGTTCTTTTTGGCAACCGTGATCTTTTAACACAAGCCGGAATGGATACCTCCTGGGTACCCATAACGCTGGATGATCTCAAATATGCAGCAATGAAAATCAATCGATTGGATCCGGAAATCTACGGCTGGGGTTCCAATACTGCCGAGAAGCACCGTCTGTACAAGAAGTTCCTGCCTTTTTTCTGGTCCTACGGGGCCGATCTGTTCTCTGAAGACGGCCGCTTCTGTCTCCTTACATCCCAAAAGGCAATCAACTCGCTGGCTCTTTATAAAACAATGCATGACTCCTGCGGTTATGTGTCCAATCAGCGCGGTATAGAAGATGCCTTTCTTCAGGGCCGCATCGGTTTTATCATATCCGGCGACTGGCTCTTGAAACGGATTGAAACAGAAAAAAATCAGATTAATATGTTCACAACACTGTTCCCGGGACGTGGTTTTCCGGGGCGTTCGTTTCGAGGCGGCGAATTCCTGGCAATCAACGAAGCTTCCGAGCACCAAGACGCCGCTCTGAAGCTGATCGGTTTCATCACGTCGCCACAGAACCAGCTTCGTTTCTGCCGCGCCAATCGCTCGGCCAACCCATCAAGTATCAAGGCGCAGACGGATTCATATTTCACCTCCAATGAGCACTTGCAGACGTTTATCAAACAAATCACTTTGGCCGAACATCCGCCGGTTGACCCCGACTGGGTTTATATGGAGGATGCCATTGAGGAGGCGGTCGAGGAGGCTTTGTTCGGATCGGGACTGATAGCCCACTCGCTATTGGAGGCGAGCCGAAAAATCGCTGAGCTTATGGAAAAATGAAAGCCGCACGATTAACGGTTCTGGCTCTTACTATTCCCTGGCTGGCCACCCTGGTGGTATTCTGGCTACTGCCCCTGATCGTATCACTGCTGATGGGATTTACAGATTTCCGGCTGCTGGTCAGGGATTACAATTGGGTGGGCTGGTCAAATTTTCAGGCTCTGTTGAGCGACCGGGATTTCATCGGCGCTCTGAAAAACACCTTCATATTTGTGCTGGGGACGATTCCGGTCACGACAGTCGTGGCGCTCGGTATGGCTCTGCTGGTTAACCGGCGGTTTAAGGGACGGGGGCTTTTCCGCGCCGCCTATTTCCTGCCGTCGCTGACTTCGATGATCGTGATTGCCCTGATCTTCACCAACCTGTACCAGCGAGGCGGCTACGTGGCACTGCTAGCCCGCCTGATCGGGGTGACCCCGCCGGTTAACGGCTTTTTATATGACGGCGGCAGCGCTCTTTATTCGATCATGGCCATGGACGTCTGGATGTCGGTCGGCTACTACATGTTGATTTTCCTGGCCGGACTGAAAGCGATCCCCCAGGAGTTGTACGAGGCAGCCGAAATACACGGAGCTTCAGCACTGCGACGGTTGTTCTGCATTACTCTGCCGCTGCTGAGGCCGATAGCTTTGTTCATACTGGTCATCAATTCCATCAAGTCTTTTCAGGTCTTTGTAGAGATCTTCGTAATGACCAAAGGCAAGTTCGATACCGCCACCGCCGTCTATTTTATTTACGAAACCGGTTTGACCACCGGTTTTGAAATCGGTTATGCCTCGGCAGCGGCTTACATCCTGTTTGTCATTATCGCCATGTTCTCGGTGCTGTGGTTCTTACTCTTGAAAAGGAGGCAACCGCTGTGGTAGGCTATCGCCTCCTGGGGTCTCTCAGGTTCATCCTGTTGGTGGGCCTGTTGGCGGTAATGGTTTTCCCGCTGGCATGGATGTTCCGAGTATCGCTGATGAACCCCGGCGCCGACATCAGCATGGGACAGATTGTCAACACCGAGTTCACCCTGGCTAACTACAGCGACCTGTTCTCTCTCCACAGTATGGGGCGCTACCTGTTCAATTCGCTTTTTGTCGGAATCGTCGTTACGGTGGGAAACATCTTATTCTGCTTTATGGTCGCCTACGCACTGGCTCGCTACCGGTACATTTACCACAAGGTTCTCTTCCTGAGTGTTATCGCCGTGCTGATGATACCGGCCCACGTGCTGATTATCCCACTGTACATCCTGATGGTTAAAAGCGGTCTGTACGACAGCTATTGGGCTCTTATTCTGCCCTGGCTGGTCAACCCGATAGGGATATTCCTGGTCAAACAGTACCTTGAATCCGTCCCCCCGGCGATGGAAGAAGCGGCGCGCCTGGACGGCGCCGGGGAACTGCGAATACTGTTCAGGATCGTCATGCCGTTGTGCCGTCCGGCCCTGGCGGTGCTGGCTATTCAGGTATTTTTCACCAACTGGAATTCTTTTCTTTTTCCTTATATCCTGACATCCAGCGAGGAGGTGCGCACTCTGCCGGTCGGTCTGGCGATGTATCAGGGTCACCAGGCAATTGACTGGCAACACCTGATGGCCGGCTCGGCTATAGCCGTTATCCCGGTGCTGATACTGTTTATCCTGATGCAAAAGCAAATTGTTGCGGGAATCACAGCCGGAGCCATCAAACAATAGGTGACAAGTCACCAATATTTTCCATCATGTAATGACGGGGTTTGTCCCAGACTGTTGCTTGTTTGCAGGTCAACTTCTTATTTGACAACCACCAACTTTTTTGTTGCTTGCCGGTATCGGTCGTATAGATTATGCTTCTGAATCAGTAATCTGAATAAAAAGAATACGACCAAAGGAAAGGATTTGTGGACAATGAAAAGAACTCTGATTGTAATTGTCGGGTTGGCTTTGCTTGCTACCGGCTGTGGCGTGAACAAAGCCTTCGTGGAGGAACAAATCAATCAGTCGGAGGCTCGTACCGATGCCAGGCTCTCCACACTGAAGGACCAGACCGACGGCAACGCCACTGAAATCGCCAGGCTGCAGTCGCTGTCTCGTGAACTGTCGGACAAGACCGATCTGGCTATCAATGAAGCCAAAGGGTATGAGAACTACCAGATCATCTGGTCGGGTGAGATCAAGTTCGATTTCGACAGCTACGAGATCACCGACGTAGCGGCAGCCACCCTCGATGAGGCCGGGCAGACAATGGAGCAGCATCCCGGTTCCGTTATTGAGATCGCCGGTCACACCGATCGCACCGGAAATTCCAGCTACAACCTGATGCTGGGCGAGAAACGAGCCGGTGCCGCCAAACGGTATCTCTTCGAACGTTTTGGAGTATCGCTGTACAGGTTGTTCATTATTTCACACGGCGAAGATAAACCGGTCGCCATGCCCGACGAGCGCCAGGCGGCATCACAGAACCGTCGGGTGATAATGAAGGTATGGGGGCAGTTGTAACAACTTCCTAAGATTTCACATCGAGAATCCAAATAGACAGGCGACGGGGTTTCGACCTCGTCGCTTTGTATTTGTATGACCCTTGGAGTTTTAATGTTACGGTCGGCTTGCTGCCGTCAGGTAGAGTGAGTTGTCACTAGAAATGGCGGCGGCCGGTAGTATCCTGTGACGCCGGCTGGTTTTTTCGTGAGGAATTTGAAAGCCGCAACCCCCTGGCCGGATGCAGGTGGCAAGTGGCGGTCGGCTGGTTTTCTTCAGTGAAGACTTCGTTGCGAACGTTAGGGCAGCGCGGGGTGGCCAGTTCCCCGGACTCCAGGCAAACGACGGTATGTACTATTCCGTCCGGTTCCTCAAACTCAAGCACCGGCAGTGAGTCATGAGCGCGTATCATGAACTCGGTCCAGATCGGTACGCCGTTTCTGGCGCCATCGTGGCCTCTGCCGATTGAAGTCTTGTCATCGAATCCAATCCAGGTTCCGGCCGTGATCTGGGGTGAATAGCCGATAAACCAGTTGTCGCAGAAATTGTTGGTGGTGCCGGTCTTGCCTCCGGCCGGTCGCTTGAACCCTCCCCCGATCCATTGTGATCGCCGACCGGTGCCGGCTTTAACCACCGACTGCATCATATCGACCATAATGAAAGCCGTTTTAGCCGACAGCACCTCCTCTTTTTCCACGGCGCTGTTGTCTTCAAGAACCCGGCCATAGCGATCGATTATCTTGTGAATCGAGCGGTAGGGAATGTGAATACCCTGGTTAGGGAAGGTTGAAAAAGCGGAGACCAGCTCAATCAGCTTGACTTCGCCGACTCCAATCGCCAGCGAAGCAACTTCCGGCAAAGGTGTGGTGATCCCCATCTTGCGTGCATAGAAAATAGCTTGCTGCGGCTGGATTTTCAGAAGCAACCGAATCGCTACCAGGTTCCGCGACAGTCTCAGACCGTCTCGCAGCATAATCGGTCCCATGAACTTGTTATCGAAATTGTGTGGTCGCCACTGTTTGGAGCCGGGAATGTCCAGAACAATCGGGTTGTCATCGATAATGTCGGTGGTTCGGAAACCATTGTCGATACAGGCCGTGTAGATAAACGGCTTAAAGGCTGATCCCGGCTGCCGTTTCGCCTGTACCGCCCGGTTGAACTTGGTCTCCTCAAATGATCGTCCGCCCACCATGGCCAGGATGTCGCCGTTGGCATTGTCGATGGCGACAAAGGCACCCTGTATTTTCTTGTAAGCCCGGATCGGTTGGCCGACTTCGTCGACGGTATCCGGCAATCTCTCGCTGTAGTGAGGGTTGTCGACAGAGTAGGTACGTTCGATTCGCGCCCGCAGGGAATCGACTTTCTTGTGGACAGCAGCTTCGGCAGCTCTTTGCAGATCGACATCCAGGGATGTAAACACCTTGAGACCACCGGAATACAGGGTATTTTCACCGTACCGATCATAGATGTACTGCCGCACGTACTCCGTAAAATATGGAGCGATCCCGATTTTTTCCTCGGGTGGGGAAACCTGCACCGGTTCCCGGCTGAGGGAGTCGTACAATTCACGAGTAAGCCCGCCGGCAGTGTAATAGGAATAGAGAACCCGGTTGCGCGCCTTGAGACATTTCTCGGGGTTTGTAAACGGCGAGTTGACGTTGGGACCCTTAAGCAGTCCGATCAGGATGGCACAATCGCTGATATTAAGTTCCGCCACCGATTTCGAATAGAAAACCCGGGCTCCGGCCGCGACACCGTATGCACCGCGACCAAAGTAGTACTGGTTGAGGTACATCTCAATGATTTCTTCCTTGGAGTACGTCCTCTCCAGCTTGATGGCCGTCAGTCCCTCTTTGATTTTCCTTTCAAAGGTGCGCTTTCTGGTAAGGAACAACATGCGGGCCAGTTGCTGCGTGATGGTGGAAGCTCCGGCCGCTTTCTCCCATTTGATGACGTTGGAGGCCGCCACCATGAACACGCGGCGCATATTGATTCCCCAGTGATCGAAAAACTCGCGGTCTTCCGAAGCCAGCAGCATTTCGACCAGGTGGGGCGGCAGATCGCAATAGGGCGTCAGAACTCGGTTCTCGCTGAAAAACTCTTTGAGCAGAACACCGTTGCGATCATACAACTTCGTCTTGAGGCTGGGTTCGATATTGTGCAGTTGCTCAAACGACGGCAACCCTGATTGATAGACTACATAAGTGCGATAGCCGACCACCGTCACCAGGACGAGGATAAGTATGGCCAGTGCGATTAAAAGCCGTCTTAACCTCCCGGCCCGATACTGTTTCTGGTTCACCTTCAGGGTCATCATTACTATTTTGTCACTCGGTTACCGGCAAGTCAATATATAAAACCCGGACGTGGACCTCACGGTTGCTTTCCTGCGGTTTTATAACTACTATAAAAGTTTCGGTCATGGAAGGCCGGTCAACCTTTATCAGTTATATGACGATATGTCCATAAGGATGCACGATTGGAGAAGCCGTTGAAGCCTATTTCGCAAGACAGTCGACTCAGTGCCGAGTTTGACCATCAGTGGCAGACTATTGCCCGGGGAGCAGTCGATCTCCTGCCTGAGGGCGAATTCGAGGAGTTGGTAAGAAAATCAATTGCTGATAATGTACCTCTCCGCGTCAAGCAGGGCTTCGATCCGACCGCACCCGACATCCACCTCGGCCATACTATCGGCATCCGCAAGCTCCGGCAGTTTCAGGACCTGGGACACCAGGTCGTTCTCATTGTCGGCGATTATACGGCGATGGTGGGTGATCCCTCCGGTCAATCGGCCACACGTCCCCAGTTGGAATACGATAGAATCATGAAGAACGCCGAGACTTATCAGAAACAATTTTTCAAGATTCTGGACAAGTCAAAGACGGAAGTGCGCTTCAATGGCGAATGGTTTAAGGAGATGCCCTTTACTGATATCATGAAGTTAGCCTCCCGGTTCACGGTAGCCCGGTTACTGGAAAGGGACGATTTTGAAACCCGGATACGTCGCGGTATCCCTATCTCCATTCACGAGTTGTTCTACCCGCTGATGCAGGCTTATGATTCGGTAGCTGTCAAGGCCAACGTCGAGATCGGCGCCACCGAACAGAAGTTCAACCTGCTGGCCGGGCGGACAATACAGGAAGCGTACGGTGTCAAACCACAGGCGGTTCTGACTCTGCCGGTGCTGGTGGGAATCGACGGCGAGAAGCGCATGTCCAAATCTCTGGGCAATTACATCGGTATCGATGAGGACCCTCGGGAAATCTTCGGCAAAGTGATGTCAATCGCTGACGATTTGATATATCCGTATTTCGAGATGGCCACCGACGTCACTCTGGAGCGACTGGAGGAGATAAAAAAACGTCTTTCCCAGCCCGATATCAACCCCATGATTATCAAGAAGGAGTTGGGCGAAAAGCTGGTGGAGATGTACAATTCGCCTGGTTCCGGAAAAACGGCACGGGTGGAGTTTGAACGTGTTTTTACTCACAAGGAATTGCCCGCTGACATGCCGGAAGCAGGAATCGATCAGCTTGCGGATTGGGACCTGGATTCAGGTCGAATCTACCTGGTGCACCTGATGGCGCGCGCCGGATTATCGCGCTCCAACAGTGAAGCGCGGAAACTTATCGAGGCCGGCGCCGTTTTACTTGACGGTGAGAAGATTACTGATGCCAACTACGAATTTGCTCTGGAAACGGGTTGCGACAAGATTCTGAAAGTCGGGAAAAGGCGGTTTCTCAAGATTCGCGGTTAAAATCTCCCCGGCCGGCGGCACTTTCGTTGATGCGAAACTCTCCAGAACTTGTACAAAAGAACATGATCCGAGAAACGCTGAAAATTGTTGGTATAATGCTGCTGCCGGTGCTGGTAACCGGTTGCTCCTCCACCCTGCACAAACAGCCGTCATCCGAGACCCGGACCAGGACGTCTGTCGTCGAAACCACGGCCGAGAGGGCTTCGGAACCTGCCGACGAGCAGATACGCCCGGAGGCGTTTGCCTACTACGTCCAGGCCGTACTCTACGAGCAGATGGGCAACCCCTATCAGGCGGCAATATACTATACCAAGGCACTGCGATATTGCCCCGGTTCGTACGAGATTCGGTTTTCCCTGGCCGGTCACCTTTACAAACTGCAGGAATACCAAAGGGGACTATCGGTGCTGGCACCCATCACACCCGAGGATACCGCCGTCTGGCAGTTGCGGGCCATTACATACTCTACTGCCGGGGCTGAGGACTCGGCCCGAACTTGCTACCTGAGGTTGGTGGCGCTTGACTCAACACAATCGCGGGCGTACGCATACCTGGCCGGCACTTACCGCCGTCTTAACGATCTCGATTCCATGATATGGGCTTACGAAAACCTGACCAGGCTGCGACCCCACCAGTATCGTCTGCTGGGAGAACTGGGTATGCTGCAGGCCCAGGCGGGCAGATACGAGGAGGCCAGGCAGTCATATCAAAGGTCGATTGAAATCAACGGTGGTCAGAACAATATTGCCGCTTTCATCGGTTTGGGTAATCTGTATGAAGCCGACCGGCAACCGGATTCAGCGCTGATTATATTTAATGCTGCGGTTGATGTCGCACCATCTAACGTGATCGCTCATCGGTGCTTACGGGGGCTATACACAAGTCTGGATTCGCTGGACAAGGCTCTTTATCACGCCTGGCGTGAGGTGGAATTGACGCCGCTGGACGAGGGTGCCTCCCGTCGGCTGGGTATGCTGTACTACTGGCTGGATTCCCTGCAACAGTCCGACTCGATATTCAGTCAACTGGCTGAAAACGGCCGGCCTCACCCGGTCAATCACTTCTACCTGGGCCGCATAGCAGTTCGGCGTGATAACTTCGACCGAGCCCTTCAGCAATTCACGTTGCTGACCCAACTGGCCGACTCCTCGTACGAATCGTGGCTTGACCTGGGCTATGTATACCGGGAAATGGGTCAGCATGACAAAGAGATTGAGACCTACCAGACCGGTCTCAGTCATATGCGGGACGACACGGGACGGTCGCGACTGCTGATGGCGCTGGGCGCCGCCCGCGAGCGCTACGGTCAGATTGACGAAGCGTTAGCGACCCTTGAGGAACTTGTCGCGGGGCACCCGGACTACGATGAGGCGCTCAACTACCTGGGATACATGCTGGCCGATCGGGGTGAGCGGCTGGATTATGCTCGCGAATTGATCGCTCGCGCCATATCTCTTGAACCGGATAACGCTGCCTATCTTGACAGCTACGGGTGGGTCCACTACCGCCTGTGTGATTACCCGGAAGCGCTCGTCCACCTTGAAAAAGCGGTAACGCTTGACAGTGACCCGGTAATTTTCGATCATCTGGGAGACGCTTATCAGGCAGTGGGCGAATCTGAGAAAGCTCGCACCTGGTGGCAAAAGGCACTGGACTTGGACCCGGATAATGATCAGATCAAGCAAAAGCTCGGTCCTTAAACGGTCGCACAGGCGCGGCTCGATCCGATATCGACGTCTCATTTTGTCAGCTTTGATCGCCGGTTTGATCTCCTGCGCCGAGGTGGCTCCCCCACCCGGAGGCGAAGCCGACAAGCTGCGTCCGGTTCTGATGGGATCGGTCCCGGCCGACGGAGCGACTGAAGTAGCCCCGGATCGAGTCATCAACCTCTTTTTTTCCGAGCGGGTTGTCAGTCCACGTACCGGCAAGGCTGTGTTTATATCACCCCGTCCCCTTCAGGAACCCAGGCTCAAATGGAAGTCGGACCGGCTGGAGATCGTCCTGCCGGACACTTTCCGCACCGATGAGACCTACATAGTGTCGTTAAGCGCCGACATTGCCGATCTGCGCGGCAACAAGCTCGACAGTTCGGTAATGATCGCCTTTTCGACCGGTGCTTTTATCGACTCCGGTGCTGTTTCCGGCCGGGTGTTCGCGGCTGATAAACCGCGAGGCGGGCTGATGGTGGGACTATATCGGGCAACTGTCTTTGACGACACGGCAACCATCCTGGATTCGCTGTATCCCGACTACCTGACCAGGTCCAACCAGGAGGGGGCCTTCACGTTTCAGTATCTTCCGTCACGCGAGTACCGCCTGGTGGCATTCGACGATAAGAATCGCGACGAACGTTTTAATCCTTCGCGGGAATCATTTGCCCTGCCCGACCGTCCGATTGTACCCGGTGGCAAAGTGCCGATAGACAACCTGGAACTGATGCTGACGACTCAGGACACCGTCACCACCGAAATAATCTCCGCTTCATTTACAGCCAGGGGACTGTTGAAAATCCGTATGTCGCGGTCTATAGAGTTGGGTATCCTGTGTCAGAATCCGTCAAACCTGTTGCTGTCAAGTCAGACTGACAGCGGTCTGGTCAGTGTGGCAGGATCGTTTCCGGAGTGTGATCTCGAGGAAACATCGGTTCTGCACGCGTATTTTGACAGCCTGCCGAAGGGTGTCTACGACCTGGAACTGATGTTCGATCTGTCGCAGTCGACCATGACCTACGCCGGGATTGAATCCACGGTCGCCGACGACCAGAGGCCGCCCGCTATCGAACGCTTTTACCCCGACCCGTCACCCCGGCTCGTCGAGGATGTCGAACTGCAACTGGTTTTCTCCGAGCCGCTGGACACCGCGGGGCTGACCAGTGAGGCTATTGTGCTTCAGGACGGCGAAGAACAAAACATCCCCCTGACACTTACGTGGCGCGATCCTTTCCACCTGCTGCTGCAACCATCCGAGTTGAATGAGGGCACGTCTTACACACTGACGGTGGCCGAGTTTGAGATCGCTGATGCCGCCGGCAATATGCTCGGTGACAGTCTCAAGCAGTACTCTTTCTCCACCCTGAACAGTTCCACCCTGGGGTCGATCTCCGGGGAAGTGGTGATAGCTATCGAGGGACAGCAGGACAGTCCGGCGGTGTTGTCTTTCAAAAAGGTCGGTTCCAGCCAAAAGTACGAACTGACCGTACCTGATCGGTCGTTCAAAATCGATGTCCCATCGGGCAAATATCTGCTGTCGGGATTCGTCGACTCCGACCTGGACGGCGTCCGGGGAGTCGGTTCAATAACTCCCTTTCGCCTGGCGGAGACCTCGGCCAGCTACCCGGATACGATCAGTGTCCGCTCACGGTTTGAGACGGCCGGTATCAGGTTTGAGTTTCGGTAGCTGCTGGCTGCTGATTTCCCCTTCCAATTATCCGTTCCTTAAGTCGTAAATAAACTTGTGCGATCTTTATTAATGAATTATCCAGGTAGCGATGGAGTATAGCAGCTAAAAGATAAGAGGACGATGCTGATGAGACGACTGATCGGCAGCATTGCCGTTTTCCTGACAGTCATCCTGATCGTGCCGACAGCCGGTACTCAGGTCGAGGAGACGACAGCCGATGTCAAACAGATAATACGAGACATTGACCAGCTCTATCGCAGTTCCTCCAGTTATTCTGAGATTGAGATGGAGATCGTCACCCCCCGCTGGCAACGGACTCTGGCCATGAAATGCTGGACTCAGGGGCTGGACAAAACCTTCCTGCGCATCACCGCCCCCCGGAAGGAAAACGGGGTGGCCACGCTGCGCATCGACAACGAGATGTGGAACTACCTGCCCAAGATCAACAAAGTGATTAAGATTCCGCCGTCGATGATGATGAGTTCGTGGATGGGGTCCGATTTTGCCAATGACGACCTGGTCAAAGAATTTTCCCTTTTCGAAGATTATTCCTACGAGTTGATTACCGTCGACAGTGCCCGGGATGATCTTCTGTATGTCAACTGTATTCCGCGTGAAGACCTGCCGATCGTCTGGGGTAACATCGTGGTAGCGGCTCGCAGGAGCGATCATCTTCCCGTCTGGCAGAAGTATTACGACGAGAAAGGCAGGCTGATGCGTGTCTTGCAGTACCGGGACATAAGAGAGTTCGGCAAACGTACCTTACCGACGGAGATGGAAATGATTCCCCAGACCAAAGAAGGGCACAAGACGGTCATCCGTTATTTGCAGCTTGACTTTGACCGCAACGTTGACGATGGTGTTTTCTCATTGAGGAATCTCCGTTCATCGAAATAAGGAGCATCCGCATTGCTTCTGTTTAAGATAGCTTTTCGCAACGTCTTCCGTCAGAAACGACGGTCGCTGTTGACCGTGCTTACCATGCTAATCGGTTTTACCCTGGCCTCCTTATCAATCGCCTGGTCAGACGGCACCTACAGCAACATCATCGATATGTTCACCCGTAATCAACTGGGTCATATCCAGGTCCACCAGCAGGGATATCTCGACCGCCCGGCGCTCTACAAGACAATCGATCGATTCGAGACGGTAGGCCAACTCATAGCGGACGTAGCCGGAGTCGAATCCTGGACACCGCGTCTTTATTCTGCCGGACTGGTTTCGGTGGGTGAAAAGAGCTCCGGCGCCAGGATCATCGGTATCGATCCTCGACGGGAACAGGCCGCCACTCGATTTGATAAAAAGATCGCCCGGGGCCGTATGTTTTCGGATAAACCGGCGCATGAAGCGTTATTGGGGGAAGGTCTGGCGAAGATACTCAAGGCGGATGTGGGCGATGAAGCTGTTATCGTTTCGCAAGGGGCTGATGGTTCGATTGCCAACGACCTGTATACCATCGTTGGTTTTGTTTCCAGCGGTAGTAAGATCACCGACCAGAGCGCTTTTTATTTGCATCTTGCCGACGCCCAGGAGCTGCTGGTACTTGAGGGACGAATACACGAAATCTCTATTGTCGGTGAAGACCTGAACATCATTCCTTCGCTCGCCGAGGATATTGCAACGGCTATCGACAACCCTGAACTGGCCGTTGCCCCCTGGCAGGAGTTCGCCAAACAGTTTTACCAGGCGATGAGAGCCGACCAGCAGGGCGGATTGATAATGCTGGCCATAATCATACTCGTAGTCGCGGTGGGCGTATTGAACACGGTCCTGATGACGGTTCTTGAGCGAACGCGGGAGTATGGTGTTCTGCGGGCAGTCGGCACCGGACCGGGACAAATCTTTGGGCTGGTGCTGATCGAAGTGTTCGTTATGGCGATCATCAGTATTATCCTCGCTGTCGGCCTGAGTTACGCCATCAACTACGGACTTTCGATCCATGGTGTGGCCATGCCCAAACCGTTTACTTATGGTGGCATCGAGTTTCGCAAGATGTACACCGAGATCAATGCCCGCAGTTATTATATACCGGCTCTGTGTGTCGTTATTTCAGCTATGTTTGTTGCAATTTTCCCGGCAGCCAAAGCGGCACGGGTCGCACCGGCACGGGCTATGAGAATGCATTAGGGAACGATAGCGATGCAACTCTACCTGAAACTTGCCTGGCGAAACCTCTTTCGTAACAAGCGGCGAACTTTCATTGCAGCGGCCGCTATCGGTATTGGATTGGCGGCACTGATCTACGTCGATGCTCTCATAATCGGTATGGAGCAAAATATGATCCGCTCGGCGACGGGATCATTTCTTGGAGAAGGACAGATACACCGGACCGGGTTTCGTGAAACGTTTGAGGTTGAGAAGACAATAGCGAATCTTGACGAGGTTACGGCTCGACTGGAGAAGGATACAATTGTAACCCATTTCACACTCCGTACACTGAGTTTCGCCATGATCAACTCCCCGGCCAACATGAGCGCCATATCTATGGTGGGTATCGAGCCGACTACGGAGAAGTACCTGTCACAGGTTGACGAAGCCCTTATCGAGGGCGCCTATTTTGACGGCGACGATGAGCGTGATATTCTCATCGGCAGCAAATTAGCTGAGTTGCTGGAAGTGGAACTCGGCGACCGGGTAGTTCTGACGGCGGCGGAGGCATACACGGGCGATCTGGCGCAGGAAATGTTTCGTATCTCAGGTATCTATCACTTCAATATCAGCGAGATGGACAAAGCTATGGCTTTTGTTCGGTTGGACAAAGCACGCGACATGATCAACCTTGAGGGAGCGGCTCACGAAATAGCTATTATATTCACTGATACAAAACATGGTCGAGACAAAAATCTTCCCTTCTGGGACTCATATTCAACGGGAGGCAACGAAGCATCAGGATGGGCAGAGTTGCTGCCGGAGCTCGAGGCGGCTTTTGAACTGTCAAGCTTCTCGACTTGGATAATCGGACTGATTCTTTTTGTCGTGGTAGCGGCGGGAATAGTCAACACCTTATTTATGTCGCTGTACGAACGGATGTTCGAGTTCGGCGTCATGCGCGCGGTCGGCACCCGGCCCCTGGCGCTCGCCCGTCTTATCCTTTTTGAAGCCGCTTCGTTGGGCGTAGTCAGTGTTGTACCGGGCGTTGTTCTCGGCTTTATCGTAACCTACATCTCGGCTCAGATCGGTATCGATTACACCGGCATCGAATACGCGGGAATGACTTTCCGGGAGTTGCTCTACCCGGTCATGCAGCTTGAACAATACATCTACTTCCCTCTCTGGGTTTTTGTCATAACCACCCTGATCGGACTATATCCGGCACTCTATGCAGCCCGGATGAATCCGGTCAAAGCGATGAGGCGCAGCTTTTGAGGAAACGTCAATGAATAACAATACCATTGAAAATATAATCGTTGCCAAAAGCGTGACCAAGGAATACTCCGATCACGGCGTGCCGGTCATGGCTCTCTGGGGTATCGATCTGTCGATTCAAAGGGGCGAGTTTACCGCTATCGTCGGACCTTCCGGGTCGGGGAAAACTACTTTCCTTAACGTTATCTCCGGTCTCGACACGGTTAGTGAGGGTAAAGTCTGGCTCAATAATAAACTACTATCGGAGATGAGCAGTAAGGAGCTTTCCGATTATCGGCGGGACAACATCGGGTTCATTTTTCAGGCCTACAACCTGATCCCGGTGTTGACGGTGCAGGAAAACATCGAGTATATCATGCTGCTGCAGGGCGTGTCCAAGAAGGAGAGACACTCCCGGGTGGCGGATATTCTCACGGAATTGGGTATAGAGGGGTTTGCCCATCGTTTGCCCCCCAAGCTTTCCGGAGGGCAGCAGCAGCGGGTGGCGGTAGCGCGTGCGATAGTTTCCCGCCCGACCCTGGTGCTGGCCGACGAGCCGACCGCCAACCTCGA
>SDBU01000852.1_pt1 | contig 44385 bp, 42 predicted proteins | sample 2277071 | NCBI WGS metagenome assembly SDBU01 (sample SAMN10397929, study PRJNA504765) | marine sediment metagenome | isolation source: marine sediment core GS08_GC12, 126 cmbsf | place: Arctic Ocean: Gakkel Ridge, Loki's castle | collected 2008
TAAAATCAGCGAACTTCTTGAGGGAGTTGATGAAAAGGGGAGAATGATTGCTGTTCCTCTCGATAAGATCGGGCATGTCCTATCCTCGGCCTATTCCAGCCAAAGACCAGAAATAGGAGATATCTTCTCTAGATATATCCAATCAGGAATTGAAGATCGCAGAAATGACGTGAGAGAGATCATCGACCGATCCATCAATATTATAGTTACACAGATTAAGAACGAGTTTGAGACAATTGAAAACAACAAAAAGCTGACTATCTGGACGACCGTCCTAGGTGATTTTAATTTGCATAACCTACGCGCACACTCTCAAATCAAGCTGAATAAACGCAGGATTCCGCACATGCAATTTTTTGAAAATTATTAGGACTTAAAAAGAATACTTATATATAATAAATGGATTGGAGTAATCTTATATATAAGGGCAATATCGTACCTAGCTACGAAGTTTCTACACACGGAAATATTCGAAGAAAAGAGACAAAGAGATTACTTAGAGAACGAACCGATAACCTTGGTTATATTTATATTTCGGTTATGATGGATAAAAAAGGATGTCATGTTAGTGCGCATAGAGCTGTTGCAGAAACATTTATAAAGAACCCTGAAAACCTTAAACAAGTAAATCACAAAGACAGGAACCCAGGTAACAATCATTTAGAAAATTTAGAGTGGATCTCAGCGCGTGATAATACACTTTATTATTTCAAAATGGGTTATAAACAACATACTCGAGCAGTTATTCAGTATGGTCTAGAGGGTAATTTTATCCAAAGATTTGAAAGTATGAAACAAGCCTGTGAGTCTTTAGGTAAGAAGGATTCTTCTAATATAGGGAAATGCGCCAACGGACGAAGTCCTGCAGCTTATGGATATAAATGGAAATATGAACAAGAAAAACTCAAAGATGAACCTAACAATATTCCTTTCAAAGAGTTTGGATATTACCGTATTTACAACGATGGGCGTATCTATAGTACTCGCACTAAAAGATTCATGAAAACACGGTTAGGACCCAATTCATACAAAGAATTAGGGCTTAGTATGAATAGTAAATACATACACTACGCTGTTCATAGACTTGTCGCGAAATTCTTCGTCCCAAATGAGGACCCCGAGAAAAAATATGTAAATCACAAAGACGGAAACAAGCAAAATAATCATTACGAGAATTTGGAGTGGGTAACTTGCAGTGAAAATATAATACACGCCTTGGAAACCGGTCTAATGAAGACAAGAAAACCGATTTCTCAGTTTTCTCTTTCTGGGGAATTTATTCGAACATATAATAGCATGGGTGAAGCATCATTGGCTATGGGAGGAAAACGGGATTCCGGAAATGTTAATAAGGTTTGTCAAGGACGCCAAAAAACCGCTTACGGGTTCTTATGGAAATATGCCTCGTGAGAAGGAGTATAACTTAAAGAAAGGATCGAGGTATTTTAAATGGGAACATTACAGACTAAATTTGCAGAATCTGTAACAGAAAAAATATATACAACTAAAATATCACAATTTTCTTTTAAAAGCAATCACTCTCTTATATAATAAAAAACCATGAGGAAACGTTCAAAATCTCTACCTATTACAATACCGGGGAAGGATGAAGAGCTCCGCAAAGAAAGAATGGAGACAAGAAGAACCAGAGCAATATTTTCTGCCCCTTATATTATTATGCCCGCTAAACCACTTCTACAAGCTCTTTTTGAGATGTCCGATAGTGAGGATGAGGAAACAAGTAGCAAGACCAGCACCGAAGATAATACAGATTCGGTCGATGATTCCCAGCCCCCTGGGAATATTTTTGAGATGGAAATAGAGGATAAAAATAAGTAACTACATACATAAACTTTTCGTTATGTATGTTGGTCATGATACCTTTTTTTTACGAGTTAGAGATTCGATATGTTTTTGCTGGAAGGTACCATATTCATGTACTTCCATATTCTTAAGCCAATAATTCTCGGATCTGAGAATACCTTTCGTCGTCAAGAGTGATCCTCATGGCATCATAAGAACTAAAAGATCCGAGCTTCAAGATCTGCTTCATAATCGCAGTGGTGAATCCTGAAATCATAATTGCGTTCTTCTCTGCGTTCGTAGTTGGAAAATCTGTAGTTGCGCCGTCGAGGTTCCAAAATACGATCTGAGGCATTGAATAACCACAAAGCATATACTTTTTCTTTATAACTTCCCAATTTGTTTTGTGATTTCCTTCACAAGCCTGGTCAAATTGAAAATCGGATAGAATGTACAGTCTCTTAGGCATATCCTCAGCCCCTAAACTAAACTTCTCCGCTTGTCGTAGAATCAGGTTGAAAACGGCCTGAATATTGGTGTTTCCACCCCACCCCATCCCCTTTACATCTTGAACCTTGCTGTACAAAGATGCGTTTGCCCTCAAAACCTTGAACTTCGGTTCAGCCTCAAAGGTGATAATATGATTATTGAATGCGCCTCTGGTACAAGAAGAAATGAGAATGCCTAACGCTACCGAAACGTCAATTGGTCGTGTGCTGGTTTTCTTGAAGGACGATTCCATTGATCCCGAAACGTCCGCAAGAACTATACTATTCTCAAAAACGCCGAGTTTTCTTGTTTCGGTCTCCAGGACATTCCATTGTTCTTCAGCCACTACGTCCAAATTCGAGGAATATTGCAAATACTTCTGCACTAATTCGTGCGGGAACAATTGCTTGGCGTTGACCTTCGCCTTTCCCTGTTTGAGCAACTCCTTCCACTCTCCGAATTTGCTAGGGCTGTGCTTTTCGAAAGCCTTCTTCAATCGATTCATGGCACATGAGGGAACGCCTGAATAATCGATCTTATCCCAACTCCCGGAGCACATATATCCCTCCACAACCTTCAAGTACGCCCTAAGTGGAGAAAGAATAGTTGTTCGATACAATCTCGGCGATCTTCCTGTAGCTTTCGAGAGCTCCTTGACTACTCCTCCACATTTCCTATCTAGAGAACACCCTTCAGTGGGAGCCCATTTTGCCGCGAGAGTACATGCCTCCCCTTTTTCCATGTTCTGCTTATCCCTAAGGAGTTGTTGGGCATAAAAGGAAAGAATCTCTTCTTGGACTTTTCTGGCTTTGGGAATATGATCAGTAATAGATGCGTACTCCTTCCCTACGCACCACGCATCGGTTAGGGAAAAAACAGACGGAAACAGATCGACCAGGTCATCCCAACGACCATATTCCGGAATGATGCGTCTTATCTTCAAAAAACTATTTGGATAATTGACGAGAAGCCATCTCAGTCCCCAACGCCCGATTTCCCGTTCGCCCTTCCCTCCCCTGCAATCACGAATATACATAATAAGCACAAATGTATCGACCACATCTTCGGATGCTGCCTTTTGAAGGTACTCGATCATTTGCGGCATATTCAATCCTCTCACCGATTTGAAGAACAACGAGAGACGCCCATCCGATTTTCCGGTGTAATCTGGACTACCGTACGACTTAGCATCGTTCCAGGTCCGGGCCGTTCCGTCTTTCATTGCCATAGCGAAGGCACTTGTTGGCTTTTTTGCCGTTTGAACTGCGATTGCTGCACTCATGTTTCTTTTTTAGGTTGATTCTATCCTTTTAAATTCATTTTTCTTAATAAAAATGAATTATATATACTAGTATTTCTGGTATTATCATAAATATGTCAGGACTCACGCTCGAAGATTACACCGAAAAATGTATTGTGGTTCGGGGAGATACAAAGACGCATGCGCAAAAACTTCTCGAACTTGGTGGAAAACACAATGACCGCCTTAAGAGGGGAGGTCCCGGATGGATTTTTCCCATGACTAAGAAAGATGTTGTGCAAAAATTTATGCGGACAGCTGGAAATTCTGGGAGGATTCCTAAACAGGAATCTGTCGTATTAACCGTCGAAGAATATAAGAAACTTTTAGGAAGGATCGATACTTTAGAAAAGGAACATAAAAACCTTCAGTTACAGATTGAGTGTCTCGCTTCTGCTATAGGGGAAACGATAACGGATGAGGGTGAAGAGGCGCTTGAGAAAGAGAATGATGAGGAAAATTCATCCCACCGAAGACTTTTACCTATTAGTGACGAGTAATGACGATATAATAATGATATAATACTATGAATATTATATCGTAAAAAATGATTATTTGAATTAAGGCCATGAACTATAAAATAAAACAAATACTACAATATGGGAGTTAAACATTTTTTTCCTTGGTTACGTACTCATTTTTCAGAGTGCATACAAAATATTCATAATACGGAAAAACTCAGGAAATATTCAGTGGAAGTAGATAATCTTTGTCTGGACTTGAACGGTATTTTTCACACATGTGCCCAAAAAGTCTATAAATATGGTAATCACAAAGAACAACGCTCCCTCTTGAGACCAAGGAGGTCTATAACACTTGAGGATCAGATACAAACTTTTCAATGCGTCTGTGCAAGAATCAAGGAATTGTTCGAAATGGTTCAACCCTCAAAAAGATTGATTTTGTGTGTAGATGGTATTGCTGGAGCTAGTAAACTGGCCCAACAACGCCAAAGAAGGTTTAGAAGTGCAAAAGAAAGAGAAAACACTGGGGAGAAGGGGGTGAAAGTCTTCGACAGCAATTGCTTGACTCCGGGCAGTGAGTTCATGCACTATCTTACCAAATATATCGACTGGTATATTAGAAAGAATATTACTTATAATCCTGTGTGGAAAAATATCGAAGTGATTTTATCAAATGAGAAGGTACCGGGAGAGGGCGAAGCAAAATGTTTTTCGGCTGGTACACAAATTGCCATCTGGAACGGTACAATTAAAAAAGTAGAAGATATTGTTGTTGGAGATAAACTTATTGGTGACGATGGTAATCCAAGAAACGTTCTGAATTTAGTTTCAGGAGAGGATGAAATGTATGAAATTATTCAAAAGAACGGAGAGAATTATACAGTCAACAGAAATCATATTTTGTCCCTCAAGATTTCTGATCATAAACGTATCTACTGGAATAACAAAGAAGGATGTTGGATTGTCGGATGGTATAATTATCATATGAACAGATACTGCAGAAAACAATTCTCAGGTTTGCGAAAAGGAGAAAACACATTTACTAAAATGGACGATATGGACAGAACATGCAAGGTGTGTAATATTACGTATACAACTAGGGAAAATTGCGCCAAACATACCAAAAGAGTTCACAATCTTATTGTTCCCAAATTAAAGACTTTTGGACGCATAACTACAAGAACAAAAGAGGAAGCACATAAAGACGCTGTATTTTTTCTAAATACCATTTCTAACGACGATGTACTTGATATTTCTGTCTTAGAATATTCGAAATTACCAAAACGCACTCAAAATATGTTGTACAGTTATAAGTGTTCCGGAATTAACTGGGGTGCGCAGGTAGTTGAAATAGATCCCTATCTTCTTGGATTATGGCTAGGGGATGGAACATCATTGCAGCCCGAAATTTCAAATATCGATCCCGAAATTATAGAATATCTCAAGAAATATTGCAACCAACATAATTTTAGGCTTTCACACAATAATAAGACAATCGTGTATCGTATTTGCGATACAACGACTCGTGGAAACAGGTTTATGACAAGTCTTAAGAAGCTTGACCTAATTAATAATAAGCACATTCCCAGGAATTATATAGTAAATGAAAGAGATATTCGTTTAAAAATTCTCGCTGGCATCATAGATACAGACGGTCATGTTGGAAAGAATGGAAGGTTAATACGGATTTCCCAATGCGCTAAACACAAATCCCTGATCGAAGATATTCTATTTCTATCAAGATCCTTAGGTTTCCGCGCTAGTATGTGTATGGAAAAAACTTCCTATACTTACAAGGAAGAAAAACGAACAAGAGATTCCTATAAGATAACAATATCTGGTAATATACATGAAATACCGACTCTAATACCTCGCAAGAAATGTTTATCCCCTCCAATTCCAGGAGAGAATGGAAGATCTATTGTAGTAGACAAACTTAAGACTTCAGTGATTGTTAGACCAACTGGAAAGGGTAGATACTACGGGTTTAATACTGATGGAAACCGGAGATTTCTATTGGGAGATTTTACGGTAACACATAATTGTATGTCTTTTATTCGAAAATACGGATCACAAACTGAGAGTTACTGTATAAATGGAGAAGACGCCGATCTAATCATGCTCGGTCTTGCATCTCATGTTCCCAATTTTTATATCCTTAGAAAAGACCATTATAGAGATAATCTTCTTTATCTAGTGGATATCGGGTTGTTATCTCGTTTGCTTCAACAAAAACTGGAATGGAAAACAGATAAACCTTTTAGACCTTCTAACTCCATTGACGACTTTATATTTATGTGCTTTATGGTTGGAAACGATTTTGTTCCGCAAATCCCAACCCTAGAGATTATGGAGGGTGGTATAGATATAATGCTTGATGTATATAAGAATGTCTGCTCGGAATACGGTCATCTCACCGTAAAAAGGCAAGATCTGCTAAGATTTAACAAGAAAGTTCTGGAGATATTCCTAGGTACTATAGCACAGTATGAAAAGGGGACAATAGAAGAAAAATTGAACAAAAAGGAATCTTTCTTTCCAGATATTCTTCTCGAAAAACATACTACGATTGGGTCAGATGGGTATCATGTAAACTTAGAAGAATATCGACAAGCTTATTATAATGAAAAATTGGATGGTGCCAATATCAAAACAGTGTGTCATAATTACCTAGAGGGGCTTCAATGGGTTCTATCTTACTATACATCAGGTATTTCGAGCTGGTCTTGGTTCTACAGATTTCACTACGCTCCTTATCCAAGAGAACTAACTAAGTATATCAAAACGTTTCGTTTCTCGGTGTATCCCCCGAGTCGTCCTCTTTTACCATTTCAACAATTACTAGCTGTTTTACCATCGCAAAGCGCGCCTTTAATACCACTCCCATTACGAGATTTAGTTACCGCAGAAAATTCTCCACTCAAAACTTTTTATCCAAAGAAATTTTATGTTGATCTTAGCGGAAAGCGTAAAGAGTGGGAAGGTATTGTTATTTTACCTTTCGTGGACTTCTCTCTATTAGAAAGTGCCTATTTATCGAAGATCGATGAAGTTCCTGATCAGGTTAATAGAAGAAATATTGTGGGAAAAAGCTTTACTTACGCCTACTCAGAATCTTCTAATTACTTATTTCATTCTTATTATGGTCAGATACCCAATTGCAAAGTTCGAACTATGCCTTTGGAACTCTAATATTTTCTTGTGCATTAATAAATGAATAAAGGTTGGCTGGCCATATTTATTATACTTGGGGTAATCTGCATCCTACTGTTAGTAACTCTTATCCTACAGTACTATGGGGTATTCAGATATTGTTACCTGGGAGTCAACAAAACCGAGAAATTTATTGAGAGATACGAAAAAATCCCCAAATCGTCCGAGCGTGTTGTTATTAGCTTTACGAGCATTCCAAAAAGGATTGGGAAGACAAATACAACCATAAAATCTCTGCTTGATCAAACGATTAGAGTTGACGAGATAGCCCTAAACATACCTAAAAAATACAGAAGGTTCGATGAAACTATTGAAATCCCTACTTTCATCAAGAATAATCCATATGTAAAGATTTACGTAACGGACGAGGATTACGGACCCGGGACGAAACTCGTCCCGACTCTGAAGAGGGAACAACCAGATACAAAGATTATTATAATCGATGACGACATGATTTTTGGGAGGGATTTTGTGAAAACCATGATAGAGTGGAGCAATGGCTTTCCGAACCAGGTAATTACCAACAAAGGGTGGAATGCTCGTAAGTTTAGCGAAACCGGGAAATATAAAGACGGAGATTCCGATATTTTTGCAGGATATGCCGGAGTTTTATTGAAGCCTAAATTCTTCGATAGTGCCGCGGTAGATACAAAATCCTGGATACCTTCCGCTTTCTTTTCGGATGATTCTTGGATGAGCGGCCACCTTGCGAGGAAAGGTGTTCCTATTAAGACGATTGGATACAAAGGTTACTACAATACCCCTTCCATCTTCGTTCAGGGGCTCTCTTGGTCAGGCAACAAAAAAAACGATAAGAAAAACGTGAATCATTTTAAGGATTACTGGCCTAGCTTTAAAGAATAATTTTAATTTCTGTTTGAAGTTAAAATTTAACACAATTTATACACACCCACTCAAAAGAATCGGCTCAGGTATATACATCTTCTTATCCTCCGGAAGAGTGGGATCCGTCTGTCGCTTCGTACGCTTCGTAACACCGCAAACTAACGAGCTCTTATTTTCCCCAAAAGTATAACTCTTCTCAAGTTCTTCGGATATCATTTTGATGTAATCTTCTGTGATATCCGCAGTATCAGTAACATGGTAATACTGGAGAGTGAGACGAATAGGATAATCATGGTCTCGTTCCAGTGTCATATCCTTTGTTCCGGTGTACTTTCCGTGTGATTCTCCCTTGCGAATAGTAGCGTGATCGAAACCTCTAGAGAGGGATCTAGTATCTCCTATGGTCCTCATGGACTTCATAATAGCATTAGAACTACAAGCATAAGCGCACTCTAAATCCGAATCCGAATCATCCATCATCATGAAGGACAAACCTCCAGAACGCGCCTTCCTCTTCAGAGGAATCTGGTAGATATAGATTACGTTCCTTGCTCTTTCCTCGTCCGTAATCTTCCCCTCGAGTTTTACTCCTCGCTCTTTCCTATCATCTTTCAATCTCTTTGCTAGAAAACTCTTAGCGACATCGTTATCGTTCATATACAACTTAGTCTGTCCAGAAATTATTTGGCACGAAGTTCCTTCGTTAGTGGCTACAATTACAAGAACTCCAGGATCCTGCTCGGACGATTGATAATTATAAAGTTGGACACAAAAGTCTACTTCTCCTTTATCAAGAGGGAGGACACAACACTGCGAAGAAAGGAGGAGTTTCTCATCTCGTGGAAGCCACATTTCTCCTAGATTAGAATTTCCAGTATAACCTTTAAGACCCTTTACATAATCTGGAAATGATACCTTCTCCAACGTAGTTCCCTTTTCGTTTCCAACTCGAACGTTAAACTTATCGGAAGAAATATCCGCAGTGACATCCGCAAAATTTGGTCTACGAATAACCGGCATATTCCTCTCCCCGGCTCGAAGAGTCATATCAGAAATATTAGGTCCCCAGCAAGATTCTTTAAACCTAGCAGTATCTTCCCACGATACTGTTTGGATGGCTAGCCCGTACGAATTGGCCAAGGAAGCTGCGCCTCTATCACTTGCAAGAGATGCCACTCTGCTCGCTAAATCCCCTGATCTGTTTCCTTTTGTTGTAAACATTTTTATAGTCTTTTCTATATCTTTAAAATTGTTATAATTCTTTGGGAAGAAGTTAAGTAAAAAACTTAATAATATTGTTAGGACTCGTATTACGATATGTAATTTTGGCAATCCCTCGAGAAATTTCGCAATCCTATCCATACAGGATTTGGAAATCTCCTCAACGAAAATTATCATCTCCTCAAGAAATTTCATAATTTCAAATCTCCTCAACGAAAATTATCATCTCCTCAAGAAATTTCATAATTTCAAATCTCCTCAACGAAAATTATCATCCCCTTCCCAAAAATTATTATCTCCTCAAGAAATTTCATAATTTCAAATCTCCTCAACGAAAATTATCATCCCCTTCCCAAAAATTATTATCTTGTCAATACAAGATATCAAAATCTCCTCACCGAAAATTATCATCCCCTCGAGAAATTTTGATATCTCCTCACCAAAAATTATCATCTCCTCGAGAAATTTTACAATCCTATCCATACAGGATTTGGAAATCTCCTCAACGGGAATTATCATCTCCTCAAGAAATTTTGACATCCCCTCAAGAAATTTCGTAATTTCCAATCCCCTCCCAAAATTTTCACATCTCCCCCCAAAAAATTATCATCTTGTATTTGCATAATTCCAATCTTGTCAACGAAAATTATCATCCCCTCGAGAAATTTTGACATCTCCTCCAAGTATTTGCATAATTCCAATCCCCTCAACGAAAATTATCATTCTATCCATACAGGATTTGGAAATCTCCTCAACGAAAATTATCATCTCCTCGAAAAATTTCGTAATTTCCAATCCCCTCAACGAAAATTATCATCTCCTCAACGAATTTTGCAATCCTATCCATACAGGATTTGAAATCTCCTCAACGAAAATTATCATCTCCTCAACGAAAATTATCATCTCCTCAACGAAAATTATCATCTCCTCAAGAAATTTCGACATCCCCTCAGCGAATTTTGCAATCCTATCCATACAGGATTTGGAAATCCCCTCAACGAAAATTATCATCTCCTCAAAAAATTTCATTATAATAAAAAGAATGTCTGAGGAGAAAGTATTTTTTCCAGAGAGTTTGTTGGCGAGTTGGTTAGGAGCTTCATTCTTGTTGATGACTGCGTCCCTTCTGTTTTACCATATGACCCGAATAAAGTCTTTGGAAATGGATCCTAGGATTGCCGGTATTTTTTCAGTTGCCTTGATACTTATCGCGTTGGTTCTAACTGTCGCTACCCTTTTCCCATACTACGAAAGATTGGGTACAGTTATAAGAAGGAAGGAAATAACATACCCAGAAATGGAGCGGAAATATAGAAATCTTTATCTCACCATAGGAATCATTCTAGCGACAATCGAATTTGGTATAGCGGCAGCTATTGTAAAAGGAAGTTTCTTCCCGAAAAAATAAAGAAAAGCGTTATACGTCGTTCTAAGCCCTTCTTATTGTCTCAAAAACGGCTTAAAGAGTCCAAACATACATAAAAACAAAAAACAAAATGAGTACCGCAAGAACACGTAACCGAAACCAAAGTGAACTAGCCAAATTGGTGAAGAATATCGATAAGAGGATGGAAGACTTTGAAACATCTGTCGAGGATTTGAAGAATCTCAAGGAAACAATCACCGACATGAACGACGAAATTACCGCCAAGGAGGAGGAAAATAAGAGAGTATTGGCGAAATTGTCTCAGGATCTCAAAGAAAACCGAATCAGACTAATAAAGGATGCGGCTGCGGAACAAGGTAAAATCCTAATCTGTAAGGAGGAAATAACGGAAATGACACAAGAATTCGAGAAACAAAAATCGAAACTTACGAAAACCATTGAAGAACTCCAAACAGAAATAAAAGAACAAATAACTAAACAAGTCCAAGAACAACTCAAGGTTCAATCATTGGAACACGATGTCTCAAAAGCCCAGATAGAGGCCGAAAACACAAACCTGAAGAAGGAAATTGTAAATCTCAATGCAACGATTGGGAGAATGCTAGAGGAGCTGGCGAGTCAGAAGAAGTTAACGGCCGATGTGGCTAGTATGAACCGCCCAATGGCTCCAAAAACCCAGTGAAGAAATTAATATCTATTATTTAAAATTGAAATTTTTATTCTTTCAAAAAAGAATAAAAAATGTCTACTCAAAAGTGTGATACGCCGCGAGTCAATAGGAAGGAATGTGCGTGTTGTTGCAAAAATGCAAAAAGGGTGGAGTGTCACTGGTGCGACGGCGGCCGGTGCGTCGTGTGCCAAAAGGACTGTTGCAACACCTATGCGTACAAGAACCACGAAAATGGGATCACCTGTTGGCAGTGTCACATACAAGGCCTTATGTCGCGCATCAAAGATGGGCGAAGGCAAGATCGCCCCGTTCGGCTTGCGAAAATCTGCTAGGAAAATACAGATTCAGAGACTCATACGTGCGGAATGATGAGAGTGTGTTCTGAACATCTAGAAGATCACGATCCCAAAACCCTTGTTGAAATCGAGGAATCGGATGATTCTGACTAACTATAATAACCGTTAAGACATAAAACGAAGTCCGGCGGTACCGCCCGAATAATGTAAGACATTATTAGGATTCCATTCATGAAACTTCTTATTAAGTTCGTAATATTTTGACATTGACTCCGGAAAACTTTTCTGGTTAAAAACACGAATCGCCTTCTCATAGTGTTTATCTTTATCTTCCGAAATTAAACCTTTCCATACAGGATAAAGTTCAATTTTAGAACGCGGATGAGGTTTATAAACTATGTTCAATTTAACGTCAACATATTCAAGAAGCTTTCCCAAAAGATCTAGAGAGCCATTTTCAGTAACAAATAGTTTCGGCTCAAATATAATACCTCCTTCACGTGGCGGTTTCAATGGATTAACATCAGAGGCAATAGTATATCCGTTGAAAGTAAGCTCTACACTATAGAGCTTTGAATTAGTTTTTATAAGAACCCTCTCGAGAACATAAGAATTAAATAGATCTTTATATTCATCACGTAAGTCAAAACTCTTAGTTACACTCATTTGCATCATAAACCGGATTTTCTTATATGGGTTATCTCCATATAAAAGAATAATTTCTATCTGTAAAGACCTTGCAATGAGCATAGAAATTATTATCGATTCTAGAGAATCAGAACTTATTCGGATTCTTCAAGACTCCATAACCGTAAAAACTCTGGACATTGGAGACATTCAAATACGACATAATGACAAGGATGTTTTCCTATTAGAAAGGAAAACTGTGGCTGATCTAGCGGCCTCAATAAAAGATGGGAGATACCACGAACAAAAGGTCAGGTTAATGGCATCAATGAAAGAAGCAAGCGCACAAATGATCGGTTACCTAATCGAAGGAAATATTTTGTCAACGGCAGGAATCGCCGGAATAGCGGAAAACACATTACTTAGTGCGATCGTAAATACATTCGTGAGGGATGGAATCGTGGTGTTTCGAACATTTTCCGTAGGGGAGACCGCTAAATTCTTACTCAAATTGGCGGAGAAAATCGCCTTATTCGGTCTTGACAAAAATGAAAAGCCTCAGGAGCCTAGTGAAACAAGTTATCTCAATACGATTTCCAGAGTAAAAAAGGCGAATATGACGGCGAGATTGTGCTACATGTCTCAACTGTGCCAGATACCTGGGGTATCTGGAAATATAGCTCAGAAAATAAGCATAGAGTACCCAACAATGGAAAAACTCATTGTTGGGTACAGGACTATAGAATCGGAAAAGGGAAAGGAGGGGATGTTAGTGATTTCTACAGCTCCGAAAAGTCTCTTAAATCCCAAAACGAGAGGGAGAAGAATCGGACCCAAGGTTTCGGCGCGGGTGTACCGATATCTATTTGGAATAGAGGAAAACTAAAATGAATAAAAATTATTTTATACTGTTCTTCAGATTCCAAAATTCCAACAAATTTAATTTGTTGGAAAATTCTAAGGAGCCGAATCTAGCCCCCGGACATAAACCCGATTTGTTTTATGTAGATGTTTCGAGCCCCATTATAGTCCCTATCTAATTCGAAAGGACAAACTGAGCACCGAAACACCTTCTTCCCTCCCATATCTTCCTGATTACCACACATACCACAAGTCCTTGTCGTGTAGGCTTCGTTGCAATCATGAATAGTACATCCTTTTACCTTTCCCATATATCTAAGACGTTCTTTGAACTTATAATGAGAAAGAAAAAGCATATTTCTCACTGTCTTAGATCCAATCTTTCTTGCTCGCGTAGGTAAACGAGTTACCATATTGCTAACATTGAAAGTAGGTAAAAAGATATGTTTGAAGATCTTACAAAGATAATTTGCTGTTTTCCAGTGTAGATCGTTCACGACGTTCTTTATCTTGGTTCTCAATAAGAAACGTCGATTTTTTATGTTGTACCTTGTTCTTTTAGAGCTAACGACTACAGATCTTAGATTATCTTCCTTATGTCCGATATCCATCAATCTTTCGCATATGTTATCTCCTATTTTTCCTGCAATATTTTCTTCGGAGTAGAAGGTTTGAAACGTTCTTACTCCGGGATCAAGAGCTACACAATTATGAGGTTGGGATACCTCCTCCTTTTCCTTCTTTCTGGGAATACAGAGGTAGTATCTGTTCTTTTCCCGTTTAACAATGATGTCTTGGTCTATCTCTAGTATGTTCTTTTCCCACCATTTCTTCATCTTCTTTCTTAGACGAAATTTGTTTTTTGTTCTTCTTGTAAATATTTTGAACTGCGAAGGTTTAATAGCTCGTCTATCTATAAAGAATATTTGGTTCTGATTTCTCTTGGTTTTATACTTCATTTCAAACTTCTTTATTATTTTCTTCCTTAGAAGAGTAAAATTAGTACTAAAATTGGAAGCTAGTTGTTTTAGTATCAATTGTCTTGTATCATAAGGGATTTCCTTTAGCCATTCCTCGTGCTTGTTCTCTTCTTTTGTTAGTTCTTTATCCGAAACGAGAATTGCCTTGCGAAGAGAAATATGGCTATATTTTGTTATTTTCCCTTCTTTTATCTTATCAAGAGCTTTGTTCCATAAATATCTTGTTGAACCAAAACATTTTTCAGAAAGAATTTTGAACTCCTTGTGAGGGTAGAACCTCACCTTTCTACAATACTGAATCTCGTTTTTTCCTGTAATTTCTTCTTCCATAGTAGCGGGAGGTAAACACCGTGATGATAGCCATGAGGTCCTCTGACAGTTCATCCTTCTGTTCTCCTTCATTTTCTTCTTGATCACAAATGAGGAGTGAACCGTGCTGTTCGAAAATCCACTCAAATAATGAGTATCCAAATCTTGTGAATCTGTCTCTTTGGGCAACCACAACCTCTGAGATATTTCCTTTGAACACTCCTTCCAAAATCCTCTTGAACCCCTTTCTCTCGAAATTGATTCCGCTTCCGACATCGGAAATAAGTTTATGTTCTGGGTACTTTTCTCGGAGATATTCTCCTTGTCTTTCAAGATCACCTTGTTGTTTTCTACTTGAAACACGAGAGTAGATGATTTTGATGGTTGGTTCTGTTCTCGAGTCTTCTTTTTCATCTCCAATGAAGTATCTTCTATGACCTCCATCTGTTGTGATATATTTGATTTTTCCTTGTCTTGCCCAGACACGTAGACACTGACCGGATACATTGTATCGTTTACATGCTTCTTTGGGTCTAACATACATATTATTTATATACAAGATTTTATTTTTTTAAGTTGGTTTTTGTTGGAAAAATAAAATCAGTATAAAATATGCTCGTAACTTATTTATATTCTCCAGTTAACACTTTGAGAAGATTCACATAAACGAAATATCTCTCTTTTTAGGGTGATCTTCACACTTAGCACCAACATTATATTTTTGGGGTTTTACTACAAGACCTTGATCTTTAAGATGTTTCTCTATAGCAATATCTAAAGTATCGACTTTTATAAAGGTTTCGCCGTCTTTAGCACCGGCTTCGAGCTTTCCAGTAACTGATTTATATTCTTCATTCAACGTTTGGAAAGGACCATATTTTGACTCATCAGGAAAGTTGAGATAAGATGAAGAAATACGAGGAGTCACTAAGTTAAATCCTTTTTCCGTTAGACGTTCCACAACTTTAGTTGAGGGAATGGAATTAATTGAGAGACATTTAGAACCTTTTATGAACTGGTATTTTATTTCAGTATGCAACCCCTCAAATTCCTTGTTCAATCCTTTCTCGGATTCCTGGTAAGATTTTGTAAGACTATTGATCAAACTCATTTTATTTATAGTAACAAATTTTTAAATAACTTCAGAAAATATTTGAGGAGAGTTTTCACGCGCGTCTTTCCAAAGCTATAATAACCGCGACGAGCGGTTGTGACGGTACCGCTGCGACGAAATATTCCGGTAAAATCCGGCAGCGATTAGAGTCTCTAGAGACTAATTACCGGAAGGATAAATAATATTTTTCAATCAATAAAATTGAAAAATATTCACAATTAGTTAGGAAATAATTGCGAAATGGAATTCCAGCAGATTGAACAATCCAAAAATATGGGAGTTGCAGTTGCAACTTCAGATGAGGAGATGTTAGAATTTACTTGTCAATGCCAAGCATACAAACAAGATCCCAACAATCTCCATACCGTCAAATTTATAGAATCGAAAAACCACATGGTTTCTTCCTTTATTGACGCAATAGTCAGGCGGAGAGGACCTAAGCTAGAATATTTTAAGATGGAAGAATTTGGTGCCTTCTTTAAACCAAAATTCCAACAACTTTGTTTTCAACTTGAGATCTGTACAGAAGCAAATAAGGAAATATGTTCGTTGATTGAAAAAGGAGATAAAGAAAAATTGAAAGATTGTGTGTGTGAACGACTATCCGGGTGGAGTGATGATACGTGGGAGTGTGGTAAAAGATTTATGTATTCTGTGGAGGATTTGATAATAGTTGTATTTGGCCATCAGAATTTTGGCGAGGGTGATCCTGAATATGCCGGCTCTTGGTTTGTTGAAGAGTACATCGCAAGTTTGATTTCTTATCCAACTAAATATCTGTGGGAGCCGGCAGTGGTTTAATGGGTTGAGGAGTTCTTGCTTAATGCGTCCTACCAGTTTGGTAATTTCGACACCTAAATACTATAAAGAATAAGACCTATTTTATACTGAAGAGTATAAAATAAGATTACGCGCGTCTCTCCAAAGCTATAATAACCGCGTTGAGGAGTTGTTGCTTAGTTCGTCCGGCGACTTGCAGACCTAGCCTCTGAGCTATTTTCTCTAATTCCACCTTTGTGATAGGGTGTCTCGCCGCGGCAGCCTTTCTGCGCTTTTGCTCGGGGATTACGTAAAGACCGATGCCCACCCCGGAACGAAGGCAAGAATAACGTGTTCCGAAATCGTCGTAGCCCGGAGGCAATTCCTCTTGATTACCGCAGTACAATTTTGGTTTTCTTTGTGGTTGTGCCATTTATTTATAGTTTCAAATATTATTTTTAAACGGCTTAAGGAAATAGATCCAATAACACATACTAAACATGACATCTGAACAAATATGGGAACCGGTTCCTATTGAAGATTATAAAAACTTTTATCAAATCTCCTCTAATGGAAGAGTCAAAAACAGAAATGGAAGAGTTTTGAAGATTTCAAAACAAAATGGTTACATTTGTGTCACACTGTCTTATGACTATAAGATTAAGAGATTTCTTGTTCATAGATTGGTTGCATTAGCTTTCATTCCCAATTCAGACTCAAAACCGTTCATAAATCATAAAAACAGAAACAAGACAGATAACCGTGTTGAAAATCTTGAATGGGTAACTTCAAAAGAAAATGCTCAACACGCGATTGAAACAGGTATGAAAAACGGTAGAATTAAGGCTGTCGAACAGGTAGATAAATGCGGAAATGTAATTCAAGAATTTGAAAGCGCGAGCGAAGCAAGCAGAAAAACCGGAATATATCGAAAAAGTATTTGTGATGCGTGTATTGGAAGAACTCGATCACGGAAAGCCGGTGGATATTTTTGGAGATTTTCCGAAAAAGACAATAAAATAACAATAGATCTTACGGGTTATGAAACCATATCAGGTTTTGAAGGATTGTACAAAATTAATCAAAAAGGAGACGTTTACAGCATTATGAAAAAACAATTACTTATTCCCTGGTTTATCAATAAAAAAGCTACAATAAGATTAAGTAGAGATAAAAAAGGTTTCAACAAAATTGTCGGCATTTTAGTGGCTCAAACCTTCATTCCCAATCCTGAAAATAAAGCATGTGTTTGTCATATAAATGGCGATCTAAAAGATAACGGAGTAGAAAATCTCAAATGGGCTTCGCGGTCGGAGATAACAAAAAATACATACAATCTCGGGAAAAATTCAAACCGAAAAAGGGTAGGACAATACGATCTTGACGGAAATCTTATTAGAGAGTTCGAGAACATCAGACAGGCGAGTAAAGAAGTATTTGGTATTAGTTATAGCATCGGGTCTATTTCGCAATGCTGTAAAGGGAGATATGGACAATATAAGGGTTTCATTTGGAAATATTTATAAAATTGAATTCTAAAACAGAACAGAAAATACTAATAATAATGGCAAATAAATCTGAGAAAGCTGGATATGTATTAAAATCTATACCGATATATATCGGTTTGGGAATAGGTTATGGTGTTGGCGGTCTTACTTTCTGTCTATGTGGTCTTGGAGCGGTAATTATTGCTGGGTGCGCTACAGCTCATAAAGAGTGGAAAGAAAAGGGAGATGAAATTTTTAATAGAAAATCTATAGAAGAGGTACAAAAACGAGAAGAAATATTGGACACGATACGACAAAGTTTACACAAACAATATAATTAGATATAAAAACTTTAGGCAAAAAGTTCATCTTTTCCCATAGCGATTTGGGTGCCACACACACAAATTTGGAAAAAAGAAATTAATAATTTTACGGGTTATTTTTATGAAATTTTCATGAAATTTAATAAAAGTTTAAAGAAATATTGTTTATTATAAAATGTCTCACAAATGCGAATACTGTAACCGTACGTTTAGTGGAAAATACACGTTGAAGAGTCACCAAAAAACCGCCAAATACTGTCTAAAATTAAGAGGAAAAGAGAGTAAATTTAAATGCAGTGATTGTGAAAAGATCTTTACAACAAAACAGAATCTATCTATTCACAAGAAGTCATGTACCATAAAAAACTCAAATTTAATAAAAAAATTCTTAAGCACAGAGTCGAATTTAAAAACCGAACTTGAAAAGTGTCAAAAGAAAAACGAAACTCTCGAAATCGAAAATAGACTTCTCAAGAAGCAGGTTGAGGATCTTCAAAACGGATTATTTCGAGCTGCTGAAAGACCGACTACGACTAATAATACCAGTATAGAACGTCAGATAGTTCAAAATCTTGTTCAGATTACTCCAGAACATCTAGAAAAAAGTGCCGAAAATTTAACCATAAAACATATTGAAGAAAAAGGAGTCAATGGATACAGAAACTTTCTCCTGGAATACCCTTTGAAGAATGGTTTTTTCACAAAAGATTACAGTAGAAGAATTATCACCTTTGTTGACGAGAATGGGAAGGTAGTTGTTGACCCCAATATGATGAAACTTCTTCAGCGGGTTTGCAAGGCAATTGAATCTAGAAATACTGAACTAATCGATGAGCGCGTCAAAGAGATTATGGTATATGTAACAAAGAATTCTAGCGAACTTCTTTCCGATGAACTCGCCCTTCATTGTGAAAAGCAACGTAAAATGATGGCGAAAAAAGAATTTATAGATGAGATGGCCAAAGGATCCATAAATGGTTCGAGACAAGAAATAATGGAAGCCTTTCAAACCTTAACTAAGGATTTATGCAAGCATGGAATGTGTAGCAAAGATTTAGAGGTTGATACGACATAAATTTGAAAAATTATAAAAAACTCTTCTTATTTCAACCAAAAATGGAGGAGATCACGAAAAGGCCAAAACCGGAATATCTCCTACAAAAAATACATCCCAAAACCGTCAATAGCCTGGAGGTAATTCTTCTTGATTTCCACAGTACAATTTTGGTTTTCTTTGTGCTTGTGCGCCATTTATTTTATATTTATAATAAAAAACTCTATTTAATAAATGGATGAAAAAACCCAACTTGAAAACCTTCTTCGAAAATATAAACCTGGAGATGAACTAGAGATTCGTATAGGCAATTTTGAAGAAACAATAGATAGAGGACGACAAAGAACCGATTTCCGTCCTTATATAGGGGAATTTTCTTATAATTATTTACTTAGGAATTATTTTGAACCCGCTAAAGGAAAGAAAAGAGTAGTAAATCAAATAATAAATACTTATAGGAATAATATTAGAAGATTACAAAATATAGATACAGCAGATGTGGAACTTATTAAGAAGGAAAGAAAGGATAAAGTTGATTTACGAGAAAAAGGAATAAGAATAGCTCTAAGTTCTGAAGAGAGTATAACTCAGATGCCAAGAGAAAGACCTCTTTCTGAAAAGGGGAGGATCAGATCATCGTTTGAAAATGATGAAAAAACTGTTAGATACGATATTACAAAAGATACTTTCAGAAATGGAATTGATTATCAAGTAGAAATAGAATTTATTGTAAAACCGGATCTTAAAACTTTAGAAGAAATGATAGAAACTGCTACAGATATAAGGAAAATGTTATGGGGATTTCGTAGACTTATTTCTAAGTTTAATAATTTTTTTATAAGTCAATTTCACGGTAAACCTTCAGAAATTCCATATACGGCAGGAAAAAAACCCAGAGATCTAAGACTTTATAATATTCCATATTTAGAAAAGTATATTATTTATCCTAAATTTGATGGAGTAGCATTCTTTCTTATGTTTGTAGAAGGAGGCGGCTATTATATCAATAGAACTGATATAGAAGAGATATACGAAGAAATTACAGAATTAAACGATACTGTGATCATGGGAGAACTCGTGAATAATCCTAATGGAGGAGAAATTTTCTTTTCATTAGATATGCCATGGTATAAAGGAGAAGATTTGCAACGTCAACCGTTTTTAAAAAGACTTGAACAGTTAAATGAAGCTTTGGAGGTTTTAGATGACAAAGGGGCCGTGTTAGTTCCCATATTTCATGAGAAATATCCAGCAGATTCCATTAAATTAGCTAATAAATATCTCGCAGAGACTAAGTTCGCACAAGACGGTCTTGTCCTTATTCCTAATAATCTTCCTTACGCAAATAATTTTAATTATAAGTGGAAACCACATGGCGAGTTAACTATAGATTTTACGGTAAGTAGAAATAATGACGGTACTTTTAATCTATATTCATATGGAAGTAGAAATCAACCTGTATTTTTTGGAACAACAAGAATACCCGTAGAAAATATTCGAAAATTAACCGGAAATGAAACTTTACCGACGAATACTGTTATAGAGTTCGTTTTTTCCGATGGGAATTTTATTCCAAAAAGATTGCGACCAGATAAAGTTAAACCCAATTTTATAGTAGTTGCACAGAATATTTGGGAAGTTATAAAAAATCCATTGAATATGGAAGATTTAATTAGAGCATCTGAAGTTAGTACTATTATTAAGGGGGAACCGTTAGTAGATATTGTAAGAAAAGTTTGTAACTTTTTGACCTTATTTCCAGAAAATCCAGAACCTAGGATTTTTGATAATCTTAGAGAGTATATCAATACAGATATTATCACGAATGCATTTTATAGAGCAACAATAAGAGGTGTAGAAATTGGAAAAGGATTCCAACCTCTTATTAAAATTCTTCAGGAATATTTTAATATCAAATTAATTCCTAAATTTATTAAAATTTTAATTCCTCCACCTAACGGTAAAATAAATTTAATAGAACTAGGAAGTGGATTAGATAATATCAACTTACCAAAAGAGTTTACAGATAAGTTTAATAGAGTCGATAAAAATATAATTAGTGCAAAAGCAGGTTTGGACTTAATTAGATCAAAGAGTAATAAACAGCTTAGTGATATCCTTTTTACAGTCGATCTTTTTAGGGATCTTAAAAATAAGATCCGCAATGAGTTTAATGGACAGGTCGTGACGAATGCGTGGCTAAAAATATATGAAATAGCTATTCAGATGAGTCCTCTAATAAGAAAAGACTCTATCACTATGTTCAGTAACGCTGAACTTCCAGGCGCATTCATATGTAGTGTAAACCAATACGTCAAAACTATTATTAAAAAAGAATTTGAATGGGTAGCATCATCTCTTCATCCAGGAACTCAACAGAGAGAAAGTGAAAGTGATATTTTAGGAGATCAGTATGGTCTTTATGAATGCAATAGAGATAGATGGTTGATGGATGACCCAACACAATCATCGACTAAAACGCCAAATAATGGTGATGTTACAAGCGCTAGTAATGTAGTCAATCTTGCAGAACGTGTGAGATCTAGATTGGGGGTTGAAGGAGTAGAGTTTTATACATCGGATGCAGGGATAGATGTATCTAAGGATTATGCCAAACAAGAGATTCTTAATATGCATATTCATTTTGGACAAGCTGTTAGCGGGCTTCTTGCATTGAAGGAAGGGGGATTTTTTGTTGTAAAACATTATACTTTAAATCAACCCTTCACTATCTCACTTATTATAACCCTTTCGTATTTCTTCCGAGAATTTTATATTGTAAAACCCATGACATCTAGACCTGCAAATTCGGAAACATATCTTGTCGGTAACGGTTTTAAAGGTATTTCTCAGAATGAAATAGGGATTCTTTTGAGTCGTCTTTCTGATTTTGAAAAATTACCACTCTTACGATTAGGAAGCCCAGCAGTTAGGAATACTATAGAAGCTATTTACAATGCTGTTGTAGAAATTCACGAAAAACAACAGATATCGTTTCTCAATGAAGTAGTAGAATTTCATAAGAGATTTGGAAATAAAATAGGAGATTTACGAAATAATCTTCGCGGTGTAAAGTCAGATGTTCAAAAGACATGGCTGAGATCCAATCCGGTTCATAAGATTTCCGCAGAACAGCAAATTTTACAAAAAGTAGGAGATAGATGCGCGAAACCCTCAGAAACATATTATGTTGAAACTACCAGGCCGACCGGAATTGGAAATCTCCGAAAATTTCATAATGATATTAAATGGCATCTTTATAAAACTTATCTAAGATATCGTGGAAATATTCTCGAACTTGCTGCGGGGCGTGGCGGAGATCTTGAAAAACTTAAACGACAGAAGGTTAATTATGCTCTTTTAGTCGATAATAATGAAGAAGAATTGAGAAGGGCAAGAGAAAGACATCGTCAGAGAAATGGAACAAGAATCGATTTTATGGTTGGAGATGCTCGTAAGAACTTGACTGTAAATATTAGAAAACATATGGTAGAAAATAATATCGGCGCATTTGATCTTGTAAGTATTCAATTTGCATTTCATTATTTCTTCGAATCTATAGAAACCTTTGAAAATATTTTCAAAAATGTGAATACTTATCTTTCACGTGGCGGGTATTTTATATCTACTTTCCTCGATGGAAGAGCAGTTTTCAATCTACTAAGATTTAAAGACGAATTTGTGGCTAAAACAGAAGATGGATCTATCCTCTTTAAGATTAAGAAGAAATATAGAGAACCTAAAATTTTTGGGACAAAAATAGAAGTCTATGGCGAAACTATTGGAAGTCACGATGAATATCTAGTTGATACAGATTTTGTCGTTCGCTACTTTCAAAATCATGGATATAGACTAATTGATACTAGGATGTTTAATGTACAAGCATGGCAACAAATGCAGAAGAGATTTCCTCTTTCTAATCCTGAAATTGCATACAGTTCCTTGAATAGATATTTAGTTTTACAGAAGCTTTTTTGAACGACTAATTTTAGAAAAAGGAATCCTAACGTAATCTAAGGCGGTAAGACACCCGCTTAGATTACTTAATATATTCTTCTAGTAAGGATTTAATATTCTCCATACCCACCCATCTGTTTGTCCAACCTATGTTCTTCCTTTCTGGCGAGCTATTACCATGACTTTGATCAGTCCAGTATATAATTGGCGAAATTCAGTTTTATTTGCACCCGCACTTTGGGTTCTCGCTAACTGTGATGTCTTGGAATGGTATCGCTTTTTTGCACGTAGAGCAAAATAAAAACATATTACCTTCTGCCATGAACCTATACTGGTCGATATCGACAGAATGTTCATGAAGACTGCTTTGATCACTTTTCACGTTTTCCATTTTCTTTTTTTCTTAACAAACTAAATGAGGAAAAATCATTTTATTTTTTATTCTGCCAGTGACTCAACTGCCAGTCTCACTGGCAGTGTATTCTTCTTGTACTTGATTAAGTCCATCAGTTTCTGGCGTTCTTCATGAACAGCTGCACGCATTTTGGCAAGTTCACGATCTACAAAGTCTCTATTATCTCCCTTCTTCATTTGTTCCGCCATAAGCGAGATAAATATCTGCAAGATAACGAGACTATCCAATTGATCATTTACGCTCTGAACCGATATATCGGGAAAGGAAGACACTAGATCGTGAAAGGGCTGGACTATTTCCTCGCGCCACTTGCACTTGGGGTACATTCCGCTAAGTTTGAGTTCTACATACCTAGCATCCTTACCACTAATTTCTTTTTGTACGTTTTCGACAATTTGCAGTATGATGTCACAAACACCTCCTTTAAATTCCAATATTTTGATCTGCGCCTTCTCCTTTTTAAGAAGGCCGTCCAATTTATCCATAAGGGTGAAGGTATCTTTTCCGTAGCCAGTCATTTTGATTTTGATTTTACATAATACTTGAAAACTCAGATTTTTATTCAGGAAACCACACAGGAACCTTTCGATGAGGATTTTTGCGAGAAGTAATAAGTCTGGGGACCTCCTCTCAAAACTGGATCGTCATAAAAGTCAAAATGTATCTTTTCTATCAATTCAGAGACCCCTACCTCGTCCCTCACGCTCATTTCTAAATAGGTCATATCGGCCCTCTCTGCGAAGATTTTCCCTTCTTCTCTTGAAACTTGCTTATCTAGTTTATCTAACCCATTGCCAATTAGATAGATCTTTGCATCGGGTTCAATTATTTCTTTGTATTCTGTCCATAGCTTCTTTACCTCCCTAAAAGAATTTTTCCGATTAACAGCAAAAACAAAAAATACGATACGAGAGTTGGCTATACATCCCTCCGCTATTTTCCTAAATTTTGGATCCCCTGAAGTATCCCAAATTCCAAGTGTAATGGTGTCTTCGCCATGCTTCAACTTCGAAGTAAAAAGTTGAGCACCGACGGTAGGATGGTATATTTCCGTAAATTCTTGATCCTTAAGATAATTTGACAACGCAGTTTTGCCAACTTCCTGTGAACCTAAAACAACGGTTTTCAATACTTTTCTTGTGCACATCTTTCTTACTTATTTCTGCGATATTTTATACCAAAAAAATAAAAAAACTAATATATTAATATAAAATGGTAACAGTTACAGAATTAAAAGCTAGAGCTAAACGTAACGGTTTAAAAGGGTATTCAAAATTAAAAAAAAACGAATTACTTAAATTGGTTGGAACGGCTGATGAAAAAAGAAATGGAGGATTAAGAAAACGTAGATCTAAATCTGGGTCAAGACCAAGAAAACGTAGATCTAAATCTAGACCAAGAAAACGTAGATCTAAATCTAGATCAAGAAAACGTAGATCTGAATCTGGGTCGGGATCAAACGTAAGTTTTCTTAGTGTATTAACGATTGTGGTAGAAGATTTTGTTGCGCAAAATCTAGATCAATCTATCGTACTATCGAATTACGATATAGAGACGTATCTGGAGCATTGGGTGGACCTTTATGAAAATAGATATGGAAAGATACTATCTGACGATCAGTTCAAAAAGATAAATGATAAAATTGTCACCACACTAATTGAAAATGAAAGTATCTACAAATATGGCAACAAAGAATCTTATATAAGTATTGTCAAGGATAATGATCTAATCTCTTTGATGGAACATATCATGAAAAAAGATATTCTTGAATCAGGGAAGGCCACCTTTAGAGATACAGAATTTCCAATAAATAAACACGGTGAGTATATAATTTATGTGGGAAAAAAAATAAAAAAACGAAAAAAATGAAAACATAATCTAAACAATTTCGCTCAAAACAAAATTTTGAGAATGGTCTAATAGTCTTTTTAATTCTTCGTGATCGGTGTAAAGCCCAGACCTTATAACAACTATCAGCTGGCAGAATTCCAACTTTTTTTCTTTCTCCAATTGAGAATAGACTTCCTTATCATGCTTTTTCAGCCACCTCCCAAATTTAGTCAGAAGATATTTTCTTTTGGTTTCGTTCCAGATGCTCTTAACATAGACTTTTTTTATGGTACAGTATTTCTTGAAAGATCTTCCCACAGCTTGTTCAAGGGTAGGATTTACGTAGAGTGACAAATTATAGGACATGTTTTCTCTTAATCCCATATTATCGTATCGTTACTACTTTATACCATAATATAACGATAACAATACGAAAAAAGAAAAAAATATTCCCATATTGTAACGAAGGTTATATGATATCGTACAATATGGGAATAGTATTAAGTTCCTGTGCAAGATTTGTCGGCAAGTTCGCTTACGGCTACGATATTCTTTTACGAGAAAATTTAGAGAGGTATTCTAAACTTATTTTGGATAGGATAAATATTGGAGATATCATACTGACCAGCGTTGATGGTCATCTTAGTAACGTTTTTATTGCTGACGATTACACACATGCAACCGTTTATTTAGGTTACGGGATTATTGAGGGCAAAATGATGCAACAAATAAGTAACAATAAGGAAAAATATCCTATTTTCATCGAGTCTACTGGAGACAGAGGGGTTCATCTAATTTCTTTGGAGCATCTTATTATCAACAAGGATGCTGTCTTGGTTCTTAAAAATACGCTTATAAAACAAGAGCAAATACCTGATTTTATCGAAAAATTGGAGAGTTTCCTCGGCAAGCCCTATGACTATGTGTTTAGCGGTAAAAACGACAAATACTACTGTTCAGAGATAATCACGAATGCTATTAGCCACGTTATAGGAAGAGCGGAATTTACGGCTAAGATGGGAACGAAAAATATCTACAAACCTTCTCATTACCGAGGTGCGCTACAAGATGATCAATATGAGCTGAGATTATTTAGGGATTTTGAACTCAGCAAAATTCAAGAAACCAAATAGATCTCGTCCCGATCTCTCCCATGAAAGATGTGGTTATATGCAGAATATAAGTGGCCGTTGTTTTCCTCACAAACCATATTATCAAGAATTATCAAAAAATCTTCCACATTTCGATGCTCTTTTTCTTCTGTAATCTTAGTGGGCTGATAGAAAACTTTGACCCCCTTCCCTATCATTTGTTGGTATTTTTTTGTTTTCTTGAAGGCTTTGAACTCCTCGTGGGTCCCAGAAACTGTTAGTCTCAGCATATCTTCCGTTTCTGGGACAACGTAGTCTTCCATGTCTTCCACTTCTAGGTATACGATCTTCTTTTTTGGAAGGTTTAGACCAATTTCCTCGGTAGAATAACTGTTGTCATCAAATGTCAGCCACGCAATTGTCTTATTATATGATTCTCCAAAAGCATGTTGCATACATGACCCTGTATAGTAGATATTCTTTTGAGGTCTTTGTTTATCGTGAATATGCCCTGAAATAACTTCAGGATAATTCAAAGGCCATTTATCTCCCTCGACAGATTCTATAGCCCCCATTTTACATCCGAAGAACTCCTGGTGGCAGAATATGGCCGATGCATCTTTCCAATCGTTGTCTATCGTATTCAGGGCCTCTTCAAATCTTCCTGGAGGGACAAAAGGTAATAAAATAAAATTATCAACTCTTATAACCTTATCTACAATTGTTACATCCCCCCATTCCTTCATTGCATTCATCCAGTGCTTATCGGTTAAAAATTGTTGGTTGTTACAGTTATGCGTTACCGTAAAATCACCCAACAAAAATCTATTGTTTCCGTCCACAGAAAATCCATAATAATCCTTAACTCCTATAGGATGAACAGATATGCTTGTTCTTGACTTATCTGCGCATTTACGTCCTCTACTATCATATCCTTTGTTCATAATTTGGATACACTTTTTTCTTGGCAAACGAGTCGGAATACGTTCTATGTCTCCTGATATATACAATATTTGAAACCATGTTCCCTTGCCGCGATTAGGGTATATTTTACTTTTCGTTGAGGAAAATCCGAGAGACTTAACCAGTATATTTAATTCATCGATCAAATGAATATTATTACCTCCTTGTGATAATAAAATGTTACGGCCATCCACTACAGTACCATCAGTATCAATAAACCCAGCTAATAATTCCAACCGTGTATTTTCATTGTTGAGCAAGTACTCCCTTGGTATATGTTTGTTTCGATACAGATTATAATTTTTAAGCATTTTTCTTAGAGGTGCATTATAATGTAGTAAAATATGTGGGGTCTCTCTATTCTGCACTTCTTTCTTCCACTCTAGAAAACTTTGAAGTATGACGGTATCATTTATTACTGATAATTGTTCTCGGCTCGCCCCTTTTGAGAAAAACTCTATCGTTGAGCGGTCGTTACTTAATAGTTGCGACAACTCTTCTAGACTTGCACATACGATAGAAGGAGCTTTCCTGTATTTTTCTATATGTAGTAGACATGCAGCGCATGTGCTACAGCTATGTTCTGGATGACAAATGTCCAGCTTAATAATATTGGGATTTTTATAATTCGAATTTCTAACACCGAAATTATACTGACCTGCGTGTACAATTTCTGCGCCATTTTTATAAGCCCATTCCCACCATTCTTTGACCAGTTCGACATCTGCTGAAGCGAATCCGGATCCATCTTTAGAGCCATCCCCTAGCCACATCCCTAAAATATAAGGATCTATTATTACATCTTGGGTTTCCCATTGTACCATCCCTCCACGAAACCCGTATAACCTGTCTCTAACGTTTTTAGGTACTTGTAAATAGTCTCTAACAGTTATATCTACTATATCAATATCCGGGACATTATGTAGAAATTTTTTAGCATCAATTTTCGCCTCATCGATCGTGCGTGTAAAGTAGTTTGTATAGTTTTGCGGATCTCTGAATCTGATTGCAAAAAATTTACTTTTCAGTTTCATAGTTTCCTTATCGATCCATTTTATAGTCCAACAGTTCTTGGAATTGTTCCAAAAAATACTCTTATGAAAACCGCATTTAAGACTAAGGATATGGTTTTCTGTTACTGTATAGTCTTCTCCATTTATCTGGTGTATTAAATACATATTATTTTTTCCTGAACAGGTCGTTAGTACCTTTCTTGGTAACCCATTATCTCCTATTAAAATATCACCCTCTTGAATATTTTGTGATAATTTCCTACTACCGTCCCATTGTAGTACTGGTGTGTCTTTTCCAAGACACATATCGTGATTGCCGATCAGAATATAAACTGGACAAAAGGATCTTAACATTGTTATAAAATTATAGGCAATGTTCATTTGAGTACTGTCAATTTTTTCATGATAGTGGAGGATATCTCCGAGGATTATTAGTATATTTGGAGTCCTTTCCTCTAGCAATTTTCTTATTTTATTATGAAATAATTCTATCTCTGGAATGTTATTATTTTTAACATGAATATCTCCTATGGCAAGAACTGATATATTAGTCATTTTCTTAACAATATAATATCTACTTAAATTTTCATTTTTCCCAAATGAAAATATTACTCATGTTCTCTATATTTTTCCCTAAATTGTTATTTGTTCTACAGCGACGTCTTCCGGCTCAGTGTTAGTGTTGGGCTCAGTGTTAGTGTTGGACTCAGTGTTAGTGTTGGACTCAGTGTTAGTGTTGGACTCAGTGTTAGTGTTGGACTCAGTGTTGGGACTGGGATTGGACTCAGTGTTAGGGTTTGGGTTTGGGTTAGGGTTAGGGTTAGGGTTAGGGTTAGGGTTAGGGTTAGGGTTCGTCGTCTGTGGCGGGTTTCTTCCCAAAAGACGTTCCGATGTACTTCTATTTGCTCTATCCATCCTAACTCTTCTTATCATTCGATTTAGATTTGAAGGAGTTTGTTGGTTAAGTACTTCTATCACTTTATTGAGAGTCATTCGATTATGTATCCGGTCCTTTCGATGCCATGCATGGGATTCTTTCATAACCATATATTCCTCTGTTGGAACTGTTACATAAATCTTTTGTATGAATCTCTGCATATAGGCTTGATTTATGGATTTTGCTATTGTATAAATAATGTTTTCATACTCATCGAAGATGTCTGCATATTCCGGGTAAAGTCCCCAGAGTTGATCCCTTTCCCGTTGATTCATTCTAATCTGTAGATATCTATATTTAATACTAGGTTCATTTCCTCGGATTTTGAACAATTCGCTATACTCTGTGTTTAAAACCTTATATTGGAGATTGTTTGGAGCAAAAACAATTATTCCTTGTAATGCGGCAGGATCTACATTATAGACGTAGTCTAACATATCATCGAGATTTCTGAATTTGTGACCTCGAGGCACTGGCATCGGAAGATCAGAATCAAACACAAGATTATTTCCTGGATTTTCAAAAGTACCCACATGATAAACCAAAGGTCTCTTTGGAGCTCTACACACAATTCGATTATCAACCGTATTCCTAACAAGGAACATATAATGTCTTTTAGGGTCTAGTTTCGCACAAAACCTGTCAAGAATGTCTCCCTCTCCTTCAATAAACTTTGCGAATTCTTTATTCAGCATAATTTCAGATTCTAGGGCGTTAACGAACATCGTCCCAAAAGATTTTTTACTCGCCCATTTGCTATGAAAGGCGTCTAATCTCCTATGCGTAGAAACGAACCATTTTCCGTCATAATGGAAGATACGGAGAAGTGCCCCTTCATGCGAGTCAAAGAAAATACAATCGTTAAAGTTGTTTTTTAATAGCTCTTCTAATTTTTCTCCGTCACGTTCAGTAAACTCGGGGGTATAATTGAACGATTGAATAACGATATCATCTCCATGGAAAACTACACCACGACATTCCTTGACAATTCTATCATCATCGTCATTACATCGCATATAACAGAAAAGATCTAATCCTTTTTCTGCATCTGTTTCTACAAGGCGAATCTTGTTTGCATGGAGTTCGAGCAATGTTCGAGTTAATACAAAGGGTTCTTCCTCTTTAGCTTCTTGGCTATTTTCTTCTTGCTTGGGTCTTATTGGGCAGAATCCGTTTTTACAGCCACTATCTTCGTTCTTCTCTTCATCACATGTAGATCCTTGAGTAGGATTGGGAGTGTTAATCACATCCTCAAAAGTTGGAGTATTATTTTCACCCGGCATTTTGTTTTATTTCTTCTGCTATCATTTTAAATCATTTTATCATTTTTATTATTGAAGCATGAAGAAATAAAGTACTATTGGGAATGGAGCTATAAGCAATGTTCTGGGTCTTTGAATAACCGAGATCATAAACATCAACAGAAATTCTATTGTTTTCATCAGCTTATGTCTGTTATTGGGTTGTAAGAGCTTCTTAATAACTGTAGGGATAGTTTCTAGTAAGGAGGTTGGTACATAATCCTTACCAAGAATCATACGACCAAAATGATTCATTCTTAGCATCAAATCTGCTTCCTTCGAGTAAATATTGATCATGCAGGGTTTCCTGAGCGTTCTCGTATCTATCACTTTACCGGAACGATTTCGAAAATAGGATAAATCCATAGAGGTAATAGTTCCAAATAAGGAAGATTCTGTGTCTAGATGTACGTTTCTAGGAAAAGCTTCAGTATAAGCAGAAAGGGCGAGTTGCGGATTTTCAAAGTGAGAATTAATAGCGTATCTCAGACAATGTTTGATATTCTCGACCCTTCCTATGAACGTTCTTGTATTAAGATATTGATTCAAAGGTCTTCGGATTGTGTCAATATTCTGATGATTCCACCAATTATTTAGGATCATTCCATTTATGCCCTGCATACTCTCAGTCCCAAAAACGATTGGTTTATTGTAACGCAAAAAGCGATAATAGAGATTTTCAGGAGGTCCTGTTGCTAAAATCTCCTGACAGTCTACACAACATACAATCTGTTTGGGTTTGTACTTCTCAAGTTCTTGAGAGTACCTTTTCAATCTATCTCTCCAACCTTCCTGCTTTTCTCCAATTGCGATAATTTTGTAATCATAACCCCATTTTCTAAGAGACCTTATAAGGTTTATCATTCCAGGGTTACGTTGGTTTCCATGACTTATTACCTTTATCAATCCCATTTTCTCTTCTTATCTATACTTATCTATACTTATCTATACCGATTTAAATAGGAATAATTATTTCAGAGTAAAGAGGAAGAGGCCTTGATCTAGGTCAGAAACTATATCGTCTCTAATATTTAGAAGGTCTGTTTCGCGCGGTAGTATAACATTTGGCAAGGTTTTTGTTAGCCACTCTCTGAATTGTTTTAGAATCATAACAATACGATCATCCGTCAACTGTTCAAGATTGACAACGCTATTGAGACCAATGTCGAGCCTAACTCCTCTAGATCCTTGTATAGATTCTACAAAGAGATCCATCTTCTTAGAAAGTTTACTTAGAAGTTTATCGCTTGCCTTATGTCTCGAGTACGAATATGTATTCCAGTGATAAATTTCAAGCATTATTTTGACCTGTAAAAATATCTGTACTATGCTTCCTATGGTCTTTGCGTCACTCATTTAATTAGTGACGAGAAAACTTTAATATCGCTTGGAGTCGTTTCTAGGACTAATGGGATTTTATAAGAAGAGCACTTATCCAGTAAATACACCAAAGAATCAAAGCTCTTCCCCCAAATGTGACCGGTTCCTATGGGGGCGTGTCTATCCTTTTTCGATTTTTGCGGGGTTTGAGAATCGTTCAAGTGGATTACGGTTAGAAGCTCTAATCCCAAGATTTTATCGAAATCGTCAAAAAGTCTATCCACCTCATCACAAAGGGATAAATCATAAGATCCATAAGCAAAGATGTGACAGGTATCGATACATACCCCAATATGTTTTTTCTTTTTCTCATCTACAAGATCATAGATTGTCTTGATTTCTTCAAATGTGGTTGCTAAACTGGTTCCTTGTCCTGCTGAATTCTCTAACAAGAGCTTAGAACCTTCTGGAAAGTTTATTTTATTGATACTTTGCGCGATTGTCTTAAGTCCAAGTTCTCTATCGGGATAATTACCAGGGTGGATAACAACTCCATTTCTTCTTGTTTGAAAGTTAGCAAGCACACCAAGCTCATATTCCAATTCTCCGAGAATACGCATTAATTTAGCGTCTTGCTCAGAATCCCCGTTCCATGCCAAACTCGCCTTTCTGCCACATAAATTATAAAGATAAGGAGCGTGACTAAAGACGTGCATGGGAAATCTTTGGCAAAGTTTTTGTGCTTTGGTAATATCCTCTGCATTTATTTGTGCTCTGTTGAAAGATTTTGGACTTCCCAAAAAGAACTGTACGGAGTACATACCGGCTCTAATACCATTCCTCAGTGTGTCGTCTAGATTTCCCTTCCAGGAAATGTGACTGCCAATATCCCAAGGAAAAGTGTGAAGATTTATTATTGACATTTCTAATTTCATAATAAATCCCTTTCTCTGTAAATCATATTTTTATATCCTTTTCGGTATAAAAATCTTTACTTCACCACACCCTGTTAGTTACAGTGATCGTGACCATATCGTCCGTCTTTTCAATGTGACTATTTGTATTTGCCCATACGTTCAGGTCGATAACAAGACCATGGAATCTACTGCTATAATAAATCCAATCCGCCTCTCCGCAAAGGACCCTGAAGTACAAGAATGTCCCCCCTACGCCGGTTTCCGCAACGACCCGAGATCCATAACACGTACTCTCGTCACGAGTGAATTTCAAAAGCAAGTTTGGGGCATTTTTGATATTTTCGGGTACACGTACATGTAGTACATCCTTCACCAGCGCCTTCAGAGTTCCATAAAAGTCCTCACCGAAGGTGTGTTTGAGCGTTTTTTGTGCTTCGTCTCTGTTCATGTTTTTTCTTTCCTAAAACAACTGTAGAACAAATTCATTTTTTTTTATTCAGATTTTTACCCAACCGTATGTCCCATCTCCTCCTTTACCCATATTCCATATCTCATATCCTTCCACGACAAGTGTAATACCCTCTACTAAAGGATGTTGGAAAACGATTTGTATTTTCTTGTTTGAGAAATCAACTACCTGCCTAGAATTAATACCGTATCTCTCTAAGGTTTTTAATCTCTCTGTTGATTCCCAACTATCTACCGTGACTAGATTTGTTTCTAAAGTCGTGACGTTTGATTTTTCGGATACCTTTTCGCCATCAACGGTAATATAATACTCGTTTAGTCCTGACCAGTAATCCTTATTATAGATTTTTCTGACTATCCCGAGCGAGTCTAGATCAAAAACGTTCTTTTCCGATACCAATAACTTTATTTCCTTTTGTACTTTCCTTGTTGGGAAAGTAAAATGAGGTACTTTTCCTTGATAATGTTGCGCGTAATTCTCTAAAAATTCGAGATCTCTGATATATTTGGTTAGGATTTCCCGTCGTGAAAGCAAGTCCTTCTTAGGAACGTATTTTCCATCGGCTCCCGCCAAACATACAACGTAGTTTCCCGCACGTCTTTCTTCTGGGGATGGGGAGATTTCTGAGGGTATATATTCATTGTCTTTTAAGATGCACCAAATACTTTTTTGTCCTTTTACATCAAGGACTTTTTGTAGCCACACATATTCCTGAAAAATCCTCTCGAGTAAATTCTCTATTTTTGTGTTTGTCGCCATTTTATTACGGCAAGAATATATGTTTAAACTGTTTTTTCTATGTTAAAAAGAGTTTAAAAAATTATCCTTTTATTTAGTGAATAAGGATGAATAAAGAAAACCTAGAGGAAGTTATGAGACAAGCCATCTTTTATATTTCCAATCCCAGTACCATTTTACCACCGAATCCCGCTATTGTTTTCGACATAGACGGTACTCTTATCGACGGCAACGGTCAGGGTATTATTCCCGTCATTGCCCTATTTAAGTTTGCCAAATCTTTTGGAATCACACCTTTCATAATTACGGCTAGAAATGAAGATGCTATGGCCCAACAATATACTCATATGCAGTTATCTGCAAACGATATATTTGATTATTCTGCTTTATTTATGATGCCAAAACATTTTCTCCATCCTTGTAGATATAAGTTCTTTGCTAGAAAACAGATCCATGACTGGGGTTTTAATGTAGTTATGTCCATTGGAGATAACCCTTGCGATATAGGAGAATACGGGGGCATCGGAATCCTAGTCTCCTAGTCTATACCTCTTTTTCTTCTTCTTTCGTTTGTTTCGTGGAATGTTGCTTCTAGAAACATCTGTAACGAACGTTGGAATTCCTAAAACTGTACCACTTGTTGAGCTGGAAACATCTTCTGAAGCTTTTCGTTTTTCAGATTTTTTGTCTGTATCTTCTTCATCACTATCGCTACGTAGTGGAGGTGGGACAATTTCTTCGTCAGAAGAAGAATCGAGATCTGATACAATTTCTGATTCTTCTTCGTTATCTGTCATTAGATCTTCAGTATCAATATCTTCATCTGACACGTAATTTTCTATCTGCCCATAACTCAACATTTCATGGGTACTAATAATCCATTCGTAATTGCTCCCTTTCTTTTTCCGTCTAAGATTTATAGGTTTTAGTTTTCCGTCGAACTTCCTGTGAAACATATAATGGTTCAGCTCAACCTTTGTCATTTCTTTTGCTGTTTTGGCAGAAACTGAATGTTCTAGATCCAGATCGAACGCACTGAAATCGTCGATAATATACATATCTATTTCATCTAGCTGATCACTAAGATATTTTAAGGCCTTTTTATTTCCTTCCTCTTTAATGAAATAGTACCAGGTTTCACATTCGGCTCCGTTGGTTTCAGCAAAAATAAAGTAGCTTGACATTTTTTATTACTGACGCTACCTTTAAATAGGAAAATAATATTTTAATCCTCGTCTTGGTTAGTATCCAACTCATTAATTTCTTCTTCTACTGCTTCTGAATCATCTGAGTTTTCCACATCTTCTACTATTTCATCTTCTATTGGTTCATCCTCAAGTTCATCATCTTCGCGTGTTTCATCATCTGGATTTTTCATAGACTTCGTTTCTTCCTCACATATTCTTACTTTAATATCGACAGTTCTATTATTATTTTTGATTGATCTGATAAAATCTATATCAGGAGGCAGAAGTTTTACTCTCTTAGAATGAATAGCGAGCAGATTTGCCTGACTGAGAAGTTTTATTAGATACTGCTCGATATGATACTGTAAAATCACAAAGACATTTTTCGAAATCTTAGTTTTAGGTTTGTACTGAGTCACTATATCACGTACGAATTTTTCAAACGGATATCGAGCAAAGACAATACAGTCGTACATCCCTTGATATTTCTTTATTTCTTTTATGGCTACTATACCAGGTTTGTGTTTAGGCTTTTTATTTTCTTCAGTACTCACCGGTTTTGACCTCTTTTTGGAAAGAAGAATGGGATGAATAAAGGGAACAACTCCCCCACCCATAAACGTGATGTTTCGAGCTGAAAATAACTTGTTAAATTCAGAATCATTTCTAATCCCAAATTCTAGATCTCTTACCGTAATTCTTACCTTCTTGTTCTCGGTTGTATAGTATACCGCAAGTTCTAACATCTCCGAAGCTAAATATTCAATTACAGCCGCGAGATAAAATGGAGACTTAGCAGTCACCATTGTCTTAGAAGTTCCAAATTGTCTCAAGAATCTTTCAGATATAGCAGGAGCAAAAACAATCCCTGCCTTTTGTTGTCGACTGTTACCTTTTCTTATATTATTCACACCGGTGTCAATTCTCTCTAGAGTTTCCCTACCCTGGGCAACAGAACGTTCCTGGAGTTCTCCACTTAAAACAATCCTAATTGCCCCTTCAATCTGTTTTTCTGATATTGTCTTCTTTCCACCCGCTCTTGTAAGTTCAATAGAAGTATCCGATATGATCTGCGAAATAATAATAAGAATGCTGTTCAATTGCTGTTTAGCATTAGACGTAATCCCATTAGAAGGAGAGACGATTTTTAAGACCTTAGAAATATAGCTATCATAATATCGAAATTTCTTTTTTGTGCGCTTAGTGCCGTTCTCCATTGCTAGTTTATTCGTTATCTTCAAACTTTTAAATAAAGAATCACTAGAACATACTCATTTAAAAAAAGAACAACGTAGATAAAAGTTATGAACGTGGTTGAAAAATCTTCTATAGACGGTTTCACAAAACCTGCAATCTATCGGATTGCGCGAGCTGCAGGAGTAAAAAGTATGGCCGACGATTGTACAGAAACCATACGAAATATTATCGGAATGGAGTTAAATAATATATTAGAGATAACGCTAATCGTCAACGCAGAGCGCCAAACAAGAACTATTATGTCAGAGGATGTTTATACCGCTTTGAAATTCCTTGGATACAATTTGGCACATTCCGACGATTTAAGCACCAGTGCGTGTAGCAAATAGGCTCTCGTGCTAAACAGATTTAAGAAAATGGTATCAATGTAATAAAATATGAGTCAAGTAAAGCAGATAAGAGATCTCATCAGTGTAGTAATCGAGGATATGAAAGATTTGGAAAAGTTTCCTCCACAACTTCGTCATACAATGTTTCTCGCGCAGAATTTGCATCTAATTGCCACACTAGAAGTGGCGGTGAGAGGATTTTGTATCAGTATGCTGGAAAATAAAGAGGCCGATGAAGCAAGCCAGATTGAGAAGCGATATGAGATAGAAACGGTACAACTTTCTGTGAAGGAGTATTTTGCTCTCTACAAAAAATATCTGCAAGAACTGACACTATTTGTTAATAATGTTCCCCAGCAATCAGAGTCTATTTTCGCAGGGGATCTACCAAATGATCTATCGTTTATTTTTAGAAACTTTTTGGGTCGGCAAAAATCGGGTCACGAGACGGGAACATTCTCATGTAATTTCGATTACGATCCTCCCACATGTGGGGAAACCCATATTGAAAAATCCCCTCCACTTGAAAAATCTCCTCCACTTGAAAAATCTTCTCCCCAGCCTAAAACTTTTTCTCCCCCACTTAAAACTTCTCCTTCTCCTCCACCTCCCCCAACACTGCCTCGAAAGAACGATCTTCCAAAAAATCCGACCAAAAATTCGGTCTCGAGCTCATCTTCTTCAGATGAAGCTGCGGACCTAGTCATTATCGAAAATGAGAAGTGATTTTCTTTGAGTAGTATCCCTTATTTCTTATAGTCTTGTAATACTATAAGAACTCAAAAATATGAATAAATTATGAAATAAATTTGAAAGATCATGACAAATACAATAAAAAAGATAGGTATGACGACCACCGACGAATTTCAAAGAAGACCGGAATATTGGACCTCGGAGGAAGAATGCTTAAGCCATATGAGAGATAGGATTCGCACGAATCCACGTTATGAATATTTTTTCCAAACTCATTTCACAGCTGGGGACGAGGAGCAATTTGAAAGGTATAGAAATCCTACAAACGGGAAAATAACTATCCCCACTATATCTCTTGACGATAACAGATTCGCTGATATGGGAATTGACCGTAATATAGATTGGAAGAAATATCGGGATTTAGATACCTCATCTGTAATTGATACTTTTCGTTATATTTTCCATAAATTCAAGAAAGGTATATTCGTCCAGATACGAAATAATAATCTGCGAGTATTTCTCCCATTTAGCAAAGTAAATTGCACAAATGAATGGGGAGACAAAATGAGGGTTGATCCCAGCAAGTTCAAAGATATGAATGCGTTTTTGGGGTATGCTAATGAGATGGAAGGTCGAAAATTCAATCCTAGAAGGGTCAATAGGTTTACAGATAAGTGGTACGGAAATAACTGTCTGGTACGATATGAGTTTCCAGTCGGAGAAGGAGAATCAGGAGTGCCAATGATGGCAGATATGCTTAAGGAACTGTGCAAGCATAGACGAGTCCCTGATATTGAATTTTTCATCAATCGTAGAGACTTTCCAATCATTACTCGAGATGGAACAGAACCCTACGAACATATGTTTGGAGATCAACAACCCCTCGTTTCTCATAACAATCCCAAGTATTCTTCCATCCTAGCTGGAAGTACTACCGATAAGGACGCAGATATTCCTATGCCTACTTGGGAAGATTGGCAACGAGCCTCTAGTCAAGAGGATGGTAAGTTTTTCCTACGAACCGGTCGTGATTATCGTTATAATTTTGACATTCCTTGGAAAAATAAAAAGCCTACAGCCGTTTTTCGTGGTGGATCAACGGGATATGGTACAACAATTGACACAAATATGAGATTAAAAGTTGCTTATCTTTCAGCTACGACAGAGCCTGAGGATGATGGTATTAGGTTGCTGGACGCCGGCATTACCAAATGGAATACACGTCCCAGAAAGATCAAGAACAATCCTTATCTCCAAACAATTGACGTGTCTAGTTTACCTTTCAACAAAGTAGAAAAGCTGTCTCCAAAAGAACAATCTGCGTATAAATATGTTATAGATATACAAGGTCACGTTTCAGCTTATCGTCTTTCTCTAGAATTGAGTATGGGTTCTGTAGTACTCTTGATGGATTCTCCCTATCGTCTTTGGTATACAAAATATCTTAAGCCTTACGTCCATTATGTTCCTGTAAAAGATGATCTCTCGGATCTCATAAAACAAATAAAGTGGTGCCGTAATCATGACGCAGAATGCGAAAAAATTGCGGAAAATGCCAGAAAATTTTATGAGACATATCTGAGAAAAGATGGTATTTTGGATTATCTCCAGAATCTTTTCATTCACATGAAACGGATAAACAGGATTTATATCTACAACACTATCAGCCCTATGGAATTCCAAATGAGGAAAAAGACCGAAGTTGTTAGGGAATTAATGGACAGATTTCCACAAACCAAACAAGACTTTGAACCACGGGAATTGCCACCATATCCACGATCGTATAGTCTTATGGAAGGAATAAGATGGGCTATTAATAGACTCAGAGATAAGAACTTATATTTGAGGAATGCGGGAGAAATAAAGGCTACAAAACTATGCAGGGTACGGCGATACGAATTTGCAAATTCTCCGATTCTCGCCATTAAGGAAAGTGTAGATCCCATGAAAGAACGAGAAGGTATTCATGAAACGTTTGTGGGACTCACCTGCATAAATAATCTCTCAAAAAGGATTCCCAACTTTTCTTATAATTTTGGTTATATTTCAGCGCCACCAAAACTCAGTGTAATGTCCGAATATATCGCAGGAGAGACTTTCGACATCTATCTGGCAAGATGGAAAGACTTTAGCCTCGAAGAATATCTCTGGATTTTACTACAGATCTCCTTGGCTCTTTATACCGCTCAAAACGCGTGTGGGTTCGTGCATTACGATTTGGTTCCCTGGAATATTATTATACAAAGAGTGCGCAATAGAGCAACATTTGACTATCTTATCAACGGGACTGAGACAGTTCGCATAACCACCTCTACAATCCCTATAATATTGGATTATGGTAAATCAACCTGTATTTACAAAAATCGGTATTACGGGATTGTTCAACCCTACAAGACGAGTACTGTTCATGACATTCTATCATTGTTACTAACGTCACTTTACGCAATCGTTAGCAAGCGTGTTCATTGGAATAGAAAAGAGAACGATATGATTATAAAACTCGCGAACTTTTTTGGGGGCACTCGTTATACAAATGGCAAAAAATTCCAAAACCTAAGCCAAATAAAAACATTTACGAATCAGGCTAAGAAATATGCTGAAATACTGCAAAGTAATAAATACGAGTTAGAGGAGAGAAATCCACTTGATCTTTATAACTACATAAGAACGAATTTCGACTTATCGAGAGTGGGGACGATGCAAGAAGTTCAAGATTTGCGAACGTTTTCCCGAGGAAATCCTCGCCAAGTTTATGAATTTATCTTTTCAAAAAATGAACAGGAACGCGTTGACTCATTCGCTAATGTTTTCACCGGAATAACGACACGTGTTATTCCTCAACCAAGTAATCTTTTTTCGCGCTCTTATGCTATTCAAACTCTTTATCAATCCTTGTCAAGTACTTACGAATTGTTCTTAGTCTATTTGAGATCCATTTCTAGACCCAATGAGACCTATAGAAAAATGTATAATTTGGCTCTCGAATATTTGGAAAGGATCTATGTTCCAAATCTGGAAATTGACCCAGAACCGTTGTCATTTTCAAGAATTAGACTTGGCGGGGATGTTGAATATACAAGAGAAACTTTTGGAGATATTTCTAGTATGAAAAATACTTTGAGGTTAATCCTGGTCCAAGATATAGACCCAGACCAAAATGTGTATTCTAGATATAAGGTAATTGTCCAATCTGTTATACTGTATTCGGGTAAATATTCACTTACGGAAGAGCAAAGAAGATATTATATTACATTTTTTGACGATCTTCTAGAGATGAAAGGAGTGGTATTGCTTAGAAATATATCTAACTGTGTTACATTTATCGAAACCTGTAAGGATTTAGTACTAAACGATAGTCAGCATATCCGCGATAAGATGGATGGAGAGGAAGGGGATTGCGAAACCGCTAAAGAGTATCTCAAAACATCTGAGGAAATTTTAAATATGATTTCAGGAGATAAAATCCAATAGAATATCTGGGGTGTTCAATAGATATATTTAGAGAACATATAGAATCACAATTTAAACCAGGGATGACTTGGGATAATTATGGGAAGTGGGAGATAGATCATTTTATCCCTCTTAAGTTTGAAACCCCTACATTAGAGGAAATAGTTGAAAGGCTTCATTATAAAAATACGCAGCCATTATGGAAAGAGGAAAATATGAAAAAGGGAAATAGATACATTGGATAAATTTCTTCAAAAATATAATATCAAGAATATTATATTTGTAAAATGAAAATAATATAGCATTCTGGATTCGGACAAGTTCTAGATCTTATTCCATTATGCGATGATATTCAAAAACTGTCTCCGTTTTGCGGTATATGCTGTGATCGGGATAAGATAATTAAGAAAGCTCCTTTCACAAAAAGAATAGTGTCCGGGTCAGACACTGTTGTTATAGGTGGAAGGAAACGTATATCCCAGTTTGTAGAGAATGTTATCTTTCCCGAAAAAGTTGCAAATAATGAATGAATTCCCCGTGGCGGTTTTTTTTTTCTAAATTTTTTCTCTCTATAGTTAATAAAAATGATGTACAACACATTCTTACTTACACTGGTAAGTCTTATTGCTGCACTTGTCTTTGCGTGTAAATATCCGTCTGCAACGCTTCAAGAAGGGTTTATAAATGTTGCGCAAACCGTCAAAGTAGAACGAGAGTTTAGCACCGCCGGTTCTGGGCAGCGATCTGTTCTTCAGGGAGCGACTTATGAACCGGAGAGTCTATATGCTCTTCCCGGTAATTATCAGACGGCTCTTGACCGAAAAGGACTACAAGGATGCCCAGCAGGACCGTCTCAGCAACCTGGAATGACAAGAGGGCTAAGGCCTCGTGGCGACTTCTTTTCTAACGCAAATTATCAAGCTAGTCTTTCACCTCGATTTGATGGTACGAACGATTATGGAGCTATGATTAGATATAACATGCCTAGTCGCTCAAATTTGGCGGTTCCAACCGATCCGTTAACTTTTGGAAGTATGGCATGCGGTAGCAAGCCTGTAAGGGAAGGGTTTTGTCAATCTTGCCGAGGATCCACCATAGAAGGTTATTGTTCAGGTTGCGGCTCAGTAGGATGTCGCAAAGGAGGCGGTTCAATGCCAGCTCATCCCATTGGAGCTCCATCAAGTGCGAATTTGATGGGATCTGATTATGCATCGGCCTCTTTCAAACAGGCTCAAGCACAGGGTGATTATGCCCCCGTGTCTGACCTTCTCCCAGCTGGAGATTTAACGATGATGTCTGCAGATGGACAGGCCAATCAGGTTATTGTTTACGATAGATTTATGGTCGCGAATCAAAAGAGTAGATTGGCCGCGCAAGGTGATCCGATTCGTGGTGATCTTCCTATTGTGCCATGCAAGAACGAATGGTTCCGTCCTGCTGTAAATCCTCAGATTGATCTCAGAACAGGAGCTATGTCTGTCCTCGGAGGAATAGAAAACCAGACCGCGCGCGAACTCATGGATCTTCAAGTTTCCGCGATGGCAGGACTTACGGATGCGAAGGTTGGTGGTGGTATTTCAGCTACCGTCACAAACAGCAATTATTGCACATCTGGAGGAACTGCAATGAAGATGGCTTATGCAACCGGTGCCGGTGGGGATATCGCGATATCACGCTTCCACTAAATAATAATTTAAAGATGTGAGAAATAGTATATATAGAGTATAAGGAATTCTTCTCCCGACTGCCCAAATATTGGTTATGTGGGAAAGCCGACGCCCACCAGCGACCAGTATCGGGAAAAGTTTTGCGGAAAGATTTTGTTTCATTATATATGATTCCATATATAATTATTCCTTGTAGGACCTTAGTTTTAGGGTTTTTTCTGTACGCGGAGCGCCTTTCATGGCTTCTAAAAGTTCTTCTAAAGCCTCGTCTGCATGATTAATCCCATAACTTTTTAGAACAGCAATCCCATCACTATACTTATCCGCCCTTTTCTTATATTCACGTTTCCCCTTTTCCTGAACAGTTACTGCTACACCTCTGTATTTCAATCCTGGTTGTCTTTTTTCCTCAAGAAAACTAGAAACATGGGTGGTTAATTCTTTCTGCCGTTTTCTGAGAACTGATATGGTTTTTCTAAGTCTTTTAATCTCTTCCCCGATGTTTTCTAATTCTTTCACAGCTCCAACGATTTCAGCCATTTATCAATTCCCTTTGAACTCTTTAAACGAAGTAAGTGAAAGCTTTTCCACTTTTCCGCAAATGAAAAATAAAATTCTCTAGATTAAATAAAAGATGTCAACGTACAAGATAGTTAGATGGGATGCCGTACTAAACGATTGTACAATCATTCCCAAGCCGTTTATTTACTTTTATCCAGACCTAGAGTTATTAGAATTTCTTAAGCGCAACAATTTTCGGATAAGGGTGACAATAAGTGGAAGTAACTCGAGATATGATGGTGGTAAAATATGGGCGATTGCTAAGAAAAGTACTTTTGCAGCAGGATGTCGTCCCAACTTCTTCGAAGGCACAGAATTATGGGTTCTGACTCTTGATGTCATTTGGAACGGTTATCCTAAAAGTCTTGGAAATTTCACTGTTGTAAAAGGACCGGTTGTACCGGCATTATCATCACACGCATTCTCTTGTATGCAAAAAGCGGTGCAGCAAGAGGCATTTGACCAAAAAAAAAGCAAACAGGTCCAATGGGCAAAGCCTGTCCAGCAACCTGCGCAGGAGTCTATAGCTAGTTCTAATGATACCAAACCACAAAGCCGTTCTTCGGGACTCAGCACTTCTCAAATTGTGGGCATTATTCTCGCAGTTATCGTCTTTATTCTTTTCAGTTTCTTTATAGGATATTTGATCAATAAAAATAATGTTTGACTACTATAAATGATATCGTTCTGTTCAATAGTTACTTTGCTTGCCGCGACCTTCTATGTCATTTTCTCGAGCTGGTTCCTTCATATTTCGTATAGCCTGGACAAAGCTTCACGACAATATTCAACAAACGATGATATGATAAAAGCTTGTCGTCTTGATAAGAGCTCAGGGAGATCCGGAATAGTTTTTGGTTGGATTTCGGTGGGTTTTTCTATTCTTATATTCTGTTTTGGGGCGTTTGGGCTAATTTTCAAGTGATTACGAATCTTGACCAAACTTCCTTATTTGTATCCTGGTAAAGATACAAATAATTGTAATATAAAATAATAACCTCTTCTTTAAAAATGCCACAGGAACTCACCAACAATAATGAAGGAGATTCTGCGCAATATCAAGATCCAATCACACCTCTTCCCTTTT
>SDBU01000853.1_pt1 | contig 44375 bp, 77 predicted proteins | sample 2277071 | NCBI WGS metagenome assembly SDBU01 (sample SAMN10397929, study PRJNA504765) | marine sediment metagenome | isolation source: marine sediment core GS08_GC12, 126 cmbsf | place: Arctic Ocean: Gakkel Ridge, Loki's castle | collected 2008
AGCATCGTTCTGCAAACGCGGCCCCTTGCCGAAATTCTTTGTATCGCGAGGATCATGTGTACCACCTACAATGGCTACGTTGTAAGGGGGATCGGTCACCAGCAGTGCCGCCTTCTCGCCCCCCATCAGTCGCCCCACGTCCTCCGCGCTCGTGCTATCCCCGCACATAAGCCGATGCTTCCCAATCTCCCACACCTGGCCGCGCTCCGTCTGCCACTTCTCTTGTAGCTCTGCGGCCTTGTCGATCTGCGGCCCAGGGTCCTCGGGCTGCTCATCCAGGCCGATGCCCATCTCTGCTAGCTCCGACTCGAAGAAGAGGCCCCTCAGGTCAAAGTCCACCTCAGCCAGCACATCGATGTCCCAATCCAGCCCGACCTCGCTCGACCGATTATCCCGCACCCCCATCCTCTGGGCGTGTGGCGTTCCAGCCTTCACGTCATCCCGCTGGACGATCACAGCCCGGGTCCCATCCGTGTGGACGACGATCACCTCTCGGATCCCACGCTCGATCAAGGCCGCCTGCGTCTTGTTGCCGGCTATGATCACCCCGTCGGCGGTTGCTAGCATAGAACGTCCAGCCCCGTCTTCGGCTATGGAATCCTCCAGCATAGAGAGCCCACGCTGAGTCCCTTTGTTAGCGTTCATATTGTCAGGCAGGAAGTCCGTGATGTCACGTATCTCGATTGTTGCGTCGGCCATGCGTCTCTCTATGCCGCCAGATCAAAATACCGCACGTTGAAGCATCGCCCGAGCCACATGCGCCAGATGCACAGTCTCCGCTTTCCGTTCTCTGTGAATGTGGTCACGTAGTGCAACGGTAACAACTGCTTTAGATGCCACTTCATGATAATCCTCCCTATGGGATCGGATCTACCTCGTACCACTCCAGCACGATGCTTCCGATCTTCGCCCCGCCGCTTCTGTTGGTCAGCCGGAAGAGGTACTTCGTGCTCACTGCCAGAATACGCTCCGTGCCGATTCTGATGGCTCCCCCGGCTGCATTGCCGCCCGTCCCGCCACCAATTGCACCATCGATTAGCTGAGTTCCCAGGGCATTGATCGTCGGGGTGTGAGTTGCGACAACGGTCGCCGCAGTTACAGAACCGCGATTCAGGTTCAGCTCAGCGAGTGCCGTGCCGTCATTGAGCGGAGCTTGTGTGGTCGTGTCCTCATAGATCAAGACCTCGGCATCACCACCACAGACAAACCGCGCTGTCAGGTGCGCCTCTTTGTTGGCTCCCGTGAGCAGGATAATGTCCAAGTTGGCCGCGTTTGCGAGCGCGAGAATCTTATACGAGGCATTGAAAGTCACGCCCTCGTGTGTCTCGTAATGCGGAAGGGCAATCGCCACGAGACTATTGTTGAGCACATCAATAGTGAGCGGATTGCCGCCGCTCTCAAGCTCGACCGCGCCAATGCTTCCCTGATCGCTTGCAATAGCGACCGAGAAGGATCCTGCCTTGTTCTTCTGTCCGATTAGTGCGACCATGGTCTTACTGCCTTCCTACCCCCTAGCTGATACCCCCTGGTTTCTGAGCAACCGGCTCCAAGACGGCCTATTCACTGTATCCCCCGAGTAGCACCAAAAACTCAAGCCGGGCCTGATATTGTATATTCTCCTCCAACGTCTCTACCACATCGAACAGCACCGGGAACCGCTCCCTGAGAGCCCCAATCGTTGGGGCTTCGCGGGGTTCGTATACCGTCCGCGTGAGCATCTGTGAGTATTCTGGCTTCCCCTCAATCACTATTGCAACGTGAGACCTCGAGGGGAACCAGCCCTCCTTGATCGCGTGGTTGACGTCGGTCACTAATGAGGTATGCCTGCGTCGCACTAGAATGTCATACTCAAGGTGTGAGTCCTCAGCAATGCCCATCCTAGACGGCATCCAACCGTGAGACATTTTACCCCCCGTTTCCCGTATGCTCAGAAGTAGCGTGGCGCTTGCTTGCGGCCCTTCTTGCCAACTCGACGCCATGGCTCTACCTTCGGAGCTCTGACAGTTAGCACCCGCTCAACGCAAGGCCCAGCCATAACCATAAGAGCGATAGCGACCATATATGCCCGGCTCTGCTCCGTCACCGGCTCATTACAAGTTGGGCAGCGGTACATGTTATCAGCTCCGTTGTTCATACACCCCTCCCGTACACATAAGACAGAGGGCCCCTACGAACCGATCAAGGGCTAACACGAAAGAGGCCACTGTGGTCTATCGTCCATGCTAGCCTGAACCATCATCTCACCCATCATCGCCCACCCATCACAGGCCGTTTCCCGTATCCTATTTGAGCCAGTGAATATAGGATTGCCACGCCTCAGCGTAGCCCTCACACGGCATGTAGCCGAATTTCGTCCACTGGCTCTAGTTGGGCTTTCGCCCGCATCCGGCCCCGCGAAGGGAGCCGGAGGACTGCTGCGAGAACCGCCTTTCAACGGCTCAGGATCTGTTCCCGGTCATGCCGGGCCAGCTAAAGCCACCGGCTGGAATCGAACCAGCAACCAGCTGATTACAAAACAGCCGCTCTGCCAATATGAGCTACGGCGGCTTAAGCGGGTTCGTACCCTACTGACATTATAGCATGGCCACGGCCGCTTGTCAAGCCTGAGCACGTGCGGCCCTCAGCACACTACTGACCCCGCCGTATGTCAGGCCGACTCTGATACCTATCCGTCGGCAGCTCCACCCCTCTGCTGCGAGGCGCATGATTAGCACGTTCCGTTCCTTGCGGGCCTTGTTTCGTATCTTTCGCCCCCGGCCCTGGCGGAGTTGTACCCTATTCTCAGCACGCACTTGCGCCTGGCCATGACTAGCCTTCACCCGCTCATAGTCTTTCACGCAACGCCAACAGACCGGGCCTTCCGACATCTCGGCGTATGGCTCCCAGGACTCTACCATGTCCCCTGCGCGGTCTTTGTGCCAGGTACTCTCCCCGACCACAATGGTACAATAGACACAGTGGAGGCGGCTAGGGTCCTTCCGGCGATTCGGTAGGCGTAGCGCGGCCCGAACGATTGCGGCGGCTTCGGTGTCAACGCTCACTTCGCCTCCTCTGGCAGTTCGGGCCAGTCGATTTCGGCCCAGTGGGTAGGCGTCCACACGTGACCATACCAATATCCCCCAAGATAATAGCCTTCGTGAGGTCGCGCAAACCCCGGAGACCATGTCCACACAGTGCGCTCATGCTTCGGTGGCTCATCCTCAACACTGTTCCACCTCGTCACGGTTTCGCCTCCAGTGCGTCGGCTATAGCATCGCAAACTCTGCCCACGCCCACGGGTGCCTCTTGCGCCACTGCCCGCCACCACAGTACAACCTCAGGTAACTCATGACCGAAGCCTTTCATGATAGCCCTGGTAGCCGCCTCAATCCCCCTCAACCGCTCGAGCTCCCTGTCTGCGTCCTTGTGCGCCGCAATCCCGGCGGTCACGGCCTGGCGTAGCTCTGTGATGGCTTCCCGGGCCGCCTCGTTCTCTCGCAGAATCTTGCGACGTTGATCGAGAAGCGTTCTCATCCCCTTTCGCAGTCTGATTAGCTCAGGCGGTTCATCCTCACGTTCTTTTCGCAGTTTCATCGTCCCTCCTCTACGTCGTATCATCCGCAATCCTCCGAGCTTCCTTCACGTCGTCGTCATTGCCGCACAGCGCCCAGATGAGCGCGGCCAGTATCAGAAGTATTGCGCAACACATTATTGCCGCCTCCGTCCGGCCCAAACGGGCCACTCTTCGCTATTGTACCATCGCGTGAATCTCAACTATCTGGTTGCGGAGGCGATCAAGTTCTGCCTCCAAGTCCTCTATGCGCTCTCGTTTATCGCGTATCTCTCCAAGCACAGATTGATAATTGAGCACCAATTCTTGCCTGCTATATGGAACTATCGGCGAAAGTGCCGGTGAAAGTTCTGCCAGCCACGCGGTTTCATGGAAAAGTCTACCCGCATCATCGTTTTCCAGGTCGGCCCAGGCTAGCCATTCAACCCTCAGCTTCACAGCCACGTCCCGCCGCACATACTCTGCGTCGCTGTCATTGATGCGATCGACACACCACGTCACGCCCTCCGTGTCGTCCCAGTCGTCGTCCTCTTCTGTCTTTCCTAGCTGCAAATAGATTCGCTTTAGGTCATCATCGCTGTAGTGCATCGCTCCCGTTTCCTCCTCACTCTCTCTGCGTTATCCTTCGTCACCTTCGCCTTGTTCCAGCCCTTCCGGTAGCAATCGCGGTAACATCTGCGGCAGGCTCGCGCCTCTGACCATATCATCTCCCAGCATTCGGTATCGTTCGGCTCAGAGCGGAAGTCGCAGATATGGATACTATTCATCACTCCTCCCATGCCTGAACCACATCACGCCACGTCTCCGCGATTATCACGGTCACGCCCACTGCCTCCAGTGCCCGTATGCTGGCCTTCTCGTTGTATGTCAACTCATCCCGGTGCCCAGGGCTTTTCACTTCGACTACTCGAGTCCGGCCGCGCCAGTGGCAGATGAGGTCTAGCACGTAGCCACCGTTATCGGCTACGTCCCAGACTACCATGCCGAGGCTGCGCAGGCTGCTCACCATCGCCAGCTGATTCGCATCTCTCCGGGTGTGGCGTGGTCTACCCATGTTTCGTAACCTCCGGCAATAGCTCATATTGCAATGGTCTGATGGGCACCAGATACCAGAAGAACGGGTCTTCATAATGCCCAGAACCTTCCTGGTCAATGACACACCAAACCTCCACCACGTTCTCGGGAAGTTCCCATGACTCTATTTCTTCGGGATTCTCTTGGAAGTTCTTCGTGATAGAATCCCACATCACGGCGTGAAACGGCCCGCGCACTTCCGTGATGAAGGGCGCGCTTGGTTCTGCTACACACAACTTAACAAACGTTACTTCACTCATCGTTTCGTCACCTCGTAGCTGGTCACCCATCGCCAGTCCATCCCAGGGTATTGCTTCGCCCACCACTTCATGAACGCCTCGGCGCTCTCGAATCCCTCAGCCTTTGCGTCGGCCTCACTGATAGCTGGCCCCTTCTCCACCCTCACGCCCGTGTTGCGCACCCACAGACGCGCGGCCCATTTCGGCATGTGGATGCTGGGACGCCAACGAGCTACAATGCTATCTCGGACAATCTCTGTAGCCCAATAGATTATATGGTCGGCATTGTCGCACCCACTAGCTGGCCCGTAAGGGCACTCAATGGCGAATTTCTCCCGCACGTAGAGGAGATCGCCGGGAACTCCGAGGGGATTGCGCCTAAACTCAGAAAAATGCCAATCGCTACCCGACAACATCCAGTGTGTATCACTGCCACCGACGTAGCTAATCCGTGTCACCCAGGGCGGGACATCCTTCACCGGCCTGCGTGTCATCACTTTTCGCCCGTCCAGCGTAGCCCGTACCCCGTGCCCGTTCATCAGCATCGGTAGTTCTCTCATGACTTCACCTCCGGCCATTCGTGCCAAGTTCGCCCATCCACAATGAGCGGCTTGCCTGGGCGCAACGCAGAATCCTGTTTCAGGAAGCAAGACACATCGGCTTCTTGGCATTGATGCAGGATGTCAGCAGCCCAGGCCACGTCAAACGGTCTCCTATTCGGTCCCGATTCAGCGCCGACGATGATCCAGTCAATGTATTCATAAACCGGTGTATAACGAGGTGCGATAGTTTTTGGAATGATGCCCAACAGCCCCATCTCCACCGGTTCCAGCATCGGCTCAATACTTACGAACCTCACCGCCGCCGGTGTGTCTACCAGGATCGGGATTCGTTCATCGGCTGTGCGCTGGTTGGAGACGGAGACGCCGAGCCAGAAATTACTGGGCAACCGCTCTTGATTCCTGGCCCTGAGCCAAAACCCTAGAAAGCTCCGCATCCTCTCTGGACGTTTCGTGAGTATCTGCCAGACAATATCCTCCTGAACAACCAGATCGTTGAAGACCATAATCAGGAAATAGGCGGGTACGTCTTCATGGAAGATGTCCCCCGTGTCACACAGAAATGCCATCGGCCTATATGGTTCACCCCTCTTCGGGCTATACTCAGGAAACCGCTTCCGAGGCAGTCGCCAGAGCTTCTCGGGATGTACCACTACCTTTGAGAAGTCCCTCTTGAATCGCTTGTAGATTGCCTCTGCAAAGCAGTTCTTGCACCCCTCGGAAACCTTGGTGCACCCGGTCACGAAGTTGAGGTCCCCGCCCGAGTAATCACACCACCCTATCGCGCTGGTCTTCATCCCACGCACCCCCTCACCGCCAGCACCAGCACTATCGCCAGCAGCACCGCTCCGCAGCCTATGCCCAGGTTGCTCGGCTCCCAGTCTCCCACACGCGGGCTCTCGTCGCCGAACCTCTGGCCGAGAGCGCCGTCTATGTCGCGGTCAGCTTTCATCGGTGGCCTCCAACTTCTCCCACTTTAGCCCTGCCTGCTTTACAAGGCGCAGGCACTTTCGGCATATCGCCCAACACTTGCCAGTCTCGTCCCAATATTGGGCGACGGCCTTCCGCTTCTCTCCGTTCATCCAGCACAGGTCACAGTATTCAGTTGGTTCCTCCATCGTTCGCCTCCTTCTCTACCACCCAGGAACAATCGTGGCACATCAATAGCGTTGCTCCCTCTAGCCCCGCCGCGAGGATCGTTACATCAGAAGAGCGTATTCCACTCTTGCTAAAGTTTCGATGTGAGGCAGGACACATGACCATTATGTTTATTATCTTGCTAACGTCCTCACTTCCGCATTCAGGACACTTCATCGGTGGCCTCCAGTGCGCGGGCTGCGGCTAGCATCCGGGCGTACTTCTCTTCTCCTTGTGCTTCCCCGTGCTGGCTATGGTCACCCCGCAATACCTCAACGTAAGTCTCTCCCTCTGTAATATCCTCAACGTTCCATATCCACCCCTTCTCTCGCATAGCCTCGATGACAAGGCCGCATTGTGCCCAGTCGGTGTCAGGGTGCCAATACACAACCATCTGCGCGTAACCACACCCATTTTGCACACGCTGGCCACCCTTGTCATACCATACTCCATCTTGCGACGTCCACCCCATCGCCTCTGTCGCAAGCAGATTCCTCATCCGTTCAAGCTCCATTGGCGGGCTCCGATGTGCTATACTTCCAGGTGTAAGTGTCGCCGCGGGTGAATCTAATGGTACAATCCTCCCTCTTGTCTCTGTGCATAGCCCTATGTCTAGCAATTCCCATAGGGTGATACCACTTTTTGCATGTGCTACAATAGCACGTCTTGAACGTCTCTGCTGATAAGTCATTCTCCATGCTTCGCTCCTCTCTCTACGCCTTCACGCTCGAATTCGTCAGCTGTTAGTCGTAGACCTTGTCTACGAAGATAGCATGCTTCTCCAAGAAGACAAGGCTCTTAATCCCCACCCGAGCTCTGCCATTTCGATTCTTGGCCAGTATCACATCTGCTATGCCGTCATCTGTCCGGTGTAGGAATATGATCTTGTCGGCGTCCTGTTCTAGGCTTCCGCTGTCCCGCAAGTCGGATAGCTTCGGCTTGGGTGACTTGCGCTTTTCAATGGCCCGGTTCAATTGAGCGGCCGCCATCACGCAGACGTTGAATTGCATTGCCAGCTGCTTCATGCCCTGACTGACGTTGCTGATCCGAACGTTCTGATTCTCTCCTGTCGCCCTGACAAGCTGAACGTAATCCACGATCACCAGGCCCAGGTTAACACGCAGGGACAACTTAGCTACCAGTGCCGAGATGTCTTGTGGCGTGATGCCGCTGGCACAGAGCCACCAGATGGGAAGATCGTGGACCTTGCTCAGTTCGTCCCAGAGCTTCGTCCGCTCTGAGTCCGTCAGCCTTCCGCGCTTCACATCATGGCTGTCTATCCTGGCCCCAGCGCACATAAGCCGCGTGATGATCTGGCGCTTGCTCATTTCGAGAGAGAAGAAGGCCACGCCCAGGCCCGTCTCGGCGACGTGCCTCGCTATCTGGGCTGCCAGCGCCGACTTGCCCATGCCAGGCCTGCCTGCTACGATGACAAACTCTCCTCGTTCTAGCCCACCGGTCAGATCATCAAGATCACGGATCCCCGTCGGGATTCCCCACACTTCCCGCTCACCGTCTAACCAGTCAGTTAGAGTAGGCAGATAGTCATCTACCAACGCCGATGTCGGCTCCAATGCCATGCCGTCTGTCGCGCCTACACTCTCGAGGAGCGTCGCCGATTGCGCTACGGCTGCCTTGGCTGAGTCGGCACTGTACGCGGTTTTCGCTATGCCCTCACAGGCTTTCAAGAGCGCCCGCCGTGTTGAGTAGTCCTTCACCTTGCGGGCATAATGGCTGGTGTTCACTGAGTCCGGACAATGCCTGGGAAGTGTTGCCAGATATGCGAACCCCTCGAGGCCCAGATAGCCCACCTTTATATTGCGCCGCTCTAGCTCATCGTGTACGAGAAGAAGATCCGCCTCGGCACTCTTGCTAACGGCCAGAATTGCCTGGTACACTTTGCCGTGTGGCTCCCAGGAGAAGTCTTCGGCCCGTAGGAAAGCCCGCACATCATAGATAGCCATAGGGTCAACGAGTAGGCCCCCCAGTGTGGCCTGCTCAACTTCGATGCTGCGTAGCTCTGTTAGGTATTGAGCCATGTGACGTCCTTCCCTTCCGGCTCCGCGTAACGCTCGGATTGAAAACCCTCTTTCTTCCAACGCTCTAAAACTCTCTCGACGTATCGCAGGGCGAACTTCCCATCGGGCACCGACTTGCTAGCTTCCTGAATTGCCGTCATCACCCATTCGTCCGAATAGTCTTCTATCAAGTCTACAATAGAGTCCTTCATCAATTGTGTCATCTTTCCGTTATGGCTATCAAGCCAGACGGAGAAGGCGTTGCTTGCTGGTGCTTCTTGATGATTCAATGACGGTTCTTGTGACATCGGTGTCACCCCTCTCGCGACATCGGTGTCACCCCTCTGCGACATCGGTGTCACCCCTGTTTTATCTATGGGTGACATCGGTGTCACCCCTTGTGGTGTAAAGGCTGGTTTCCTACTAGCCCTAGACATATCAATGCGATACTCTGTTGGGCGGTGAAAACGAGGCTCGGCCACCTTAATTAGAATCCCCTTATCACGCAGATATGTCATCGCTCGTTGAACGTGCCGCTCGGAGCATCCGACTTTCCACGCCAGCCGCGCTACACTTGGGTAGACGCTTTCGCCCAGATCGTTGGCATGATCTGCCATAGCCAGAAGCACCATCTGGTGATAGAGTTTGTCGAATTCGCATTCCCAGACTTGGGCCATGATCTTGATGCTCAAAGTGTAGCTCTACTCCCTAGATGCGCGAAGCCCGTAAGGCGGAGCCGCTCCTGGAAGAAGTCAGCACCTTGAACCTTACGGGCTTTTTGCCACATTAAAAAACGCCTCCCTCGATGCTACAGACTTCTTCCAGTACCCCAATCATACCACATCTGCCGAGCCTTGTCAAGCGCCAATTCCCGCCAGACTCCAGGCTATCCCGTTGCTCAGAACGAAGAGAACCACGATGATGGTAGTGAGTAACACCATACCTATTCCAAGCGTTGCCCAGGTGTAGTACTTCATGTCAATCTCCTTTCGCTTGTCAAGTTCGCCTACTTCGCCGCCAGAATCAATCATCACCGAACTGCTCTTGCCTGCGCCCAAGCATGGCCCCGATCTTATTTGCCACGTTCAATGCCCTCTGCGCCAGCATAGAATACCCCTGACGCACCTCCTCGGACAAACCCTCATAGTCTGCCCAACGCTTGTAGGACAACGCCTTGAGTTGCAATTCTGACCATACCATATCAGCCTCGGCACGAGTCAATCGGAGATTCATCGTTGTTCTCCATTCCACTAAATAGACTACCTACTGCCGCGCCCCCATCCTATCCCTCATCCTCTTCGCCGTCCGTAGGCAGATGCTCGGCCCGACGACTTCCGCGCACGCCCGCTGCAGGTCGGCGTCCGGTGAGTCCAGCGGGACCCCCTGCTCGCGAAGCTTGGCTAGTATCATGCGTTCGCCGTGTCTCACCCGTCCCCCTCTTCCCGCCCCCTGACTCGTTCTACACTGACGGCTTTCTCTTCGCCGTGATGATGTTCGCCAAAGAGCCGCGAGGCAAGGGGTGCTCTCCACACGTCCCACGGATTCTCATCCTTGCCCACCTCAATGCGATACTGGCGAGTCACCGTTTGCTCTGTTTCGATGATGAAGATCTTCTTGTCTGGTGGCATGGTTCCCCCTTTGCCTTGGCTATCCCTAATACGCCCCCACAACCTTTGCTACAACAGGGGCGATACCCACGCTTTAGCGCCTTCCGATGTTCTGCTGCCTTACGCCGAATAGCTTTATTGCAAACGAAGCAAGTTATCCAGATATATTCGGTCGTTCCCTTATTCCATGGCCCCTCTGATTGATTCTGTTTAATCATTATCTGACGACCTGCTAATTGCCCCTTGTCAAAGATTGCTAGAACTTGTTCAAAGTGGCGCAGAGCATGTTCGGCCCTTGATAGCATTTCTAGGTTCTCTAGCCGATTATCCGCTTTGTCACCATTTTTGTGATGGATCACGCACCCAGTCGGAATAGGCCCGTAGGCACTATGCCATACCTTGCGCTGCTCTAACACCCATCCTTGTCGTTGGGCCATGGGATGAGCGGGATCATAGATGCGGATATATCCATTAGAAGTGCATTCCCGATACCCAATAGTTCTTCCCATCATGTCAACCCCTCAGTGAAAAAAGCAATCCCCAGAATCTAGGAGGTTCCTGCTAGGGAAACCGGCGAGATTCTGAGGATAGCTTACATAGAAATGACCTCCCGCGCCTCACGTTTCCCTAGCGCCTCAATGATACCACATCTTCGAGAATTTGTCAAGTGTACGCATCACTCATCCCTGACGGCCTTTGCGATTGCGGCACGGGCCTCGCGTCTGTGCGTAGTGGTTGGCTCTCTCAGAAGATTCTCACATGCCAGTAGAAGGTCGGGCGCTGCCTTGATCAATGGCCGGTCACGCTCCTGGACTGACTCAGCGATTACGTAGCCGCCGTAGTATGCAAGGCAGGCTTTCTCTGTCTCAGCGTCTCCGTAGTACTTGAATCCCTCCGGTTTCGTCTTGGTCACAACCGCGTCACATTGCCTGCTATCTTCCCACTCTCCCGGTGTATGTTTCACGTTCCCCTCCTGTCAAAAGCTACCAATAACTGCCAAAAACTGTCACACTAGGGCGCGGGGGCCACATTCCCCTTGTGGCTTCCTCCTCTAGCTCACACCACAGACCGATTCGGCCTTGCTGCTGTAGCTCGATGCAGAGCTTGTGAGCACATCCCCGGTGCTGCAATCACCGCCCCGCGCCCTATGCCTGCCTAACCCCTCACAGGCTTGCCGGTCTCCCAGTCAATGAATCCTTGCCGAATGCTGCCGGCTTCCCCTGAATCTCTCTGGGAGAGCGGCCTGCCTAGCGCCGCTCTCCCCGTGTGTGTGCTATCAGCTCCCATCCTCTCGCCCATCATTGCCGAATAGGGAGTCCTCGCGTTCTTCCCATGTCTCGGAAAGGCCGTCTACTCCCAACCACCCCGCGTACTCATCCCGCGTCCTGGGGTCGCTCATCCAGGACGCGTCCGGCTCGGGGAGTGCCAGACATTCGGCGACGGTGAGTATTTCTCCCGGCACCCAATCGTTTGGACGGCCACTGCGAGAAGTCCAGTGAATGTATCCTCGCCGAATAGCCGCCTCTATCACCTCCAGCGTCGTCACCGCGTCCTGCTGGACGTATTTGAGTACGATGTCCTGGGCCTTGATGCTGCCGGGCACCAGGTCAGTTTGTGCTTCGAGGCTCTCTGCCAGCTCTGTGTCATCCACTCCTGACCACATCGCCGGCGCTAGCTTCCCGCTCATCTCTGCGAGCTTCCCCGCCAGCCCCATCCCCCTAGCTGCCGTGTCAAGGCCGATCATGTAGCCCTTCGCGCAAAACATCTGAAAGGCCAGGTCGTAGTGGGCCAGGGCCAAGGCCTTGCAAAGCTGCTTTTGCTCGACGTACTCATAGATCATGGGGAAGTCGAAGCCCAGGCCATTCCAGGACAGAATCTTGTAGCCGCGGGTTGCGTAGCTCGAAAGCATGTCCAAGAGGATGTCTAACCCCTCCGGCTTCATGGCATGATCCCCATGCCTGGCTGCGTCATCTGTCATTGTCCAGGCATCGCGCTTCTCACCGTTGACGCTGGCCAGGCCGATACACGATATGCCCAGGTCCTTCCCCCTCCACTCGCCGTCCACAAAGGGACGGCTTATCTCCAGGTCGAAAGCTAATAGTTTCATGCGTTTCTCCCCTCGATGTTGCCGAACGTGTCGCCCAGGTGCTCCTGTACGCTCTTGGCGGCCTCGCCCGTGGGTAGCTCCTGTTGGCCCTGATCAAGCATGGCCTGGCGTAGTACTGCGTTGGCCTCCTTCACGGCGTGCGCCTTGAACGGATAGTCGTTTGTCGCGTCCTTCTCATCCAGGAGCCAGTCAAGCAGCGTTGCAATCCAGGCTATGCCCACCTTGGTAAGACTGCGTACCCCGCCGGTTATCCATCCGGTGAACGTGTACCGGTTGACTTGCGCGTCCTGGTTGGCCCCTAGTGCCTCCTCGAGCTTGCTTGCCAGGAGGCCAACTTGCTTCTGAGATGGTTCCTGACCTGGCGAGGCCATTGCGCCCGCTTTCTTGCTGGCATTGAACCCCAAGACCTCTTTCAGTTGCTGGGGCGTCATGGGGCGTTCTGGCATTATCCATTTGCCGTTGATGACGACCTGCTTTCTTGCCTCTGCCCCCCCGTTGCTCTTCTGTGAGGTCTTGCGTCCTGGCTTGTTCCCGCCATTGTCCAGCTCTTCCGCGCTCACTTCGCCCCCGCCTATCAGGTCAGCCGTGGCCCGGTTCTTAGCCCGTGTCAGCGCCTTGGACCTGACGTTGTGCTCCGTGCAGGCTATCCGGCCCGTGAACTCCGTTGAGTCACAGAGGCCGTCGCCGTCCTGGTACTGGCCGTCCCTGGTGGACGCCCTGACCGTGAACGTGTAGCCGAACGTGTCACCACGCTCCCAGCGCTCCTCGCTGGCGATCTCGATGCTGACGCCCATGAAGCGCCCCAACTTGCGCCAGCCTGACCGCTTGCGGGCCTTCTTGCCGCTGATTGTGGCGTAGTCGTCATCGGTGAGAATCTTCTGGCATAGGCTCTGGTATGCCTCCCACCGCTTCACTGCCGCGTCCACGTCAATGGGCACCGCCACCGCCCTTACGTCTATCACTGCCGGGGTGTAGTCGTTCTGTCCTGTCATCGCTCATCCTCCTGTAGTTGCTCAAACACTTTCATTGCCGGATACGCCGCCATAGCCACGTTGACTAGATCCTGAATCTGCGGCCAGTCGTCTGCGGGGAAGTGCATATGCGCAGAACCACCCTGCTCGGAGATCTCAACCGTTTCGCCCTGTTCGAGCCTCTCTACCATATAGTCGTCGTTGAAGAATCCTACGCTTTCGAGCTTAATCAGTGTTGCCATGCTCTCTCCTCCTTAGATGCAGAAAGCCCCCAGGTTCACCGTTCGCTGCGCTGACAGGAACGTCCTGGGGGCAATATGCCGGTATCCACGGTTTCGTCCCTGTCAGCGTCTAGATTATATCACACATCACTCGGCGTGTCAAGAAACCATCTTCACCTTGACGCCAGGCTCTCCCTGAGTGAAGGGAATGTCCTTGATGCCTTCGCCCGAACATAGGTCGCGCCAGCTAGTCGTTTCTACCGTTTTGGTGATTGTCCAGGCCGCAATGATTTCTGGTGATTGCAGGCGGCCTACCTTCTCATAATCATACCGCTTGCGCCCCTTGCTATACGTGGCCCGAACGTTGCCTACGTTCTGCGTCTTGCCGACTACCAGCACCGCCGTTTCGATCTCGGCTGTCAGCGTTGCAAGCTCCTCGTGCAACTTGCCCCAGTCCAGCATCTTCTGTGCGAGTTGTGCTGCGTCCATCATATCCTCCTATACACGCTCATCATGTAGTCGATCCACGTTTGTCCAGTCGATGCCCCAGTCGGTTCGTATTCTGGGACGCTTCTTCTCCTTCACCGGCCTCCACTTCCCGTCAGTCCACAATACCGCCCGCTTGCCCGTCTTGATGTTCGTGCCCCCGATGTTGGTGGGCCTGTCAGCCATGCGTCGCCTCCTTGATTGCGGCCCTAGCTATGCGCTGGGCAATCTCCAGCTTGCGCCGTCGTGGGTTTGCGGCTTCTATCGCGATTATTGCCAACAGGCCATTCTCAAGCTGCTCGATTCGTTCGTCCTTGGCCTGGAGGGTGGCTTCGTATCGGAGATAGGCATGTGCTATACTAGAATTGTACGCAGCGTCCGGATCTTGCTCTGCCCACGCTTTCCACGCCTGTCGCTCCTCACTCGTCAATGGCTCACTCATATCCCCACGTCCTCTCTCGTCACCGGCGGCCCCTCGTCGAATACCGCGCCCTCGAGGTGGGCGATGCGTATCTCCAGCCCATCGGCCAGCAATTCATCTTCGGCGCGTAGTAGATCCGCTGTCGAGGTGATAAGCTCCGATAGCGCCCCAGTGATAGATTTCAGAGCTTCAACTTTGCGCTCCAGCTTGCGTATCAGCCCCAAGTTGTAGGCCGCCGTGGCTTCGGCGGCCAGGGCTTCGGCCTGTACTTTGACCTGCTGCTTGTGCCTCCGCTCATTCTCTTTCTGTTGGCGTAGCCAGTCTTGGAACATTCCTCCGGTCATCTCAGCATCCTCCCAGTAGCAGGAGCGCCACCAGCGCCCCGGCGATTATCCACGTCCATCGCTCAACTTCCATCGGTTACCTCATTCCTTTGCGTCTAAGAATCGGAGCAACTGCCGCTTTCCATCCTTGCCCAATAACCAGTATTCCCTGACGACCTTGCCCGGCTTTAGGAAGATGCTTACTAGTTGCTGGGTGTCGCCATCTAGCCTCCGAACTGCCCTCCTGAGCTGTGGCGATTGCCGGTAAAGGTGCGCCTGTCTCAGGACAAGCTCCACGCTGTCGGCTGCGTTTTCTGCGTGCTGGACAACCTGTATCGCCTCCATGTTCACCTTGAGCGCCTCCTGTATCACCCGTCCTCTGTCACGTTCTGATCCAGCTATATACAGCGCCGATGTGAGCTCTGAGTGATCATGTCGCCAGAGCTCATCCCATATCTCCATCACGCTGTTTTCGCCCAGTTCTGTCCGGCCTAGCTTGCAGGCCTCAGAAGCGATATCCTCCGCGGCAAAGGTTATCATCTCGCTCCTGAGTATCCCCCTCTTTTCATGATAGGCTAGAATGTCCGCGCCTGCTTTCTCGTGCCTCTCGTCATTCATCCGTTGCCTCCTTCCTGCGGCATAGCACCCCGCCTCCTTGTGCGCTTGACCTCGATCTCGTCTCGGGGGCCAGGTGTGGAGTTTAGCCATCGGCGGCCTCCGTTGCGAGGGTGATTGCGGCGTTGAGTTCGGCGACCGTATCGAAGTGCGGCCAGAATCGGCGACCGTCAAGCCCTTTCGGCCAGTGCTTTCGAGGCAATTCCTTCAGCGCTTTTACCGCCGCCTCACACGCCGTCACCAGCGGCCCGTAGGCATTGCAGGCCCGGACGATGAAGGCTGCGTGCTCGTGAATCTCTGCGGGCGTCCATCCCCCGTACCATAATTCTGCCACGGTTTTGCTGGGGCCACCTTGCGGATCGTCTAGGAGTATCCTGCTTGCCTCACTCCCCTTCCCCCGCCGCCACTTCCCGTCATTCCTCATCGGTGACCTCCCTCTCGATATACGCCGCCAGCGCCCAGCGTATGATCTGGCAGAGGTGCACGTCGTACTTCTCTGCCAGCTTAGCGACGGCCTCGTGTACCTGCGGCGTCACCCTCGCCTGTAATAGCTCCGTCTTGTTACTCTTGGTCATGATCTCCCTCCTCTGCTATGTTCGCTCATCCTCAGCCCCGGCCTCACCGGTGGACGGGCCGAAGCCCGTTTCGAGCTAGCGGGCCGGGAACCGTTCCCGACAATGCTCCCACGAATCCAGGGTTACCTCGTAGCCCGTCTCTGGACATTTGCCTGTCACATCGTAACTCTTTCGCCCATCCCACACCTCTGCAATCTGGACATTGACGAATCCCTCCTTGAACATCCGTGCCGCTACCCTTCGCGCCTCTTTGATGCTTGTCATCGTTCATCCCCTCCTGTGGGTGTGGCCCGTTTCGGGCTATTCGATTCCGACTATGCGCTCCATCTCATTGAGGACAACCCGCATCTCATCATCATCCAGCGGTGTTTGCACACAGATGTATGCCGTCATTGCTATTGCATATGCCTCTGGTGACTCGTAGTTCTCTACCATCGCCGGCTGAGACTCGTGGTAGTCGTGTGCCAGCCTATGTAACTCTCCAACTCGTTTCGTCCAGTCCATCGTGTCCCCTCCTGTGGGTGTGGGCCTGTGTGCGTGCGTTAGGCTAGCCCTGCTCGCTTGCGGTCTTCCTCGTTCTGCGCCTGGCCCTCGATGTACTCTTTCTCGGTGATAACCTTGATCTCTGGCTCCGGGTAGTCTGCCTTGAACTGCTTTGCGTATTCCTGGTAGCTTTCTCGCATCTCTTGCTCTGTCATCTGCCTGCTCCTCTGTGTCTGTGGTACTAGCTGATTGTGAGTGCTACTGCGTACTCTGCTCGGATTAGGTGTCCCACGTCTGCCATCTTGTGGGTATCGTTAGCCTTCATCGTTTCCATCGCGTGATCCAGGCTGCTCAGTCTCTTCAGCTCTGCGGCGATTGCCTTCATCTTCGCTTCGTCTAGCTGGCTTACGATTCCCTGTGCCCACTCTGCATTGTATCGGCGGATGTCGCTCTTGAGGGCGTCTATCTGGGCGCTCGCGTCTCGGGAGTCTGTCGGCTCTGGGAGATTGACTGCGAGGATTGCCTTGAAGACTGACATCGGTTTGGTGTTGTCGGCTGCCTTCTGGACTGCCTTCTTGATTAGGTCTTGTCGGTAGCTGGCCTGTTTCTCTGTCTGCTTCATCTGCTCTCTCCTATGTGTCTCTTATTCCTACCTACATTATACCACAGATGTATGCAATTGTCAAGGGTATTACGTTAAGTAGATACGATATTTGTGTAGATTTAAAGTTTACAGTAATAGCAAAACGGGGACGGCCTTTCGACCGCCCCCATCAGGAGGAAGCGCCATGCCCTGCTGGCGCTACGTGGCAACTGCAGCAGGGCACGCCTGTGAGATGCCCCAGGACGCACAATCCCCGGAACGAGTAGTATGATATGTGCTCACAGGAGCCTGTTTACAGGCTTACACCACTATAGGTAGTATGTCGTCATGGTGACCCACTACATATAGTATGTAGGCACTGTTTTGCTTGACAGTAACACCCTATTTCAGCGCCGCGTCATACTACGTTCGCATACAATGTATGCGTTAGAGAGCATTAGAGACGCGGTTTGCTAGACTATAACGATGTTTTTCGGAGCTTTCGCGTATGCACCGCTGTGCCTGTGCCGAACGCCACGAACCCCGCCACAAGAGCGGGCCACCACGTTTCGACGAATAGCGGCGACTGTCCACACAAGAACACGCCCACGCTAGCCGCTGCCAGCGGTAGTACCAGGCAAAGGCCCAGGAACACCATCCGCTTGTATACCTTCGACAGATCCGCGTAACCCTTCCACCACTCGATCACGAAGCTCAGAGCAGCGCCAACCGCCGTGTGAAGCCCCGCGCCTTGCAGCCCCTTCACGAACTCACACATGTTACCCTCCTCAAGGGTAGGCGCGGCCATAGAGCCACGCCCATACGAAGAACCCAATACTCACCAACATGCAGAGCGCCCCTATCACTTGCAGCGCCCCTTTCGTCCAGTCACGTGCCATACGCTCCTCCTCTTGTATAACAATATTGCTATACTCAGTCTAAGCACTCAGTAGTCCGGACAGTCCGGCGTCAACAGCTCCGGATACCCACCCCGAATGATGAGCGCCCCTTGTGCAATCTGCCAGCGCGTGTTGTCGACCAGCGTGATGTAGTCTAACTTGGCAGGCATGAGGCATACCCCCATGCTGACGGCCCAGTGCCGCCCGTCCTCGGTCTTGATTTTGCCACATACGTGATCGTGCCCGACTGCCACGTGTGTCATCTGATTCTTCGCCACTAGCTTCCGGGCCACAGAGCACGGCGTCATGTGCGCATTCTTCGGGTGGGAGATCCGCCACGTCTGGCCCCCGCTCCTGACCGTGCACCAGTGATAGTCGGTCACCACCAAGCCGGGATGCGACATGAAGAGCTTCGATAGATCCTCAGCACCCAACTTGTAATTGAGCAGGCGTATCAGGCGCATCTCGTGGTTGCCGAGTAGCACGGCCACCCGCTCGAAGCCGGTCAAGGCCCGGAAGAAATCCTCGGCTGCCGCTATCTCGTCACGGGCGTCTATCTCTGCCAACCGTCCCCATATACCGAAGGCTGCCCAGTCGATGAAGTCACCGGCGAGAATGAGCTGTTGGACCCCACGCCTCAGCGCGTAGGTGAGCACCCTGTTGCACCACGCCGCGTCGTGGAAGGGCACGTGACAGTCGGCCATGATTAGCGTGTCGCCCTCTAGTTTCGGGGCCTTGTTGTAGATGGGAAACGGTGCCGGATTGACCGCTGTATGCCAGCCCTCGTCTATGAGTTTGCACCGCACGGAGGGAAGGCTGCGCCCGAATCCTTTGTCTGCCAACGCCGCCCGAATAACCCGGTGATCTGCGCCACGTATCGCCATGTCGTGGGCGATGATCGTTTCCTCTGGCGTCCACTTACGACCGCTCATAGCCGCCTCCTATGCTGTTGGTAAGGTGCCTCAGTTTGACCGCCCCCAGAGCCCCGCTACAATCGTGCCAGCCGCGATTGCTATACGATCAAAAATCTTGTCAGACCGTGCCGCCTTTTTCAGTTCAGCCTGATTTGCCTCTAGGCGCGTGACGCGGTTGCCCTGCTCTACCAGCTCCTTCCGGTCTTCCTTGGCGTCCTCGATTGACTGCTTGACCGTTTCTGTCAGCGTGTCGATCTTGTGGCCCAGCACCGCTACAGTCACCCGCTGCTTGACGTTCCCGTTGTCGTTTGCCATGTGTCTACTCCTACGTTACCGTCATCTCCCGGATCTCATCTATCGCCGCCTGCGTCTTGCCCCGCAATTCTACCAGCGCCGTCTTGTCCTCGGCGTCATAGATCGTTGCCAGGAGCGCCGGGTCAGCGTCGTTGACCGCCTTGGCAGTCTCGATCACCCCGCTGATTGCAGAGCGTATACCGTACAGGTGGCTCAGTTTGGTTGTCGCTTCCTCGAATGTCATTTGTCGTCCTCCTCAGCTTTCGCCCGCTCCTCCAGGATTGCCGCTTTCTGCTTCTCTGTCAGCCGGTCGAAGGCCCTCTGAGCCTCAGCATCTTGAATCCAGGCATTGATCTCATCTGCCAACTCCCAGATGATCAGCTCCAGCGCGTCGGTGATGCTGCGGGGATCCCACATGGTCTGGGCGAACGCCGCACCTAGTCGCCTCAGCTCCGTGTCGCTCAAATCCAGCTCAACGGGATACACCGGGTTTTCGGAGCCGAAGCCGCCCGTGGGTATCAATTCCGTTTGGCTCTCTGTGAACGCTTCCACCCCTTGCTCCTCGATCTTGACCCTCAGCTTGCGCAGGTTCTTGCGCACATCAATGTTGCCTGGCGCGGTGAACGTTACGAGCCTCATCAATGCTGCCTTGCGTACTGTCGTTTCGATCTTCATCCTCTCCTCCTCTGTTTCTATTCTACGTCAACAGTTGTCACTAGCGGAATGTATAGTTTCTCGACGGCGTTTGTGACCGTCAGCATAACCGGGAAGCCCAGGGCGACAAAGTCATCTCTGGTCATCTCTGCAATGTTGCCCACTACATCAAACATCCGAATGTCTCGTATAATTCTGATATGTGGTTCCCTGAATCGCCGTATGACTAACTTGCATTCATATACACCGTCAAGTTCATTGCCCGATACGCGGTAGGCGGGCCAAACAATTATTACTCCGCCTTCTCCACCAGCGTCAGTATCCAGATTCATTTGGGCGTGCGAAAACCCGCTCCGGTCATCCGTAATTCTGAATGTGAATGTTATCCACTGATCCACAAGCCCCACGTTGGCAGACCTCGGGCTGAAATCAAAACCTATCAGCTCAGGCGGCTCTGTGTCCACGTCTGCAATCATAACCGGTTCTGATGCCATTAGCAATCCTCCTATCAGAAGTACTATCGCGATTGTTTTCATTCTTCCTCCCTTAGCTTGGCCCTTGTGTTGGCGTCACGGTCTTGTCGTGCTGGTGTGTATGCGCGTTCTCAGCACCCGTGGTGCCGCCCGTCTCAATACTCAAGTCGTGGTAGTGGAGATGATCTTCTATATAACCAATGATATTGCTCTTGAGTATGTCATCATAGACCGGCGAGAAGTCTCCCGTTGCCGCCCCAATGAACCACGAGCTTGATCTAATATCGGCGTCCCAACCCGCGGCACGATAGGCCAGAGGCAGCGTATAGCTGTGGCCGTGTGCCGTCCCCGCCCCAGTCGGCACGGCCCCGAACGTGTTGACGTGTACGTGGCCACCCAGGTCTAGGGCCTGCAATGCCCTGGAGATATGCCGCGTCCCGTCACCGATAAGCACCCAGCGGTTGGTCGCCGTGTTATTGATCCTGTACCCGTTGCCCGTGTCCACGTCTATGTCACCGCCCACGACGTGGAACATCTGCGTGATAGCTGCCCCGCCGATATTGACTGCGCCGGCATTAGCGAGGGCACTGGCGTCCAGGAGAAACATGTTGACATTGTTGACGCTTTCCATACGGGTATCACAATCGACTCCGCCACTGTTCATAATCACAGAAGCGGCTCCAAAGTGCAGTGCCTGCGCTATGTTCGCACCAGCGTCGAGCTGTATGACATTCTTCGCTGTCGTCACGTTTCGCAGTATCATCGTACCAGCGCCGGTTGGCCCCCATCGCCAACTAACATTCGAATTAGTGAAAAATCTGTAGACGGTGGAGGCGTCACCGGTCTCTTGTACGGAGTTCACCACGCCCGTCGCCCGGTATACATCGTGTGCCGCTGTGGGGACACGCCCATACCCGACGTTACCCTGTGTCGCATTGAGATAGAATCCATTGATGTTGCCGTCGTTCTCCCAGCGGACGTCACCGGTTCCAAGCCCCTGCTCGTTGAGAATCGTAAAGCCCGTGATTGCATTGAGGCTGTGACCGATTGCGCCTGCTGCGTTGTGGATCTCGAAGAATCCGCGAATGAACGAGGGTAGGCCGATGTTGGCGTTGAAAGCGTGGTGAGCTACGCCCGCGTTGTAGATGTCCAGCACGCAAGCGCCGCCGCCAGCGCCGCCGACTGCAGCAGTCTCGTCGACTATGTGAACCTTGGGTACGCCGCCGTCCATGCCCCAGAGTGCTAGACTCGCCTCGTTGCAGTAGACACCCCGCACGACTCGCACCAGTCCCCGCACGTCTAGCTTCGTGCCGCCACTTGTGCCTACCCAGGGCGTGGCGGTCAGGTCGGCATTGTCAGCCCCGATCATCACGGGTTCTGCGGCTACGCCAGTATGAAGGCCCGATATTGCTCCTGCCCCACTGTCCAGGTCAGCGCGTACCCAGAGACAGGTTGCGCCCTGCACGGCCTCGAAGTTCACCTGGTTGGCTACGGCTCCTGTAATGGTCATTGTGCCGCCAGCGCTTGTCAGTGTCCAGCGGTTCGGGCCCGCAGGGAGAGGGTAGACGGTGTTGGCGTCGGGGCAGGTTATGCCCAGGGCGACTACGGCGTCAGAGCGTATCACGGTATCAGCCGCGCCTATCGCGTGCGCCGCTCCGAATGTGAGAGCGGGAACGGCATAGGCCAGGTCGGTTATGTCCACGACTGCGATCTGGCCGTCTATGTAATCCACACCATTGCCACGCAGATAATGCCCAGCGGGAGCGGCCGTCTGATACTGATAGCCCTGCTGCGTGTCGATCCGGCCCGTAGCGCCGTCGACTGTCATCGTGTCAACGCCAGCCGCGTCCTTGATTCGGATGTCGTCGCCCAGCGAAGTCGGGTAGAGATAGGCGAGGAGAGCATGACGGCTCCATAGCGTCGGCGGCACCGGCGGGAACGGTGACCAGCGCCCCTGTTTCCTCTTTTCCTTGTCGCCCGGCTCTTTGTTGCCCCAACGGATCCGAGTCTCCAGGACACGCGCCGGGAAGGAGAACTCAATGCCCCGTATGATCTCATTGGTGGCCGCAATGCCGAGCCGGATGTTGTTTCGTATGACGGTATCGCTCACCTCGAATTCATCCATCCACTGGCATTGAGCGCTAGCGGCTGAGGCCTGGAAGCCGAAGACGGATCCTTCCTTGATCCCCGACTTGTTAAGGATCATAATGAGCTCTTCGTCAACGCTGGTTTGTACCTCGCCTTCCCAGCGCCCATAGCTTACGATAGACGGTGCATTGAGCACGGCGGTGGAGATCGTCCCTCCGTGCAAGGCGTTGATCATGCCCTCTCTCTCGTAATACCGTGACGCCGTGGGCACCAGGGCACCGATGTCATTGATGATCACCCGGTTCGCGCCGGCTGTGAGGTCTGCGCCGCCGATGTCAGCCGTGTTGAAAGTGAACGTCAGGGCGCCGGCGGCGACGGTGACGTAGAGCTCCCAGTCGAAGCCATAGGTTTTCGCCAGTGCGTCGATTGCCTCATCCAGGAAGCCACCGAATAGTGCTAGAGGTGGAGCCACAGCCGCGCCGTCGTGGGCCTGGGCAGAGACTACTAGCGTGCCCCATCCCCAGTCTCGGGTATCAGCACCGGCCGCGGTCGGGTATCGCCCGTGCGTGCACGCCGTGACGAGTGTCTTGGCATAATCTGCGCCGGTGTTGTCGGGTGCTGCCTCTGTTGCGATTGCCACCGGGGGAATGGCCGCGTTGTCAGTCTCATACACCACGCGAGAGTGTAGCAGGTATTCTACAGGCAGGACGGTTACCTTGATTGCATCCCGGCGACCGGTCTTGGAATAGGCGTGGGCGTCCTTCGTGATGTAGCCCCATAGCTCGTGGGTGCCGCCCAATGTCGCAAAGTAGGGCACGATTCGCAGGAGTTGGATCCCCGTCCAGGAGATAGCCTCGGCCCCCACGGTCCCGTCGATGATCTCGAGGTGCGCGCTTTCCAGACGGTGACGTGTGGCCCCGGGCCCTACCCAGCCCGAAATCGACTTGATCGACAGGTCCAGGTTGGTGAACGTACCCGTCGCCAGGTTGACCAGCTCAAAGTGCCAGTCATCGAATGTGGGGCTCAGAGGTATTGCCATTAGCCGTGCATCCCGTCTCTGTCATTCCACGTCACGGTGATTGAGCCTGCTGCCGCCGCGTTGGTGTTGGTGAAGACCAGGTTGTTCGTCCCAGGGGCGACCAGCGGCATCTCGCTACCGCTTGACCGTTGACCGAACCAGTCCGTACCACCCGCCGCGCTGTAAATGATACTGATATTCTGAGGGTCTGATACGATCGTCACGTCCTCACCGATCGCAATAGTGTTCTCGAGTAGCAACACGCTCCCGTGTGCATCTGTTACCTGCGGGCTGATAATCGCGTTGCCGTCGTCGGCCTCATAGAGAATGGTCGGGTAAGCGTCGGCGTTGCCGTTGTTGGCGCAGGCGATATTGACGTTGCCGACCCCGGCGAAGTTGCCCGTTTCCGTGTTCAATGTCGGGTAGTAGAACGTCGGGTCACCGCAATCAAGGGCGACCGTGAAGTCAGCGCCGGATGGGCTGGAGGCTGCTGCCTGGAGCCAGGAGTCGATACCGTTGGCGTTGCCCACAGCCCCGCACCGGATTAGCTTCGTCACAAAGTTCCAGGCAGTGTAAGAGAGCACGCCCTGCTCATCATCTCGGATATCCACCCAGAGAACGTCCCAGAGGGACTTGAAGCGCGTCACCAATTCGCCCCGGTCGCAACCCGTGACAAACAGGGGGAGCTGTATCCCACGCCTGAGCATGTTGTTGGCCTGGTAGACGCCGACCGGGATCTTGCGTGGGATAGAGGCGAATACCGGGGCCGTGGGGATACCGTAAATCCCTACCGGCTCATTATTCGGCGGCTCTTGCAGACAGAACCAAGAGTTGTCATTGAGATTGACTACTGTCCCGTCATGGTTTGTGTAGGTTAGCTGTCCTCGATCCATCTCCGCTCCTAGTAGGCATAATCAGGGACGCCGATTTGCCCTAGATTGATGTCGTTGTCCTGTGCGAGTGCGATCTCCTCTGTGAATGTGGCCACGCCGCCAAACGGCCCGACGAACTCGCCCCTCAACGTGATCGTGCCCAGATTGCCCCCACCCCCTGTCCCCGTAAGTATGGGCAAGGCCGGCGGATTGATTGCCTGATCTGCCCCGTTCCCCCCATCCCCGCCGCCACCACCGAATACCCCAGGGCCACCGAAGCCTAACGCATTGATGATATCTGAGAACTGAGTGAGGATAGCCCGGAAGGTGCCAACGTCTGCGCCCCCCTGCTCTCGCATGGACGTGATATCTGTGACAATCCCTGCCATTGCGCCGATCACGGCCCGCGCCGCCTCTAGTTTGGCCAGCACGCCCTTGATAGCGTCCACGTCAACGAGGAGATTCCAGCCTGCTATGTCGGTGAGTAGCCTGGAGATATCTGTCTTGATCGCGTCCCACAGATCGCTCTTTCCTGCCTCGTCAAAGATGCTCTCGAATTCATCCATGCCGCCTAGGGTTACCAGGGTGTCAAAGGCACTCTTCAGGCCGCTGAACGTCTCAGACATTATGGAGATGACGTCTTTGGTTCCTTCGTCGATCTCGTCTTTGGCCGCGTTCGCCACGTCAATCATGCCCTCGAAGAGAAAGCCCAGGTCGGTGAGCACCTGGTCCAGAACATCCTCGGGGATGCTCTCGAATTCACCCAGCTTCATCAGGTCGGGGATAGCGCCCAGGGGGCCCAGGGCTCCGGCGATTACTTTCGCCGTTTCGCTCGACTCTTTTAGAACGTCAATCCCGTATTGCTTGCGCAGTTTTCCTAGCCCGACGATCATCTTTCGGGCCACAACCCCCAGCGCCCAGATGAAGTTGTCAACTTTCTTCTCAAGTGGGCCAGCGGTCAGGCCCTCAAACTCGCTAAAGCGGGAGACGTCTGCCATGCGCCCCAGGATTGCCAGGGTCGAAGAGATCTGCGAGGATGTTTCGCCTGTTGTGTCAAGCAGGTCGGCGAACTGGACACCCAGGGCGTGAACCTTTTTGATCGTCTTTGTTACTACTACGCCAACGGCCCAGAGGAAGTTGTCGAGCTTCTGCTCAAAGGGGCCGCTCTCAATAGACTCGGCCTCGGTTATGTCGGTGATCAGATCCCGCATAGCCTGGAGGCCGGAGGCCACCTTGCCTAGAACGGCATCGAAGATCTGATCGATACCCGCCTTATCTAGCTCATCCGTTACGGCCCCGCCAACGTCCTCACCGAAGCCGCCTGGGATTTCGGGAAACTCGAGAGGCGGCGGCTCGAAGGCGAAGTCGGCGAGAGCCTGCTGGGCATCAGCCAACGCAGTCTCAGCGGCCTCGATGTCCATGTCCCAGGCCGCTAGTACAGCGGCCATAGAACTGACGCCGACATCGGCGGCAGTCTTGACATTGCTGGCCCAGGTGCCCCAAACCCCTGCCGAACCCTTGCCGAAGGTTTGTTCAGACTTGAGCGCCTCAATGTTCGACTTGCCCAGCACTGTGAGCATGTTCCGAGCAGTGGCCCCCGTTATCTTCCCCTTGAGTTGGGATTCGAGAGCTTTGTTCTTCAGCGAAGTCTTGATTTTCTCAAACTGAGACTTGAGCATTGCCAGGTGCTTGCGTCTCTCGATGACGGTCTGCTCTAGCTCGGCCCGCTCTGCCAACTGTTTCTGGACGGTGTTATTCCACGTGTTCAGGGTCTGGGATTCGGCGAAGGACGCCTGTTCCCTGACGATTCCTTCCTTGTCCCCAGCCGCTTCAAGCTGCGCTATCCGTGCGTTGTGCTTTGCCAGTGCGATCGCCTGGTTGGCCGAGAAGTTGGCCTGCTTTTTGAGGCGGTTGTCTTCGAACTTAACTTGCAAGTCAACCATGCCTGCGAGGCCTTCGCCGATTGCATCCTGTGCCGCCTGTGCCGCCTCCGCTATCTGTTCGGGGTCGAATAGCTGAGTAGCGATGTTGACCGTTGCCTCTTCGAGCGTAGAGGCTACGACCGTGGTCATGTTCTGTAGCCGGGCCAGCTCGCTAACGTTCGCGGCTATGGCCTCGGTGTTTGCGAGCCAGGCCTCCTTGCTTTCTATTGCCCCCCGTTTGAGTAGGGCATTGGCGGCCGCGGCGTCGCTTACCCGTGCAGGGAGCCTACCAGTGGCACGTTCGGCGGCGACTGCTGCGGCAACGTACTCCTCATAGGTACTTACGCCCTCGGACAGTTCCCGGTTGTAGTCCAGCAGGGCCTGGTTTCCCCGCTCCAGAAAGTCTATGAACAGGCCCAGCTCCTCCGCCAGTTCTCCAAACACCTCCGCCGCTTTGGTGGCGAAGTCAATCAAAGGCGGTCCTACTTTTTCGGCCAAGTCTAGCAGGGTCGGGAGTAGCTTCGCAAGGGCAGGGAGCAACTCCTTGCCCATGTTGTCTGCAAGATTCTTGAACTCAACCTTGAGCGCCGCTATCTGCTGCGTGGCAGAGCCCATAAGATCGGGCATATTGGCGGTGTTTGCGGCCAGCTTCTCCATGACCACGTTCATCAAGCCGGCCTGTTGCTCCGACTTGGAAAGCTGATCGGCCTGCTTGCCGAACATCTCAGTGGCCCGTTGTACGCCGTCAGCAAGAGAGGCCTGCACCTGGAGGTTGTCGAGGATTGCGGGGGAGAGTCGCCCGATACCCTTGACCAGCGACTGTACCATGAAGTCCATACTCTCGCCGGTGGACGCGGACACCTTTGCCAGGTGTTGCATGGCCTCGGGGAGTTGTTCTGCAAACGTCACGGAGACGAGCTGTGCCGCCTGGTTGTAGCTCTTCATCAAGTCGGCGTCGGCGACCATGCCGAGAGCGCCTTCACGTAGCGCCTCGATGTCACCACCCAGGCCACGGAAGGCCGCGCCGATCTGTTCAAGGGGAGCCGCGGCAAGCGCTAGTTTGCCCAGGCCAACGCCGATAGCTGCGACAGCAGCAGCACCTGCTACAGCCGCTCCAGCCGCCGCCTTAGCAAAGCCATCGAGGCCCTTCTGCATGGGTGTGACGGTCTTGTCGGTTACTGTACCGGCCTTTTCTATGCCGTCCAGGTATTTCGACAGGGCCTTGTTGAATTCCCTGAGGTCAAATTCACCCTCTAGGCCGATCTTCTCAACCACGCCGCCCCTTGCCCTTCCCCCCCCTGCGAATCTTACGCATTTGTTTCTCGTGTTGCTGACGTTCCCACGCAGCGATCCGGCCCTCGGCTATCTGCAGGGCCATCATCTGTGCCTTATCCTCAGCATCCAGGTCATCCCATTCATCGGGTGTTTTGCCCCAGGCCCGGGCCGTCTGTAGTTCAGAGTAACGTCGGCTATACCACCACAGACTCTTCTTGAGCCTCAGATTGTTCAGAGGTATCGCCGTCTCGTACTTCCGTCCGTACTTTATTGCGAAATGTAGCCTCAGCGGCTGCAAGCATCTCCGGCGTGAGGTCGGCGTTATTCGCAAGAGCCGTCAGCCTGATCGTTACGTCCCACATCTCATCCTGGCTAGGGAGCACCGACGTCATTATGTAGCAGGTCATCCTCTCCTCGGGATCCTCTGGGACCTCAATGCCGTACTTCTTCATCCAGACTTCCCAACTACCAGGAATCTCTATATCGATGCCGTTGCCGAAATGATACGTCAAGACTCGCTTGCGCTGCGCTGCCATAAGTCTCTCGAGCGCGTCCTCGTGGGCGGCCCATGCGTCCGTGCGCCGCTTCGTTTCCTCTTCGTCACCCTTGACCTCAAGGGACTTTTCATCAAGCGGAAGCTCCTCGATGTCGCCTGCTACAGTCTTGGCCTCATACGTGGGAGTGGCGATCGGCTCTCCCGCCTCTCGGAACTCCGTCACAGCCGCACCCCTCATCATCTCGATCATAATCTGAGATAACGCAATGAGCTTGATCGTCATCCCCTTCTGCGTGGTGTACGTGGTGAGATCTGCGAACTTCGCTTTCTTGCCCTTCCGTCGTCCCTGGCCGCCTTTGTTGCCCATCATTTACCCCCTGTTCGCACTAAGCGCCTGCGGGCACATGGCCGGGGGGTACTCGACCACGCCCGCAGGCGCTTTGCACGTCTATTAACTACCCCCTATTGATTGTCTTGCTTACGGAGTTACGGTGCCGATCGTTGTGACTCCACCGGTCGCGCCGCCCACCGCGTAGGCCTTGTTGTAGTCGCAGGCCAGCACAGAGGTGTATACCTCCGCGCCGGTGAACTGGGCCGATATCTGATATTCCCAACTGAACCCACCGTCTACCGTGCGATACATTAGGCCGAAGTTGTTGCCACCGATGGTCACCCAGAGTACGAAATGCCCGCAGAACTCATCAATCCAGTCCATGTCGTTCAGCCCAAGGGCCAGGAGTATTGATCCTGCCGGGGTGTCAAAGATCCGCTGTACCCAGTTCGCCCCCTGGTCGACCGTGTACCAGAGCTCTCCGTCATCCGTGCCCACCCACCAGCGGTTCTTATCGATCACTGCGCAACAGAGCAGGTCATCAGCAACAGCCGGGCCCAGAACTGCCGGCCAGTGGACGCCGCCGTCTTCGGTGTACTCAAGGGCGTTCTGGTCACCAACCACCAGGCCGTAGTGCTCGTCAATGAAGTGAATCATGTTGACGTTATCGGCGATCGTGTCCTGGAGTGCCCAGGTCAGGCCGGCATCACCGGAGAAGTAGATGTTATTGTCCCCCGTGCCGAGCCAGATGTGCCGCGCATCAAGGGCAAACATAGCGCCGCCCCACACGGCTTCCTCGTTTGCGACCGCGCCGACTACCACCAGGTTCCAGTTCGCGCCGTTGTCATCGCTGTAGCCGATCTCAAGAGGGTTCACCCCTGCGTCGGTGGATCTGACAACTATCCAGCGCCAGAGGGTATCGCTGATGGGGAAAGCCACGCCGCTGATGATATGCTCATCTGCGATGAAGGGGCCTACGACTGCGGCCCAGATCGTGCCACCGTCAACAGACACGTCAATGTTTGCTATGGCCAGGTTTGCCGCGTCGTTGCAATTGAACAGCGTGGTGCATCTAGCGAGAGCGACGCCGCACCCGCCAGAGCACTGACGGTTATTAGACACAACGATGTTATTCGCGGCCTCCGTCTCTACCGTCACCAGCGCCGTGAGCAAGAGCCTCCAGTACTTCTCGCGGTATGCCGCTGAGACGTCCCAGCTCATCTCGGCTGCATCCGCTGTCTCTCGCATCACGAGGCCCGTCTCTCCATCATTAGTAATTCTCGCCCTAGCCAAAACCTGGCCGCGTTGATACGAAGCGAAGAGGTCGCGTGCTCCACAGTCGCCCTGGTGGATATAGAGCGGCATAGGACAGTCACCGTGTGTCTCCAGCCAGTCAGCCGTCTTGGGCGAGTAGGTCGTGATGCTAGTCGTGACTTCCCCTGACGGCCCCTGCGCCCGCAGCTTGAGCACAAAGTTACCGTTCTTGTCGACGCAGAAGCGCCTGGTGATATCGCCCCGCGGAGCAGCTATATCTGGCAGTTCGTGACATCCAAGCCACTGTGGCTCAGAGTTTGGGCCGTCGGGCTGAATGAAGATCGTGCCCTGTTGTCCAGTAAAGTACTCGCTAATATCCCAACTCATTATCTAGCCTCCTTCTCGGCTGCCTTAAACATTCTACTCAAATCCTGAGAGATCATGCCGAGCACTCCCTGCCTCACCTGGACGAAGTGCCTCTTGTAATCCTCCGGCGTCCATACGCCGCGACGCCGGAGCATGGCCGCGACTTTCTCTACCGTGATCGTGATCTCGAGATGCTTCTCCCAGTTCGCGCCGTAGGGGATAGAAGCGTCCAGGTCGACTTTTGAGATAAGTACGTCGTCCCCCCGGTATTCAAGTGCTTGGACGGGAGCGATTGCCCGGACAGCCTCGCCTGAGACGACGCGCTCGATGATCACGGCCTTGCCATGCTTGCCCACAACCCGGACACCGATGCGTTTCAACTTTGACTTGCGGGTTTCCTTCACGGCCTCTTTGATCACCTCATCGAGTGCCCCGATGCTCTTGCCGCTCTTCTCATTGCCGCTTCCATCAGTCTTTTGAACCATGGTGTCCTCTTTTTCGCTATCGCCTTGTCAAACCTGCGAGGCGTTATGCCTGGGTGCTCGACGTAGGGCCTGAAAACTGTTTCACCCCCTGAGCTGCCAGAGCCTGCTGTCAGGCTTCCCGGCTTCGTCTTGGGTGTGAAAGCCGATGGGAAGGCGAGCACCTTCTTGTTGCTCTTGCCGGTGTAGATCCCCGCCCAAATCTCGTAAGTCTCGCCGGTGCCCTTCTTCGCGCCGCCGGTGCCCATGTTCACGTAGTTGAATATCTCGTCTTTCGTGTAGACTTCAACGGACGGTGACGGTAGTCTAGCCGTGACGTGGGTCTCAACTATGAACTTCGGTTGGTGATCCCACGTCTTAGTAACGGCCTCGAAGTCTTTCTTGATCACTCTGCCCGCACGTCTTAGCGCGTTCCGGAACTCTCTGCGAAGGTTCTCATCCTTGAACCGTTGCGGCTTGATGCTCTTTATCAGCGTTACCATCTGCTACCTCGAAATATGGCCTGCCGCTTGACCGCTTCTGCTCCAGCATACAGTCTGCGTCATCTGCGTCCACGAATCGGAGCGGGCTCTCCCTGCTGAATGGGTATCGCATCCCTGTTACGGGCCCCTTCCATCTGGTCGAGAGGCCTCCCAGGTATCGGAGCTTGACCATGCCATGCACTCCGAAGAGTGGCTTTGTCTCAGCAGTGCGCGCACGGCGCACGCTTCCCCTACATCCTCAGCGAGCCACCTATAGCTCTCTCAGGAAGGCGTGCCAGGTGATTTGAGCCGCGTTGCGATCGGTCAGAGATTGTTCAGCCCAGCCCACCGCTGGGAAGTCGGCCCCGGTTGCTCCCTGACACACTTCGAGTTCTCCCTTTCGGAGGGATACAAGCTGTTCGCTTATCCATCGTAAGTGGGCCAGCCGCTCGTTGTCTGACAGCTTGGCGGACCCACACGGACAGTTATGGTAGATTGCTGCGTCGATGACGTTCAGCTTTTTCAGGTACTCGTTCGCCCAACCTGCTAGGGCACAATCACAGGCCCCAGACGCTGCCAGGGCCGCGTGAATATCTGAGGCTGCGATATCTAGGAACCGCTCGATGGTTGCAACCTGGTTAGCGCCTAGCGATGAAATCTGGTAGATATCGCCGTCATCCCAGAGCGTCGTTGTAGTCAGTACCTGGGCCGCGACATTGGTCACTTTGCCATACGTCTTCTTCGTGGCGTTGTAGATCGGGTTGCCGACCTCTACCCTTCCTGCCGTTGCTGCTGGCAGGAAGTTGGCCGTCGTATCCGTCATGGTTGCCAGGCCCGCGCCCCCGGAGTCATCGGTGCCGACTACTAGAGAAGCTAGGCACCAAAAGACTCCAAAATCGAACGCCTCAGCATAGGCACCGCTACAACCCATTGGCTACACTCCCACGACGCGCTTTGCCGCGTCGTTGATCTCCTCGTCGAGCTTCGTTCGCTCAAGCGGAGTCATTCGGGCTACTACAGACCTGAGCTCACTCAGCGTCTTTACCGACTTGACTGCCTCGACTATCTTTGCTTTCCTGGTTTTCTTACCCACGGCGCTCCTCCTAGCTAGGCATAATCGCTACGATGCCTGAGATGTTGTTTGCCCAGTCATTGGCTCCAGCGGCTGCGCCATCTGCAAAGGGGTTGTTGCCCATTGACGTATCGCCAAAGTTGGCTACGTTATCCATCACCCAGGCGTCCAGCACATCGGCATGGAGCGTGATACCAGCTCCCGCTGTGTTGGCCGGAATAGCAATCCGGTTGTTGAAGATACCAGGCTGCACCACGCCGAAGGCCAGATTGATCGCGATTCCCGGTAGGTGGTGGAAGTAGTTGGGGAGCTTGCCAGGGACGCCGATCATGCAGCGCGTCGCGTTGGCGTCAAACCTCACACCGTCCCGAGTCAAGTGTAGCCCGAATCGGTTTCCATAGAGTGTCAGGTAAGGCGCTGGGTTTGCGGCTATGACCCTTACTCCATCCTGTCCCACACTGGCTCCGGTGACGCCGAAGAAACAGTCGTGTATCTCCAGGTTCCAGGGCCCAGCTCCGTCTAGGCTGATGCAGCCAGCCGTATCGCCGCCGCCCAGCTCCAGGTTAGCAATCTCCACACGCTGGCCAGAAACCAGGAGGGCCGGTTTAGCGGTATCGCCTGCCGCAGGAGCAAGGACGCTCACGACGGGCCATTTCCCGCCGATGGTGCCAACGCCGATGATGTGACACTGATCCTTGTTGACCTCGATCGGGAACGTCTCAACCGCCCTGGCGTTGCCCCCATAGTTGAGGACGATCACATAATCGTTGTTGTCGCTCGTACACAAGTCGATGCCCGACTGTAGCAACTGTTTCGGAGTCGCTGGCGTCAGGCCGTCGTTGGTATCGACGACGGGACCATCGGCCCCGCCGTTGACGTAGAATACATTCCCCGCGCCGGGCAACATGAAGGCACCAAGGCCCCCACTGTACCAGGACGGGTTTTTCGGATTCCCAGAAGCTCCTGCCATGTTATCCTCCCTATGCCGCTGGCACAGCGACGGTAAAGCCGTTGTCAGCCACTTCAGCCTCGGCGACGTCTTCTGCACTGTTGCCGACCCAGTTGCCCGGATTGACAGCGTGTGCGTAGTAGCCACCCGCGTTGGAGTAGTCGCCACCAAAGTAGTTTCCAATCACAGTGTTCTCGCCCTGACTTCCACCGCGCAGATCGAGTTGGATAGCAGTCGGATTCAAGACGCCCTGTGTGAACACGTTGTCTTTGAATAGGGATACGTTGAAGCTCCTGTCGGCTGCCACTACTTGGCCGATGTTGTTGTCGTTTTCGAAGAACTTGTTGCCTTCGATTACCCACATATACGGGTTAGCCCAGGTCGTCACCGCGACGTGAATCGCAAATGAGGCCTGGCCGCCGTTGTTGAGCTCGTGGAATCGGCAACGCTTCACGAACACCTGATCAGGCGAGCCGTCCATGCTGATACCGAACCGCCCCACCCAGAGGCCATCGAAGTCGCAGTCGAGAATACGTGTTCGGTCACTGAACGTATTTGCCCCGTCGTGCTCCAGCATGATAGCTGCCGCCTCAGCCGGAGGATTGAACCGGATGTTGGCGATCGTCCAGCCCGGAGCCCGGATGGTCAGAGCGTCCTCATCTGCCGCGCCGCTTATCCACGAAGGCCCCCACTGCTCATTCCCAGAACCCACGATGGTACATTGTTCCGGCCTAGCGTTGGCAATGACCGCGCTCTCGGCCAGGGTAGCCCCTGCGCCGATCACGATCACGCTGTTCTCGACCAGAAATATCGAGTCGATAGCGCTTTGAACGGTTTCCTTCGGGTTCTGGGGATTGGTGCCGTCATTGTTGTCATCCGCGTCCGCGTGGCTGTCGTCCACATAGAGCACGATGCCGACCGGGGTGTTGCGCAACCCCAGCGAGTTATCTGAGCCCCTGATCCCTATCTGTCCAGGATACCAGGGCGTTGCCCGCAGCACGGGCAGATTCGCGTTGAACATTGACTACCTCCCTTGTCGCGTCCAGCCCTGGAAGATATTGTCGCCCGGCTGGTGCTTCGTCTGTGCGCGATAGTTCCTGCGAGTGATCGGCTTCCGCTTAGAAATCACGGTCGGTTTGGCAGCTAGAGCAGCCTCTAGTTCTGCCTTCCGCTCGGGATCCTTGGCTTGATCGACCCCCAGGTTCGCCCGGTGTTGTTTGCTCCCATGTGCTATGAAGCTGGGATGCTTTTTGTCCTTTGCCATGTTACCCCCCCTTATGCGGTTGTGCCGCTGCTGTAGTAGATTCCATTGGGATCGGTGACGCCCACGAGAACAGCGGCGTCATCGTTTCGGGCCCCGATCGTGGTTTCGACCATGAGCTCGATATCGCCGGTCAGGTAACTACCGTCACGCCAGTTTCCAGCCCCCAGGCCACCACTCTCGGTCATGGGGATCTTGTCCGGTGCTTTGGCGTACAGGCGAGGCCCTGGTCGTCCACTCATTCTGACCACGCTCACCCCAGGAACGTCCGCAGGAGCTGCGAACAGGTACCAGGGCACGTCTGGGACGGCGATTGTGATGTAGGGATCCTCACGAATCTGCAAGCGCCCTCGGAGGGGGTTAATCCCATTGGTCGCCAGTTCTGCGACCTTCTCGGACATAAGAATCTGACTCGCCGTCAGTCCCAGGATCGGGGGGATCACCAGGTAGGTCGGTATCACCTGGATGTTGTTTCCCCTGGCGTCTACTCGAGTAGCGAAGGCGTTCCAGGCGATTGCGAGGTTCGCGGTCGTCAGCCTGCCGGTGCCAAAGTAGTTGGCCCCCAGGGCTATGAGAGCCGCCTGAGTCAGACCGTTGTCATACAGGGCCGAGACGTAGAAATCCTCGAAGCGCCGGGCGCTATCACCCATCTTCATGACGATGTTGTTGAACGCCCCCAAGTCGTCATTGACGAAGATCCGGTTGGAGAAATCCACCTGCTTGGCGTAGTCCTCCACCGCGATCGTGAGCTCGGTCTCATCGATGTAGCCGGGGTACGCCTCTTCCTTCTCCCGGCGCAGTTCAAGCGTGTCGAACTCCGTGAACCGGTAGCGCTTGGCGTCCGAATAGTCCGGGACCTGCTCGGCGAACGTGTAGTCGCGCCACTCGCCCCGCTTGTAGTTGTACCTGGCATAGACGGCCCGGCTTATGGTTCGGGCGAAGTACAGGGGGAAGTCACCCACGACCATGGCCTCTCGGAGAGAGCTGGGCATAGACCCCCTTCCATCTACGCGACCCAGAAGGTTGTCCAGATGGGTGTATGCCTCATGGATCTGTGCGCAGCGGGTATTGTCGGTCTTGTTGGCTTCCCGCGCAAACTCTTCAATCATTCTCATAATTCTACGCATGGTTTCTTCTCCTTACTGGTTCAAGCCGCACTGCATAACAGTGACGGACTGGCTAGAGGCTGTCTCGCCGCCCTTGGGGAAATCGTCCTCATCCTCTGTCTGGTGCATGACGGCGGTGCCGAATCGGGGATTGGCGGCTGCCCCAGTAGAATCCAGCGGCGAAGTTGACAGCTTTACGCCGTTTAGCGTGTCTTGCTCCGCATCGTAAAAGATGGGATCACCGATATTGATTGGACCCCATGTGGCCTCAGCGACCGGCCCAGAGCTATAGGTCAGCACGTTCCTAACCAAGCGCACGTACTTCGCGCCCTCTGCAACGTTGACGATACTGACAGGATCGGCAACCGTGCCCACTACGATGATCGTGCCGGTGACCTCACTCCCGACAATGACAGAAGTCATGGCCATCGGATCGTGAAACACGGGCGTGGTATCAAGCTGCCGCGACCATGGAACGCGAATGTGACGCTCGCGCCCACTCTCACTAGACTGTTCATAACCCGCTACAGTGTTAGGCATTGACATAACCTCCTACTCCGTACTTGGCGAGGATCGCCGTTTCAGCCTCGGCGATGCTCGCGGTGTCCACTTTCGGATCAGACTCACTTGTCTTATCCGCTTCTCCCATTCCAAAGGGACGCCCTCCCCCGCTCTGGGCCTGGGGGACGAGTGATTCGATGTAGCCCTTCTCCTGCTCAATGGCCGCGACCAGTGCCGCCTTGTCCGAATATGCGGAGCCCGCCAGCTTCAGAGCAGCAGGGTTCGGGAGACCAGCTTCGAGCAGAGCTGTCGTAACCTCAACAGCCGTTAGAACTGTGCTCTCGCTGACATCCGGTTTCTTTTCCTTGTCGTCCATGTCCTGTGCCTCCGTTTCTGATTCCATCAACGATACTGCTTTCCCACCAGCCCCCGCCCGCGTTACCCAGTCAACGTCGGGGAGGGGATCGGATTTGATCTCGCTCACGATTCGAGCCTTCTTACCATTCACGGTTCCGGCCTTGACAATACCGTCCGCCCAGATCGAGCAGGCCAACTTACCCAGCATATCAGCCTGGTCAAGATTGCGTACCCTGGCCGCAAAGCCAGGATCGTGCACGACTACCTCTGCGATTGGTGCGCCCGTGTCTGAGAATCCCGTAATCGCGCGCACTGTGCTTACCCAGGCTCGGTTGTTCTTCTCGGACGCCTTGTGGTCAGTCTCGTACATCTTCGCGCCCACGAAAGCTCCCGCCGACCTCTTCAGGGTTTCCTTGGGGTAGTAGTGCCCGTCCTTCTTGTTGCCAAAGCCAGGCTCAATCAGATTGACCAACATCGTGAGAGGTCCCTGCCCGTTGTCGGGCGCGGCCCCCTCGGAGAGTATCGAGATCCCGCCGGTGCTTTCGGAGAGCCTGATCACGTCCACTTCCCCAGCCTCCTCCGTAACCTCTACCGGCTCCCAGACTTGGCGCACTTCCTGCCATGCCGTCCTGGGCTCGAAGATGATTCCGGCCTCCGTCTCTGAGAACGGAACACCAAAGGACATTCCCGTGCCATTCTCTTCGACGATCACGACCGTGCCCAATACTGGGTGCTCGGGAAAGACGCCCCGTACCCAGAACGGGCGAGGGCCGTCGAATGGATCGGGTTGGGTTGCGTAGAAGGCGGACGTGATTGCCCCCTCCTGAGCGCTGAGGCTATTGTTCGGATCGAGGATCTGCGCCTCGTCTATCTTGCCGATGCTTCTCAGCTTGGCAAAAGCCCTAGCCGCTTCCTCAATGGGAACCGCTCCCTGTCCGATCTTGAGATAAGCGATCTCTCTCAGCTCTCCCATCACTGCACCTTTCTGAGTCATTGGTAAGCCACCGTCATGCGTCCTGCGCCCGGAGTGATCAGCGTCCGGATATCCGTATTGAATAGTGCCGCCAGGTTCACCGGAAACGCGAATGAAGCTATCTCGAAAAGGTCAGCGCTTATGTCGAGCCGCCACACGGTATTTCCTGCCCCTGTTCCGTCACGGATCTCAAATACAGCGCCCTTCAGGTAGGCCCCTCCGTACACCGTCACGTTGACGACATAGGCGAATCCTGTTGAAGCCTTGTGAACCACCTCGACGCCACTTGTCCCGTCGTCATAGCTCCGCTCCAAGCCCTCAGCTATACGTTCGCTACCAATAGGCATCTGACACGCCCTACTGATACGAGACTGTCATATGGCCCGCGCTTGCAGGCGTAATCAGCGTTCGAATGTCAGTGTTAAAGAGAGCCGACAGATTGACGGGGAAGGCGAATGACGCGATCTGGACTTGGGCATTCACTATGTCCAGCTGCCAGACGACGTTGCCCGTGCCGTCACGAATTGAGAAGGCCCCGCCGGTCTGGTACACATCGCCGTCAACAGTGACGTTGACCACCCAGACGTAGCCAGTCGTCGCCTTGTGAATTACCTCTGCGCCAGTCGAGCCGTCATCATAACCTAGTAACAGGCCCTCGCCTATACGTTCACTACCGATCATGTGATAGTCTCCTAAACGCAAAGAGGGGCCGCGCCTCGATGTGAGACGTAGCCCCGTGTAGTTAGGGTGTCTATTCTATTGGGGCCGCGAAGCCCCGCACACCACTATCATAGCACAAAAGAAAACGCTTGTCAAGTGCCCAATAACGCTATCACGGCGGAGGCTTTCGGCTCCACCTTCGTGATCTTCGGGTCAGTCCAGATAGCCGGGCACCCGTGGTTGACATAGATTTTGATTGACACGATAACCTGTCCATCAGCGGGTACAGACGACGCCAGGCGGAGCCGAACCTTCTCCCACTGCGCCATAGTTACCATGGCATCCGAACGTTGCGCTGTCATGTTCCCCCTTATGGCAAGCCTGGTAGCGGCCCCTTGCTCAACGGTGCATCGGTAGGTTTCAGCGTACAATCACAGAGATAGCCCCCACATTCTAGATTCTCATTAGGCGCATTCTGCGGCTGTATGCCCCGTTTCTGCCAGAACGTTGCTCGCTTTACCTTGTTGTTGAGCACTAGGCAGGAACGGCAATGCACTTCCGTGGCACCCAGCCCCCAGATCATCTTGCGGTCACCAGCGGCAGAAACGGCAGCCTGATTCTTGACGGAGTTATACTGATTGATCCAGGTATTCGCCCGTGCAAAGGATCGGCCCAGCTTCCCCCCGTTCGCCTGGGAGTTCTCCTCGATGAAGTCACCGAATGGGTCTATGAACTGCAGTTGTGTATTGATAGCCGCCTCAAGAGCAAGCCGCTCTTCTGGCGAGAACTCACTGGGCATTAAGCCCCACTCTTTAGCGCCCTCACGTGCAGCCTGATTGAATCCCCTTTGGATTGCCCGCATCATGCCACGGAAGAACTGGTCGCGGTCAATGAAGCCCTTCCAGAGGCCCCGGACAGACGCGCGAATGTTCATGCGATAACCTGATAGGGTTTCGGAGAGTTGGACGTCAGTTGACATACTCTCGCCTCCGTCGTGCCCCGCAACAGTCGCAGAGCTTCGCCGTCAATTCGTGGTCAGCGTCACAGTAGGGGCAATGCCAGAAAGGGCCGATCTGTGCCCTCGTGTAGAACGTTGACCAGCGCTTGCCGGAAGGAACCCCGAGGGAATGAGTGTGGCTACTCTCTGCTCGAAACTCCCGATCACGCGCCGAAAAGGTAAGGCTGAGATCGTCTATCATTCCCCTCGGGCCTCTTCCAAGTCCCATCACCGGCTGAGGAGCGCGGGAATCCATTACATCAATAGCCTTACTGATTACACCCGCAACGCCGCTAAGGCTATCGGCAAACTGAGCCGCGGCCGCTATGTCTTCCGCTGCGGCCTTCCTGAACGCTTTCTTGACCTTTCGCCTGATATCCTTCTCAAATTGTCGCGGACTCATTCGCGGCATAGATTCCCCCCTTGTTCGCTTCTGGTGCCAGCCACTTGGTTTCGTCTAGCAGCCCGTCAATCTTTTTGGCCTCCAGCGAGCCTCCCATTCGATTATCACATACCCCCTGGAGAAAGTCTAGCTGTTCGCGTAGCTTTGCTGCTAGATCGTGGCGCACGTATTCAGTATCGCCGTCACATCGCTTTTCGCCGGGGAACGTCACGTAGCCCCACCAAAAGGGATCCTTATCACGTTCCGATAGATAGATTCGCTCAGGTGCATCCACGCTCTACCCCCTTACGCTCTGCAAGTCCTCGATCACCTCAATGCCCATCGTTGCGCTCTCAGCGTCACCCTCCATCGCATCACCAACAAGCTCCCTCAGTTGGGCCGCAATCTCCTCAAGTGTTTCTTCCGGGGTTGCCTCGTCTTCCTCTTCGTCCCCGTCTTCCTCTTCGTCCTCGGCGTCTTCCCCCCCGTCATCCGGGAACATCTTCTTGATCAGTTCGTCCACGTTCTCAATGCCAAACTCGGGCCGCTTGAGAACGATTGATGCCGCTTGCTTGTCGGGCATCATGCCAGCGTTCGCCGCTTCGATCACGGCCTTGATCAGGATGTCAAGCTCGATCTGGATAGCCGCGTCTGTGTTGACGTTCGCGCCTTTGTCCTCGTAACTCGCCCCACCATACTTCTCCTTCATGGTCAACACGATCTCTACCATGTCGCGCCACACGGAGCCCCAGAACAATTGGTAGCGGTCCCAACGTCGGATTGTGGGAAGGCGAAGCTCGCGTGCGGTGGCACGGTTCTGCATTGCATCAGGACGCCCCAGGTAAGCAGGGGACGTGATGCCGTAACCGATTCCCGCCTGAGATACCAGGGTCATGCCGTCCATTCGGGCATCTCCGGCCCCAGTCGCGAGGGGCATTCGCTTACGGTCAACCGCCTCGTTCTCCAACCAATCAGAGCCGGCCGCAGCAGGTGGGTTGGTTTCCCACCCGCTTTGGTTGTTGACCAGCGAGGATTGTACGGCCCGCTTCACCGCGTCAATCGCCCGGCTCCCCCCCTTGACTTTCACCGTGTCAACATACATTGCAACCTTACGGTTCACGGCTGCCCGATCCTGGAGGAAGTTCCAATACGTCTTTGCCCAGGGTGCCCCTCTCGTTATCAGTGGCCACCCGCGGCCGTCTAACTCATTGATCGTGACGTGGAGGACTACGACGTCGGTTCCCTCCTGTTGCTCGTTGGCTTTTTTCGCATCAGTGGGGAGCTTGGCCCTGGCTAGCTCCTCGGGTGTGGCCAGCCAGTCGGGATAGTACACCTCAACCGGCCTGCCGTCTGCGTCATTGAAGCTTCGCTGACAATAGAGAACCTTTTCCTTATCCTGGGGATCCGTGACTTTTCGCGTGATCTCCAGCGTGTCAATCTTGCGCAGCGTGGAGGTTCCATCCGTGGTGTTCACGAAGATGGTGAAGAATAGCTCGCCGTCTACCAATAGCTTATCGCTCAGCCGGTGAATATGACGGGCACCCAGCAGGGGTCGGTTGCGCGTGGCCTTCCAGAACTCAGACCAGTCATCCTCGGCGGCTGGGTCTGTTGGCGTGACGGTGATCATCTGGCCGAACCCGAAGTCAGTCCAGAGGCTGACGGCCTGACCGGTGACCGGGTCCCACTGGTGAAACCAGCGGGCGTTCTCGACCTCGCGCCGGCGGTCATCCTCTTTTGGCTCCGGGCCCCCGAATCCGGCTATCAGATCATAGCCCATGTGGCGTCGGAGATATGAGATTGACTGGGTGTCTAGCTCGGCGAGCAGGCCATTGCCGGACATCAGGTGGGGAGACTTCTCGTAGGCCATTCGGAAGGCCTCAGCCTGGGTAGTGAGTTCACGGTATTCCTCCCTGAGTACTAGCTGTCCGACTCGCTGCCTGAGTGTGGGCATGATTCCTCCGTCCTATTCGTCATTGAGTACCTTGCGAATATCGATTCCAAGTTGAGTCCATTTCATCCGACTTGCTCGCAAGGCCCAGCTTTCTATCACTTCCCGGCTCACTTCGATGGTGGCGGGTGGCGGCTTACACTTGCAGCACTTATCTGGCGCTCCATCCTGCAAGCAAGTGTACCACATTTCGGTATATCTGCGGTTGCCCTCAGTGCATGATGCCCACACCTCCCGGCGATGCTCACAGCCAGCGCAGGATTCCGGTAACAGAGATGACTTCTCTTCTTCCTTCGGCAGCTCCAGCTTCACGCCACAGTAGGGGCATTTGTGAATCCCAAAGTCCCAAATCTTTTCAGTGACAGACACCAATGCCCAATAACAATCCCCGCTACGAGTATCCTCGACGGTTCGTATTCTATAACTGGAATCATTTTGTTTGCATTCGTGCTCATGCTCGATTATTATCATCTCTCTACCCCCCCCTTGATAGTTACCCCAATCGCCCAACCCGCACCGGATCATATACCACGTTCTGCTCCCTCTCCGCCTGGTACTCCCTGAATAGGATAGGCCCCGAGACGGCGTGCATCACTGCGTCGGCCAGGTTAGGTGATCTGTGCAACCGGGACCTGAGCTTCTCCTTGTCCTCAATGATGATCTGTGCCCGCGTATTGATCGAGTACCTCGGCGCTGACAGGTCGCCCAGTAGCTCCCGGCTCGGCGGCAATGCCAGCCCGACCTTATGCACCGGATCAAGCATCTCTCGCAGGATCCACCAGCCGGCGGCCCGCCAGTTCGCGAACCCGTAGCGCTTCGACGCATCCCGGTACTCCGTCCCATACGATGCTACCCAGGGGAAGGCCGCCAGTCCACACCTTCTGAGTTCCTGGTAAGCACCCAGGCCAACCCCGATCGCGTCTATGTAGGCTGGTGCCCCTCCTGCCTGAATGAGCCCACCTAGTTCGGCGGCAAATAACATCGTAGCTGTGTCGGGGTTCTCCGGATACCATTTCCACACTCGGGACACGATAGACCCCGGCCCTAGCTCTGCCAGTGCGAAGTCGTCTCCCTTTTCGCCGCCACCCCCTACGTCTGCGCCGATTGACAGGACGCGCTCGGGGATCTGCCCCTGCTTGTAGAGCTCCTCCCACCGTGCCTGGGCTGCGGTGATCCACTGGGAGGGGATGACCTGCCAGCGGTGGTCGGTGAAGCCGATTCCGAAGTCCCCGAAGAGGAGCTTTGACCTTATCGGCTCAGGCATTGACTGTAATATGCTTCGATAGCCGGACGTTGCCAAGAACGGGTTGTCTGCCAGTTTCGCCGGAATGAAGGTGCGTGATCTGGGCGCAATCTCTTCGCCCTTGTGCTCGAATGGCTCAGGCCCTTCGACCTCCGTATCCTCATCGTCAATCATAGCATACCAGCGTAGCTCGCCGGGTGCGGCTGGATTAGAGTGTCCTGAGTCTAGCCACGCCGCCCACCGGTCGATCACCCACATGCCTTCAGCACTCAGGGGGGGATTGCCGGTGCATACCACCCTACACCGCTGGCCCAGTATCGTTGAGCGATTCCAGCCTATCAGATAGCGATACATCGGCTCCGAGAAGTGGGGTAGCTCATCGAACGCTTTCAAATCGTGCGCTCTACCCTGGTACCGCTCAACGTCCTTCTCGTGCTGAGCGGCTCCAAACTCCAACATCCGGTCACCTGGGATGTCACGCCAGATCATCTCCTGGCCGTTGTATCGAGCCGATGTGTTCCCAAGCAAGGCCCGGCTTCGCTCGATTATGCCCTCCGCGCCCTGAAGCTGCTTGTACTCCCTGCGATAGATGATTGACCGTCTGTGAGTGGTCAGGGCAAGCCCGAGCAGAAGATCCGTTTTCCCGCCACCGGCCTGGCCGCCAAAGTATAGCTCGTCGGCCTCAGTAAGATAACCGTCAACCTGTGCCCTCATCCGGGGTATCCACAGCGCCCTCTGGCTGCGTTTCGTTTTCAAATACGCCAACATCTGCCGCTGCGCATTCAGCGGCCAGTTCCGCCAGTTCGCGCTCAATCTCTTCGACAATTTCCTTTTCCCTCTTGACCGTCAAGTTCATTTCCTGCTTCTGCACGTAGCCCCGCCCCTTGCCCTTCGTCGACAGGTGGTAGCGTATCATCGGCCCATCCTTCTCATTGATAAGCTCCAGCATCTTGCTTTCGGAGAGGTCTAGGGATCGGCTGTCTTCGTCTGCATAGGCTTGGCGGGTCTCAGCCCAGCGGTTGACCGCCTTTTGAGCCGTGTGCCATTCACAACCGAGCCGCTTGGCAATAGTAGACACAATACCGAAGCTGCCCCTAATAGTCTGTTCAACCTGCTCTTTCTCAAACTTCCGAACCATGTCACGCCTACCCTACTAGTTCGTAATTTCGTACTTCCGAGGCTCCAGCCCCATGCCTGCCATGCGTTCAATTTGCCTACTTATGCCTTTTAGAATATAATCATGGCTGGAGGCCCAATGACTCGAAACTGTAAGCGGTGCGGCCAGCAATTCACTCCCACCAGTTCGCGCAACCTCTATTGCAGAGAGTGTCGCACGCTCATATGCATACGTTGCGGCCAACCCTTCACCACACGCATCGGCAATGGACACCGCACTTGCTCCACCTGCCGTGGCACAACTCGCCGCGCCCCCATTCTTACCTGTGGGTACTGTGGACGCACGTTTCGGCAACGAGGCGGTCATCCAACAAAATGCTGCGGAAACGAATGCCGTTATGCCTCTCTCCGCAAACCTAGCGACAGTCCTAACCATAGAACATGGCAATACAAACACTGGCGTCGCCAAGTGTTTAAGCGTGATAACTACACTTGCCAGCATTGCGGGGCGACTACAAATCTTCAATCGCATCACATCAAGCCCATGTGCGAATATCCGATCTTGGCCTACATGCCCAGCAACGGCCTTACGCTCTGTACAGATTGTCATGCTATCGCCCATGGCAGCAAGCCTATGAATCATAAAGGGACGGATCGCCTCGCATGCTCTATCTGTGGCGATGCCATTACTGGGTCTGGCAAATCCTCTTATTGTCGGTCGTGCTCCATGATTATGTATCATCAGCGTCGCCGACTTCAACAAGCTCAGGAGTAAGCCCCATTCCCAACATCCTCTCCAAGCAAACTGCCACGTACTTCTCGCATATCTCCATCCCGTAGCAGATGCGCCCCGTCTGCTCGGCGGCGACCATTGTGGTGCCTGTGCCTAAAAACAAATCAAGAACGATAGCTCCATCTTGACTGCTATTCTCAATCATTTGTACGATCATCGCGGCTGGCTTCTGAGTAGGATGCTTCTTGTCCGATCTCATTGGCCTATCGAATTCCCACACGGTATCCTGTGTTTTGTCCTCCGTGAAA